>Ga0194126_10003663_pt1 | contig 24020 bp, 21 predicted proteins | sample TA2KigC150mmetaG_FD_148641 | JGI IMG/M metagenome (GOLD analysis project Ga0194126, IMG submission 148641) | Freshwater microbial communities from Lake Tanganyika, Tanzania - TA2015035 Kigoma Deep Cast 150m | ecosystem: Environmental > Aquatic > Freshwater > Lake | place: Tanzania: Lake... | reverse complement strand
ATAGGCAAGATCACCAGGCTGCGCCAGGAGATGGAGGAGTACCGGCAGGTGGCAGCGGTGATCCAACGCGATAAGGAGTTCGAAGAGGACCTGATCCTCAAGGAACTGCAGGACATCAAGTATCGCGTCAACACCTCGTCGAGCATCCTGACCGACAAGCAGAGAACCGCCTTCTTCTTCGTCATCATCCCCGAGGAAATGGCCATCCTCGACACCCAGAAAGCAGCGGTACTCTTCGCCAGGTTCCAGGTGCCGCTCTCAGGATACGTGGTCAACCGCGTCATCCCTGCCGAGTTAGGCCAGCAGAACATTCCCGAATACCTGCGGCATCGCCTGGAGATGCAGGAGGGTTATCTCAAAAGGATAGACGGGCTGTTTGGCAACCAGGTACTGGCTCGTATCCCTGAGTTCGAGCGGGACATCACCGGCCTGGGAATGATCGAGAAGATGGCTGAGGCAATGTTTGGGACATAGAAAGGGCGCAAGGGCGCAAAGGCGCAAGGGGGGTAGTCCCCTGCGACTTTGCTCCCCTGTGACCTTGTATGGAGGATCTTATGACTGTGCAGCGATTGATTGCCATTGGCTTCATAATTATTTGTGTGACCGTGGCCTGGGTCATCTTGGGCGCCAGCGTCACCATGCGCACCCATTCCGGCTACGAGACTCTGGGCAGACAGGTGGAAGAACTGTGGGGCGCACCCCACGTCCAGACCGCGCCAACGGTGTACTTTCCCCCACCCGATGAACGGACACCGGCGAAATACCTGGAGCTGGAGTCCAGTGACATCCAGGTCGCTCTCAAGCTGAAGCATCGCCAGAAAGGGCTACTCTGGTACAGCACCTACGAGGTCACCTTTAATGGTCGCTACACCGTCCTAAACCCGTCGGACAAAGCGGAGGAGGTGAAGGTACGTTTCGTCTTCCCTTCTACCAGCGCCATCTACGACGATTTCGTCTTCACCATCAATGGCGTCAGAGTTGCGCCTGATGAGCAATCAGGGGAGGGCGTTGTCTCTACCGTGGAGTTAGCCCCGGCCGAGCAGGCAGACATCCAAATCGCCTACAAATCCAGGGGGCTGGATCGCTGGTTGTATAGCTTTGGAATGGGAATCGTCAACGTCAAGAACTTTACCCTGACGGTGGACACCGATTTCAAGGACATCAACTTCCCGGCCCGCACTATCTCTGCTTCTACGAAAACGCCAACGCCCCAGGGATGGAATCTGCAATGGCGTTTCGTCAACCTGCTATCCGACTTCAACGTGGGGGTGGAGATGCCCCACAAGCTCAACCCAGGGCCGTTGGCCAGCCGCATGAGCTTCTTCGCGCCGGTGTCGCTCCTGTTCTTTTTCGCCGTGCTGGTGATGCTAGGAGCGATGAATAGGGTGAATCTACATCCCATGCACTACTTCTTCCTGGCAGCCGGCTTCTTCGCCTTCCACCTCCTCTTCGCCTACCTGGCGGACCACTTGCCATTGCAACTTACCTTCATCATCTCTGCGGCTGTCTCTCTGGGCCTGGTGGTGAGCTACTTGTGGCGGGTGGTCAATCGTCGTTTCGCTCTCCGCGAGGCCGGTATTTCCCAGTTTCTTTTCCTGGTGCTGTTTTCCTACGCCTTCTTCTTTGAGGGCTATAGCGGCCTGGTGGTGACTGTAGGAGCCATCATCACTCTGGCAGTGCTAATGCAGATGACAGCCAGAGTGAGCTGGGAGGAGGTTTTCCAGAAGAAATAAGACCAGGCAAACTTGATAAGGGAGAAAACTATGATTGACAAAACCACGCAACAGTTCCTGGCTGAGCACCCCGACATGAAATACGTCTTCTTCGGAGGCAAGGGTGGAGTGGGCAAGACGGTACTGGCCGGGGCGGCGGCCCTGTGGTTCGCCCGCCAGGGCAAGCGCACCCTGCTGGCCTCGACCAACCCGGTGCACAGTCTGACCAGCATGTTGGACCAGGACGTCTTCGGCGCCCCGACCCTGGTGAAGGGAGCGGACAATTTCTACGCCTACGAGATAGATACCAAAGACACCATCGAGAGGTCCAAAAAAGAGATCCGCGAGAAAATCAGTTGGTTCCTCAGGTTCGCCGACATCAAGACCAAGGCCGACGAGTTCGTGGAGTCGGCCACCATGAACCCGGCCTTCGAGGAATCAGCCATGTTCGAGAACATGATTGACCTCATGTTCGAGGACAAGTACGAAGTCTACGTCTTCGACACCGCGCCCACGGCCAACGCCCGGCGCCTGCTGGGCATGTCCAGCGTCTACTCCATGTGGGTCAATAAGATGCTCAAGAGCCGCGAAGAGGCCAGAAGCCTGCGGGAACTGCTCTCCTACAGCAAGAAGAAGGAGAAAGACCCTCTTCTTGAGTATCTCTTGCAATTCCAGCAGCGCATGGGGCGAGCCAAGGAACTCCTGACCGATGACCACAAGACGGCTTTCTTCTTCGTGACCCTGCCCGAAGCGCTGCCCATCGCAGTCATCAAGCGCTTTATCGCCTGGTTCCACGATTTCGGCATTCCCGTCGGCGGGGTGGTGGTGAACATGAAGATCGAGGAGGCCATGGTGAGGGAGGATGCTCCGGAGTTCGTGAAAAATCGTTTGAAAATGCAAGAAGATTACATGGAAGAAATCTGGCGCAGCCTCCCCGATGTCCGAGCCATCGTCCCCCTCTTTGAGACCGAGGTGCGGGGCGTTGAAATGCTGGAGCGCACGGCTCAGGCCATGTTTGGGTAAGAGGGGACCAGGAAACCAGGGAATCAGGACATCAGGACTACCGATCCCTAATTCCCTGATCCCTGATTCCCTGATCGAGGACTGGCTATGAACCCCCATTTGCTCATTCTTTTGATGGCTCTGCTGTTTATCCTGATCTTTGGTGGCCTGCCTGTACTGCGAAAAGAGGGACTCTCTCTTCAGCTCGCCGTAGAGGTGTTGGTTCTCACCGGCCTGAGCATCGGGGCTTCCTTGTTGACTGGCTTTCGCCTGGACCCCATCCTCTTTTTGCTCTTTCTCTATATGATCGTCATGCGCTGTCGGATGTTGATTGACCTGGGGAATCTGCTCACTTCCAGGGGACGCCACCAGGCGGCTCTGTCCGTTTACCGGCTGGCCATGCGGTTGGGACCCGATCTCCCCGTCCGTCTCCTGGCTCTCATTAGCTACAGCGCTGTACTGGTGCGAATCGGAGCCCTGGAGGAGGCTGTTCGTATTCTGGAAGGCGTCGTGGAAAAAGGAGGGGACCACCTGCAGCCCAAGCACGAATCCGCCTGTCATTACAACCTGGGGGTGGCTTACCTGCGGATGGGCAGGGAAAGCCGGGCCGTGCGTGAGTTCAACGAAGCCATTGACGCCTGGCCATTGTCTCCCTATGCCCAATACGCCAAGGTGGCCCTGGAAAAGAGGCGGGCCACAGGGAGCAAGGCGAGCAAAGGTGTGAGCGAGGGTGAGGAGAAAGATGAAGCTTAGCGGCCCCTAAAAAGCGTAGTAACGACTTCAGTCGTTCCCCAAGCGGCTGAAGCCGCCACTGCAAACAATATGTTCGGATAGGTTTTTTAGTGGCCGCTGGGGGTAATGGCCTGGGCCAAATCCTTCAGATAGGAAAGGAAAAGGAGAGCCGACTGTTCATCCACTCCAGCCAGCGAGAGGCTCACCAGAAGGTGAGGGTCTTTCTTGCTGAGCGATAGCCTCAGCAGGCGGGGACTGAGACCTTCTACCAGGTGCGAAATAGCATCCGCCTGCTGCTGGCCTTTCTTGCCTCGGCAGGCGATCATCAGGTCGCTGGCCGTCTCCTGGTGGGTCCAGTTCCCCTCACTGAGCCTTCCCAACACCTGCTTGGCCAGCCGCCCTTTCTTCATCACTTCGACCTCCCCTTGGGGCGAGGTGCGCAGAGCACCCTTGAAAACCAGAGAATCCGCCCTTCCCCGCAGGAGATTGAATATCCAGAACAGGAGGACCTCCCTGGGCTCCAGGAGGATGGTCGCTTCTATCTTTTTGAAGGGGGGCAGAGCTTTCCCCATGTTCACCTGGAATCCCGACGTGCCCAGCCGACTGACGGTGATTTGATCGCCCAAGGGCCGCAGACCATGGACAATCCACTCCAGCAGCCGTTCCCCGCGCTTGCGGTTCATTTGCCATCCTACGACATACCAAACTGCCAGCAGCGCACAGAAAGCGATCACCGCCTGGGTTGCGATTTCAGTCATGTTCTAAACCCCTTTCTGTCCCATGATCAATTGCATCTTTAAGAGGGAGTGCGGACGCAAGTCCGCCCCGGCAGGCTTGCGCCTGTACTCCCTCCCCCACTCAACCTTCGTCCTGAGGTTAGTTTAGCAGAACATTGCCTGAGTGTCAACTATGCATTGAAAGGAGACAAGTATCATGAACCTGAGAATAGTCGCCGAGCTAATGGCCATCTCGGCCCGCACCGCGCCCAAGGCGGTGGGCAAGGATTTCATCGTCACCGCGATCGTCGAAGGCGATGATCTCCAGAGGCTGGCCGAGAAGATGTACGAATTCGGGGAGCGGACAGGCAAATCGAATTTCGACCGCGACGGGGCCAACGTGTCCAATTCGACCGCCGTGTTTTTGGTCGGCCTCAAAGATGCTGCCCCTGTTGGCCTCAACTGTAGCGCCTGCGGCTCCGAAAAGTGCATCAAACCCAACACCTTTGAGAGTGAATTCAAGGGCCCCAACTGCGCCTTGCGACTCCTGGACATGGGTATTGCCATTGGCTCGGCGGTGAAGACGGCCAGCCTGCTCAACGTGGACAACCGCATCATGTACCGCGTCGGCGTGGTGGCCCGGGAGATAGGGCTTATTGACGCCGATTTCGTGATGGGCATCCCCCTCTCCGCCACGGGCAAGAGCATCTACTTCGACAGATGAACCATTTCAGAAACCAGGTTTTTAGCTGAAGGCTTGGCGCTTCTGCACTACATGGAACCCCTAAAGCAACGAGGTTTCTGCAAGTAAGGAAAAAACCTCGTTTCTCTACCGAGTAGTGAAAAATGCATCGCGTTGTGACCATCAACCCCGGTTCCACCTCCACCAAGGTGGCTCTCTACGAGGACGAACATCCCCTCTTTGTGGAGACGATCCACCACTCGGCTGAGGAAATCGCCGCTTTCCCCCGCATCGCCGACCAATACGCCTTTCGCCGCGACGCTGTACTGCGCCTTTTGGATGAGCATCGGATTGGGCTAGACTCGCTGGACGCGGTGGTGGGACGAGGCGGCATCCTCAAGCCCATCCCCAGCGGCACGTATCTGGTCAACGAGAACATGCTGGACGAGCTGCGCCATCCCCAGGAGAGGGAGCACGCCTCCAACCTGGGGGCCATCATCGCCGACGAGATCGCTAGACGAGCCGGCATCCCCGCTTTCATCGTGGATCCGGTCTGCGTGGACGAATTCGACGACATCGCCCGCATCTCTGGCCTTCCTGAGATCGAGCGCAGGAGCCTCTCCCACGCCCTCAACCTCAAAGCGGCGGCGCGGCGGGCAGCCAGGGAGTTGGGCAAGGGTTACGACGAGGTCAACCTGGTGGTGGCCCATCTGGGCGGGGGCATCTCCGTCAGCGCCCACCGCCGAGGGCGGATGGTGGACGTCAACCAGGCCCTGGACGGCACGGGCCCCTTCGCCCCGGAACGGGCAGGCGGGCTGCCGGTGGGCGATGTGCTGCGCATGGCCTACTCAATCCCCCCGTACGATGATACCTACCGCCCGTATGAGGAGATGTTCAAAAAGATCGCCGGGCGTGGGGGTCTGGTGGCCCACCTGGGTACCAACGATGCCCGCCAGGTGGAACGGCGCATCGAGGAGGGCGACCAGCACGCCAGGCTGATCTACGAAGCCATGGCCTATCAAATCGCCAAGGAGATTGGCCTCATGGCCACCGTGCTCAAAGGCGCCGTGGACGCCATCATCCTGACGGGGGGGCTGGCCCACTCAGGGGTGTTGATGAATTGGATCGTGGAGCGGGTGGAGTGGATTGCTCCGGTGATGATCTATCCCGGCGAGGACGAGATGCTAGCCATGGCGCAGGGAGCTCTCAGAGTGCTTAGGGGTGAGGAGAAAGCTCAAGATTATTGACAAAATCACGAACCCAGTATAAAATGGCATCAGCTTCGTGTAAGAGAGGAGGATGGAAATGGCGATCAAGACATCTGAGGAAGCCAAGGAGTTGTTCGACAAGGCGATGGGACTTTCGGACGAGGACATCACGATCCTCAAGGAACTATGGGACACAGGTTCAACCTTACCTGTCAAGCTGGCAGCACAACTCCTGATCAGTCCCTCTACTGCCTCTGACAAGCTCAGCCAGTTGCAGGACAGGGGGCTGGTCAGCAGCGTCCAGCGGGCCAAGCGGGACATCTTCGCCTCGGACGAAGAAGAGTACTTCGCCCTCAGCGACGAGGGGCAGGCGATGATGACCATACTGCCGATAGTGGAGAAGATGAGAGGTGCCTCATGATCCCGCTAATACTTTTCTGCCTAACAGCAGGACTGGTCAGCGCAGTGCTGGTGATGTTGGATGTCATTTCCGAGTCCAGGGAACCCTATGAGGCGATATTAACCCTGGAGGTAGGACTCCTTTACCTGGTCAATGTGATCATTGCTGGCCTGATCACCTACGTCCTCTACCTGACGGGCCGCGTTCAGCTCGGTTTCCTGGCCTGGAGCGGGGTAGTTCTGGGCTATCCTTTACTCATGCACACCAAGCTGTTCACCATCAAAGGGGAGACCGCTGAACAGAACGTCTCCGTGGGCCTGGAGGTAGTTTATCAGCAGGTGAGCAAGCTGCTTCTTCCTGGCATAGACAAGTCCATCGAGGAGCGAGGTTCTCGGTTGCTGGCCAGGTTCCGGGCCTTGCCCATAGCCAGGATCGTGAGCAAGGCCAAGGATTACATCACACCCAAGGCCATCGAAAACAAACAGGCTATCATGAACTGGCTGGACGAGATGCAAAACGACGCCGCCCAGAACCCAGAGCACGAAGACGACAACAAGAGGGCCATCTTCGCCAAGATACAGGAAATCGGCGGCTACCGAGGCGTCCGCTATATTCTGAGAGGTTGAGGTGAGGATCAGTTTCTACGTCTGAAAGAAGACGGCGTTTGGAACCGATGATCAAGTTGCAAACGCCGTTTTGTTTCCAGTCAGGCTAGCCGCCGGCCACTGGCGGGAAGATGGCCAGCACATCATCACGGGAACAATCTTGACTATTCGGCGGATACGGGATAAAATTGGCGGGACATCAAGCTCGAGCACGGAGAGGTGAGGAATGAAGAGATTACGGCGATTTATGATGGGGATCGGCATGGGCTTAATCGCCACGGCCGTTTACCAGGAGCTGCAGAAGCCGCCTGAGGAGCGCACCTGGCATGGACAGGTTGGTGGGCTTGTGCCCTACGATTTCCGTCCGCCCACCCTGGAGCGAGTGCGCGAGGCCTACTGGAATCCCGACGAGCCGCGCATTTTTACCAACCGCGTCCTGGGCCTCGGCTGGGCCATCAATCTCTACAGCCTGCTGCAAGTTCTGAGCGAACTGATGGCCCGGTTGCAGGCTGCCATCAGAGAAGGCACATGACCCCTGTAGAGATCGTTGCCGTGGGCAACGAACCCCTGCTCGGCGAGAGGTCTTGCGCATGAAAGCCATGATCCTACGAGAGGCTCGACCGATCGAGGAAAACCCACTGGAGGCGGTGGAGGTGCCGGATCCGACGCCTGGCCCAGATGAGATCCGCATCAAGGTCCGGGCCTGCGGGGTCTGCCACACCGACCTGCACACCGTGGAGGGGGAACTGGACCTGCCCCGGCGGCCAGTCGTCCCCGGCCACCAGATCGTGGGGGTGGTAGATCAACTGGGGGTCAAAGTGACCCGCTTCCGCCCGGGGGACCGTGTCGGTGTGGCCTGGCTGTACTCCAGTTGTGGCGAGTGCGACTTCTGCCGACGGGGGCTGGAGAACCTGTGCGACCAGGCCCGCTTCACCGGCCTCCACGCCTACGGCGGCTACGCCCAGTACACCGTCGTCCCCGCCGCCTTCGCCTACCCCATCCCCTCCGGATTCCCTGACCTGCAGGCGGCTCCCTTGCTATGTGCCGGCGTCATCGGCTACCGCTCCCTGCGGCTGAGCGAAATCCAGCCCGGGGAGCGGTTGGGGCTGTACGGCTTCGGGGCCTCGGCCCACGTGACCATCCAGGTGGCGCGCCATTGGGGATGTGAGGTGTTCGTCTTCACCCGCAGCGAGGAGCATAAGCAGCACGCACGGGAGCTGGGCGCGGCGTGGGTCGGGGATGCCAGGGACGAACCGCCAGCTTTGCTAGACAGCGCCATCACCTTCGCCCCCGTGGGCTGGATCGTGCTGGAGGCACTACGGGTGCTGCGGAAGGGGGGCACAGTGGCCATCAACGCCATCCACCTGAGCCCCATCCCGGAGATGAAGTACAGCCTCATCTACCACGAGCGCACCCTGCGCAGCGTGGCCAACTTGACGCGCCAGGATGCGGAAGAGCTATTGCAACTGGCGGCCCACATCCCCATCCGCACCGAAGTCGAGGTGTATCCCCTGGCCGAGGCCAACCGCGTCCTGCAGCGCCTGAAGGACAGGCAGGTGCGCGGTGCGGCGGTGTTGGAGATTCCCGATCCAAGCGGAGGCAGATGATGCAGAAGCAGCCCAACTCCCGCATGTGTTTCGTGTGCGGGATGGAGAACCCCGTCGGTCTGAAAGCTTTCTTCTACGAAGATGATGACGGACGGGTGATCGTTAAGTTCACACCTCGCCAGGAACACCAGGGCTACCCGGGCTTCGTGCACGGTGGGATCATCACCGCCCTGATGGACGAGGCCATCGGGCGCGTGGTCACGTCCCTGGACATCTGGGCGGTGACCGCCAAGCTGGAGATCAAATTCCGCCAGGCTGTGCCATTGGGAGAGGAGCTGACCGTCACTGGAGAAATGGTACGTCTGCGATCGCGGTCGTTTGAGGCCAAAGGAGAGCTGCGCCTGGCCGATGGCAGCGTCGCCGTGGAAGGCTACGGCCTCTACATCCGCCTGCCCGACGAGGAGATCGAGCGGCGAAGGTCGCAGTTGGATTTCTGGGAAGTAGTGCCGGACAAGTAACGAGGCGATGAGGCATAGAGGCGCCGGGGCCCAGAAGCAACGAGGTAGCAAGGGGTTAGGGACAAGGGACTAGGGACAAGGGACTAGGGACTAGGGACTAGGGACTAGCCTGATTCTCTCATCAACCAAAACGGGAGGAATAGCTATGGAACTCAAGATCGTCAACATCGAAAAGCCCGAGGAGATCAACATGATCCTGGGCCAGTCTCATTTCATCAAGACCGTGGAGGACGTGCACGAGGCGATGGTCACCGCAGTGCCGGGGGCCAGGTTTGGGCTGGCCTTCTGCGAGTCCTCCGGGGCCTGCCTGGTGCGGGCCAGCGGCACCGACGAGGAGCTGGTGGAGCTGGCCAAGAAGAACGCTCTGGCCCTATCGGCTGGCCACTGCTTCATCGTCCTGATGAGAGACACCTACCCCATCAACTTCCTCAACGCCATCAAGAGCGTGCCCGAGGTGTGCCGCATCTTCTGCGCCACGGCCAATCCCGTGGAGGTGGTCATCGCCGAGACGGAGCAGGGCCGCGGTATCCTGGGGGTCATTGACGGACTTCGGCCTAAGGGCATCGAAGGCGAAGAGGACATCGCCTGGCGCAAGGATTTCCTGCGCATGATCGGCTACAAGCTGTGAGCAGCCTCGTGTCTTCTTCTGTGATCTTCGTCTTCCTGGATGGTCTGGGCCTGGGGCCGGCCGATGACACCAACCCCCTCTGGCTGGCCCCCATGCCCAACCTGCGCCGGCTGTTGGCTGGACCGCTGGTAGCAGGGCGGAACGTGGATCGGCCGGGCCTGCTGTTCAAAGCCATTGATGCCCTCCTGGGAGTGCAGGGCTTACCTCAGAGCGCCACCGGCCAGACGGCCCTCTTCACCGGGGTAAACGCGGCCCAACTGCTGGGCCAGCACCTGGGCGCCTACCCTAATGCCCGCCTCATCGAGGTCATCAACCAGCACAACATCCTCAAGAGGGCCACCGAGCGGGGCTACCGGGCCACCTTCGCCAACGCCTACACCCCCCTGTACTTTCAGTTGGTGAGGAAGCGGAAACGCAGACATTCGGCCACCACCCTCTGCGTCCTGGCCGCTGGTCTACCCTTTCGCACTCTGGCGGATTTGGAACGGGGCGAAGCCATCTACTGGGACATCACCAACTTCTACCTGGCTGAACACCTGCACGTGGCGGTGCCGATCATCGAACCGGAGACAGCCGGCCAGTGCCTGGCCCGCCTCAGCCGCAGCTACGACCTGGTGCTCTACGAATCGTTCTTGCCCGATGCCGTTGGCCATCGGAAGGATCGTGAGAAAGCGCTACAAGTCCTCGACCTGCTGGACCGCTTCTTCGCCGGCCTGCTGGAGGAGGTCGGGCCGACGACCACCGTCGTCGTGAGCAGCGATCACGGCAACCTGGAGGAATTCCCGGTGGGCGTGCATAGCACCAACCCCGTGCCTCTCCTGGCCGTAGGACCTGGAGCGGAATCCCTACGTCAGGCCCAGGCCATCACCGACGTGGCCAATGGGATCATGCAAGTGTTAGAGATGTAAAAACCCACGAACGCATGTCGTGGGTTTCCTCTTGGCAACGGTGTAAACCTGGCTACCAAGCGCCGATCAGCAGTTGGCCTGGAACAATGGCCCCTCGATAGCGGTACAAAAGCTATCCGCAGTGGGCTATCAATCCTCTTCCAGCTCCAGGCATAATTTGAGAGCTTCTTTTAACTTATCCATCAATTCATCAAGGGATTCGGCCTGAAAGCGATAGTCTTGGAGTTCAGGCACGGTAGCCACCAGATAGCCTTCTTCATCCTGCTCTATCGTCAGACTGAACTCTTTCGCCATTTCAACCTCCCACCGGTCCACGCTAACTAGAGCTTCAGTCCTATTTTTCGGAGAGCAACCTCCCTTGCTGCTCTTCTCTATTATACCACTTTTGGCACAGGAATCAAGCCAGTCAAAGCGAGCCAAAAACGTATGAAACGCCTGGTGAAAAACTCGCTCTGCCCCACCGACCTGGGCGTCATCATGAGCTATCAGTGCCAGTGCGCCTGCAAGCACTGTCCCTATCACTGCGGGCCGTATTCACGCAACATTCACGGCACAGCTATTGACAAAGCACCAAATAAATGATACAATAGAATCATCTGGCCTCTACCGATAAAGGCAAACCCACCGAAAGGTGGGGACGCAAAGCCATGGGTCTGTCTCAGTAAACAGTAATCAGTGTCCAACGATCACTGATTCCTGACCCCTGATTACTGATATGATGGCCGGGCTGCCGAAATAGGGCATGAGGTAACGTGCTTTTCGGAAGCGAGCAGTCCGGAGAGCACGTTTTTGTCCATGGATGAGCAAAAGGTCATGAATCGCAGGGAGGATTCCCCCGGTATCCATCTCCTGACAGGAGAGGCCTTGAGAAGAACGGTCATCCTCCCCCTCTGTTTGGTCTTGGCCACAGGGTTGTTCCTCTCCTACTCCCTGGCTGCCACCTCCCTTCGCGCCCCTGGGACGAACCAGGTTGTCTTCCAACAAGGGCTGAATACCTGCCGGGTGCTCTCCTGGCAGGCCCAGCACCCCCGCATCTGGCTCACGCCGGCCAAACTGGCCCAGTTGCAGGCCAAGATCGCGGCCCACACCGCCGACTGGCAGCGCTGGCACGACTACGCGGTGAACACCCTGCCCACCGACGACTGGGCTTTCAACCCCATCATGCAGCACGCCCTCGTGTACCGCCTGCACAACGAGAGCAACCCGGCCCTGGCCACCCAGCACGCGGACTACGCCCTGGCCCGTATGCAGGAATTGGCGAACAACGTGGACGGCTCCTGCCCGCCACAGAGCTTTCAGATGACGGCCTACTGCTGTATTGATCTGGCGCTGGGCTACGACTGGCTCTACGACTACCCCGGCTTCACCTCGGCCATCAAGGCCCAGGTACGGGGCGCGCTGGAGCCGCGCCTGGACTGGACGCTGGACGAGTACAACCTGGCTTTCCACAACGAGCACTATCTGAACATGCTGGCCGAGGGGCTGGCCGGCTACGCTCTCCACGGGGACAGCGCCAGGGCCCAAACCTACATTGACCATGCCCGCTTCAGCCGCTTCCAGGACCGGACCCTGCCGGCCCTGGACCTCATGGGGCGCGGCGGCGGCTGGGCCGAGGGGGAGCAGTACGGCCTGGGGGCCCTGATGCACCTCACCGAGTACATGATGGCCGTGCGGAGCGCCAGCGGCGAGGACCTCTTCGCCACCTCGCCCTACTTCGCCGACCAGGTACGCCACATCGTCCACTCCACTGCCCCGGACTGGATCCTGGACTGGGGCAAAGCCACCCGCATACCTCACCTGCGAGGCGACACTGACACCCGCTACATCACCTTCCACGATTACGCCCGCTACCGCCTGCTCATGCTGGCCGAGGCCCTGGCAACACCCTCCCCTGTCGTTGACGGGGGAGGGCAGGGTGGGGGTGCTCAGCCAGATGGTCGGGATGCCGCCTCCCGGCTGGCCCGAGGCTACGTGAACCAGGCCCCTGGCAATCAGATGCAATGGACCACCTTCTGCGTCTGGGATTTCCTGTGGGATAACCCCGCGCTCCCAGCCAGCGCGGTCTCCGACCAGCCCCTGGCCCACCTGGAGGAGGGCACGGGACTGGCCTTCATGCGCTCCGACTGGTCGGAGACGGCGGCCTGGCTCAGCTTCCAGGCCGGCGACCACTTCAGCGCCCACCAGCACCGCGATCAGAACAGCTTCACCATCTACCGCCAGGGGCGGCTGGCCATTGACAGCGGCGCCTACGACTACTGGTGCTCGGAGCACATGCTCAACTACCAGCACCAGTCCATCGCCCACAACACCATCGCCGTGCGCGATCCGACGGAGGCCTTCGGCACGGTGTGCAGTGGCGAGAGTCCCGCCATCAACGTGGAGGGACAGCGCGCCTTCGACCCCTACAGCATCGAGGCAGAGGACGTGGAGTACTGGCAGGCCGCCGCCGGCGTCTACGATACAGCCGACATCCTGCGCTACGATCACGCCGCCGACGAGAGCTACACCTACGCCCTGGGCGAGGCCACCAACGCCTACAGCGATAAGGTGCAACTATTCACCCGCGAGTTCCTGTACCTCCGCCCGGACGTGGTCGTCGTCTTCGACCGGGTGCGCGTCTCCGACCCGGCCTTCACCCCCCGCTGGGTGCTCCACACCGTGTACACCCCCACGGTGAGCGGCAACGTCGTCAACACCACCGTCCCCGGCCACATCGTCACCTACGACGGCAACCTGGTCACAGCCACCAGCGGCCACCACCTGGAGGGCCTGGCCTCCTACAGCGGCCTGGCCGACGGTAAGCTCTTCTGCCGCACGCTGCTGCCGGCCTCCCACACCATCACCCTCATCGGCGGGGCCGGCTACGAGGCCTGGGTGGACGGGGTGAACAGTCCCTACGACCCCGGCGACCGCCACCAGCCCGGCGATTGGCGGGTGGAGGTGCGGCCGACAGCCGCTACCACCGAGCACCTCTTCCTCCACGTCCTCCAGGCGACCGACGCCTCAGTCGAAGCGATACCTGAGGTCGCGCTCATCGAGGCGGGGGAGATGGTCGGGGCGCACATCAAATCAGCGGGCGGCAACCGCCTGGCCCTCTTCAGCGCCGACATTGAGGCAGCCGCCCCGACTGGTCCCATCGTCTACAGCTTCCAGCCCACCGCCAGCACCCGCCATCTGCTCCTCGACCTGGTTCCCGGCGCGAGCTACAACGTAAGCGTTCAGGGCAACGACGGCACCCAGACCGTCACCGTCCAGGGCCCAATATCCAATACCCAATACCCAATACCCAACACCAAGAGCCAAGTTACAGGCCATTCGTATTTTGTGACCAGCGATCAGGGAGTGCTAAGCTTCACCACCGCTGCCCCGGTCAGTTTGAGCAAGGGGCCGTACCTGCAATCGGTGACGCCGAACTCGATCGTCGTGGTCTGGGAGACGGACGTTCCTGGCGATAGCGTGGTGGAGTATGGCCCTACCAGCGCCTACGGCTTTGCGGCCACGGAGGCCGCCACCACCACGCACCACGCCGTTACCATCGAGGGGCTGAGCCGCTACACCATCTACCACTATCGCGTGCTGACCAATGGCAGCGCGCTCAGCGACGACAGCACCTTCAAGACCGCCGCCGACCCAACCCAAGGCACCTTCTCCTTCGCCGTCTATGGCGACAATCGTACCAATCACGCCGCCCATCAGAGCGTCGTTGATCGCGCGCTGACCCTGGCCCCCGACTTCGTCCTGGACACCGGCGACCTGGTGGAAGACGGCACCGTGGCCGGGCAGTGGGATACCTTTTTCGACATCGAGCGGGAACTGCTGAGAACTGCCCCCTTCTTCCCCTGCCTGGGCAACCACGAGCGGAACAGCGCCCACTACTTCGATCTCTTCCACCTGCCGAACAACGAGCGCTACTACAGCTTCGACTACGGCCACGCCCACATCGTGGCCCTGGAGGTGGACGGCTACCAGGACTACAGCGCCGGCAGCGCCCAATACAACTGGCTGGCCAGCGATTTGGCAGGCACCTCGCAGCCCTGGAGGTTCGTCTTCTTCCACTTCCCGCCCTACAGCTCCGGCTCCCACGGCGACGACCTGACGGCCCAGCGCGACCTGGTGCCCCTGTTCGAGCAGTACGGGGTACAAATCGTCTTCAACGGCCACGATCACGACTACGAGCGCAGCCTGGTCAACGGGGTGAACTACATCGTGGCCGGAGGCGGAGGCGCGCCCCTCTACTCGGTCACAGGTGGCCCCTACACCGTCTACGCCGAGAGCACCCTGCACGTGGTGAGCATCGCCGTGAACGAGCACACCCTGACCAGCGTGGGGGTCCGCCCCGATGGCACAACCTTCGATCAGTTCACCATGACCTGCACCCCCCTCTCCCGTGACCTGGACTGCGACTGCGACGTGGACGTGGCCGACATCATGATCGTGGCCAGCCGCTGGCACAGCTCAGTGGGCGAAGACGACTACAACCCGGCCTACGACCTGGACGACGATGGCGACGTTGACATCGTGGATATTATGCTCGTTGCTGTGCGTTGGGGGGAAAGGTGTGATGGGCAGTGATCAGGGAATGAGTAGCAGGAAACCCGATCTCCTGATCCCTGATTCCCTGATCCCTAATGGAGGCATCTCATGAAGAGGTCATTTATCGCTTGCGTCAGCATATCAGTGTGCCTGGTCTTCTATCTCCTGGCTGGGATGGCTACCGAGGCGGTCACGCCGATTATCTCCGGCGCGGTGATGGCCGACTGCCCCATCTTCATGGACGGCGTTCAGCTCGGCACGGTGGAATCGAGCCTCCTGAACGAGATCTCTGGCGGCGCCGCCAGCCGCCAGAATGCCGACGTGCTATGGGTGCACAACGACTCAGGCGACTCGGCGCGCATCTTTGCCATGAGTATCCAGGGAAGGCACCTGGGAGTCTATAATCTCGTTGGAGCCAGCGCGACCGATTGGGAAGACATCGCCATCGGCCCAGGACCGATAGAGGGACGGGATTACATCTACGTCGGCGATACCGGCGACAACGCGCGCCACCGCTCGTCGGTGACCGTTTATCGCATCGCCGAACCGCTGGTCAGCGCCACCCAGGATCCAGTGACCGTCAACCTGGGTGAGGTGGACGCCTTGCCCATGCAGTATCCGGGCCCGGCGGTTTTCGATTGCGAAACCCTGCTGGTTGATCCGCTGAGCGGAGACATTTTCCTGGTGACGCGCGATCGTGAAGGCCAGGGAGTGGCCCGCGTTTTCCGCAATCCGGCACCCCACACGCCCGGCGTCATGGTGACCCTCGAACTCGTGGCCACCGTTTCCCTGCCCCAAGAAGTTAAGGGGGGCGACATCTCACCCTATGGCGACGCCGTGCTCCTGCGGCTTCATTCTTATTCGAGCGATGAAGATGGGTACTACTGGCCCCGTACAGAGGGAACGAACCTGTGGGAAGCCTTTTCAGACCCCGCCTGCCTGGTGCCACTGGTCGAAGAACCCCAGGGCGAAGCTCTTGCTTTCGCCGCCGACGGCCTGGGCTACTACACCATTAGCGAAGGCGCCTTTCAGCCGATCTATTTCTATGAGGATCTCTCTACCTGGGTGGTATCCTGCCTGGGGGACAGCATCACCGAAGGCATTCCCTACTCCGGGACGGAGAACACCTATCCGGCCCGCCTGCAAGTGATGCTCGATGCGGCCTACGGTTCTGGCAGCTTCGAGGTGATCAACCATGGAGTGGGCGGTTATCGAGCCGACCAGGTGCTGGCCGACCTTCAGAATTTGAACTGGATGGCGCAAGACAATCCCGACTTTGTGTTGTTGCTGGTCGGGGGCAACGATTTGGCCCAACTGCAGTCCATTGAGAGCACCGTCGCCGAAGTGCAAGCCATCGTGGACGTGGTCACTGCCCACATCAATCCGGACGATTCTCACCCCCAGATCATCGTTTCGGCCATCCCTCCGAATCTCATTTCTGAACTGGCAACGTGGTGGGTGTCGGTTTACAACGACAGTCTGGAAAGCAATCTCACCGGGATGGACCTGTGGTTTACCAGCAACTGGGACGATTTCTACGATCCAGCTACAGGCCAGGCGGATGCCTCATTGATGGCTGACCTCGTGCATCCCAATGTCGAAGGATACGTGGTGATGGCCGAAAACTGGTTTGAGGTGCTCGACTCTCTCCTCCCAACGCCGACGCCAACTGCCACGTCAACACCCACTGGCACGCCGACGGCCACACCCAGTCCCACCAACACACCAACGCCCACCGCGACGCCTACGAGCACGCCCACGCCAACCACCACCTCCAACTCCTGGCCACCCCCGGTCCCCGCCGAGTTGATCCTCACCGTGCGCGAAACAGCGGGCATCGCCCGCAGTGGCGAGATAGTACGCTCTGGCGTGCCCTTGCCCCACAGCCTGGACGTGCGCGACACCAACACCCTGACCCTGGTGGATGCTGGTGGTACACCCGTGCCCGCTGAGTTCCAGGTCCTGGCTCGCTGGCACGCCGGCCGGGAGGACACGAACGTGCCCATCCAGTGGCTTTTGGTGACCTTCCCCGCCAGCGTGGCCGCTAATGGCAGCACCACCTATCGCCTGGTTACCGATGGATCAGCCGGCCCGAACCCTCCGCCAGCCGTGGCGGTGAGCCTGGCTCAGGACGGGGACCAAATCACGGTGGACACCGGCGCCGCCATCTTCCGCCTGGGTGGAGATCCTGGTGCCCTCTTCGATGAAATCCGCCTGGCCGACGGCACCAGGCTGGTCAGCGGAGGTGCGCTTGTAGCCCGCGTGGTAGACGCTCAGACCTCCGAGGTTTTGGAAACCTCGGAGGTCTTCACCCGACGCCTCGCCATTGAGCATGCCGGGCCATTGACCGCCATCGTGGTGGTAGAAGGGGCCTACGACATGGCGCCCGTGGGTGGTGGCGGGCTATCATCGTTTCGCCGCTACGTCTTCACCGCCGGCTCTCCCACGGCCATCGTGCGACAGGCCGTGAACTGGGAAGGGGACCGCTGTCCTGCGAACGGTTGGGATCTGACGTGCGACGCAGACAGCGATGGTGACCTGGACGTGAACGGCTTACGCATTGAGCGGGTGCGCGATACCCTCACTTTGGACCTGACCTGGCCCCTGACGATGATGGCTGTGGGCGACTTTCAGACACCCGCTGTGCAGGGCAGCGCCATTGCCGGGCAGAGCGCCTGGGTGTGTCAGCAACTCCGCACAACCCGCACCGACCCACTGGCCTTTGATGTGCACGTGCCAGGAACGAGCGGCGCGTCCGGCACAAAAGCGGATGGAGCGATGTTAGCCGTCAGCGATACATCGGGTGCCGTAGCCGTGGCTCTGAACCACATGCACCGCTACGAGCCGCAAGCGTTGCGCCTGCTGGACGACGGTCGCCTGGCAGTGGACATGGCCGATGATCAGGTCTGGTTGGGTCAACGCCAGGGGCTGTTCGCTACCCTGGCCGTCAGTGCCCTGCCCGCCCCCCTCCCCCCCATCCCCCCAACATTGGGGGGAGCGAGGGGGGCGGGGGAACGGGGGGCGCGGAGCGAGCTTGATCGGCTGCTGTGGTCACCCCTCAATCACCCACTGCGCGCCTGGCCCGAACCGGCCTGGTTTGCCGCATCGGATGCTGTGGACGAGTTCCCTGTGGGCTTGCTGCCCGCAGACCTGGCCGATTACGACACGCTGGTGGCGACGACGCTGGCCAACACCCTCCAGAAAGTGGATGAGAAGGGGCTGGCCGGGCTGATGACCTTCGGCGTCTACCCCCGCTACTGGGGCACCCCCCTCTACGGGGATGAACTGGACTGCGGCGGCAACGATCCCACCTCTGGCGAGACCTGGGATAACACCTACTGGTGCGCGACCTGGACCGATTACCACAACACCGTCGCCACGGCGCCGATCTGGGCCATGCGCAGCGGCCAGGTGGAGTGGCTCGACGAGATCGCCTTCCCCGGCGCGCTGCGTACCCTGCACACGCAAATCATGCAATGCGCCACCGGCGACGACTGGTTCTACTGCGGCCAGGCTCCGGCCGGCTACGGTGGCTATCGCGCGGACTTCAACGGTTCTCATGCCTACTTTGACAACCTGTTCCTGTACTACTGGCTGACCGGCGACCACACCGTGGTGGAGATGCTAGAGCGTGGCGCGAGTTCTATGCGTGATTACCTGTGCAGCAGGCGCCCGGGCGCTCCCTGTCTCCCCGACGACCCACCCACCGACTTCTGGGCACAGCTCACGGGCCGCGTGGCCTCGCAGTGGTTCGCTGTTTTCCGCTTCGTGGGGCTGGCCAGCGACGATCCCAGCTATCTGGAGGATCATCAGTCGGGCCTGGCGCGGGCTGTCACCCAGCATTATGTAGAAGCGCAGCAGAATAGCACAGGCTACGGCTTCTGGCTGTACGGCGGTGACCCGGTAGATGGGCCAGGCACAGATACTACTGACCAGCTCTGGATGGTGTCGCTCTACGACATGAACAACCTCTACCGCCTGCAGCGTGATACTAACGATGCCACCATCGGCAACCCGGCCATCCCACCCGATCAGGTATTGGCGGCCTGGGCACGTACCCTGGTGGACTTCGGCTCGACCGTCTCCGGCGATGGCACGGCCAACGGCCTGTGGCCCAGCGCGCTGTACTTCACCTGGGAGGGTGACCGCATCGGTGGCGCCCTGATCGAGGTCACCGCCAACACCGAAGGGGGCGATCCCTACCTGTGGAATACCAACAAAGCCAACCTGACCGCCCTGCTGCTGCGGGCCGGCCAGCAAACGGGTGATACAGCCCTGACCCAGATGGGTGCCGACCTGACCTATCTGGCACTGGATGCCGCCCTGGACGACGGCTCGCCGCTGGGCAAAGTGCAGGGGCTCTACCTCTCCCGCCTGCACGCCGCCGTGGCCCGCCTGGCCGCTGCTACCTGTGACCTCCCTGGCGACCTCAACTGCGACTGTGTCGTAGACATCGCCGACATCATGCTGGTGGCCGCCTGCTGGCGGAGCAACGACCCGGCATGTGCTCCGTACGATCTGGACGACGACAGCGACATTGACATCGTGGACATCATGCTGGTGGCCGTTCACTGGGGAGAAAGCTGTGACCAGTAATCAGTGATCAGTGATCAGTGATCAGTGATCAGTAACCAGTGATCAGTGATCAGGGAATGAGTGATCAGGGAATTAGGGAACCTGTGTTCTGCTTACCTTCTGTCCGTTAAATCCTAACGTCCGTCTGTCCGTTAAATCCTAACGTCCGTTGTTCCGATCCAAGGAGGATTTGCAATGCAAAACCCATTATCACCAAAGCCAGGAGTGAAGGAACTCATCGCCACTGCTTGCATAGCGTTGGTCTGTCTCGGCCTTTTGCTGATGGGCAGCCACGGCGGCGGGCTCTGGCAGGCGCACGCTCAGGCTGCGGATCCCAATCCACCCAGCGAGACGGTGAAGCTGATTTTCATCCACCATTCGTGTGGCTCGAACTGGCTGGCTGACGGCAATGGCGGACTGGGCATCGCCCTACGCGACAATAACTACTTCGTCAGCGACACCAACTACGGCTGGGGACCAGACAGCATCGGCGATAACACCGACATCGGCCACTGGTGGAACTGGTTCTGTGGCCCCAACAGCACTACCTACCTGAGCGCTCTCTACGCCGAGAGCGGCCAGCACTCCAGCTACTCCCGACTTTCTACCGATCCCGGCGGCGAGAACCAGATCGTCATGTTCAAGTCCTGCTATCCCAATTCAAATCTGAAGGGAAACCCAACCGATCCGCCGACAACCGATCCGAATCCCCTGCGCGGTCAGGACTGCTGGTCAGAGCACCACACCGTGGCCAACGCCAAGGGCATCTACAACGACATCCTGGAGTACTTCGAGACGCGGCAGGACAAGCTGTTCGTGGTCATCACCGCCCCACCCGTTCAAAGCGGTACCTACGCCGACAACGCCCGCGCCTTCAACACCTGGCTGGTCGAGGAGTGGCTGGACGGCTACCCACACGACAACGTGGCCGTCTTCGATTTCTACAACGTCCTCACCTCCAATGGGAGGAACTGGTACACCAACGACCTGGGCTGGGACACGGGAAACCACCATCGCTACCACGACGGCGCCGTCCAGTACATCACCGACCAGGGAGGCAACACCGCTGCCTACCCCGACGGCGGCAGCGACAACCATCCATCGGCAGCCGGCAACCAGAAGGCCAGCGGCGAATTCGTCCCCCTGCTGAACATCTTCTACCACCGCTGGAAATCGAGCCAGAGCGCAACCACCTACTACGTCCGCCCCGACGGAGGCTCTCCCGAAGAGTGCACCGGCCTGGTGGACGCGCCGTACTCCGGCAGCGGCATCAACCAGCCCTGCGCCTGGGACCACCCCTTCCGCGCCTTGCCACCGGGCGGCACGCCGCGCATCGTCGGCGGCGACACCCTCATCATCGGCGGCGGCAGCTACATGATGGGCTACGGCGCACACGGCGCCGACGCCTGCGAGTCCGATTATCCCTGGGACTGTTACATCCCGCCCATCCCCAGCGGTCCCGATCCCGCCCACCCCACCCGCATCCTGGGAGCCGGCTGGGACAGCGGCTGCTCCAACCCGCCGGAGCTGTGGGGCACCGAGCGAGCGTACATGATCCTCAACCTGACCGATGCCAGCAACGTCGAGGTGGCCTGCCTGGAGATCACCGACCACTCCGACTGCGTGGAGTTTCACAGCGGCGGCCTGGCCTGCGAGCGCGAAGATTACCCCTTCGGCCCCTGGGCCGCCACCGGCCTCTACGCCGAGGATTCGGCCAACGTGCACCTCCGCGACCTGAACATTCATGGCCTGGCCTCTGCTGGAATCCGCGCCGGCCGACTCACCGACTGGACGGTGGAGGACGTGCGCATCGCCGGCAACGGCTGGGTCGGCTGGGAGGGCGACATTGACGGCGACGATTCCAACTCCGGCACGATGACCTTCCGCCGCTGGACGGTGGAATGGAACGGCTGCGGCGAGACCTACCCCGGCGGCGAGCCGACCGGCTGCTGGGCGCAGACAGCCGGCGGCTACGGCGACGGCGTCGGCACCGGGGCCACGGGCGGCGACTGGATCATCGAGGATTCCGCTTTTTTGCACAACACCTCCGACGGGCTTGACCTGCTCTATCACAGCCTGGGCGGCAGCATCACCATCAACCGCGTGCGGGCCGAGGGCAACGCGGGGAATCAGATCAAAGTCACAGGGCAAACGACGTTGATCAACAGCGTGTTAGTGGGGAACTGCGCCTTCTTCGAGGGCCAGCCCTTCACCTACCACGTGGATGCCTGCCGCGCCCTGGGCAACACCCTGGAATTCTCCTTCATGGGCGGCGAAACGGTCTCCATGATCAACAACACCCTCTACGGCCAGGGAGACGGACTGGTGGGAGCGGGCCCACGTGATGACGGCGCCTGCAACGGCTCTGAAACCCTGACCGGCCATAACAACCTCTACCTGGGGGATAGCGATTACTTCGACCCCGGCGATCTCACCTTCCTCTTCTATACCGAAGGCTGCCCCGGCCTCAGCTTCGATTCGGATTACAGCCTGTACCATCGGGTCAAGCTCAGCGCCTACGTGCCCGGCCCCCACGACATCGCCGCCGACCCGCAGCTCAGCGGCCCGTTCTCCGGCCAGCGCTACGGCATGGAGCTGACCGCAGCCAGCCCGGCCATTGACGCCGGCACCAGCGAAGGCGCGCCGGCGGTTGACATCCACGGCAACCCCCGCCCGCTGGACGGCGATTCCGACGGGGTTGCCGTAGTAGACATAGGGGCCGACGAATTCACCTTCGTGGGCGACCTCGACCACGACTGCGACGTGGACATCGCCGACATCATGCTGGTGGCCGCCTGCTGGCGGAGCAACGATCCGGAGTGTGCCCCGTACGACCTCGATGGCGACGGCGACGTGGACATCGTGGACATCATGCTGGTGGCGGTGAACTGGGGAAAGGAGTGCTGAACGTTAAGCTTGACCAAAAGCGCGAATCGTGCTAGAATGATCGCAGTTGTTGGGGGCACCAGTTCCGGCTCTTGACCACATTCCAGCAACACTGCAGACAAGATCCTTGAACCCGACGCCAGCCGAGGCCGCGCCCTTGCGTGCCCTGAGGCTGGCGTTTTCTAGCGCTCGAGAGTTGCTAACCCAAAGGAGGGTAAGATGCTCAAGAACGCAATTCAAGGACTTATGCCAGTTGCGGCTCAATCTGAAGTGTGCTATAATTTACGTAGCCATGAACACAGAAGCCAAGCAGGATTTCATCCACTGGAAAGCTCGTCAAAACCAGGCCGATCCTGAGGGAGCAAAGATACGCTGGTCCCGCCATGGTATCGCCGAACTTGTGAATGAAGGCTGGAGTCGTGCTCTGGTAGAAAAGGGGTTGCAAGGTAGTGAGGTTATCGAGGATTATCCGACTGAGCATCGTCCGCTTCCTGATTGCTTGGTCCTGGGCTGGCTGGCAACGGGAGAGCCGTTCCATGCTGTGATAGCCATAGACGAGGCCAACGATCGCTTGTTCGTTGTGACGGTGTATGAACCATCTCCAGAGGAGTGGGAAGATGACTGGCGAACTCGAAAGAAATAGCCGTTGTCCTTTGTGTGGTGGGCGACTGAGGCCGGGGGTGGCTACTATCCCCTTTCTATTGCCCGACACCGTTGTGCTAATCAAAGACGTGCCCGCTGAAATCTGCCGCAGTTGCCATGAGCCTTATATGACAGGCAAGGTGACAGACAGGATCACCACCTTGCTGAATCAGCTTCGCGCCTTCCGTGTCGAAGTCTCGATCATCTCCTATTCAGAGGCACGGCCTGTCCCCACGCCGACGACTAGGGTCACGGCTTTAGCCACCGGCGGCGCCCCATAAGAAAGCTGTTCCTCCACTCCCAACCCCGACGCCAGCCAAGGCCATGCTCTTGCGTGCCCTGAGGCTGGCGTTTTGTTATCGCTCAGTGAGTTGCTGATGCAAAAGAGAAGGTGAGATCGACGCTCAAATCTTCTTGACAGGTGAGCGAAAAGGTGATGAATGAAAGGGGAATGGGTCGGCAGCGACAACGACATCTACGATGAGGTATTTGCTGATGCCTATTCGTCAGGTGTCATAACAGACGCCGCAGTTGATTTTTGGGTCGAGTTGTGGTAAACTTGGGTATATCTGACTTTTTGAGGTGAAACCATGTCCGTAACCATAGACTACCGCCAGCAGTTGCTGGAGGAAATTAGCACTCTATCGCCGCAGGAATTGGAAAAAATCTATCAGGTTGTAGTGTTCCTCAAGGAGGAGTTCATAGCTCCTGACGAGGCACGCTACT
>Ga0194126_10003657_pt1 | contig 24069 bp, 19 predicted proteins | sample TA2KigC150mmetaG_FD_148641 | JGI IMG/M metagenome (GOLD analysis project Ga0194126, IMG submission 148641) | Freshwater microbial communities from Lake Tanganyika, Tanzania - TA2015035 Kigoma Deep Cast 150m | ecosystem: Environmental > Aquatic > Freshwater > Lake | place: Tanzania: Lake... | reverse complement strand
CGGATCAACCGCAGCGCATGGCTGCCGCCGTCCACCATCACGCGCTGGGCCTGCACGTGCAGGCTGGCCGAGGCGGGCGAGCGCTGCGCGTATTCGGCCGCCAGCGCCGCGTAGAGTTGGGTATGATCGTGTGTGGTCATAGGCTTCTTGTGCTGTGGGCTCGTCAAAGAATAGCTTCCTGCTCTGCCCGGTCTCCTGACCGGGCCAACCAGGGAGTTGTTTCTTGACGAGGCTGCGCTATAGGTTATTGTGATACACGTCGGTCAGGTATTCGGCCGGCAGCCAACTGGACGAGCAGAGATCGGCGGCGTCAACGCAGCTCAAGCACGTTGTCTCGCTTTGCTCCCCACTATCAACCAGGCAATCGCCAAGAACACCGTAGCCACCGAGACTGCGGCTCCCCAGTAGACTGACGTCGGTCGGAATACCAGGCTTACCTCGTGCCGGCCGGGGGTGAGGGCCAGGCCGCGTAGGATACCATTGGCGCGTAGAATGGGGGCTGGCGCTCTAGCAACCGTGGCCCGCCAACCCGGATAGTCTAGCTCGCTCAGCACCAGGATACACGGTTGCTCAGTGGTCACCATCAGAACCAGATGTTCAGGGGCGCGACGCTGCCAGACGATCTCGCCGCCGCAGTGTGACACTGAGCCAAAGCCAGACGGGACTGCTGACAGCACCACCTGTCTGACTGGATCGAAACCAGGCGCGGCCAGGCGCTGCAAAGCCCGTTCCGGATCCGGTTCCACGATCACTTGTCCGGCCAACCAGGCGCGCGGTCTGGTCTGCAACAGGCGATACAGGTAGACCGGTTTCTTGTTCTTGGAGTTCATCTCTTCTCCCAGGCGTTCCGCCGGCACATCCAGGAACTGCCGCCACGAGAAGACATATTTGACATTCAGCAGACGCCACACGCGCTCCGTGGGCACGCGTTCCAGCCACCGATCGTAGTCATTCAGCAGCATCGGGCTTGCCCCTTTAACATCTTCCACAGCGTAGATCAAGCCGGCGTTCCCTGGTAACACGTCATCATTGACGATTCGGAATACTTCCCTATCAGCCATGACGACCGCCGCCAGTGAGCGAAATGGTGTCAGGTCTACTCGATCCGCGGGGACTGCATGTTGCATCCAAGTCAGTGTGAACAGATCGAGCACCAGCGCCCCCAGTATGAGGATTGTCCGTCGGCTGCGCAACGCCAGCATAGCCAGCGCCAGGAACAGGGTTAGCAGCAGCGAGGCCGACGTGAATCCCCATAAGCGTTCATTGCCCGCCTGGTATCCCACGAAGAATGCGGCCGTAAGCGCCAACGCCGCCACCATGCCAAGGCCATAACCTCGCTTCAGCGCTCCTTCAGGTGCGTTGTCCTGCCCCACTGACTGCTCACCTGCAATAACGTTTCCTGGCGATCTCAGCTCAGACTGCACCATTGACCACCGGCGACCGAGCCAGGCTGCGCCGAAACCAGCCAACAACGCAGCCGCCAGCACCGCCCATACAATAGTGCGTTCCTGGGCGCGAAAGAGGCGCCAAGCGGGCGCAACAAGATAGAGAAGATCATACAAACGCAACGTTCTACCAAAGGAGATCAGTAGTGCGGTCAGCAAACTGCAGCCAAGGAAAGCGATTTGACGGCGAGAGCCAGAAGCTTCTGATGGATCACGCCGAACCCAGACCAGCGCCAGCGTCGCCAGGCCGAGTGTCAATACACCTACGTAGAGGGCCGGGAACTCTCCCCCTACCACGGGAAAAACGAGCTGGATCAGTTCATAAGGCATGAAACCTGTTCCCGCCTCGTCGTAGCTCAGGCTGACGCGTGTGCTCAGCCGTGCGAACTCTGCCGAGGGAAGGATTTGTACGGCCGCAGTGCCCAGGCCGATCAACCCGCAGGCGATCAACAAACCCAGGGGGCGCCGCCAACGCCGCCAATCGGCAGCGTAGGGCCGCGGCCAGAAACGGAACAGTCCATAGGCCAATGCAGCGTACACGACCAACATGCCTGACTGGGGATGGCCAGCCAACCATGCGGTCCCCAGTAACAAGCCCGCGCCAGCCGTCCAACGAGCGGCAGCACGCGCCGCGCCCTTCTCCAATCGTTCTGCTGCCAGTTCGAGACAGAAGAGGACCAGCGGCAGCCATGTCTGCGTTTCCAGGATGGCCAACTGCAATGGCGGGTAGCTGGTCAGATACCCGCTGAAAGTGAACACCACCGCCGCCGCCAGCCCGCCGACGCGACTGCGGGTCAGCCGGCGAGCCAACAGGTACGTGAACCAACTGACCAACACGAAGTGCCCGATGGTTTCCAGTTCCAACGCATGGTAAGAAAATCCCCGGGGCAGTGTTATCAGCATGGTGAGCAGGCGTAGGGGATAGAACACCGCTGTCTGTACATCAGCGGCAAAGGGATGGCCGGCGTAGACGTAGGGATTCCATAAAGGAAGTTGGCCGTGGTGTTGACGTGACGCCGCATACTGCGCAGAAGCATAGAACTGCTGCGCGAAATCCCCCGGAGTGAACGCCCACCGATCGGTCTGCAAAGGCGTGAGATGACGCCAAAAGAAGAACAGACACAGACCCAGCAGCAATAGACCATCGGCGACGTAGCTCCGCCTGGCTTTCGCAATGTTTCCCACAGTCAGACCAACCCTCAGAGATCTCATTGCACCTCCACTTGGGTAAGAACTATCGCCGCATCCTTGTGCGACCCGGTAGATCCCGCAACAGGCAGGCGCCAGCCATCCCGCAACCGGTACAAGCCAACTCGCAACTCGTACTCACCCGGAACCAGCGCCGTCGGCAAGTGAATCCGATAGTCATCGCGTATTGGATGGCCTGGCTCCCAGGCCCATGTAGGCCAGTCGCCGCCGAGCAGGGCCTTGTCGCCCTGGGCTGCCGGCTCGCCGCCGGACCTGGGATCAACCAGATGGACGAAAACGTGGTAATCATCGGTCATCCGGACCTGAGCCTGCCAATACAAGGCCAACTCGATCACATCACCCGGTCGCACTTGCTGAGACGCCAAGTCGTAGCCCAGCAGGGCGGCCTGGCTGCCCAACTCGAAGCGAAGCGGCCGGTTCGGCGCATAGGTCGCCGGTCTGTGCGGCAGCATGCGCACCGTCCCCATCATCCCGGTGGGCGTCTGGCCCTCAGAGTTGACAGCCGGCAGACCGATTTCGTCGCCGCTGTTGTACTCATAGAGGCCGACATCCACTCGCAGCAGTGAAGGTGCGGTAACGCTGATCGCGACCGGTACCATGTAGGTGTCACGCAGGATATTGCCCGGTCGCAGAAGGCTGGTCGGGTAGGCGCCCAGGCCTGGATAGGTGCCGATCTGTCCGGCCGGCTTCAGCCCACGGCCCAGCAGGTGCACGAAAACGCTGAAGTCTTGATCGGTTTCGGCCGCCGATTCCCAGTAGACCGTCACCGGCAACGACTCCCCAGGACGGACAGTCTGTTGCGGCAATTCGAAGGCCAGCATACGCAAGACGCCGGCGTAGGTTATGTCGGCTCGTTGGGCCGCAGGCGGTACCTGGTCGGCTGTCAACAAGCGCGGCCTGGCGTAGGCCGGCGCGATGATTACAAAGGGTAACAGGATAGCACTCAGACCAAGACCCGCCACCACCGCACCATAGCCCTGCCTCTGCCAGCGGGCCGGCAACCAGCCCATCAGTCCACCTGCCAACAAGACCGAGAGAGCGCTGACGGCCGGAAAGAGCAGCCGCCCCTGCGAGGCGTAGGTAACGCTCGTCCAGCGAATCAACGAAACGAGCATGATCACGATCCAGGCGACCGGCACAAAGAGCAGCCGAGCCTGCGGAAGCCTTCGGTGATTGCCCAAGCGATACGCCGCCGGCAGCCAACCGACCAGCCCGGCCAGGCTCAAGACCTCGTAGACGCGATACAACCATTCCGGCGCCACGACGTTGAAACCGCCGAAAACTCCCCAATATGACATGAAAAGGCCGCGCAGCTCGCCGAGCAATTCGCGTAAAGAGGGCGCTTCGGAACGGCGCCCTGCGATTTCCAGCATCGCCTTCAAGCCGGTCGGATCGCCGTAAAGCTGCCAGTTGCGCACATACCACCACCCGGCAATGGTAGCCACCAGGACGCTCACGATGATTCCCCACCTCGCCAATGCGCCCCAGGCGCGGCGCCGAATCGCCACGATGGCCAACACGCCCGCGGCCAGCGGCAACAACGCCAGGCCGCTCAGCTTGGTCAATACTGCCATCCCCAGCAATGCGCCTAAGAGGATAGCCCCGCGATTGTCTACCCAGCCGTGTTTGAGTATTCGCACCAACAGCCAGAGCACAAGTGTCGCCAGCGGCACAATCAGGTTGTCGTTGTTCACCGACGCCGCGATGAACAGGAACATCGGATTGAAGGCTACCAGCGCCGCCGCGGCCAGTGCGGAATCGCGTCGCCCAGGCGCGATTTCACGCGCCAGACACCAAGTCCACAAGACCGTTGTCCCTTGCATCAATAAAGATAACCAACGGATCAGATGCACAGCCAAAACGGTCCCCCGCATTGGGAACAGCGCGCGTTCGGTGTGGATCACCAGGTTCTTGTTTCCGTGCGCCAATGGATTGCCGATGTTGACGTGAGGATTCTCCCAAAGCAAATCCTCAAGATCACCGGCATCAATCCAGGCTGTGGCCAACGCAGCGATCGCATAGTAAAGAGGGGGTTGACTGCCTTCTTGTTTCCAGGCGGTTTCAGCCTCTCGGTTCTGGGTAATCAGGCCTCGTCCATCTGCGATGTGTCTAACTACGGGATAATGGGAAAGCTCGTCTGAAGCCTCGAAAATCGGCGTGACCAGGCTATAGATCACGCCCAGCGCCAGAAACATCAAGACCAGCGCCGCAGGGAGTCGATGGCGCCGCCAGGGGGAGTCTTTGCTCTTCTCTAGCATCTGTCAGTTCAGGGCCGCCCGACCAGTGGCAGATAGGCGTCAAATGGCAGGCGCACCTGGAGGGAACGCACTTCGCTGTATGGTCCCACGTTACCCTGCGCATCCACAGCCGCCACGCGCCAATAATACTGACCGGCGGCCAGTGGTCTTTCGGATGTGTAGGTAAACAACTGGAACGTCGGCGCAGCATGATAGCCCGGCATCACCGCCGCGCTGCCTGTACGACCGCCGCCAATCAGCAGTGGCAGGTAGCTGGTTCGATCGGCCGACACCCAGATGCTCAACCCGGATTGTGCAAAGCGCGGGGCGCCCATAAACGTTGTGTTATCCAGTTGCAGACGGTAACCGACTATCGGATAGTCCCCGCTCATCGCCGCTTGCCAGATGAAAGTCGGTCGGGGTTTGCGCGTGAGCGACCCTGGCGCCAGCTGCATCGGTTGACCCGGTACACGATCGGGCAATGCCTGAGCCTTGAAAGTGGCATAGAAGGGGCTGGGCGTAAATGGGATGGGGCTCCATTCCGGTTGGCGCGGATTGAAGATGCCAGGACCCCAGCCAGAGGTGCATGCGATATACCAGAAGGTGCGCGACACGCCAGCCCCGATCACCTCCTGATACAAATGGGCCAGTCCAGTTCGCGCCTGGTCATAGTCCCAGCCGAAGTTGTTCAACTCTGTGTCCCAGATCGGTCGCCCTCCCAGACCGTGCGCCTCCAGAACTGAGCGTACGGTCCCGATCCTGACTGTATGCAAGCTGTAAGCATGGAATGAGAGAATGTCAAAGCTCTGGTGGACACTCTGCGCGCCCGCCAAGCTGAGCAAGCCATCCAGCCAGATGGGCCCATTGATGTCAGATAAGCCGCCGAGCAGCACGCGAGCACCGGGAGATTCGGCCCGGATGATGCGCGCGGCTCGGTTCAGCAAGTCGGCGTATGCTGCCGCCGTACGCAATGGCGAGGGATTGTCCACTACCAGGAACTCGTACAGGTCTGGCTCATTCCAAATTTCCCAGTAGTGCACGGCGTCTTGTCCGGGCCGTCCATACCGGCGGACGATGGTACGGATGAAGTTCTCCCAGTCGGCCATGTCGGTGGGCGGCACATTGCGGCGGTCATTGTTGATACACTCCGGTGCATAAGGAGCGCCAGCCACAGCCCAGTACGGCGTGAACATCAATTCGGGCACAGTCTCAATGCCGTAGTTGCGACCGATCTGGATGGCGGTATCCACATCATCCCAAAACCACTGCTCGCGTTCCGGCTGCACCATACACCACCACACGGCCAGGCGATTGTACCGCACACCTGCCTCGGCCGCCTGGCGAAACGCGCTATCCAGCAGGTCCAGGCGAATGGCGCCGGACATGCGCGGCCACGCATCTATGCGAGGGAAGGTCCACTGCCAACCGGCGCCCAGGATGTCCATGCCGTAGATCGAGTCGGAGCGGGGCGGAGCCACCGTCGCCCTGACTGGCGCTGGCAGCACAAGCACGGCAACGCAAAGAAACACGGACAAAACCCAACTCCGTCGGATGTGCGTGCGACGCTGCATTATCTTGTCCTCCATCGTAAGGTGTTTGCTTGTTCAGACCTTGCTTATGATACACCCAGCCCACGATACATCTCCAGGTGGCGCACTGCGATGGCGCTCCACTGGAACTGGCGAGAAAGAGCGAGCGCCCCGCGTCGCACCTGGTTGCGCAGCGCCTCATCGGTCATCACGCGGATCACGGCTCCGGTCGTTTCGGCCGGATCGTCGCGGGGTACGAGCAGCGCGCTCTCGCCGTCGCGCAACGTGGGAAACGGCGCCGCGACGTCTGGGAGCGTCCCCGTGGTCCGTGTGGTGACGATCGCCAGGCCGTGCGCCAGGGCCGCCATCAGGCTGCCGTGGCGGAGCGATGCGCCCTCGCGATATGGCAAAACCATGCAGTCGGTCGCCAGGAGGTTTGCCGAGACCTGATCGGAGGCTGTGAAGCCGGTCCACCTGACGCGATCGGCCAGGCCCAGCTCGCCGATCAGCTTCTCGATGTGCGCCAGATAGGCTGCGTTCGTGGGATCGCTGGCGCCCACCTGCCCGCCGACCATTAACAGTCGCACAGGATGTCCGGCGCGCGCCAGGGCGTCCACGCTGCGGATCAGGGTCTCGCCGCCCTTGCCGAGATTGAGAAAGCCGAAGTAGCCGAGCAGCCAATCGTCGGGCCCCGCACCCCAACGCGCGCGCTGCTGGTCGCGATCGAACCCGGCGGGCGGCTGATTCTCGATGTTGCTGCCGATCGGGATGGCGCGGAGCCGCGCGGCCAGGCCCCGGCGGATCAGACGGAGCCAATCCACGGGGTTTGTGATCACACACCCATCGCTGCTGCGCGCGAGCGCCAGAACGGTCTGCCACCGAAACGGACCGGCTTTCGGGAACAGATAGGGGAAGCGCAGATCGTGAAAGGTCGTGACGACGCGGGGTCTCTTGAGCGCCAGGCGCAGTCGCCAGGGCAGGTAGTTGACGGCCGCGTGCAGGGCATAGGCGGCCGACTGGTATTGGATATGCACGACATCAGGGCGCACTTCCCGCGTCGCCGCCGAGACATAGTTCCACAGCCGCCAGCCCGTTTGCTCCATCACCGGATGGACCACAGGCTCGTAGGCCGCTGTGGGCGTGCGCAGATGATCGCCGCCGGCGTTGACGTGCGTCAGCACGTGAACTCGCACGTCCTGCGCGCCGAGCGCCTGGCTCAATTGCCGCGTGTAGTCGCCTACACCGCCCTGCATGGCAGGGTATTCGCCGGTTACGAACAGAACACGCATGAGGCACCTCTGGTAGTAGACAGGGAAACAAGGCATCCCAGCCTTGTCTACTTGTCTGCCCTGGAACGCAACCCTGTCTGTAGCAACTGTCTGTACGCCGCCATTCGCTCACCGCGCAGCGACCGCCGGGAGCCCAATAGCCATTTGACGGCCTCGAAGACCCATTCTAGCGCAAAAGCCGCCAACAGGAAAATGCGCAGCGTCTGGGCTGCGAGCAGGCCATGGAACTTGCGGAAGTAGCGCACCTTGCTCGTCTGAAAGCGGATGTGCCGGGCTGCGACGACCTGCTCGCTGGACCTGCCTTCGTGGTGAATGATCTGCGCGGTGGGCAGATAGACCACGCGCCAGCCCACCTGCTTCACTCGCCGGCACCAATCGAGCTCTTCGGAGTACATGAAGTATCCTTCATCGAAGCCGCCCACCTGGTCCAGCACGGTGCGCCGCGTGCACAGGGCGGCCCCCACGAGCCAATCTACGTCCTCGATTGCGGCGACCTCGCCGGCCTGGTGATCCTCCATGCGATACCAGCGCGCCCAGGGGTTGTTGGGCCAATGCCAGGCGAGCGGCGTGCTCTCGCAGAGCGCCGTGACGAAGGTCGGAAAACGCCGCCGCGACGACTGCGGCGAGCCATCGCCATAACGCAATTGCGGGCCGACCACGCCAACGTCAGGGTGCGCCTCCATGAACTCCACCATCGTCGCCAGCGCGTCGCCGATCACGGTCGTATCGGGGTTCAAGAAGAGCACGTAGCGGCCCTGGCTGGCTGCGATGCCCTGGTTATTCGCGGCCGTGAAACCCCGATTCTCCCTATTGGCGATCAGCTTCACCCGGGGAAACTCGACCGCCACCCGCGCCGCGCTGCCATCGGCAGAAGCATTGTCCACAACGATAACTTCAGTTGTCAGTTCACCGTTATCAGTTTTCGGTTTCGCAGTCGCTGGGGACTGAGGACTGACAACTGAGGACTGACAACTGAAAACTGACCACAGGCACGCGGCCAACAACTCGCGCACATTCCAGCTGACGATAATGACGGAGAGATCGAGCGAACGGTTATCCGACATGGGAAGAAATCAGCAAGTCAACAAGTCAGCAGATGAAACACGACAGCCGAAATGCGATGGAAGCGCCTTCACCGTGTCACCCCGTCACGCCCCCCGTGCGACGGTGTACTCGGCGAGTTCGGTCAGCGCGGCGCGATACGGGTTTGCGGGCAGCGCCTCCAGGTTAGCCTGGGCTTGTTCACAGAATTCCTGCGCTTCTGTGTACGCCGCCTCGATCGCGCCGGATGCGCGCACCAATGCGATGATCTCGCCGACGCCGTCGTTTGCGCCAGATGACCGGCCGGGCAACGATAGAGCTGTGTCGAGTCGGGACACGATGGGGGCCGGGTCAGGCTGGCTCTGCAGGAAGTAGAAGAAGGGCAACGTCACGATGCCCTGCCGCAGGTCGCCGCCCACAGGTTTGCCCAGCGTATCCTCATCCGCGGTGTAGTCCAGGATGTCATCCACGATCTGAAACGCCATGCCCAGGTGGTAGCCATAGTCGTAGAGCGCCTGTTCCTGCGCCGCGGTCGCATGACCCAGGATGGCTCCAGAACGAGCCGAGGAGGCGAACAACGACGCGGTCTTGGCGAAAATGCGAGGGTAATAGCTTTCCTTCGACTGGCGCCACTGCCGGCTAGAGAAGAGTTGACGCAGCTCTCCCTCACAGATGGTGCGCAACGTCTCGGCGAAAAGCTGCACCACGCGGACGTTTTCCGTCTCGGCGGCGAAGCCGGCGGCCCTGGCAAACAGATAGTCGCCGGCGAGCACGGTGGCGCCTTTGTTCCATTGCGCATTCAACGTGGTGATGCCGCGGCGTGTAAGCGCGCCGTCAATCAGATCGTCGTGCACCAGGGTGGCGTTGTGCAGCATCTCGACCGCGGCGGCCGCCGCGATGGCCTTTTCCGACGCGCGGTCGGCCAAGAGGCCATAGGCCGCCAACGCCAACGCAGGCCGCAGACGCTTGCCGCCGCTGTTGAGCAGATTGAGAAACGCCTCGGCCAATGGCGCGTAGGCGCCTGCGCCAATCGAGCGCATCTTCACTTCGACCCGTTGGAGGTCGTCGTATACCAGGTCGAGAAGGGCCAACTTCTGGGTCATCAGTTCCCTGAGTTGATAGGATCAAGCCATGCTATGGAGAAACGCGGTCACGGCCCGCAACGAAGATGCGTCGAGCGCGATGTCGGCCAGACGACGCAATTGGCTCGCTGGCAAGGTGCGCACGTAGGCAATCAGTTCCGGCCGCAACGCCCCAAAGCGGCGTGAGAGGATGTGCAGAAGCAGGTCTTTCTGGCCCTGTTCTATTCCTTGCTCGATGCCTTGTCTGAGCCCTTGCTGGATGCCCTGCTCAGCTCCTTCTTTGATGATCTCGTTATACCAGGGCGACTCGCGCAATACAGTCATGTCCCACCTCATCGTGCCTCGCACCACGTCTGCATCCAGGACAAAGCTGGCGAAGAACGCTAACAACGGCTCCAGATCGGCGGTCTTATCGTCAGCGCGCAACTGGTTGACGGCCTTGCCTAGCAAAAGCGCGTCCTGACCCCCGCGCAGGATCGGGAGGAGCGGCAACAGCGGCGTCAGGCCCTGTTCGAAGACTAGGGCAGCCTCTATCTCCCACAGGTCGATCACCCGGAAATCCTGGTGGGCGACGATGCCCATGAACTCCGCATGGTAGAAACTGGCAATCGCTGTGTCTTGCGCGGGCGGCAGGACGTTGACCACCACTGGATAGACGGGCAAGTGAAAACGCTCCTCGGCCAACACGACGCAGGCGCGGGCGTGCTGCGCCATGCGTCTATCGGGCCGCAATTGGATCGCGTTGGCGACGAGAAAAGCACCCTGCATTAGCGATTGGACCTTAATCAGCACGTCGTTGGGCCGCGCGCCCCACTGCTTGCCGGCCAGCAGGTCGCTCGCCTGAGCCAGGTTGTCTCCTGTCAACCAGCGCGCCCAGGCGGTCGGCGCCAGGCCGACCAGCCGCCTGGCGCTGAGGTCAACGAACTTCGCCAAGGTTGGCGCCCTCACGCGTGATACCAAAGCAACTTAGCGCCGTCGTACTCGTCTGCACTGTTATCTCCTCAACAGGCATATGATACAGCCCGGCCAGCGCCTGCGCAATCAGCGGCACATAGGCCGGCTCGTTGCGTTGGCCGCGATGCGGATGCGGCGCCAGATAGGGCGCGTCTGTTTCTAACAGCAATCGATCGCGGCGCAGACTCGGCGCCAGGGCGCGCAGCCGCCGCGCATTCTGAAACGTGACCGGTCCACCCAGGCCGAGCGCCAGCCCAAGATCGTAGGCTCGCCATGCCTCGGTCAAATCGCCCGAAAACGCGTGCCAGACGCCGATTATCGCGCCGGTCGGACGCTGCTTCCGTATCATAGGTCCCAGTTGTGCGATTTCCGATAGGAGATCGGTCGTGCACGCGCGATCTTCTGGCGCGGCATTGCGACTGTGCAGGATCGCAGGCAGGCCCAACTCCGCGGCCAGAGCCAGTTGCGCGGTCAATACCTGCTTCTGGCGACCGGGAGGAACCTTGCGCCAGTAATAATCCAGCCCAATCTCGCCGATGGCCACGACCTTCGGATGCTGCGCCAGTCGTCTGAGTGCGCCCACCGTCCCATCGTCGAAATCGGCGCAGTCGTTCGGGTGAACGCCCACCGCTGCATAGACGTTCGGGTGCTGATCGGCCAACGCCAGCACCCGCCGGCACGAACCCAGATCAATAGCCGGGACGATGATGATCCGCACGCCGGCGGCCGCGGCTCGCTCGATCACCGCCGCGCGGTCAGCGTCGAACTGGTGCAGGTCGAGGTGGCCGTGGGTGTCGCAGTAGTACACGCAGCGCTCCCGTCACCATGTCACGCAATCCCAGCCAGTTGCAACCCGTCTTGCAGTATCGCCGACACCTTCTCCTCGTGCATCGTCTCGCAGTAGACGCGAATCAGCGGCTCGGTGCCAGAGAAGCGGATGAGCAGCCAGCCGCCATCCTCCATGACGAATTTGTAGCCGTCCACTGTAACCTTTTCGGTCACCTGCAGGTCAGCTACGGTCGCCGGCAGAGCGGCGTCCAGGCGGACTCTGGCCGCTTGTTTGACAGCATTGTCCTTGACGCGCGTGTCAATGCGGTCGTAGTAGTGCGGGCCACCCACCAGGCCGAAGAGCATCTTCAGCAGCTCGGTTGGTTTCTTGCCGGTGCGATGCATCAGATCGAGCAGGTAGAGGTTGGCCAGGATGCCGTCGCGTTCTGGCACGTGACCGCGGAACGCATAGCCGCCGCTTTCCTCGCCGCCGATCAGCCCGGCGTGCTCCAGCATGGCCGGCGCCACATACTTGAAGCCAACGCCGGTGCTGACTACCGGCACGCCGTATCGCTGGCCGAGTTTGTTCAGCATCGAGGTGGTGCTGATCGTCTTGACGATTGTGCCGCGCTCCCCGCGCACTTCGAGCAGGTACATCGCCAGCAAGCCGTAGACGCGCAATTGATCTACAAACGCGGCGTTCTCATCGCCAAAGCCGCAGCGGTCAGCGTCGCCGTCCAGAATGCAAACGACATCGGCCCCGATCTCGCGGGCTTTGGCCAGGCCAGCATCCACGTTGGGCGGGATCGGCTCTGGTCGCTGCATATCGGGGAAGATGGGGTTGCGTTCGGCGTGATACTCCACGACCCGCGTCTTGCCGCCCGCGATGAAGCGCGAGAGATAGCCCGCGCCGTTGCCCCACATGTTATCTACCAGGATGGTGAAACCGGCCTCCTTGATCGCCGCTACGTCTACCAATGATCGAATGCGGGACTCGTAGGCGATTGCAGGATCATAGGGGGCGATCAGCCCCGCCCTGGTTGCAGTGTCGAAGTTCATGCGGCGGACGCCGGACATGCTGGGCGGGATGAGCGCCTCGATCGCCTTCAGTCCTGCCGGGTCAATGGCGCCGCCGTTCGAATCGCGCACCTTGAAACCGTTGTCTTCGGGCGGGTTGTGGCTGGCGGTGATGTTGATGGCGCCCAGAGCGTTCCGCTCAGTGACGCCGAAACTGATGACGGGCGTAGGCATACCGCTGCCGCAGAAATGAACGAAGATGCCGTTGGCGGCCATCACCTCGGCCGCAGCCGCCGCAAAGTGCTCCGTCTGGAAGCGCCGATCGCCGCCGATGACCACACCACGGCCGAGCTCATTCCCGCCGGCGCTCTTCAGATAGGCGGCGAAACCCTGTGCGCAGCGCCGCACGTTATCGAAGGTATAGTCCTCGGCCATGCGCGCGCGCCAGCCGTCGGTACCGAAGATGATGTCGGACACAGCCTGAACTCCTATTGCTCAACTTGAATGGTCTCTCAATCGTGCTCTGGTTTGTTCCGCCAACGTCCAGCGTGGGCGGCCATCCACAACTGGCGCACGCTTGCGAGCGCCAGTTGCCGTTCCCCTTCATCCAACATCAGTCCCAGGCGATCCCACCAGATCGCGTTCACTTCCTCGCTATGCAGTATTTCAGCCAGATCGGCCAGGCGCTCTTCGAGTAACGCCTTGAGACCGGCTCCCCCTGCCTGCTTCCAGAAACGTCCCGTATCCATCTGGCCGGCGTGCTGCAGGAGCAGCGCTACCACGTCCACCACATCGTTATCCCGCAGAGCCATCAGCTTGGTGATCAGCAGTCCCTCCAGGGTAAACACCGGCAAGGACAAGCTTGTCTCAGGGAGGGAACGCCAGTCACCAGGCTCAATCCCTACCGGGTAGCGCGCGGCGGATTGGATATCCACCACATCGCCTACTGCGATATGAATCTCGATGGCTTCTGCACCTTCGTTCTTAGTAGCCGTCACCCAAATACCGGATGACGATAAGCGATACCCTTGCGTCCCAAGAACGTCAGCCAGAGCCGGCCATGCCGTCGCGGCGACGGCCAAATCCAGATCTAGGGTGCGGCGCAACAGACTGCCGTAAGCCCGAACGCCAAATCCGCCGATAACGAACACTGTAACATCGCGCTGTCGGCACGCATTCAGCAGAGCCTCCAATTCACTCATCAGCAGGTCTACCATGGAGTTATCTCCCTACTGGCTGAAGAACTGGTCTGGAATGCGTCGAAAGATCCAAGACCACCTTGCCGATGACGTGGTGCGGCAGGCGCAGACGCACCCCCCACCGTTCGGCCAACGCAGGGTATGTCTCCAACGGCGCACGACGGCGCATGACTGGATAGTCCTGGCTATTGAGCTGTTCTGCCGTCGCCAGCCGGTGAAGCTGCGCGACAAACCATGCCGGGGCAAGGTCAGCGCCTAGTTCGACACTTGTAACCTCTATCAACACCCCCAGTCGCCGGGCCAAACCGCGCTGTCCAGCCTGCGCCAACAAGATCCGCCAGTCCACGGTATCACGCAATGCAATCAGAATCGCCGCAGCTTCGGCCGGGCTGGTCTCACCCCGTGCGCGTTCGACCAGGTCAAGGCACAAGTCCTCAGGTGCGACAAAGGCCATCCCCTCGATGATCTGTCGCCGTTGATAGCGCCCTGGTTTCAGAGTTGGTTCCAAGACAATCGAATTTCGCGCCGCGCGAACCTGAGCTGTAGTAGGAGGGGTCTCGAACACCGCGCATCCATCACCCGCCAACCGCCGCCACTCCAGTACATCCACCGCGTAGACCTGTATAAAGGCCAGGTTCTCCAACGGGGTCAGCCAGCGATGGTATTGATAGGCTGCCTGGGAACCAGTGATCAGATAGGGCCTATCGAGCCTGGCTATTCGGTCAGCCAGCCAGGCCAGGTGTTGGCCCGGTGCAACTGACACTGTTGTCATCCAATCACCTCGCGACTGCGTAGTGCGTAGTGTTCTACCCCACCTGCGGCGTGTGGTTGCCCATCTGCCGAAGCGCTGCGAGATCGGCGTCCACCATGATCCGCACCAGGTCGCCGAAGGTGATGCTCGGCTCCCAGTGCAGCTCGCGGCCGGCCTTGCTGGGGTCGCCGACCAACAGGTCCACCTCGGCCGGCCGATAGAACTTCGGGTCAACAACCACGTACTTCTCCCAATCCAGCCCCACATAGTCGAACGCTTGCTGACAGAACTCGCGCACCGAGTGAGTCTCCCCGGTGGCGACCACGTAATCATCGGGATGCTCGTGCTGGAGCATCAGCCACATGGCACGCACGTAGTCTGGCGCGTAGCCCCAATCGCGGCGCGCATCCAGATTGCCCAGGCGCAGCTCATCCGCCAGCCCAAGCTTGATGCGCGCAACCGCGTGAGTGATCTTGTGCGTCACGAACTCGAGGCCCCTACGCGGCGATTCGTGGTTAAAGAGTATGCCCGAACACGCAAACAGGTCATAGCTCTCGCGATAGTTGATCGTGATCCAATGCCCGTAAACCTTCGCTACGCCGTAAGGGCTGCGGGGGTGGAAAGGCGTGGTCTCCCGCTGCGGCACCTCCTGTACCTTACCAAACATCTCGCTACTGCTGGCCTGGTAAAATCGGATGCGTGGGTCCACGATGCGGATCGCATCGAGCATCCGTGTCACGCCAAGCGCGGTGAACTCGCCGGTGAGCACCGGTTGCTGAAAACTGGTGGGCACGAAGCTCTGCGCAGCCAGGTTGTAGACTTCGTCAGGCCGATGCTCCTGCAGGAGGTTGATGAGGCTCACCTGATCAAGCAGGTCGCCCTGCACGATGGCGACGCGGTCTTGAAAGGTGCGAATGCGGTCGAAGTTGATGGTGCTGGTGCGTCGCACCATGCCGATCACTTCGTACCCCTGCGCCAACAGAAACTCGGCCAGGTATGAGCCGTCCTGACCGGTGATGCCGGTGATCAAGGCTTTGGGCATGGATAACCTCGTTTCGGATTGAGCATATTTTACACTGCACAGTCAAGGCTTCGAGTGAAGCCGCGATCCGGGATCCGGAATCCGCAATTCAAGCGGCGTCGGATCGGTCGCGCCGGTCCGCACCTGTTCACGCCAGTATGCGAGCACGTCACTCATGCTCTGTTCGAAGGAGATCGCTGGCTCCCAACCGGTGCGTGTCCTGAATTTGCCGATGTCGGCGATGACACGCGGCACCTCGACCGGGCGCAGCCGCGCCGGGTCTTGCACAACTGCAACTCGCTTGCCCGAGAGGCGGATCAGCGTTTCTAGCAAGACGCCGGCCGTATATGAACTGCCGGACCCGATATTGTAAACTTCGCCTGGCTCGCCCAGGGTCAAGGCCAGATGATAGGCCCGCGCCACATCGCGCACGTCCGAGAAGTCGCGGCCGGCGCTCAGATCGCCGACGACCACCTGGGGCGGCCGGAGGCCCAGCTCGATTTCGGCGATCTGCCTGGCGAAGTCCGCGGCCACGAAGCCCTCGCGCTGCCGCGGTCCAACGTGATTGAACGACCGCACGCGCACGGTCGCCACGCCGTAGCTGAGGTAGTATTGCAGTCCCAAGAAGTCCTGCGCCACCTTGCTGACCCCGTAGGGCGTCACCGGGCGCAGCGGCGTCTCCTCGTCTACCGGCAGATCCTCCGGCTCGATCTTGCCGTATTCCTCAGACGATCCCACGACCAGCACGCGACTGGGCAGTTTGAGCTGCACTACCGACTCCAGCACGTTGAGTTGGGCGCGGATGTTGTTCTCCAGCGTAAACCAGGGATCCACCCGCGACAGCGCCGAGATCGGTTGGGCCGCCAGGTGAAAAACGAAGTCGGGCCGGGTCTCCTCGACGATGAAACGCACGACCTCGAGGCGGGAGAGCTCGGCCGGATAGAGGGCGATCTGGTCGCGCAGATGCGCGATGTTGTCGAGCCGGCCATAGACCGTGCCGGCGATCTCCCAATCGGTGTGCGCGAGCAGATACTCGGCCAGATGGCTGCCGACGAACCCTGAGATGCCGGTGATGAGTGCGCGCAAGGATGCCTCACGAATTGCGTATTGCGTGGGGATTATACCGCAGGATGGCGCGATGGGCAAAGCGTGGACAACTTCGGCGCAGAGTGCGCACGGTTGATTCCGGTTTCGCATACCTGCATTTGGGTGTATAATGGAGCCAGCGAAAGGAAGGCGAGGCATGAGTATTCAATCAGTCGGGCTACCGTTGACCGCCTCAAGCCTGATCGAGCCGCACGTTTCTGCCGTCGTTGCGGACCAGGCCCTGGGGCAGCTGCTGCGCTTCCCGCGCCTGCCTGAGGCCATGCGTCGGCTGCAGGCTGCCGCGCGCGCCGAGGCGAAAAAGCGCCGCTACTTCTACGAGGTCGTCACCGAGCAGCAAAAGGCCGAGTTCATCAATGGAGAGATCGTCGTGCATTCACCGGTCAAGCAACATCACAGCGAAGCGAGCGAGAACTTGTTCACGTTGCTGAAGATGTACGTCCGCAAACACGGACTTGGCATCGTGCGACACGAGAAGACCCTCATCATTCTCACTCGCAACGACTATGAACCTGACGTTTGCTTCTTTCTGGCGGACAAAGCGCGGACCTTCACCCCTACGCAGAGCAAATTCCCTGCGCCTGATCTGATTGTCGAAGTGTTATCCGAGTCCACCGAGGCCATTGATCGCGGGGTCAAGTTCGAGGACTACGCCGCGCATGGCGTGGGCGAATACTGGATCGTGGATCCCGTCGCGGAGACTATCGAGCAGTATCTTCTGCACGAGGGCGCCTACCGGCTGGCAGTCAAGGTCAAGACGGGGGGCATCGCGAGCGCGGTCGTGGCGAGATTCGAGATTCCCGTGCGCGCGGTCTTCGACGGCGCGGAGCAGCTCGTCGCGCTGCAAGCGATCCTGGCCGGCTGAGACTGACGCACTGCGGACCGGCAAGAAAACAGGACCAAAACGACCATCGAACAGCTTGAGCCTCAAGATTGGCTACTCGGCCCCTGAGACGAAGAAACGCGAAGCGCCAGGCCTCGCGTCTCTTCGTTGTGACGGACGCTGCTACGCACTACGCAATACGCACTACGTCAACCCCGCCGCCTTCTTCAACACCGCCACCTTATCCAGCTTCTCCCAGGGCGCGTCAATGTCGGTGCGGCCGAAGTGGCCGTAGGCCGCAGTCACGCGGAAGATCGGCCGCCGCAGGTTCAAGTCGCGGATCAGAGCGGCTGGCCGCAGATCGAAGTTCTCGCGGATGAGTTGTACGATCCGCTCGTCGCTGATCTTGCCCGTGCCGAAGGTCTCGACCGCGATGCTGAGGGGTCGCGCGACGCCGATGGCGTAGCTGACCTGGATCTCCAGCCGGTCGGCGACGCCTGCTGCCACCAGGTTCTTGGCTACATAGCGCATCATGTACGCGGCCGAGCGGTCCACCTTCGTCGGGTCCTTGCCCGAAAAAGCCCCGCCGCCGTGGCGCGCCACGCCGCCGTAGGTGTCCACGATGATCTTGCGGCCGGTCAGCCCGGAGTCGCCCATCGGTCCGCCGACCACGAAGCGGCCGGTAGGATTGATGTAGATCTTGGTGTCGCGGTCGAGATAGCCGTTTGGCACCACGTATTTGATCACGCGTTCATACAAATCGGCCTCGATCTTGCTGTACTCCACATCGGGGCTGTGTTGGGTGGAGATCACGATGGTATCCACGCGCTTCGGCTTCCCATACGCGTATTCCACCGTCACCTGGCTCTTGCCATCGGGCCGCAGATAGGGCAAGATGCCCTCTTTGCGCACGTTGGCCAATTGTCGGCAAATCCTGTGCGCCAGGTCAATCGAGAGCGGCATGTAATTCTCAGTCTCGTTGCAGGCGAACCCGATCATCATGCCCTGATCGCCCGCGCCGATGGCCTCGATCTGCTCGTCTGTCATCTCGCCGCGCTTGGCCTCCAACGCCTTATCCACTCCCAGGGCGATGTCGGCGCTTTGCTCCTTGATGCTCACGATCACGCCGCAGGTATCGGCGTCGAAGCCGAACTTGGCGCGCGTGTAGCCGATGTCGCGCACCACATCGCGCACCAGGGCTGGGATGTCTACATAGGTCGAGGTCGTGATCTCGCCCATCACCAGGATCAGACCGGTGGTGGTGGACACCTCGCACGCCACGCGCGCATCGGGGTCATCCTTGATGATGGCATCCAACACCGCGTCTGAGATCTGGTCGCAAATCTTGTCCGGGTGCCCCTCGGTGACCGATTCTGACGTGAAATAGTACTTCGGCGAACTGGCGAAGGTGGTGGTCATGGTCTTAGCAACTCCTGTGTACAGATGTTAGTTGGCTGGTTAACGAGGTAGACAAGGAAACAGGTAGACAAGGATAGCCATGTGATGGCCCTTGTTTCCTTGTCTACTGCCTACTTGTCTACTCCTACGTCCCCATCCGCCACTCGTTCAGATATGCGGCCTGTTCTGGCGTCAAGACGTCAATCTGGATGCCCATGGCGGCCAGCTTGAGGCGCGCGATCTCTTTGTCAATCTCTTCAGGTACGCTGTAGACGGTGCGCTGAAGGCTGGCATGATTCTGGATCATATACTCGGCCGCGAGCGCCTGGTTGGCGAAGCTCATGTCCATCACCGCGCTGGGGTGGCCCTCGGCCGCGGCCAGGTTGACCAGCCGGCCTTCGCCGATCAGATAGACGCGGCGGCCATCGGCCAGGATGTATTCGTCCAGGAACTCGCGCACGCGACGGATTTCGACGGCCATCTTCTCCAGCGCCGGGATGTTGATCTCGACGTTGAAGTGGCCGGAGTTGGACATGAGCGCGCCGCTCTTCATCGCCTCGAAGTGCTGCCCGTCGAGCACGTTGATGTCGCCGGTGGAGGTGATGAACAGATCACCTTGCGGCGCGGCTTCGTTCATCGGCATGACGCGATAGCCGTCCATCACCGCCTCGAGCGCCTTGAGGGGGTCAATCTCGGTGACGATCACATTGGCGCCCAGCCCCTTGGCCCGCATTGCGATGCCGCGGCTGCACCAGCCGTAGCCGGCGACCACGACCGTCTTGCCGGCAATCAGCACGTTGGTGGCGCGGATGACGCCGTCCAGCGTGCTCTGACCGGTGCCATAGCGATTGTCGAACAGATGCTTGGTCAGCGCGTCGTTGACCGCGATGACGGGAAACATCAGCTCGCCATCTTTGGCCATCGCGCGCAGGCGGATGACGCCGGTGGTGGTCTCCTCGGTGCCCCCAACGATGCCGTCTAGCAACTCGCGGCGCTCTTTGTGAAGCGTGCTCACCAGGTCGGCGCCGTCGTCCATGGTGATATGGGGCTTGAAGTCGAGCGCGGCCTTGATGTGCTGATAGTAGGTCGCGTTATCCTCACCCTTGATGGCGTAGACCGGCATCTCGTAGTGCGCCACCAGGGTCGCGGCGACGTCGTCCTGGGTAGAAAGCGGATTGGAGGCGGTCAGCACCACATCGGCGCCGCCGGCCTGCAACACGCGCATCAGATTGGCCGTCTCGCTCGTCACGTGCAGACAGGCCGAGACGCGGATGCCCTTGAGCGGTCGCTCGGCGGCAAACCGCCGTTCCAGCAGATCCAGCACCGGCATCTCGCGGGCGGCCCACTGCATGCGAAACCGGCCCTTGTCGGCCAGGCGGATGTCACGGATGTCGTAGTTGTTGCTCACGTAGTTAGTTGCTCCTTGTAGGTTGGTAACTTGGTAGATTGGGAAACAAGGAAACAAGGAGACAAGGAAACAAGGTCGCCGCCGCGAAAGCCTTGTCTACCTGTCTACTTGTCTACCTGTTTCCCAAAAGGTCTTCTAACTCTGCCGCATCCCCAAAATTCTCCCGGTAGCGGGCCACGAACTCGGCCCGCGTGAACCGGTGGTTCATCGTGCCGACTTGCTCCAGGCAATAGGCCGCGGCCAGGGCGCCGAGGCGGCCGGTCACTTCCCATGGATAGCCCCGCACCAGGCCGGTGAGCAGGCCCGCGCGGAACGCGTCCCCGACGCCGGTGGGATCAGTGATCGCTGTGGGCCGCGCGATGGGTACGTCTACGCGGCGCTCTCGCGAGATGAGGCTGGCCCCCTCCGCGCTGCGGGTGACGACCAGCAGGCCAACCCGGGCCAGGATGCCCGCCTCGTCCAGGCCGGTCTTGCTCTTGACCAGCTCTAGCTCGTAGTCGTTGACGGTCAAGGCATAGGCCCCGCTCATGCCGATGATGACCTGAGCGCCATCGAGCCGCGCGAGCTGTTGGCTCGGATCGAAGATGAATCGAAGGCCCAGCTCGCGGCACTCCTGGGTATACTTGAGCATGGCCGCGGGGTCGTTGGGCGAGATGATGACCAGGTCAATCTCCTGGCGATCGAGACCGTGCAGGCTCAGCTCGCGGGCGCGGCTCATGGCGCCCGCATGGAAGCCGGCGATCTGGTTCTGCTCCAGGTCGGTGATGACGGTGAAGGTAGCGGTGAATTCGTCGGGATAGGCGACAGTCAGCGATGTGTCTACCCCCTGCGCTTCGAGCCAGGCGCGATAGTCGCCGAAATCTTGGCCCACCGCGCCCATCAACCGCGGCCGTTCGCCCAGCAGCGCCAGGCTGTAGGCGATGTTGGGGCCGCAACCCCCGCGGCTCATCCGTTTTTCTTCGACCAGGAAACTGACGCTGATCTTGCCGTGCTCCGGCCGGATGTGCTCCAGGAAGCGGCCGGGGTATTGCATCAGATAGTCGGTTGCGATGGAACCCGTGACGATGATGGACATGGAACCTCGTGCTACCAATCAACCAATTCCGCCAGCCAGGCTGCCAGATCGAACTCGCCAAGGATCAGATCGGCGGCGGCGCGCACCTGCTCATCATAGGGGTTGACCGCGATGCACTGCGCCGCCTCGGCGAACATCGGCAGGTCGCCTCGGCCATCGCCCACGGCCAGGCACTCCTCTCGACCGACACCGAAACGGGTCATGAAATCGCGCGCGACCCGCCCTTTGCTATACCAATCCACGCGCACCCGCATTCGGCCCGTCAGTCGACCGTCCTCGGTCAGCAGTTCGTTGCAGATCCATTCCGCCGCGCCGAGGTCGGTCGCCACCTGGCGCACGTGGCGATCTACCCCGCTGCTGATCAGCACGATCGGCACGCCGGCAGCCACCAACGCCTCAGCTAACGCCCGCGCCTCGGGCACGTAGGGCACGGCCGCGAACAACGCGTCCACGCGGGCAATCTCCACACCGGTCCACAGCGCGGCATCCCGTTGGGCAAAGGTATCGTAATCTATCTGGCCCGCCAGAAAGGAGGCCAATACGGCCAATCCCTCCTTTTCGGCGCCCAACTGCCGGTGCAGATACATGTACGGATCACGTTCGGCTTTGAGCGTGCCGTCCACGTCGAAGAAAGCGAGACGGATTCTATACCCCGTCACCTTGTCACCCCGTCACCTTGTCACCCCGTCACCTTGTCGCCCCATCGCCGCGTCTCGCCTCGGCCGCTGCTACTGCGCGCCGCAGGCTGACCGTGAACGGCGGATAGCAAATCCCCTCTTCGGTGATGATGCCGGTCAGATAGCGGTGGGGCGTCACATCGAAGGCCGGGTTGTAGACGGGCGCGCCATCGGGCGCGATCTGCTCGCTGCCAACCTTCGCGACCTCTTCCCACCCGCGTTCTTCTATCGGGATGAGGTCGCCGTGCGCCAGGGCGAGGTCAATGGTCGGCGTGGGCACGACCGCGTAGCAGGGAATCCCGTTCTCGCGCGCCAGCACGGCCAGCTTGTACGAACCGATCTTGTTGGCCACGTCGCCGTTGGCAGCCACGCGGTCCGCGCCGAAGAGCACCACGTCAACCCGGCCGGCCCGCATCAGCATCCCGGCCGCGTTGTCGGCGATCAAGGTCATCGGAATGCCGTCGCGCATCAGCTCCCAGGCGGTCAGCCGGGCGCCCTGCAACCTGGGCCGCGTCTCATCCACCCAGACGTGCACCTGTTTGCCCGCGGCGGCCGCCGCCCGCACTACGCCCAGCGTCGTGCCGTAGTCCACGGTCGCCAACGCGCCGGCGTTGCAGTGCGTCAGGATGTTGACCTCGTCTGGCAAGATGCTCGCGCCGAACGCACCCATGCGTTGGTTGATCTCCACGTCTTCGTCCGCGATGCGCTGCGCCTCGGCCAGGACCGCGGAGCGGATGTCGTCGGCGCAAGGCAATACGAGATATTGCGCCAGCTCCAGGATACGCGTCGTCGCCCAGCTCAAATTGACGGCGGTAGGTCGCGCGGCGTCAAGCACTTCTTTGGCGCCGGTCAGGTCAATCAGCAGGCTATCGCGGTCGGCCGCGGGGCTTTGCAATGCCGCCAGCGCCATGCCGAAGCCGGCCGCCGCGCCGATGGCCGGCGCGCCGCGAATGACCATCTCCTTGATGGCCTGCGCCACGCTGTGGTGGTCGTTGTAGCTCAGGATCTCGAATTCCAGCGGGAGTATCCGCTGGTCAATCATCTTCACTTGGTTGTCTTCCCACCAGATTGTACGGGTCATAAGCGCTCCTTAAACAAGAATGCCCTCCAAGAGGAGGGCATACGCGCGGGGCAGCCGACCTCTCATCTTTCAATCGTCGCCCATTGGCAGTCCTCGGCATCAAGTCGGCCGAATGGCGCAGGGCGCGTTGTCGGAATTGGCACCTACCGTCTCTCCGCAACCGGGTTCCGGGGCTCCAGGTGGTTGCCGGGGGTTCACAGGGCCGATCCCTCCCCCCCTCTGGATGAGTGTCCAGTGTTGTTGGGTTGTTAAGCCGCTCATCGGGCGGAACGGGTGGTTAGTCTAGCACACCAGGGCTGATCTGTCAAAGCAGAAACGGTTGTTTGGAAGGCGCATGAGGGTTGACCGAGTTACCTGTCTTCCTCACGCGCCTTCTTCTCCCGCGTCCTCAGGGAGGACTTCAGGCTGTATGACTTCGATTCCCAGTTCCTGCAGACGGCGCACTACGGTATAGTGAATCTGCGCTGTGGCGAGCAGCACGCGGGTCGGCTCGATGCCCGTGTATTGGGTGTACAGCTTGCGCTTTTGCAACATCCGCCTGATGATCTTCGAATTGGCGCGCGCGGTGATCTCCAGCAGGATGTGTTGTCCATCGGTCACAACGCAATCGAACTGCTCGCCTTCGATGACCTGCTCACGCACTGCGCCTCCATAGGTCTCCTGGATGATCGCCTTGACGACCTGGCGCAAGACATCTTCGGTCATCAGGCCCCAACGTTGACCCAGGTTCGCAACAGCCCGATTGAGTTCCTGGCGAAGCATCTCGGTGCGGTCATCAATCAACTGGCGCAACTGCTCTTGCCCGGCGCGCAACCCGGTCACATCGCTGCGCAACTCGGTCACATCGCTGCGCAACCCGGTCACATCGCTGCGCAACTCGGTCACATCGCTGCGCAACTCGGTCACATCGCTGCGCAACTCGGTCACATCGCTGCGCAACTCGGTCACATCGCTGCGCAAC
>Ga0194126_10003649_pt1 | contig 24098 bp, 15 predicted proteins | sample TA2KigC150mmetaG_FD_148641 | JGI IMG/M metagenome (GOLD analysis project Ga0194126, IMG submission 148641) | Freshwater microbial communities from Lake Tanganyika, Tanzania - TA2015035 Kigoma Deep Cast 150m | ecosystem: Environmental > Aquatic > Freshwater > Lake | place: Tanzania: Lake... | reverse complement strand
GAGGCACTATCAAGGTCCCAGCAGCCCGCTGGTCAATCAGGGCAGTCGCAGCGCGGCGGCCGCCGGCCTCTACCACTACACGGTCAACAACGACCTCGGAAAGGAGGCGGGCACCCAAGTGGACATCGGCCTTCATTACGTGGCGTGTGCCAATGGTGTGCCGGTGGACACGGACGGGGATACGCTCCAGGATTACGTCGAGGACCGCAACGGCAACGGCCAAGCCGACACCGGTGAATGGTCCTTCAACTCTGCGAACACCGATGGGATTGGTTTGGGTGACCTTCAGGAGTACGAGCTGACGTTCAATGTTATGGTGAACGACCCAGCCCAGGACTACGGCAACGAACAGAACAGCCAGTTCGAGCCCACGCTCGTCGTGCTCGAGCACAATGTCGTGGTGGCCTACGTCGACTCGAATCAGGGCATTCACGCTGGTGGGCAGGTCAACCCAACGTGCGTTCCCGGTACTCCGCGCTTTGTGGGATACGCAGTGTCGCGCAACGGCGGCGTGAGTTTCGAGGACGGCCATGTGCCACCGCTTCCTGGAAAGGAGCCCGGAACGGACCCAGGCGACCGAGGGGACTTTGGCGATCCGGTGCTTGCTGTGGACGAGGCGAACAAGACCGTGTACCTTGCTGGCAACCCCAGCCGCTTCGCGGACTCCTGGTATGGCATCAGGCTATGGAGATCGACCGATGGAGGTCTCAGCTTTTCGACCCCGGCGACCCTCGCGGCCAATGTGACGGGAGCTGACAAGCCCTGGCTTGCGGTGGATAACTACGAGGGAACCGGGCAGCATGATGTGTTCGCCGTGGTAACTGGTCGCCTGGAGAGCAAGGGAGCGTGGATCGCGCGGTCGACCGACGGCCAAGGGAGTGTCTGGACGAGTAGTGCGGTTCGAGTGACCGACGGGAACGTGGATGCACGTGCGCCGATCATCGTCGTCAGACCCGACCACACCGTGTTCCTGTTTTGGTGCGACGATCCGGTTGGCGCTGGGAACCTCACGATCAAGGCGCTAAGCCTGGGTACCAGTGCGGGCCATGCGTTCAGCACCCCGCCAGCTTTGGGATCGCCGGTGACTGTCTGCCCTGTGACACACCCGGACTGGGTTGTCCCGCTCAAACGGTCGAACGTAGCGGACCCGGAGGATTCGCTGCGCGGCTTTCCCATGCCCGTGGTAGCGGTCAACCCGTCCAGCGGGCATCTCTACGTGGCGCTGCCGGACAAAGGAGTTGGGGCCGACCAGATGGACATTTATTTCACGCAGTCGAGCGATGGCCTGAACTGGGCACCGCGGGTACGGGTCAACAACGACACGACATCCAACGACCAGTGGATGCCGGCGATGGCGGTCAAGCCGGACGGAAGCAGATTATTCATGGCCTGGTATGATCGGCGGTTGGACCCAACCAACAACTCGCTGATCGACGTGTATGGGGTGGTCATTCCCCTGCCGACCAGCGGGTCGCTTCAGTCGCTCTTCAACTTTCGGATCGGCACGCAAAGTTTCCCTCCGGTGTTCGCCGGCACGCTGATCACGCATAACGATCTGGGATACTTCGATCCCGTCTATCCGCCGTTTGGGGTCCCGCTGCCTTTTGGCGATCCGAACGAGGATTGCATTCCCACGTTAGGCGCCTATGCCGGTCATGTCGGGGAGTACAACGGTGCCTGGGCGGACGATGTGCGGGTGCACGTGGTGTGGTCTGATAACCGGAACGATACCCGGGGAACGCTCGCCGTGCGGAAGCAGCCGGATATCTTCTCCGTCCGAATGACTTGGCCCACACCGTAGCATGGCAAGCGTTGAGGCCTCGTTTCTTGAGCTCGACGTTCCAAGACCACTTTCCATGAAAACGCGTTATTCTATCATGTTCGTGTTCTGTGCCGTGCTGCTTGGATGGAGCCAGGCCCAGTCCAGTTTCATCCTGGCCAACAGACTGGTGTGGGATAGTGTCGACGCACCGGTGTTCGACGGTGCTGGACGGCCGCTCGATGGGACGGAGTATCGTGCGGAATTGTATGGGGGAACGACCCAAGATTCGCTCAGCCCGCTTTACGATCTGCGCATCTGGGAGGGCTCGCGTGAGCGGGTACGGCTAGCTTTGCCGTTCGCCAGTCACGGTTACCTAGTAAACACCCCCGGCCGGAACACCGTGGTATCACCGGACGTCTCGTCAGGCGCCGTGCTTTGGCTGCAACTTCGCGCGTGGGAGACTCGTGTTGGGGACACCTATGAGGCTGCGGTGGCGCGAGGGCTTGGGGGCTACGGCGAGTCTGCGCTCTTCAGGAAGGGCGGGGGCGACCCTGGTGGATCGCTGCCCGCTCTGCCGGAGCCGCTGATTGGCCTGCAGTCCTTTCGCTTGCTCCCAGTGATCCCCGAGCCCTCGACCTGGCTGTTGCTGGCGGTGGGCGGCGTGCTGATGAGGTGGGTGGTACGGACACGATCCCTCGGCTGACCCTCTGCCGCTCCATGGGTGAAGACGAAGCCTGACCATGGTGAGAATCTGGCCTTGGCCGAGTAGCCGGCCGCCTGGTGCGGGCAGGTCAGGTCAGGGCGCGCAGTCCTCTGCGCGCCGTCAACCAGGGTGGACTTACGAGGCCGCGGCGCGCAGAGGACTGCGCGCCCTACCTTGCCGCGATGGGCAGTCCATTGCGGTGAACCATGAGTCACTTCAGCAGCTACCGGATGGGCCCTGGCCGAGCGTTTCGGCTGGGCGCACAAGCCGAGGCGGACGGCACGTACACGCCTGTGGTCAAGCGGTGGGAGACGATTGAAGGGCGCACGGTGCTCTTCGAGCAGATCGAGTGGAGCGGGTGCGAGGAGATGCTGGCCGCGCTGCCCAAACAGGCCCAAGCCGAGAGCGGGACCGAGGCCGTCGGGCGCGTTGCGTCGCTCGCACGTCGCTTCCCGCGGCGGCAGACAGTCCCCAAGCCATGATCGAGCCCCCTGCGGCCAGTAGCGAAGGGCAGAGCGCATCGAGCTCGAGCGCCGGGGAGTGACATCACGTACCTCGCCCCGGACCGAGTGGGAGCGGTGCGGCAAGCCCTGCCGGGTGTTGCACGCCGATGGCCACAGCCGCGGTGGGCGCTGTACCGCCGGTTTTCTAACCGGCATCCAGTCCGACTTGAATGACGAGGAGGTAGCGCTGCTCACTCGTGCTCTGGCCAACAGGCTCCGCGTCCAAAGGCGGTTGTCCCTCAATCGCCATCGGCCATCGGCCGCCCGGTAGTGGAAGAGGTCGATTCGGCGCCTTCGGGCTGAACCAGGTGCCGGGTGCGGACCCTGCCGTCCGCCGGAGACACACGACCCAGGCTGCGGTCGGAGGCGGAGCTTTGGGCGCTGGCCGGCTTTGCCCCCCGGCAACGCCAAGCGCTACCTTCCCAGTCGACTTTTTCGTTGGGTGAGCTCCCAAAACACCCTCGGATGGGTCTCCCGGACCGTTTTCGCCCACCCAGAGAAGAGTCCACAGCCTTCCCATGCGGATGCACCGGCGACCTCGATCCACTCGCTAAGGATTCGGGGTTTTTTTGCTGGCGCATTTTTTTTCTTGAGCCCCCCTGCCCCTTCCGATTCAATCCCGCCGAATCCGTCACTCGTTCGCGTGAGCGCACGTAACAACCGCATAGACCAACCTATGAAGAAACGTCCGAAGTCCCCCCACAAGGTAGCCCTACCCCTCGCCTGTACCGTGGCCCTCGGTGTGCCCGGTGCATCCGTGGCCACCGCGCAGGCGCAAGGCGCCGCCCCCATGGACGCCGAGCGGATGGAGAAGGTCATCGTCACCGGCTCCAACATCCCCACGGCGGAAACCGTCGCGATTCCGCCGGTCGAAATCTTCACGGCCGAGACCCTCGAGAAATCGGGTGGCGGCAACCTCGAGATCATCAGCAAGAAGCTGCCGTCGGCGGTGGGGGGCGGCAACTTCGGCATGTCGCGGGGCAACGGCGGCTCCGGCCGTTCCGAAATCGCGCTCCGAGGCATCCCGGGCGGCACCCTGCTCCTGATCAACGGCCGCCGGACCGCTAACCAGGACCTCAACGCCATCCCCTTGGGCGCCATCGAACAGATCGAAGTCCTCAAAGACGGCGGTTCCTCGATCTACGGCGCCGACGCGGTCGCTGGCGTGGTCAATATCAAGCTCAAGAGGGACTTCACCGGCACGGAAGTCGACGCCCGCTACGGCAACACCACCGAAGAAGACTCCGGCGAACAGCGCTATTCGTTCATCACCGGCATGGCCACCGAGAAAACCTCGGTTTTGGTCGGCGGCACCTATTACCAGGCCAACTCGCTCTACAGCGGCGACCGGGAGCGCTCCGCCCCGGACATCACCGACCCGCGCAACACCAGCGGCACGAGCAACCCCGGCCGCGTGCGCACTACGCTGGCGCCCGCCGGCAGCGACCTCCTCACCGGCGTCGTCTACCGCGGCGCCCCCGGCACCACCGGCACCTCTCCGGCCCAGTACAGCCTGTTCAACGCCGCCACCGACCGGTTCCCCTACCCCTACTACACCCCGGCCATCCGCGACGCCGAACGTTACAGCATCTTCGGCAACGGCGAACACCAGCTCTTCGGTGAACAGATGAAGTTCTTCACCGAAGCCTTCTACACGCACAGCTTTAGCTACAACCAGTTGGCGCCCACGCCGATTGTTTTCCAGTTCAACGAGACGCCCACCAGCCCCACCGGCATCGTCATTCCAGCCACCAACCCCTATAACGTGTTCGGCGTGCCCATCAACCGCATGTCCTACCGCCCCATCGAGCTGGGCCCGCGAACCGACTCGAACGCCTACGACATCATCCGGTTCGTCTCCGGCCTGCGCGGTCGCATCGCCCAGACCACCTGGAATTATGAGGCCGCCGTCCTCTACACCTCGCAAGACGGCGTCAATAAACAAGGCAACGACATCAGCCGGGCCGGACTCGAGGCCGCCGTCAACTCGACCAACCCAGCGACCGCCTTCAACCCCTTCGGCTACGCCGCCAATTCGGCCGCCGTGATCGACTCGATCCGGCTCGATCATTACACCTTCGACCTGGATCAACTGCTCGCCTTCGACGCCAAGGTCGATGGCGAGGTCATCGATCTGCCGGCCGGCCCACTGGCCGTGGCGCTCGGGGCCGAGCACCGCCAGGAACGCGGCTGGCACAGGCCCGATGCCACCCTCATCTATAACGATGTCGTCGGCTTCAACGGCGACAAGCCCTACAGCGGCTCGCGCGACGTCTGGAGCGCCTTCTACGAACTGAACATCCCCGTCCTGGGCCTCGACGCCACCATCCCGGGGTTCTATCGCTTCACCATCAACCACTCGGGCCGCTTCGAGAATTACTCCGACTTCGGCGATACCTATAACCCCAAGGTGGGTTTCAAATGGATGCCGATCGACGAAACCCTCACCCTGCGCGCTTCCTACTCCGAGTCGTTCACCGCGCCGACCTTCGGCGATCTCTACGCCACGGCCCAGGAAAGCTACCCGGAACTGCGGAACCCGGTGAAGTTCGCCGCCGGCGACCCGACCGCCTTCGAGCAAATCCGCACCTTCTACTCCGGCAACCCGAACCTCGAGCCGACCGAAGCCCAGAACTACACCGCCGGCTTCGTCTATTCGCCGCGCTACGTCCGTGGCCTGACCGCCAGCGTCGACTTCTTCCGCGTTTCCCAGGAGAACGTCCCCGCCAGCGTCGATCAGTTCATCATCGACCAAAACTACGCCACCGGCGGCCCCGGCAACCCGGCCGCCGCCTACGCGGCCAACATCGACTACGACGCCGCCACCACCACCTACCGGGCCGTCTATGCGCCGACCCTCAACCTCAGCCGCCGCATCGTCGAGGGGTTGGACATGTCCCTCATCTATGAGCGCGACACGGAGACCGCCGGGAAGTTCACCTTCTCGAGCTATTGGTCGTACTTCACCCGGTTCGAGCAGGAAGACCTGCCCGGCACCGGCCTGCGCGATCGGTTGGGTGACTTCGTCGATCCCAGCCAGTCTTTCGGCCTGGGCAGCTTGCCCCGCGTCAAAGGCAACGGCAGTGTCTTCTGGAACTACCGCAACCTCGAGGTCGGCTTCACCGTCAACTACGTCGGCAGCTACCGCGACGATGCCGCCGCCGGTTTCGACCGCGAAGTGGATGAGTGGATCACCTACGACGCCCAGGTCAGTTACCAGTTGCCCTGGGACATCCGAGCCACCATCGGCGTCCTCAACCTCACCGACGAGGCCCCGCCCCTGGTCCGCGCCGCCTTTGCCGACAACTACGACCGCGACACCCACGACCTCCGCGGCCGATTCGTCTATGCCAGCCTGAACAAGAAGTTCTAGTCGGCAAGCGTCTCTCTCCCAACGCATCGGGGCGGCCACCACGGCCGCCCCTTTTGCTTCAATCCCACCGCGCGCCTCATCCCGAGGCGCGCCTCCCCACACCCCACACCGCAGCGCCGAGCGGCTTACCGGAAGGGCGTCTGGCGACCGAACAACTCCTCGAGCGTCGTGGCCCCCGTCCGCTCGATCGCCGTCCGGTCCATCACCACCACGTTCTGCGCGCCATCGGTGATCGTACCCGCGCGCTTCACCGGTTGCCGCAGGTGTGACCCCGTCAACGCCACCCGCTCCGTCTCATCCACGGCGGTCGCCCCAGGCGCTTTCGCGGCGCCCGTAGCCTTGGCCCCGCCCTGCTTCGCCCCGCAGCAGCACCCCGCCGCGAGACCCGCTGCCAAACCGGCCACCAGCAGGATCCGGCGCGAGGCCGTGAGTCGAGCCCGCGCGGCGGGCAACGAGGGTTCGATCCCAGGTCGATGGGAGGTCATCATGGTCTTCATCGCCCCGAACATGCGCTTCCAGCCGCCGAGGCGCAACCCGAAAGGCATGAGGCGCACCGTACCCCGAATCCTAAGCGAGGCGGAGCGGGGACGGTCACGTCCGCCAAGCGGATCTGACGATCCGCGCCCCACAGGGAGCCTGCCGGGTGTCACCCGCGATGGCAGCCCTCGAGCACCTCGCTAAGGATTCGGGACCGAACTGCCGCCCGCCCTACACGTCGCACCACGCCACCGCCTCGCGCAGGCCCTGGCGCGGATCGCGCGTGGGGATGAACTCATGGCCCACGTAACCGCCGTACCCCACCTCGACCAACGCCCGCATGATCGGCGGGTAGTTGATCTCTTGCCGGTCGTCCAACTCGCCCCGGCCCGGGTTCCCCGCTGTGTGCACGTGACCCAGGTAGTCCTTGTGTTGGCGGATGCGCCGGATCACATCGCCATCCATGATCTGCACATGGTACACGTCGAACAACAGCTTCAGCCGCGGCGACCCCACCCGCTTGACGATGTCGATGCAGTAGTCGGTGTGGTCCCCCTGGTAGCCCGGGTGCCCCTTCATCGGGTGGGTGTCCTCGCGCGTGTTGAGCATCTCCAGACACAGCGTGACGCCCTTCTGCTCGGCGTACCCCACGATCTGTTTGAAGCCCTGCACGCAGTTCTTCGCCCCCTGCTCCTTCGACCAGTGCGCCCCGTTCGGCCGGGCGGGGTCCTTGGCGCTGTAACCCGTGAAGCAGATCACGCTCGGCACCCCAAAGGCCGCCGCGGCATCGATCGCTTCCCGCGTTGCCTTCATCACCCGCGGCCCATGTGCCGGGTTGTTGAACCCGTAAACGAACGGCGGATCCGGGTTCATGTCGATCTGCCCAATGGCGCACTTCAATCCGTGCCGCTGCAACGTCGGGTAGTGCTCCGCCGCCACCAGTTCGACACTCAGGCACCCCAACTCCTTGGCCACCTGGCAGGTCTGCTCGACCGTCCATTTCTCCCCAGCCGTCTCGAAACACCAATGCACAATCGAATGCTTGATCCGCCCACGACGCACCCCCGGTGCGCCCACCTCCGCCGCCCGCGCCCGCGCTCCGGTCGGCCCGCCCAGCGCCATCGCCGCCGCCAGTGCAGCGCCAGACTTGATGAGGCCGCGCCGGTTCACGCGCGGCGTCGTGCTTCGAGAAGAACGATACGGTTGCATGGGAGTCTTTTGCATAAGTTATTCGACAACGCCATCAGGCTGCCGCGCAATCTCCACATCCCCAGACCAGGAAACAAGCGCAAAAGGATGGACCTACCTGCGGGCTTGTATTCTGCAGAAGGCCATGTGTCTCTGGAGCCGTGCAACGGGATCCCCAGTGGACCGAATTCGTCGAGTTATCGGGTGTGTTCTTCCTCCACGCCATGGCGATGGGCGCCTGGTTTGTGCCGCTCGGGACCGTGCTCGACGCCCACGGGCTGCAGGCCATCAAGCCGCTGGCCTTTGCCACCGGCGCCCTCGCCGCCTTCGTCTCGCCACTGGTGTTCGGCGCAGTAGCCGATCGGCACGCGGCCCCAGCCCGGGTCCTCAGTGCGTTGGCTTGGGCGACCGCCCTGGCCACCGCCGCCGTGGCCACCGCCCTGGAGTGGGGGGCCCATCCTTGGTGGGTGCTGGGATGGATCCAAGTCATGGCCCTGTGTGCCGCGCCCACCTGGGCACTGTCAACGTCCTTGGTGTTGCGCCGGTTAACCGATGCACCCCGCCAGTTCGGCCCCATTCGCGCGCTGGGAACCCTCGGCTGGATGGCGGGCTGCTGGCTGGTCAGCGCGTTGGACGCCGACGCCTCGCCGCGCGCCCCCTACGCCGCGGCCTGTCTGTGGCTCCTCCTAGGCTGCCTCACTCTGAGGTTGCCGTGTCCACCACCCCCGCTGCTTCCTGAAAAACTCACGCTCCGGCAGCGCTTGGGCTGGGACGCCTTGGCCTTGCTAAAACAGCGCGATCATGGCGTGGTGTTCCTCACCGCGGCGCTGTTCTCGGTTCCCCTCGCCGCATTTTACCCGTACACCCCGACCTACCTGAGGCACCTGGGCCTGGACCATACCACGGCCTGGACCACCCTGGGACAGACCACGGAAATTGTGGCTCTGTTTGGCCTCGCCGCCGTGCTGCGACGCTGGCGCATCAAGTGGGCCATCGCCGCCGGACTGGGCTTCGGCTTTCTGCGCTATGGCCTCTATGCGCTCGCCGAGCCGGGCTGGGTGCTCTTGGGGCTCACCTTGCACGGCTTCGCCTTTACCCTGTTCTTCATCACCGGGCAAATCTACCTGGACCAACGGGTGCACGCCGAGTGGCGCGTCCGGGCCCAAGCCCTCTTTAGCCTCATGACCGCAGGCGTCGGCAGCCTGGTCGGCTACCTCGGTGCCGGCTGGTGGTTCGCCTATGCTCAGCGCCCAGGCCAGCCAGGGTGGCCCTTGTTCTGGGGTGGCCTGGCGGCCGCCGTGGCGCTGGTCGGGATCTTCTTCCTTTGGGCCTACCGCGGCCGCGGGCGCGGTGCCCGGTAGCGCCCTCGCCCGGCCGGTTTCGCCGTTGCAGTTTGCCCCTCGGCCAGTACCTTACTGTCCCATGCGCTTTATCGGCGGCGTCATCGAGAAACTGCAACGGCATCCGAAGCGAGTTGTCTTCCCGGAAGGCACCGAGCCGCGCGTGCTGCAGGCGGCGCGACAGTTCCACTCGCTGCGGTTGGGCGCACCGATCCTGCTGGGAGAGCGACCGCGCGTGAAGGCGGCCGCCGAGCGGTTGAACGTCTCGCTCGAAGGGATCCGCATCATTCACCCGCCTGAGAGCGACGAGTTGGATGCCTTCGTCCAACGCTTCCTGCTCCTGCGGCGGTCCAAGGGCGTCCAGGAACCCGAGGCGCGAGAGACCATGATCAAGCCGAATTACTTCGGCGCCATGATGGTCGCCATGCACCAAGCCGACGGCCTAGTCTCCGGCACCAACGAGATCACCGGCAGCGTCCTGCGCCCCCTGTTCCAGATCATCAAAGTCGCACCCCAAACCCCCACCGCCTCCAGTTGCATGATCATGGAGGTCGAAAACTCCCGCTTCGGCGAAGACGGCGTCCTCTTTATGGCGGACTGCGGCGTGATTCCCGACCCGACCGTCGATCAACTGGCGGATATTGCGGTGGCTACCGCGCGCTTGGCGCGGCACTTGTTGAATGTGCGCCCGCGTGTGGCGCTGCTCTCCTACTCGACCAAAGGGAGCGCCACTCACCCTTCGATCGGCCGCATCCAAGCCGCCACCGCCCTGGCCGCCCAGCGCGCTCGCCTCAAAGGGCTTGAAGCCGAGTTCGATGGCGAACTGCAACTCGACGCCGCGTTGGACGTCGAGATCGCCCAACGCAAGGTGCCGGACAGCCCCGTCGCCGGTCGAGCCAATGTGCTCATCTATCCGGACCTCAACTCCGGCAACATCGGCAGCAAGCTGCTGCGGCATGTGGCGCGGGCCCACGCCTATGGCCAGATCCTGCTCGGGCTCGACCGGCCCGCCGCCGACGTCTCCCGCGGCTCGAACGCCCACGACATCCTCGGCGTCGCCGCCATCGTGGGCGTCCAAGCCATCGATTACCACCTCCTCTACCCGGGGGCCGGCACACGCCTGCCCGGCGAGTAGTCCGGCGGCCCGATGAACGCCACCACCCCAAGGCTCTACATCGCCGCAACCCGCCAGAACGAGGGCAAGACCACCACCTCCCTCGGTCTGGCGTCGGTCCTGCAGAAGTTCCACCCGCGTATCGGCTACATCAAACCGGTCGGGCAGCGCTTCGTGAACGTGGACGCCGACAAGATCGACGAGGACATCATCCTCATGGATCGGGTCTATCACCTCCAGTGCCCCCTGGTGGACATGAGCCCCATCGCCATCGAGCCCGACTTCACCCGCAAGTACCTCCAGTCCGCCAATTACGATGCCCTCGTCAAGAAGATCCTCAAAGCCTTCGACCGTGTGGCTTGGGAAAAAGACTTCGTGTTGTGCGAAGGCTCGGGCCACGCCGGTGTGGGGTCCGTGTTCGACTTGTCCAACGCCCGCGTCGCGAAACTGCTCGAGGCCAAGGTCATCATCGTCTCCCAGGGCGGCATCGGCAAACCGATCGACGAAGTCTGCGTCAACCAAGCCCTCTTCGAGAAGGAAGGCGTCGAGATCATCGGCGTCATCCTCAACAAGGTCCTGCCCGAAAAACTCGACTACATCGCCGAGTTCGCCCGCAAGGGGCTCAAGCGCCAAGGCCTCGAATTGCTCGGGGTCCTCCCCCACCAACAAGTGCTCTCCAGCCCCACCCTCGAGGTCATCCACGAAGAACTGCGCCTCACCCCCCTCAACCAAAGTCGCCAGTACCTGAACCTGGTCGAGGAGGTCGTCGTGGGCGCCATGAGCGTGCGCGAAGCCCTCAACTACTTCAAGAAAGGCGTCTTGGTTATCACCCCGGCTGACCGCGAGGACATCATCCTGGCCGCCGCCACCACCCTCTTCGGCCAAAGCACCGACGGTCTCGCCGGCATCATCCTGACCGGCAGTCAACAACCCTCACCCAGCGTCAAACGCGTGATCGAGGCGCTCCCCTTCCCCGTCCTGCTCGCCGCCGAAGAGAGCTACCGCGTCGCCTCGAAGGTCCATGACCTGACCGTGAAGACCCGGCCCTCCGACGCCGGCAAGATCGCCCTCATCCGCGACTTGATCGGGCGCCACGTCGACCTGCCCCGCATCCTCAAGGCCGTGGCCTAACCCGCCACCGGCCCCCGCCTCACGGCAGATCCGTGCTCCCCATCAGATAACGATCCACCTCCCGCGCCGCGCCGCGGCCCTCGTGAAACGCCCACACCACCAGGCTCTGGCCTCGCCGACAATCGCCCGCCGCATACACCCCCTTGACATTGGTCGCGTACCGGCCCAACTCGGCGCTCACGTTCGAGCGCTCGTCCCGCGCCAGTTCGAGCTGCTCGAGCAGGGGCTGTTCCGGCCCCAAAAAGCCCAACGCCAATAATACCAGTTGCGCCGGCCGCCGCTGCTCGCTCCCCGCCACCTCGGCCGGCACGTAGCGACCCTGCGCGTTCTTCTCCCAGCCCACCTGCACGGTCACTAGTTCACGCACCCGCCCAGCCCCGTCGCCCACAAACTCCTTGACCGTCGTCAGGTAAACCCGCGGGTCCGCGCCGAAACGCGCCGCCGCCTCCTCTTGCCCGTAGTCTATCCGGTACACCTTGGGCCACTCCGGCCAGGGATTGTCCGGCGCCCGTTCCTGCGGTGGCCGCGGCAAGATCTCGAGCTGCACCAAACTCCGACAACCGTGCCGCAGCGCCGTCCCCACGCAATCGGTCCCCGTGTCGCCCCCCCCGACCACCACGACGTCCTTGCCCGCGGCGGACAAGTCGCCCTCGTGCGGTTGGCCGGCGAGTAACCGCCGCGTGTTCGCCGTGAGGTATTCCATGGCGAAATGGACGCCCCCCAGCGAACGCCCAGCGACCGGCAAATCCCGCGGTTGCGTGGCGCCAGTGCAAAGGACCGTGGCGTCGTACTCCCGCAACAGCCGCTGCGCCGGGTAGTTGCGGCCCACCTCCGTGTTGGGGAGGAACTGCACGCCTTCCTGAGCCAACAGCTCCACGCGCCGCTGCACCTGGTCCTTCTCTAGCTTCATGTTCGGGATCCCGTACATGAGCAGCCCGCCCAGCCGATCCTCGCGCTCGAACACCGTCACCGTGTGCCCCGCCCGGTTCAATTGCGCGGCCGCACAGAGCCCAGCCGGACCCGAGCCGACGACCGCCACCCGCTTGCCGGTGCGCACCGCCGGCGGCTCGGCCACCACCCACCCCTCGAGCCAGCCGCGATCGACGATCGCGCACTCGAGCTGCTTGATCGTCACCGGCGGCGCGTTGAGGCCCAACACACACGAGCCTTCGCACGGCGCCGGACATACCCGACCGGTGAACTCGGGGAAGTTGTTCGTCTTGTGCAGCCGTTCCAACGCCTCCCGCCACAGATCGCGGTAGACCAAATCGTTCCACTCCGGAATCAGATTGTGGATCGGGCAGCCGGACGCCATCCCGCTGAGCAGCGTGCCGGTGTGACAAAACGGAATCCCGCAGTCCATGCAGCGCGCGGCCTGCTCCTGCAGCTTGGCCACCGGCAAGGCCGAGTGGAACTCACGCCAGTCATCGAGCCGAGCCGCCGCATCGCGATCGAGCGGCAACTCCCGCAGATATTCCAGAAAACCCGTCGGTTTACCCATAAATTGTCTCCGGCCGTTCCCTCCCCCCGCCACGGAGGCGCCCGCGGCAACTCGATGACCTGACGGCCGCAAGGCCAACGCGCTTAACCGCCGCCCACGCGCGCCACATCGCGCGCGTTCTCCTCGAACGCCGCCATCCAGGCTGCCTCCCCGCTCAGCCCGGCGTCGTTCACCCGTTTCACCGCTTGCAGCATCCGCTTGTAGTCCTTCGGCATCACCTTCACAAACCGCGGCACGTAATCCTCCCACAAAACCAGCAACTTCAGCGAACGTTGGCTGCGCGTGGACTCCGCGTGGCGCTGTATCAACTGGCGCACCTCCTCGATCTCCGCCCGTTCCTCGAGCCGCTCCAGCGTCACCATCTGCAGGTTGCAACGCCGCGCAAAATCCCCCGCCTCGTCCAACACGTACGCCGTCCCCCCCGACATCCCCGCCGCGAAATTCCGGCCGGCAGAACCCAACACCACCACCGTCCCGCCCGTCATGTACTCGCAGCCGTGATCCCCCACCGCCTCGACCACCGCCCGCAAACCGCTGTTGCGCACGCCAAACCGTTCCCCCGCCATCCCCCGTATGTACGCCTCGCCGCTGGTGGCCCCGTAGAAGGCCACGTTGCCAATGATGATGTTCTCCTCCGGCGGAAAGGTCGATCCCGCTGGCGGATAAACAATGATCCGCCCCCCCGAGAGACCCTTGCCCAGGTAGTCGTTCGCGTCGCCCTCGAGAATGAAGGTCAGACCGCGCGGGATGAACGCGCCAAAACTCTGACCCGCCGACCCCTTGAAATGTAGGCGGATCGTGTCGTCGGGCAATCCCTTGGGCCCGTACCGGCGGGTGACTTCGCTGCCCACCAACGTCCCCACCACGCGGTGCACGTTGCGAATCGGCACCTCGGCCCGCACCTTCTCGCCCCGCGCCAGTGCCGGCTCGCACAACCCCCACAACACCGTCTTGTCCAGCGACTTGTCCAGCCCATGATCCTGCGGCACCTGGCAATAGCGTCCCACCTCCGCCGGCACGTTCGGCTGATACAGAATCTGCGAGAAATCCAACCCGCGCGCCTTCCAATGCGCCACCGCCTTGCGCGGTTCCAATCGGTCCGTCCGCCCAATCATCTCGTCCACCGTGCGGAACCCGAGCTGGGCCATCCACTCCCGCAGTTCGGTGGCCACGAACCGCATGAAGTTGACCACGTGCTCCGGTTTCCCCTTGAACTGCTGCCGCAACCGCGGGTCTTGCGTAGCGACTCCCGCCGGGCAGGTGTTCAAATGGCACACCCGCATCATGATGCAGCCCATCGACACCAGCGGTGCCGTGGCAAAGCCGTACTCCTCGGCGCCTAACAACGCCGCAATCGCCACATCCCGACCCGTCTTCAGTTGCCCGTCGGTCTCGATCACAATCCGACTGCGCAGGTTGTTCAAGAGCAAGGTCTGGTGCGTCTCCGCCACCCCCAATTCCCACGGCAGCCCGGCGTGCTTGATGCTCGTCTGCGGCGACGCCCCCGTCCCCCCATCGTGACCGCTGATCAGCACCACGTCCGCATGCGCCTTGGCCACCCCGGCGGCAATCGTGCCCACCCCCACCTCCGCCACCAGCTTGACGCTGATGCGCGCGCGTTCGTTCGCGTTCTTCAAATCGTGAATCAACTCCGCTAAATCCTCGATCGAGTAAATGTCGTGGTGCGGCGGCGGCGAAATCAGACCCACCCCGGGCGTCGAGTGCCGGACCTTGGCGATCCACGGGTACACCTTTTGCCCCGGCAGTTGACCGCCTTCGCCGGGCTTGGCGCCTTGCGCCATCTTGATCTGCAGCTCCTGGGCATGCACCAGATAGTGACTGGTCACGCCGAACCGGCCGCTGGCCACTTGCTTGATGGCCGAGTTCTTCGAGTCCTGCAGCTCGTTGGTCCACTCGTAGCGGGCCGGGTCTTCGCCCCCTTCGCCCGTGTTGCTCTTGCCGCCTATCCGGTTCATCGCAATCGCCAACGTCTCGTGCGCCTCCTGGCTGATCGAACCGTAGCTCATCGCGCCGGACTTGAACCGCTTCAAGATGCGCTCGACCGGCTCGACTTCTTCGAGCGGGACCGGCGTGCCAGCCTTGAACTCGAGCAAACCTCGCAGCGTGCAGAGGTGTTCCGCCTGCTCGTTCACCCACCGCGCGTATTCTCGGTAGGTCGCGTACCGGCCTGTCCGCACCGCCTGTTGAAGCTTGTGGATCGTCTGAGGGTTAAACAGGTGATGCTCGCCGTCCTGCCGCCACTGATACTGCCCCCCCGCATCCAGCACATGCCCGTTGAGCGGCCGCTCCGGAAACGCGCGCCGGTGGCGCGCGCTCACTTCCTGGGCCAAGACCTCGAGCCCCACACCCTCCGCGCGCGACGGCGTCCAGGTAAAATACCGGTCGATCAACCGCTGGTTCAGCCCCAGCGCCTCGAAAATCTGCGCCCCGCGATAGCTCTGAATCGTCGAGATCCCCATCTTCGAGATCACCTTCACCACCCCCTTGACCACCGCCTTCACGTATTGCTTGCACGCGTTCTTGTGGTCGATCCCCTTCAGCAACCCCTGCCGAATCATGTCGTCCAACGTCTCGAACGCCAAAAACGGGTTGATCGCCCCGCACCCGTACCCGATCAGCAACGCAAAATGATGCACCTCCCGCGGTTCCCCAGACTCGAGCACCAGCCCCACACGCGTTCGTGTCCCCTTCCGGATCAAATGATGGTGCAACCCCGACACCGCCAACAACGCCGGTATGGCCGCGTTCTCCGCATCGATGCCGCGGTCGGAGAGGATCAAGATGTTCACCCCTTCCTCGATCGCCCGGTCCGCCTTGGCATAGAGCGCGTCCATCGCCTTCTCGAGCCCCAAACCGCCCTCGCCCGGTCGGAACAGAATCGGTAGCGTGATCGACTTGAAATCGCCTTGCGCCACATGCCGTAGCTTGGCCAGCTCTTCGTTGGTCAAAATCGGCGTCTTCAGCTCGATCAAATGGCAACTCTCCGGCGTCGACTCCAACAGGTTCCCCTCCGAACCGATCGTCGTCTCCGTCGAGGTCACGATCTCCTCCCGAATGCAGTCAATCGGCGGATTGGTGACTTGCGCGAAGAGCTGCTTGAAATACGAATACAACAGTTGCGGGCGCTCCGACAACACCGCCAAAGGCGTGTCCGTGCCCATCGAGCCCACCGCCTCGACCCCGTCCCGCGCCATCGGCGCCATCACAATCCGCAGATCCTCGAAGCTGTACCCAAAGGCCGTCTGCCGCTGCAACACCGTCTCGTGGTCCGGCTCCGGCAAGTGCGGCGGATCCGGCAAATGGGCCAACTCGACCATGTGCTGGTCCAGCCACCGCCGATACGGTTGGCTCGAGGCCACCTGATGCTTGATCTCTTCATCCGAAATGATGCGGCCTTCCTCCGTGTCCACCAACAGCATGCGACCCGGCTGCAACCGGCCCTTGTGCAGCACCCGGTCCGGCGGCAGATCCAGCACCCCAACCTCCGACGCCATCACCACCGTGTCGTCCTTAGTCACATAGTAGCGCGAGGGCCGTAGCCCGTTGCGATCCAACACCGCCCCGATCCGCACCCCGTCGGTGAAGGCGATCGAGGCCGGCCCGTCCCACGGCTCCATCAGGCAGCTATGATACTCGTAAAACGCCTTCTTCTCGTCGCTCATGGTCGTGTGGTTCGTCCAGGGCTCCGGTATCATCATCATCATCGCGTGCGGCAACGACCGCCCCGCCATCACCAACAACTCGAGCACGTTATCGAACATGGCCGAATCGCTGCCGTTGGTGTTGATGATCGGCAAGATGGCCTTGATGTCCGGCCCAAACAAATCGCACTTGAACATCGCCTCCCGCGCATGGATCCAGTTGATGTTCCCGCGCAACGTGTTGATCTCGCCGTTGTGCGCCACATACCGGTACGGATGTCCCCGCTCCCAGCTCGGGAAGGTGTTCGTGCTAAACCGCGAGTGAACCAGCGCCAACGCCGTCTCCAACGACGGATCCATCAGGTCCGGATAATACTGCGGCAACTGCTCCGAGGTCAGCATCCCCTTGTACACCATGGTCTTGTACGAAAGGCTCGACATGTACCAGTAATGGCTGCCCTGCAGCCCCGAGTTGCGTATCTCCCGCACCGCGCGTTTCCGTATTAAATACAGCTTCCGCTCGAACGCCAGGTCGTCCGCCAAATTCGCGTTCCGCCGAATAAACACCTGACGCATAAACGGTTCCGAAGCCCGCGCCGTCGGCCCCACCATCGAGTTGTCCGTCGGCACCGTGCGCCAACCCAGAACCTCCTGGTCCTCTTCCGCCACCACCACCTCGAAGAGCCGTTCGCAGTTCCGCCGCTGGCCCAGGTCCGGCGGCAAAAACACCATCCCCACCCCGTACTGCCGCAGCGGCGGCAGCATCAAACCCATCGCCGCGCACGCCTTCAGCAGAAAACCGTGCGGCACCTGGATCAGAATCCCCGCCCCGTCCCCCGTGTTGCTTTCGCACCCGCACGCCCCGCGATGGTTCAGGTTCAATAGCACCTGAATCGCCTGCTGTACCACCTCGTGCGATCGCCGCCCCTTAACGTTCACCACAAAACCCACCCCGCACGCCTCATGCTCGAAGCGCGGGTCATACAGCCCCTGCTTGGGCGGCGGACCCAGCCGTGGCTGCGGCTCACCCCCCGCCACCACCGCCCGGGTCGCGCGATCCGTCGTTTTAGCACCATGATTCATACTCGCAGTTGATCCACAAAAATCCTGCGACTGTTTACCAGATCGCGCCAACTCTGCAATAGGCCAGGCAGAATTATTCCCGGTCGCCGCCCCAAACCCGGCCCCGCGCCCCGACTCGAGCACGAGTAGGCAGCCCCCGCCCGATCCACTCGACGCCAGCGCAAGCGCCACTCGCCGGTTAGAAAACCGGCGCTACAAGACCACCCGCCGCCTTGCCGGCTGGAAAACCGGCGCTACAAGTACAGGCAACGATGACTTCCCCGGTCCCCTGCGGGAAACGGACCCGACAGCCCCGGCGGACAGCGCCACGGTGGGGGGGCAATGAGCCTGCCCCGGACGCAGATTAGCCTTGAAATAGTCGGAACTCTATAACATGCTGCCGGGCGTGCGGAATCGGTAGATGCGGTAACGGCACGGAATCGAAACTGTAAGCGCCATGAAAACGAACAGCCAAGCCAGCGGAACGATGCTTGCCCAACCGGTGGTCAGGGCAAGCGGGGCGCGCCTGCCCATCCGGCGCGGCCAACTCGGGTTGACCTTGCTCGGGGTCGCGGCCCTGGGTCTGCAACTTCAAGCCCAGTCGATCATCTATGACGCCCCGCTCTACACGGTCAGCGGCCCGGGTGGGAGTACGCTCTACAACGCGGTTGCCCTCGGGGATAACGGCACGCCGGGCCGGCCGGCTGGCGATCATATCGGCAACACCGTCACGTTCTCCGGCACCGACCGCAAGCTCGTCTCCGTCGACATGATGCTGCTGGCCTTCGGCTCGGGCAGCCCTCGGTTCACACTCGACCTTTACGCGGGCGCCAACCCCAACACGGGTAGCCTCCTCGGCTCCGCCACCTCCGAGCAGCTCACGCCTGTCTTTGGCAAAGTGCTCACCTTCCAGTTCGGGGGCTTGGCGGTTCCGGACACCCTCACCTACGTCATTAGCTCCTCGACCGGCGCCGATCCGGCCTCGACGCCCGCTTCGGCCTCCGGCGTGACGGTCGGCAGCGCGGTGAACTCGTTGTGGTACGGCACTGCCCCGGGCAACTTCACCCAGAACGATACCTGGGCCCTCGCGGACGGCGCGCCGAACAATTACCTCAGCGCCACCTTCAAGGCCATCCCCGAACCCACCGTCTCCGCCCTCGCGGGCCTGGCGGGCCTGGGCTGGTTGGCCTGGCTCGGCTACCGCCGCGGGCGCAAGTAACCCCCGGCTGCTGCCCCATCGACTCTCCATGTTGAGCCTTCGGGCTAGAACAGGCTGTTGACCGCGATTCCGAGCACGCTCAAGGGGCCTTGGTCCTCGAGACCCTCGGTGGCTTTATCGAGCTTCTGCAGTGTCATTTTGGCGTTCTTGTAGAGGCTCTCGTCGTTGACCAGTTTGCCGGCCGATCCTTGGCCCTGGTTGATCTTCTGCAGAATCTCCCTGAGATTTGTCATGGCCTCGGCCGTCTCTGCGTAGAGCTTTTCGTCCTTGGCCAGTTTGCCCAACGAACCTCTCCCTTCGTTGACCTCGGTCACCACCGTGCGCGCCTCGTTGATCGTCGCCCGCAGATCGTCCGCGGTCGCGTTCAAGTTCGTCACCGCGCTGAGGGCGGAGGCGTAGAGCGCTTCGTCGTAGATCAGCTTGCCGGCGGTGCCTTGCCCGGAGGCAACCTGCGCCGACACCGCCTCCGCGTTGGTCAAGATGCTCATGATGTGCGGCCGGCTTTCCTTGAGGAAATCCCCAAACGGCGCGATCAAGTCGTTGAGGTCGACATCGGTCAGATTGCCCGTGATCTTGCGAATGTCGCCCGCCACACCGTCCAACTTGGACACCAACGCGCTGATGTCCTGCGCCTCGATAGTCTCGAGGGTTTGGCCCTCGGTCAGGACAGCACCCTGGCCGCCACTGAGCGCGATCGCCACGTAGTTCTGCCCCATCAACCCCGTGAACTTGATCGTCGCGGTCGAATCGGTCCGCACCGTAGCGGTGCGATCCGTGATCCGCATGACCACCAAAACGCGGTCGCGGTCAAACCGGATCTCCTGCACGCGGCCGATCGGTTTGCCGGCCATCTTGACCGGATCCCCCACCTTGAGCTCCTGAACGTTGGCGAAGCGCGCCTGGAGGGTCAGGCCGCCCCGCAAAAACTCTAAGCCGCCGATCATCTCCAGAATCACGGCAGCAGCAATCAGGGCAACCGCAAAAAAGATGCCCAACCGGGTCTCGAGGGTGTTTCTCATGGTGTCATGGGCTCGGGGTGGAATCGGAAGTCGGCGGACAAAAACCTCTGCAACAACGGATGCGGATGGGCCCGAATCGCCGCGGGGGTGCCGATCGACACCATCCGCCCCGCGTCGATCAACGCCATGCGGTGCGCAATCCCAAAGGCCAAATCCCGGTCGTGCGTGACCACGATCGACGTCACCTGCAACCGCCGGTTCAGTTTCAGGATCTCCTCCGCAACTGTCACCGCCATCAGCGGGTCCAGCTCGCTCGTCGGTTCGTCATAAAAAATCAACTGCGGCTCGATCACCAGAGCGCGCGCGATCGAGGCGCGCTTGCGCATGCCGCCCGACAGCTCGCCGGGCATCTTGTCGCGTGCGTCCTGCAGCCCCACTAAGGCCAGCTTCTCCGCCACCACCCGCGCGATCTCCTCCGGTGGCTTGAGCCGATGTTCCGCCAGGTACAACCCCACGTTCTCGCCCACCGTCAGCGAGTTCAACAGCGCCCCCGACTGAAACACCATCGCCATCCGGCACCGATCCATCATGCCGGGCGCCTGGATCGGCTCGCCGCCAATCAAGATCTCCCCCGCATCGGCCGTTTCGAGTCCGATCAGGTGCTTGAGCAGCACCGTCTTGCCGCTGCCGCTCGGGCCCATGATGACGAAGATCTCGCCCCGTTCGACCTCGAAGTCCAGGCCGTCGAGGACCGGTTGACCGCCCAGGCTCTTGCGCAAGCCGCGCACCTGCACACTCACGCCGGGATGACGGGCCGAGTTCATCAATCCAAGTGCAACAAGAGGCGAGTCAAGAAGTAGTCGAGGATCAAGATCAGAATGATCGAGTTGACCACCGCTTTGGTCACCGAACGCCCAATCCCCCGCGGACCGCCAATCGTCTGCAGCCCCTGATGACACGCCACCACCCCAATCACCACCCCAAATGCCCCGCTCTTCAACAGCCCGTTGACCACGTCCAATAGATCCACGCCGGCCCGCAGGCTGTTGAAGTAGGCCTCGAACGAGATGCCAATCTGGAAGTTGTAAACCGCCACCAACCCGCCGCCCAACCACCCCACCAGCATGGCGAACACCACCAACACCGGCAACGCCACCATGATCGCCACCAACCGCGGCAACACCAGGAAATGGATCGGGCTGATGTTCATCGTCCGCAGGGCGTCGATCTCCTGGTAGACCTGCATCGAGCCGATCTCCGCCGCCATCGCCGAACCGATCCGGCCGGCGATCAACACCGCCATCATCACCGGCGCCAGTTCCTTGCACATCGATAGCCCCACAATCTGGCCAATGAACCCCTGCAGCCCCCGCTCCGCCAACACCGGCCCGGTCTGCAACGCCAGCACGCCCCCAATGAACAGCGACAACACGCACGCCATCAGCAGACTGGCGTTGCCAATCTCGAACAACTGCTCGCACACCTTGCGCCGGTGCCGCACCATCAACGGCAGCGCTCGCGCCGTGCGCCCCAACAGTAACAGCATCTGGCCGATGTCTTGAAACATGCTTGACCCGCTCCCGCCATCCATCCCGCCTACCCCAGGGCCCCAACGCACTCCCGCACCCCCACCGCTCGCCTCAAACGCGCCTTCACCCATCCCCTCCCGCCCCCGCCCGCCGACCGGAGCCGCCGCTCCCGAACAAGTGGAACCAGCGCCACCGCTTGCCCTCCGGGCCGCTCTCATACTGGATCAGCCCGAACAAGAGCGAGCACTTTCTCGTCTCCGCCGTCGTCTCTCGCCGGTACAGATTCCAGAGCAACGACTGGCTGGCCGCCTCGCTCGCCGGGTCCCGTTCCGACCGCCATAACGCCCATAACGGCGACCAACTCCGCTCGATGCTCTTGTTGTTGGGCAACAGCGGCTCGAGCAACGCCAACACCTGCAACCGCTCGCGCCCGTCGAGATCGCGCCGCGCCGTGAACAACGGCCACAAATCCGTCCGGCGCAGCGCCTGGCCCGTCTCCGTGTTCCGCTCGGTCAAATCCGAGTACAAGAACAACATGATCCGCGTCCGCTCCCGGTCCAGCGGGGCCACCTGCGCCCGATTGTACTTGTACAGCGGCCAGAGGTAAAACCCGCTCGCAAGCACCGGCGTGTGCGCCTGGCTAAAAAGCGGCCAAACCCGGTTCACCGTCTTGCCCTCGCCCCGCGCGAACACCACCAAAGGCCAGGGCAGGTCCACCTCCCGGTACTGCTTCTCGCGATCGTCAGTGATCGTCAGCCCAAAAGGCCACAAATACGTGCGCGAATCCCGTAAGGGCGAGCGCTGCGAACTGAACAGCGGCAACAGCACACGCTGTTGCACCGGATTGGTCGTTCCCACCCCGAGGTCGTTGTGGAAGAACAACGGCCACAGCACAAATAACTTCTCGTGGCCACCCACCACCTCGACCTCGCCAAAACCGTTGGTCTGCGTCGTCGGCACCTTGTGCTCCTGCCCCACCAACGGCCACACCTGCCAGCCGCTCAAGCCATCCCCGCGCCGCCGGTGAAAGACCGGCACCAGGTAATTGTCCGTCACCACGTCCTGCTTGCGCGTCTGCGCATAGGCTGGCCACATCACAAAGCGGATCTCGTCGCGAAAAATCCGGTTCGCCAACCGGCCGTAGAACGGCCAGAACGCCGTGTACTCGATCGCCGGGTCGGTCGAGCGCTGTTGAAACCAGAGCGGAAACACCGTCAACCGACGCGCGGTTGCCCCCGACTGCCGCCCGCCCCCGCTGCCGCTCAGAAGCTGAAAGATCTGCCACCGGTATTCCTGGCCATACCGATCGTATGTAAACAGCGGATACAGCACATCCACCGACTCGGACTCCAGTTCCGGATCGACCTGGCGCGACCACCACGGCGCCAACGTCACCGTCCGCCGCGGGCCCTCCTGCTCCCGACTCCACAACGGCCCCGACGCCTCGACGCGTTCCCCCGGTGCCAGGGTCATTCGGAACTCGTGATACAACGGCCCAAACGCGGCATCGGCCACCCCCACCAGCGCGCCCAAACCCACTCCCACCGCCAAAGCCAACGCCCGCGCAACCCGCCCGCTTCGGCGCCACCGCCCGCGACGCGCCCCGCCCCCAGTCCCCATCTGGACGCGGGCCAACGCAACGTTGACAATCGTGGTGATAAACGAGTCGGTCACAGCCAAGCAAACGGCATGGTAGAGTGGGACCCGAACGCGTCAAGCTCCGCCGGCCCTCCTCTCCCAGCCTCGAGGACCGCCTCCGCCGCACCGAGGACAACGCACTCTGCAGAACCCGTACCGCCGACTTCCCAGCCGGCCCAGGCACCGGTCGGAACACCGGCGGCACGAGACCGCGGAGGCTACGAGTCCGGTTCAGGCACAGTTCAGGCTGGCCAAGAGGGTGCTGCCTGACATTCTACCGACCAGGACGATGGACCATGGCTAAGAGCGCGAAGCGAAGGCAGTGCCCCGCGGTGGGAAGAACGATCACCGCGGCGGAGTGTGGCGAAAACCGGGGCAGTCGCTATGCCTGCCCGTCGGATTGCATTCATAATCCTTTCACAACCGCCAACTACAGTCAGTTGCTTGAAATCGAGCGACTCTTGGACCGGAAATGCATGCGGGCGCTCGAGGAGGAAGCCGCGCGCGGAGCGTTGCCCGCGGAGTTGCAGCGCGGTTGGCAGACCTCATTGAAACCGCACGAGGTTCTGACCTTTGCACTTTGGCACCTGTTCTTCGCGCGGGACGACGCGGGCAGCACCTGCGCCCAACGCTGGGAACAAGCTGGCTTTCCTGGCTTCAAGAACGACGAGCGCGTGTTGTTCCGTGCCAAAATGAAGATCGAAGTCGCCTTGCTCGAAGTCCAACGCGTGCTGGACCATCAGCGCGTCGAGATGATCGACTTGCTGGCCGGTGACCCGCCGCCGCATACCTTCGTCGACCGCAGCTTGGCTGCCCAAGCGCCTCGCTTCGGGACCTATCTGTGTTGGCAGTATCCCCTGCCCCATCTCTGGCGTCTGGAGGGCACCACGATCGGACTGCAAGAGCTAGGCCCGTTCAGCCCCGCTCAGGTGCTCGA
>Ga0194126_10003647_pt1 | contig 24102 bp, 15 predicted proteins | sample TA2KigC150mmetaG_FD_148641 | JGI IMG/M metagenome (GOLD analysis project Ga0194126, IMG submission 148641) | Freshwater microbial communities from Lake Tanganyika, Tanzania - TA2015035 Kigoma Deep Cast 150m | ecosystem: Environmental > Aquatic > Freshwater > Lake | place: Tanzania: Lake... | reverse complement strand
ACAAACTCTTTTTTCTCACTGCGGCCACATGTGATTTTGCACGCTTTGATGATGCAGAACGAGAATCCGGTGCGGAGGATTTAGTGCGTAGCGAAAGAGGCGGAGCAATCGGAGTATTTGCCGCCACAAGACTCGTCTTTTCAAGTGACAATGCAGTGATCTGTGATAGATTCTACAAACAAATCTTTTCTCGTGATATACATGGCATGTATCAGTCGGTCGGCGAAGCATTGTTCAAAACAAAACAATCATTGGCCGGACCAAATGATGAAAAATATTTGATTCTGGGTGATCCCTCATTGCATTTGCAATTACCGAATGACATCGTGCAATTTGATAGCATCAATACAATGCCTGTGATTACAAATACCAATGTTCCAGATAGCATATTGCCACGCATCAAAGCATTGCAAACAGTCACTGTTTCAGGAACGATACGAACAGGCAGTTTACAATCACTGGATGACACATTCAATGGAACAGTGCTGGTCACAGTCAAGGATAGTGATATTGATTTGAAAGTAAAAGATCCTATCGACAATGTTACGCATTCCATTAAGGAACAAGGAAGCATTCTTGCACGCAGCACTTTTCAAGTAAAGAATGGAAAGTTCAATGGGTCTTTTGCTGTTCCCAAAGACATTGGCTTCACCAATAAGCGTGGACGCATGATTGGATTTGCCTATAGCAACGATGACATCACAGCAAAAGGAAGTACTACAACATTCACCGTTGGTGGAATAGAGTCCGTTTCAGAACCTGATACCATCGGTCCGACCATCGCCGTTTATCTTGACAATAGAACATTCATTCCCGGCAATATGGTCAGAAGAAATCCTTTATTGATCGTTGATTTGTTCGACAATACTGCAATCAATGCAACAGGTGCAGGCATCGGTCACAATATTGAAGCTTGGTTTAATACCGATAGAATTCCCGTGGATCTCACCGAAGAATATCAAGCAGATTTGACCGATGCAAGAAAAGGAACAGCCCAAAAGCGCATGTTCAATCTGAAATCGGGAACAAATACCGTACGTGTTCGTGCTTGGGATGTGTGGAACAATTATTCAGAAGCAGAAACATATTTTCGATTGGCAGACAATGACTCAGTATTGATCAGCGAAGGACTCTTCGTTTATCCCAATCCAACAAATGCGGAAGCAAATATCGGATTCATCCACAATCAGTCACTGCCAACCCGTGCTGAAATTCGTATTTTTGACATGAATGGTCGACTGGTAAAACAAGAGAACATTGAAAAACAAGAATTACATACCTGGACTTATCGTTGGAATTGCAAAGATGAATATGATGCCTCCGTTCCTGTCGGCACATATCATTGCATCATGAATGTGCAACAGTCCAATGGTGAAGGAAAAGTGCTTTACGGAAAATTTATCATTAGAAAATAATCAATACATAATTAGAAATACACAGTATCACTGATAGAATGGAATATACTATGAAAAACAATGTAAAAACCACATGCATGCTGATTGCATTGGTCATGATGAGCGGGGCGGTACAGATGTTTGGTCAAGCCGCTGTACCTTTCATCACAATCTCGCCCGATTCCAGGGCAAATGGTATGGGGGAAGTGGGGACAGGTTTGGCAGACAATATATATGCAACGCATTGGAATGTTGGAGGACTTGGCTTTCAAGTTCCTGCAACCACGAAATCCAATGATAAAAAAGTTGCACTGGCTTATGCAAAGTGGCTGCCGCAATTCAATGCAGACCTCTTCTATGCACATGCTGCATATAGTCAATATGTGCCCTCTCTCGAAGGTACGGTCAATGCAAATTTCATGCTCATGAATTTGGGTGAATTCAAAAGAACTGATTTCAGTGGCAAAGTGCTGAATACATTTCGTTCATTTGAATATGCATTCGGCGTTGGATATGGTACATTGATTGCCGATGACATTGGTGCAGGTTTTCAATTGAAATACATTGAATCAAATCTTGGTGCCCCAGTGAATGTTCAAGGTACCGGAACAGGAGATGGCATTGGACGAAGCGTTGCATTTGACTTGGGAATGCTCTGGCGTCCTGAAACATTCGATCTCTTTGGTTTGGACTTGGGAGATAAATTGGGAATTGGTTTCAATCTTGCGAATATTGGTCCGAAAGTAACGTATATCAATGTTTCCGATCCATTGCCCACAACATTGCGCATAGGAACCGGAATCACTGTGCTCGAGGATGAATTTAATAAACTCACATTTGCTTTCGACATGGCAAAATTGCTTGTACGTCGCGACAGTATCGTAAATGACCCAATCCCGAAATCATTCATCACCGCTTGGGAAAGAGGTGGTATCGAAACATCTTTCGGTGTGGAATATTGGTATGAACAAGTGGTTGCATTACGCGGTGGATATTTCTCTGAGCCGGCTTCGATTGGCAATAGAAGATTCTTCACTGTTGGAACAGGCATTCGTTATGATGTCTTCAATTTGGATTTCAGTTTTGTGATTCCCGTTGAAGAAAATCACCCACTCGGAAATACCATGCGATTCTCATTGATCGGTAATATTCTTTAATCCGAATAGCAAATATTGTTTCTGCACAGGGAAATGCCTCGCGGTATTTCCCTGTTTCTTATTCATTGCATTCATGCGCAATCCGATCACATATAATCATGCTTTCATTCGGCATTTACTCATGCTATCCGTAGTGGGTTTTATCATGCATGCATTGATCGCCGTTGCATGCTCCATCGAACCTCAATCAGATGCACTTGATTATCACAATCATGCTTTGAGACTTGCAGAAAACCATGAATATACTTCGAATGGCATGCCAACCGCTTATCGACCAATTGGATTCCCGGCAATGTTGTCGATCACATATATGATCACTCCAAGTTTGAACTCAGGATTCATCTTGCAATCACTGATGATCTCGATCACCGCTTTTTGTATCGGATTGATTCTCCTTGAATTCGGTGTTTCTCAGCGATCAGCATTATTCGGATCCGGCTTGTATATGCTTCTTCCCATGGCATGGATTCAGTCCATGACATTGATGTCCGAACCGCTGGCGATATGCGCAATGATGATAGGCATATTTCTGCGAGTGCGACATCGACATCTTGCTGCGAGCGGATTGGAAGGCATGCTTTGGGGATTGGCAATCTTGGCAAGACCAATCATGCTTTTCTGCGCCATTGGATTATTCATTTATGATCTGCTAAAAAGCAATCGATCACTATCTCATGCTTTAGCATTCTTCACATGCATCATACTCACATTGATGCCATGGATGATACGAAATGCCAATGTGATGGGTTCTCCCGTGATTGCGTCAAATACGGGAATCAATTTGTATATCGGTAATAATCCACATGCCAATGGTTCATATAAAACCATCCCGGAAATGTCCATGCTTGATTCACTTCCCGAGATGCAATCAAATGCAATGGCAATGTCCAAAGCAATGAATCATGTGCTTGAACATCCCATGCAATCCATCATCATGATTCCAAAAAAAATCGCATATCTGTTTTCATCCGATGCCTATATGCCATTGCAATTGATGCAGGCTTCCGATGCATCGTATCGCGAAAGATTAATACAATTATCACCTTGGACATTGCTATTGATCATTCCGGGATATATGGTGATGCTTATAGGAATGTCGAATATGAATACGCTTGTTGAGCACCAAACATATTCTTTCATTATTGTGATTCTTCTTTGCATGATTATTCCTTGCATGGTGTTTTTTGGTAGCCCACGATATCATGAACCAATGATACCGTTCATGTTGATTGCATCAATCATTGGTTATGAGCAAAGAAGGAATCTTATCGGTCCCGGAAAAGTTTTACCGATTGCTTTGATGATTATTTGGGTTTTGGAAATATCCATGATATTGTTTCACGTTTACAAGTAATTGCCATGTTGACTCCTACTTCGATACATCGTCCCAAGCCATATCTTCTGCACATTGAATGGAGTGATGGATATGCTTCAACTCTTCTGCTTGAAATCATGCGTGATCAATGTCCATGTGCCGCATGCCAAGGAGAAGAAATCATGGGACAAAAAATATCATTCGGGATAAAAATGTTCAAGCCCGGAATGAATGAACTTACAGCGCTCACTCCCGTGGGTAATTATGGTCTGCAGGCCACTTGGTTCGATGGCCATGCAACCGGAATTTATACCTGGCAGGGATTGCGCGCATTATGCGAAACTCATGCATTGACACCTCAACAATTATCCGATCTTGCTTCCAAAGAATAATATCATGCAATCTATACTCATCTTCACAGTGCTGGCATGTATGTTCATCACATTGCCTGCAAATGGACAAGGTTTTCCTCCGACCGCAATACGCGTATTGGATTCAACATTGTCCATGCTTGGCATGAGCAAGATTGATCTTGCAATGCCGCATGACATCATCAAGCCGGACAAACATCGATCCATGATGCAGATTGCATTGTTTGACAATCCCTTGCAGATGGGCGATGTGGCAATGTCTCATGTGAAAGGCGTAAATGCAATGATGCGCGATAGCAGCGATGCGTGGTTTTCGAGATTGATGAAGGATGGTCAGCTCGGAACATATACTCCGCGTTATTTGCATGATGAACTTTCGGCCGGTGAAATAGATGCGATGATTGGTCATCAGCTTGATCGAAAAACAAATATCACCACGGCTGTCATACTCAGACAATATCTTGGTCCGATATTGCAGGTGATTCGGCAAACGGAAAAATCACGAATGCGATTGCTGAAAGACACATTGCTGATACATCAAGCTGATTCATTGCTCATGCTTTCGCAGGAATCAGAATCACTGTCGGTCTATGCAATGAAGCAATCCGAAATCGAAGGCATGGAATTGGCAAAACGTTTTTTTTCCCGAGCAGAACCACCAAAAGACATCATTGAATATGGATTATCGCTCATTGCATCATATCCGAAATTGTTTTCCATTGCCAAGCAATTGCATGATGAATATGCAACGGAATTAAAGCCATTGCGATTGGATACTCCTTATGGCATGATTGCAATCGGATCTTCAGGTACAGATGTCTATGAAGGAAATTTTCTGCTGATTCTTGATCCGGGTGGAAATGATGTATATGCAATAAGGGGTGGCAAACAAGAAGTGCTTAAACATCCTGTTCAATGCATCATAGATTTTTCAGGTGATGATCAATATCGAGGTGGAGATTTTGCATTGGGTTCCGGGTATTTCGGTATTGGGATTTTACATGATCTTGCCGGAAATGATGTGTATGCGGCAGGTGATGTATCACTTGGTGCGGGTATATTCGGCATTGGGTATATGCATGATAAATCCGGTACAGACATGTATTCTTCCACTATTCAAACGCAAGGTGCCGGTTTTTTTGGAATTGGAATATTGCATGAAGAAGAAGGTAATGACATCTATGCAGTTCATGCTCATGGACAAGCATTTGCAAGCACGCGCGGAGTTGGCATACTCTCCGATCATCAAGGGAATGATGCATATGTATGTTCCGGACCATTCAAAGATATTCTGCGTTATGATGATCACTTCGAATCATTCGCACAAGGTGCGGCTCTTGGTTATCGACCAATAGCATCAGGAGGTTTTGCATTATTGATGGATCATGCCGGAAATGATGCATATCTCTCCGACATCTATGGACAAGGAACGGGCTATTGGTTTGGTTTTGGTGCTTTATTGGACCTTAAGGGATCGGACATGTACAAAGCATATCAATATGCACAAGGTTCGGGAGTGCATCTTGCACAAGGATTGCTTTGGGATGCAGACGGAGACGACAATTATGTGTCGCATGGGGTTTCTCAGGGTTGCGGTCATGACATAGCCACCGGCTATCTTCTCGATGAATTCGGAAATGATACATATACAGTCGAGAGTTTATCACTTGGCGCAGGAAATGCAAATGCCATTTCCCTTTTTACTGACCTAAATGGCAATGATTCATATATCGCCATGAATCAATCGAATACGATGGGCTATTCCGACTTCAGAAGGAATTATGGAATGATAGGAATATTCGCCGATGCCGGCGGTATGGACTTCTATGGCAATACTCAAAGAAATAATCTATCCACCAAACAATCCACATATGGTCTATTCTTGGACGGTGAATTGAATCTTCCCAAAAAAGATGATATCCCTGCCGCGAAGCAGGATGCTCCCCTCATAGACCGTGATTTCGGAAAGAGTTGGTCATCGATGGATTCTCTGTTCATTCGAGCATCGGCAGCACCTTTGCGATTTCAGTCCGATGTGGAGCCCGCAAGAAAAGCCATGATAGCGCTCGGACTTGAAGCATTGGAATATAGCGAAGAGCATTTTGGAACGGTTATGCCTCGAGAAAGACTCGCCTTGGAGCACATCATCCCGGCATTGTACAATATCCATCCCAATGAAGTACGACAAGCATTGATCAAAGCATGTGAGGATGACAGTGCGGAAGTTTCTGCATTTGCAATGACAATGTGTGGCAAACTTCGCATTCAGGAAGCGATCGGGCCATTGCTCAATCAACTGGAACATGGAAATTGGCGATTGCGGTCCATAGCCGCAAGACAATTGGGAGAAATTGAAACATTGCCGGATAGTGCATTGAAGATACTCTCCCATAGACTGCAGGATGAACAATTCATGGTCCGTGGTTCCTCCGCCTATGCAATTGGGAAGCTCATGCCATCCAATACACTCGAGCTTCTGCGCAGTGCATTCTTCGAAGAATTGCAAATCATTCGAAATAATGCCATAAAAGGCATTGAAGCTTCCAAAAAAGTCTCATTATCTCTCTTGATGAATCTGGTTGAAGGCACTGAACCCGAAACAGTACAAAATCAGCTGATTGGATTGCTTCATCATGCGGATTCAAGCGTCAAAGCCAAAGAATTGGCCGGAATCATAGTAAAAGCATCCGGGCCGAGGCAATTACAGATGATAGAGTCGACAATCAAAGAAGCATCCCGATCCGAGCGTGCAAAAGAGATGATAGCATTGGTGTATAAAGGCATTCAAGACCCGACAATCAAGGAACTTTGCATGAAAAGTGGCTATATACAGCCAACTTTACGAAGAAAAGGGTTAAAAAAGTAAGTTTTGGCACGATATATGTGTACACTACTATGCCTAAACACCATACATATCGTATGACAAGACTGTGGAATAGTTTACACACATTGTTGATTTTCTGACAATGCATTGCAAGATGTGTATATTTAATCCGAAGTAGGTGATGGATCCTGAATGAATGTGATAAAATTTTATCACAACTTTCTTTTGTGTCTTGACATTAAATTTGTATTTTGGTGCGATAGTGAGAGTGTGCATAGTAGCCTTGTTTTCACTGAAAATTGGCTTAATATTATTGTAAGCTCTTGTTTATCATAGGTTTGCAATATGTTGATAACCTTTTTGGGTTACAAGATTTTGACTATTTAATCCTCGTTTCTAAGGATTTTTAGCTATATCTGTTTTCACTAGGCCTTCAACAAATTCACCTAAAAGGTCATATAAGCATGTTAACAATTCAGAAGTGATATACTTTGGAATGGTTTTTGCTTAAGGTATGATGTTGTAGTTTGCCCCACATAATTTGGCAACTACTCTTAAAAGTAGATAAGTAATTGAAATATATAGTTTTATGATTAATTTAATTGGAGTTCACATGAAAACACGTTTAGGCATTATGCTTGTGTTTTTGATCCTTGCAGGAATAGGCTTTTCTTCCCAAAGCCTCAATGCCCAGAATTACAGTATAAGAAATTGGGTTATTGCAGGTGGTGGAACGATATCAGCTCAAGTAGGCAATGGCATGAAAATGCATAGCACAATTGGTCAATATGCGGCCGGCCAGTATGCTCAGGGCGGAAACAAATTATATGTAGGTTTTTGGGGTCCAACAACTGAAAGCACGACAAGTGTGGACGACAATACGCCTTCAGTTTCAGGAATGAGTACAATCTCGAACTATCCCAATCCATTTTCAATGATGACAACAATCAACTATACAGTTCCTCAAAGTTCTGTATTGACTATGCGTGTTATCGACTTGGTTGGACGCGAAGTTAGAATGTTAATCAACAATGAATATTTTGAATCAGGTAATCATTTCGTTCAATGGGATGCAAAAGATGATTCAGGTGCAGATGTAAGTGCAGGCAATTATATATGCGAGATGTCACTCACTATAAATGGTGAAGTGCTGAAAGCTCGTGTTCCAATGATGCTTGTAAAGTAATGTTTGAAGTTAAACGTTTTATAATTTTTATTTTCTTTTCGGAGTTATCAGCATGAGAAAAGGTTTTCTTGTTGGCTTGGCAGCAACCAGTGCATTGGCTTTGCCTATAAGCAATGTTGAGGCGCAAGTCCCTCGTTTCATCACGTTTCAAGGTGTTTTGCTTGACGCAACTAATAAGCCTGTGGCGGATGGATCTTACGCAATTCGTGTTCATATTTATGAAACATCTGCAGGCGGTGCATCTCTTTATACTGAAAATGCAACAGCGGTCACATCAGGTGGTGCATTCTCTATAGTATTGGGTGCAAATAATCCACTTCCTGCATCGGTTGATTTCAAAGCAGGATATTGGGCGGCAATTGAGGTTGGAAACAATCCTCCAATGCCACGTATGAAAATGACAACAACAGGTTATGCTTTTGCAGCGGATTATGCTTACAATGCAACAAATGCGGCAAATGCAGCGAATGCAACATTCGCAACTACAGCAGGTACAGCAGCACCATCCGGTCCTGCGGGCGGTGACCTTTCCGGTACATATCCAAATCCAGAGATCAAAGCAGGTGCTGTAGGTGCAGCGGAAATTGCAGATGGTTCAATTGAGCAAAGACATTTTGCAGCAAATTTGGCATTTCCTCCTTCTGGCCCTGCCGGTGGAGACTTGACAGCATTTTATCCAAACCCTAAGATTGCAGTTGGTGCAGTGAAAACTGTTCATATCGGCGATCTTCAAGTTATTGAGCAAAAATTGGCTACTGGTGCAGTTTCATCAAGAACAATTCTTGATGGCGGAATTGCAACAGTTGACATTGCAGATGGTGCAGTGACAACAGACAAAATCGCTGATGGCACAATTGCTCCTATCGATCTCAATACCGGTGCAACCACTGCCGGTGCAAATAAATTGTTCATGGCTACAGGTTCCAATTCTCAAGAATGGTTGAATGCTCCAACAGCAGCACATCAGTCATTGCATTGGGATGGTTCTTCAGTTAGCTGGAGAAAACTCACACCTGCAACATTTGCAACTGAAACAAATGCAGCTGCTAATACTACAAGCGGTGTTGGTTTGAACCGTCTTCTTATGGGTGTAACTAGTGACAACGGTGCAGGTGGTACACAAGGTTGGTTGAATGCACCAACTGTAAATCGTAATGTACTTCGTTACAATTTGGCAACAAACTCACTTCAGTGGTCACCAAACAATGCACTTGACTTCCCAATAGATGAAACTGTAAATCTTGCAACCGCAATGTTTAGATTAACAAATACGGGTGCAGGTACAACTGGTGAATTCAACAATACAAGTACAGGAACAGCATTACTTGCTCAAAACATAGTAGGTAGCGGTCTTGCATTTTCAGCAACATCCGGCCCAACTAATCCTGTTACAGCCTCTATCAACGGTGGTAATGTTCCGCCTCCATTGGGTGTTGGTTCGGCACTTGACCAAACAACACTTCAAGTAAACCATCCTGGTTTCGCGGGTAGAGGAGTCAGAGTTAATGTATCCAATACAGGTGCAAATTCAACTGCAAACGGTATTGAAGTCAACTCAACAACATTAGGTTCCAGTCTCTCATTGACCGCTAACCCTTCAAACACTTCATCGGTTAATAGTTCTGCTGCAAGTGTTACACAAAACAGCAGAGGCGCAGGTGTTACAATTACCAAAGATCGCAATGTTGCTGATCATTTGAATAATCCTGCATTGTTGGTTAGAGTTACTGGTGCTAGCAGCGATGCTCCGGGCTTGATCGTAGAGAAAGCTGGAACAGGAAATGCAATACAAGCAAATAACTCAATTGTTGCAAGCGCAGGTAATATCACTGCAACAACTGGTAATATCTCCGCAACAGCAGGTTCAGTATCAGCAGGCACAACAGTATCAGCAGGCACAACAGTGACAGCAGGAACAGGTATTACATCATCATCAGGTAATATCGTGGCAACAACTGGTGATGTTCGTTCTCTGATAGGTGATGTAATTGCCGGTGATGATGTAAATGCTTCAGATCAAGTCACAGCAGGTACTTCCATAACCGCTGGTACTACTATCTCAGCAGTCGGAAACATTACCTCAACTAACGGTTCAATGACTGCAGCACAAGGCATTACTGCACAAGCAGGTGGTGTTACTGCACAAGCAGGCAACATAACAACAATAAATGGTCAAATCAATGCAGGTGGTGCAAACGGTTCAATGACTGCAGCACAAGGCATTACTGCAACAGCAGGTGGTGTTACTGCACAAGCAGGCAACATAACAACAATAAATGGTCAAATCAATGCAGGTGGTGCAAACGGTTCAATGACTGCAGCACAAGGCATTACTGCACAAGCAGGTAACATATCAGCAATTGGCGCTGGTGCAGACGTGATAGCAGCTGATGATGTAATAGCCGGTGACCAGTTATCAGGTGTAAACTTGAATGTATCTGGTTCGGCAACATTGGCAACAGTTGACATTAATGGTGGTACAATTGATGGTGCAGCATTAGGTGCTACAACACCAAGCACAGGTGCATTCACAACATTGAGTGCAACTAGTTCGGCAACATTGGCAACAGTTGACATTAATGGTGGTACAATTGATGGTGCAGCATTAGGTGCTACAACACCAATAAGCTCAGCTGTATTAACAACAGCTGACATTAACGGTGGTACAATTGATGGTGCAGCATTAGGTGCTACAACACCAATAAGCTCAGCTGTATTAACAACAGCTGACATTAACGGTGGTACAATTGATGGTACAGCAATTGGTGTTACATCAGCAAACACAGGTAGATTCACAACATTGAATGCAACTGGTTTGTCAACATTGGCAACAGTTGACATTGATGGTGGTACAATTGATGGTACAGCAATTGGTGCTACATCAGCAAGCACAGGTGCATTCACATCATTGAGTGCAACTGGTAATATAACAGCAGGTGGTAGTTTGTCAGGTGAAAGATTGATTTTAACAGGTACCGCTACCGCTAGTACTAACACTCAAGTAATTACTGCAATCACGAACGGCGCATCCATAATCTCATATACAGGTGCTGCTAATACTCTTGGTAATCCAAATACATGGACTGGTGGTACAGATGGTCAAATCATTTATATATTAGCAACAGCTTTTACACAAGATCTAACTAATAATATAATTATAGAGCCGAATCATGTCGGCGCGTTTATAAAGATAGGTGGTACATGGTATGGAATGAGGAATGACCCCTAAGTTTGTTAGCAATATAAAAATAAAAGCGACCACTCCTGTGGTCGCTTTTTTTATTTGCGCAGGATTGGATCACATGCTAAATTGTTTTTGTCATTGGGGGATACCTTTCATCACAAATCTACATCGTCATGAACCAACTTGTCTATCTCATTCTTTGTATATGTTGCTGCTTCACAAGTTTACATATCCATGCACAATTAGTTCAGCAATGGCAAAGCATGTCTTCCATGTATGCTGTCAATGCACTTGAAAGCACCGGAAACATCGTCTATGCCGCAACGAAAGGCGGCATGTTTTCGCATCATGTACAAACAGGAAAGCAACGCTATTGGCGCGTCAGCGATTCCACTTTATTGACATCCACGCTGTCGGCTCTGCAATACGATAAGCAAACGGGATTGATATGGATTGGCGCGGAGAATGGTTCCATCATGACCTATGATTTGGATACTGAAACATGGTCCGGCATAACATCCATATTATCATCACAAATGCAAGGCATTGCTTCAAAGCGTATAACAACATTTGTATTTCATGAAGGCATCACCTATTGCGCAGGAGATTTCGGCATTGCAACATTTGCCGGAACAATTCCAAAAGATTGGATCAAATTCATCGGTACAATTCCGGTAGGCACAGCCATCACTTCACTTGTAATCATGCAGGACACATTATGGGTTGGCACAGAAAAAGGTTTGGCCAAGGCATCCATCACATCAACATTGCAAGACATTTCTTCGTGGAAAATCGTATCAAGTCAATCAGTGATTTCACTCTTACAAATACATGATACATTGTTTGTGGCCGAACAAGATGCATTGAAGCACATAGTGCAAGGAAAAATCACGCAGCTCGATATTTCGGGGAGAGCAGGACTGAATGGAATATCCCTTCAGAATGGCGCATTGTTTTATGGCAATGAGAATGGAGTCTATGCATTTCCGTCCAATCAAGAAGTGACAAATCTCATCAATGCAGGACATCATCGATTGAGTGATGGATCGCTCATGGTGAAACTTAAGAATGGAGGATTGGGATATGTACAATCCGGAACAATTGACACCATTCTACCAAATACTCCTGCAGGTAATAAGTATAGTGCACTGGCCGTTGATGCATCCTCCAATGTATGGGTTTGCATGGATGAAGGTTATGTGGGCGTATATGACAGAAAAGATTGGAAGAATTTCACGCGTTCCGACATTTTTGGATCTCGTGCATTTCAAACTTCACGATTCATCGGTGTAACACCAATGCTCAATGGTGGAATGTGGATTGGTAGTTTCGGCAATGGTTTTGCGGAAGGATTTTCCAATGGAGAACGCATCACATTCACCCCCATGAATGATGAAGCAAGAAAAAACTTGGCAATCAATGCGGGAGATTTTACCGTTTCAGGAAAAGTTGCAGAAGATCGTGATGAATCGATTTGGATTCCCCGTCTTACAACAGGCACGGACGGACCCCTTATTGTCAAGAAAAATCCCGATGGAACCTATGCGCCCTATCAAGGAAATGCGCGAAGCAAGAAATTCACAATAGCAGAAATAGACAATAATCGAACCGTATGGCTTGGTGCTCCGACATATAATACAGGTGATGGCAATGTCTATTATTTCAATCAGAAAAACACGCCCAACAATGAAAATGACGATATGCGTGGAGAGCTTTCGATTGGTGGCATCAATGTGATCAAAAAAGATGCATCCGGCTTTATGTGGTTTGGAACAAGTTCAGGATTGAGCGTCATTTTTTCACCCGGAAATGCAGTGACAGGCAGACCAATAAATGTGATTTCAATCAATGCATTAAAAGGACAAGTCGTTAATGATATCGCCGTGGATGCAGTCAATCAAAAATGGATTGCAACCGAGAATGGATTATTTGTGCTCAGTGAGGACGGAGCGGATTTGGTGGCAACATTCACTTCCAGAAATACCATCTTTCAAAGTTCACTCATAAAGACAGTCGCCATAGACAAAGCAACGGGGATTGTCTATGTTGGGACTGATGAAGGACTATATAGCGGTCAAACATCAATAGTAAACCCCGATCCCGATTACTCAGCCATTCGATGCTTTCCGCAACCATTCAATCCGGCCATACATCAATCAGTTACAATTGAAGGATTATCGGAGCAGACCGGAATATCGATCATCACGCCATCAGGGATGCCCATACGCAGTTTGACAAGTCAGAGCGGGAGAATCATTTGGGATGGACGCAATGATCAAGGAGAATTGGTCGGATCCGGAGTCTATCTCATATTGGCACAATCCGGGAATTTGGATCAATCAGGCATAGCAAAATGCATGGTGATTCATAAATGATGGCATATTCTCCTTGCAATTCATGGGGAATTGGCATGGTTTTCCATATCTTCTTTATGCATGCCTCGGTTTTTTTTCGCAAATTGCACATGAAATAGTAAGGAAGCAGAAGCTTGAAGATCGTACCCGTGGAAAAACCACTGCGTTTGACAAATGACGGAGCCCTCGAAATCGTATTCCTCGGTGTTGGTGGATCATTTTCTCAAACACTATTCAATACCAATTTCCTCATCATCAAAGGAGATGCACATCTTCTTGTAGATTTCGGAACAACGGGTCCATTCTCTTTGCCTGCATCCACCGGTCTTACATTATCCGATATCGGAGCCATCCTACCAACTCATAGTCATTGCGATCATATCGGCGGCATAGAATCATTGGCATTATGGAATCGCTATGTGGCGATACCTCAATTTGGAAAGAAGAAAATCTCGATGATCATTTCCAAAGAGTATGAAGACATACTGTGGAATCAATCATTACGTGGCGGCATGGAGCAGAATGAATATTCATCTGAAGGCAAACCGCTTGCGATGCATGATTTCTTTGACATCATCAGACCAACATGGCTTGAGCGAGAGCCACGTTTGCTTTTGGATATAGATTGGCAGGGAATTCATGTGGAATTGTTTGGGACGAATCATGTTCCCGAGCAAGCATCCAGTGCATCGAGTGCATTCATAACGCATGGCTTGCATATTGATGGTCGTGTGTTCTTTTCCGGTGATACAAAATTCGACATGGAACTCTTGGAAAAATATGCCGATCGTTCGGAATACATGTTTCATGATGCATCATTCTTTCCCAATCCCGTGCATGCCTCGCTTGAAGAATTACGAACATTGCCGGCTTCCATGAAGGAAAAAATGTTCTTGGTGCATTATGGAGAATCGCATGCAGAGCAGAATGTAGAAGGTTTTTGCGGATTCGCACAAAAAGGCATGCGATATATTTTTGATTAAGCTTCTTTCCCGCCCATCATTTTTGAAAGCAAGTCACTACTGAATACCATCTGCATCGATGCTTCCACTTCGATGTCCTTTTTCATAAGTTCTCGTAATTGCGCTTTATCCCAAAGCAAGCAGCGAGTTTCATCGATTGTGGTAACCGTTGCGGTGGTCAAATTCCCTGAAAGAAAACTCATCTCGCCCACGAATTGTCCATTTCGGACATAACTCACGATTGTTCCATCCACTTCAATTTTTGCAAGACCATCCGAGATCAAAGCCAATTTATCGACCGTGGTATCTTGATGAATCATCACGAAGTCATTCGGTAAATCTTCATATCCTGCGATATTGAGCAATTTACGAAATGCGGTTGTCGGCATGTTTTTGAACACTTTTGCATGCAATGCCAATTCTTCATCGGTGAATTTCAAATTTCTCCTTTCGCGATATAGCATCATGAATTGCCAGCCATTGACGATGATATAAAATCCGCACCAAATGATTTCCGCCCATTCAGGTTTATGAAGATCTCTGAAATGATATGCCATTTCAATATTGAAACCGATGATGATCAAAACGCGCAGCCAGAGAATGTCCTTTACGATAAAGCCCGCAAGGTAAAACAAATTAAAGATGCTGGTGATGAGGAATTCAGTGAGGGAAAACTGTGTTGGCATGGCATTCAATGATGTTCTGGATACATCGCAAAGATACGGATGTTTCACTAAAGCAATATGATTCCTTCTAGAATAAAGGACAGATTTTGCTAAATTTGTTCATGAAAAAACTACTCCTAACATTGGTCTTTTTCGCATCATTCACTGCCTGGTCATCAGAGCATTGTTTGCTCTATCCCGTTTCATTGGAAGAACGTGTGCGCCTTGCTGAATTGATCATTGAAGCCGAAGTATCATCCGATTCAGTGTTTTCCATTGCATCACCATTTATGATTCGCACTGCATATAGATTGCGCATCATCGGAGTATTGAAGGGGAATGCATCGGAGAGTACGGACATGATTGTTGATGGTGGAGTGTTGGGTGACAGAGCATTGATTGTCCGGCCATCTGCAAATCCTTCAATCGGAGCTCGAGGAGTATTTTTTCTGCGAAGATCAGGTTTGCATCATGAGCCCATTGCAGGTCCGCAAAGCATGATTCTTCAAGATGATGAAGGAAGAGCACATGAACCATTTCGAACCTATCCAACATTGCTTGCGGCCATTGAACGCATTGTTGCATTGACAGGCCTGCCATATCGTTATCAGGGAGAAATCAATCGCATTAAAAAAGGCGAAGGAATATTGGCGGCGAGCATCACATCCATCACGCCGACAACATCAACTGCAGGCAGAGCATCGGTGCTTACCATCAATGGTTCCGGTTTTGGTGCAAATAGAACGGGCAATGCAAAAGTGGAATTCAAAAATGGAAATGATGGAGGTGCTACATGGACTGCACCATCTGGTGTGGAATATGTGTCATGGTCTGATACAGAAATAAAAGTCAGAATTCCCTCATTGGCAGGAACGGGGCAAATACGTGTAACTGCTGCAGATAATACAACAGCGGTTTCCGGTCAAACACTCACAATTGATTATTCATTGTTGAATACTTCATTCAATCGCATTTGGCTACGTGGACAAAATGGAAATGGAGGTCATACATTCATTTTCAATAATGCATTTGGAACAAATCCCACAGAATCATTCAAGCGTGCATTACAAAGTTGGCGTTGCAATACTTATGTGAATATTGGATTAAGTTCGAATACCACACCGATAGATCAATATGCGAAAGACAATGTGAATGTTGTGTCATTCAATGGAAGTCTTCCAACCGGTGCATTGGGAGTTACCTATAATTGGTATGCAGGATGTGCATCCAATCAGTGGTATAATGATGAGTTTGATATGATTTTTGCGCCTGCGCCGGGTGCCGGTTGGAATTTTGGTCCGGGTGCAACCACAGGTAATAAATATGATTTTGAAACCGTGGCATTGCATGAATTGGGTCATGCAATTCAATTAGGACATGTGATCAACAACAATTATATCATGCACTATGCATTGGGTCCGAATACAGACAAGAGAACATTGAATGCAGTATCCGACATAGCAGGTGGTAATGATGTGGTTTCATTTTCAACATCCACGAAGCCATGTGGTCCTGCAATCATGCAGGCATTGAATGGTGGCAATTGTCAATTGATTGCACCGCCGATTGCAGCATTTTCTGCAACACCAACTTTGGGTTGCTCGCCATTGCAGGTACAATTCACCGATCAAAGTCAGAATACTCCCACTTCATTTGCATGGGATGTCGACAATAATGGAATAACCGATTATACCACGCAGAATCCAATTCATGTATACTCCAATCCCGGAACATATAGCGTACGATTGACTGTGACGAGTGGAAGCGGGTCTAATTCGTTGACCATGACAAACATGATCACCGTGAATCAAACACCCACGGCGCAAGGTCGTGGATTGATCACTCCATGTCAGGGCTCGCAGCAAGTGCTCGGTCCGGCGAATGTCCCGACCGGTGGATTGCCACCATATACATATGCATGGTCACCCACGACGGGCTTGAGTAATCCAAATGCATTGAATCCCGCATTGAACATTGATTTCACTCTGCAAAGAGTTTATGCATTAACCATCACCGATCAGCAAGGTTGTTCTGTGATCGCGCGTGATACCGTGAATCCAAATCCATCATTGATCGTGAGTGCGGGTGCGGATGCAACTGAATGCAATGGGGCACTAATCACACTTGGTGGGCAACCGACTGTGGTTGGTGGAACAATGCCTTATACTTATTCATGGTCGCCAACTAGTGCTGTGAGTTCATCCGTGATACCGAACCCAACAGCAGTGGTTCGTCAAGCACAAACATTCATCTGTACTGTCACAGATGCGCGTGGATGCGTGAAGCAGGATACGGTGATGATTTCGGTATATCCTGATTTGATCATCAATGCCGGTAATGACAAATTGGTATGCATGAATGCAAAGGACACGCTTGGTGGCAAACCATCTGCGCAAGGTGGAACGCCGCCATATCAATATCAATGGATTCCATCAATTGGATTGTCAAGCGCTACAGTGCCCAATCCGATATTGGTTTCTCCGCAGACAAGAACATATAGATTACAAGTAACAGATGCATCCGGTTGCATAAAAAATGACACGGTTCAGGTGAATGCGATTTTACCCGTAAAGCCAATCCTACAAATTGTAAGTGGTAAACAACCATTATGTGTGGGAGACAGCATTGTCATAGAAGCAATGGGTGATGTTTCGATGTATAAATGGAAAGATGGATCCACAAAAAAACGCATCGTGATTCGTAATGCTGATACGATCTATGTAGATGGAACAACATCTTCCGGTTGCACGATGCGATCAGACTCAATCATCATTGACATGATTGCTGCACCGAATATGAACATACTCGGCAATTCAGTGAAATGTCCGGGAGAAATCATTGTGCTTCGCATTGCGCCTGCACCCACATTCACGCAAACTTGGAAAGTAACAGGTGGTGATATCATTGGTCCGAATGATCGCGATTCCGTCATCGTCCGTTTACGTGAACAAGGGCTGATTACATTGGAAAGGAAGCAAGGACGATGTACATATGTTTCAAGCGACACAATCAAGGTTCATTCTCGCATTGCACCAAGCATCACCATGATTGGCAGAAAAGAATCATGCATTGGAGATACGGTGACATTGCGAGTGAGCGGATCATTCTCGACGATTACATGGTCTGATGGCATCAGGAGCATGGAGCGATTCATCACGAAGAATGGAACATACTGGGCAGATGTCATGGATCAGTCGGGATGTGAATTCCGTACGGACACTATAAGCATAAACTTCAATGCATTACCATCAAAGCCGATGATTTCATTGCTCGGAGATTCTCTGATAACCGGTATGGCCACCGCATATCAATGGTATTCAGATAAGGGAGAAATCAGTGGAGCGCGCAATCAATGGTATCGACCCGATACATCCGGATTATATCGCGTTCGTATTTGGAACATAGAAGAATGCACAAATATTTCCGAACCATTCTCTTATATCCGAGTCACGACTGTGCCGGAGGAGCAAAATGGAATGTCAAGAATATTGCAGCATCCCGTAGCGGGCGAATTGCGCATCGAGCATCCATATCGCAAACCAATCATTACTATCGTAAACATTCTGGGGATGACAGTCTTGTCAGAAATTGCCGATTCACCCATACATGCAATGTCTGTTCGTCAACTTCCATCCGGCTTCTATTCCATACTTATTGGCAATGAGATTCTTCCTTTAATCATTGTCCATTGATGGTGTAAAAGCATAGAAAAACAACTATTGGATTTCAAAACCACCTTTTTTTTCACAAATGGGGCAAAATCACAAAATAAATTGACGGAAACACAGTAGTGTTTCAGTATTGAACCATCTATGCGACCTCATAATTTTGCCATTGGGTAGCATTGTGGTATTTGCAAATAATGCCGGGGTGAATTCAGAAGTAGAGGTCACATGGCGAAGAAGCAAGCACAAAGTGCAAGATTGGGAAAAAAGGCGAGAAAGAGTTCTGAAGGGACTCGTAGAAATAACAAGGACACATCATTTTCTTCGATGCAATCGGAATTGATGAGCAAGACCCTGGAATTGATTCAGCTCAAGGACATCATGGGTCAGGCATTTAAGCAATTGCAGGCCTTGAACAAAGATTTGGATCGTACAGACCATAAGCTCACGCTCAAAGAAGTGATGAAACTATTGCATGTGGATGGTCCGAAAAAGCGGGATTGGGAAGTGTTTCACTCCCAATTGCGCATGTATAATGAGCCATTCATGGAGGCATTATGCAAGAAATTTCCCACGCTTTCCCATCAGGAAATTCGCATAGCATCATTACTCAAAGCGGGAATGACCACAAAAGAAATAGCTGAATTATTTGCGATTCAGGTGAGGACGGTGGAGAATCACAGGTTCGGCATTCGCAAGAAGATGCGCATAGACACCGACAGGGATTTGGTGTCTGAATTACAAAATCTTGCATAATCCCACGGAAATCCTTTGTCAAAGAAAAAAAACCTGTAGATTTGCATCATTAATTTGACATAGGCGTCAAGTTTGTTTTGACAAAAGAAGGAATCAGGTGTAAATCCTGAGCTGTCGTGCAACTGTGAATCCTCCGTGGATCAGCCAGATACTTCGCTTGAACGCCAATGCATAGCACTCACGAGAAAGTGCGGGCATCAATGGTACGGCTACGTTCATTGCCTCACGTTCTCCTATCCTATAAGGTGTTCGTACCATGAAGTCACAGATGCATACTCGTTTATTCTTCCTGATAGCACTCATCCTTTTGGCCGCATTCGGCAGAATCATTCCTCATCCATATAATATGTCTCCCATTGCAGCGATGGGCTTGCTTGGCTCGGCATATTTTTCTCGAAAGTGGATGGCATTTGCTATTCCGTTTTTGGGGACATGGTTGAGTGATCTCTTCATCAACAATGTCGTGTATGCAAATCTCTTCACTGAATTCACTTGGTTTTATGCCGGTTCAGAATGGATTTATGCAAGTTATGCGCTCATCATCATGATGGGTATATTCTTGTTTTCTTCCGTTTCCATTTCACGGATAATGTCCGGCAGCATCTTGGCAACTACCATCTTCTTCTTGACAACAAACTTTGGTGCATGGCTTGGCAATCCATTGTATCCGCAGAGTATTGAAGGATTGTTGATGAGTTATGCTGCGGGCTTGCCCTTTTTGCAAGGAAGTTTTTTTGGTGATCTCTTCTATTCAGGCATTCTCTTTGGTGGATTTGCATTGGCCGGCAAGCAATTGAATTTCCCAATTGCCATTTCAGAACAAGCATGAGCATTGTCATTTGCATCATAGCCATATTGATTGGCAATGTGGAGATCCATGCTCAATATCCTGATCGTGTAGGCATGCCGGACTGTGATGCGATTTCTGCTGATCAACCCGGTTTGGTTTGGGGAGCATCGTGCATGCTTTCGCCAGGATTTCTCACCATTGCAAATCCAATACAAGGAAAGGTATCGGTTGATGATGCATCATTTGCGATTGGCCCGGCAGACAATGTAGTGGTTAGTCTGGGGGATGGTGGTAGTGCAATCATCACTTTTCAAAGACCCATCACGGATGGAGCAGGTCCGGATTTTGCGGTATTCGAAAATGCATTCGATGACTATTTTCTAGAATTCGCATTTGTTGAAGTAAGCAGTGATGGAAAACATTTCGTGCGTTTTCCCTCAATATCTCTCACGCAAACCAAACAACAGATCGGCCCTTTCATGCGCATACCCGATGTGCGTGCTCTTCACAATCTTGCAGGAAAATACAGAGCGGGTTTTGGGACGCCATTTGATCTTGCGGAATTAAAAGACAGTATTGGCATCAATATAAAATCCATCACACATGTTCGAGTGATTGATGTAATTGGGTCGATTGACAAACAATATGCGCGTTATGATGCAAAGGGGAATATCATCAATGATCCATGGCCCACGCCATTTTCTTCTTGTGGATTTGATCTTGATGGCATTGCTGTGATCAATGAACAAAACATCATTGGTGATCAATTGAGTTTTGCACCCAATCCGGTTTATGCCGGGAACAATGGCGGCATGGTTCATGTGCTTGAAGGTGTTCAGGAATTATCGATATATTCCATGCAGGGGGAATTCATTCGAGAGGTGGCTGACGGTATCATACAAATAGCGGGATTGCCGGGTGGAGTCTATATAGTCAAGGGGATGCAACATGGACAGCTGCGTTCAGGCATGCTCATGATCATGCCATGATTATTTTTTCTTTAGAGCTTTTTCCAAGTCCCCGCCGAATGTTTTGATCATTGTGCGTAGCACATCATAATCCTTGTCACTGGTCGGAGCCAAACCTTCAATGCTATATGTGGCATATAATGTTTCGCGTCCTGCAGGAGTAGATTGAAAATCAAGCAATGCCTGAATCAATTCTTTCTTCATGTCCTCCGGAAAATCAGCCCGAAACACGAAAGGATCATTCGGTATGCTTTCAGTGAATCCGATGATTTTCACCTTCGAAAAGATATCAGGATATTGCTTCGCCACACGTGCTCTTGCATCAAGAATCTCGCCTGTTTTTTTATCCGGTGGAGAATAATAGGTTGCGCCTGCATCAACTTGAGACTGATAGACCATTGTCACCACATTATCATGCCTCATTGCGAACACTTCTTCCGCAGGTTTGATTTTCTCTTTGTCCAAAAGAGCTTTTGGAAGAATATATCCTGAAGTTGAAGCTGCATCAACGAATGCAATTTTCTTTCCGCGAAGATCTTGAATCGAATTGATTCCGCTATTTGCTCCGGCGATGAATTGTCCACGATATGTCGTTTCACCATCTCTTCGTATCACTTTCAATTCAGCTTTCGCACCATACTTTTGATGAGCCAGGATATAGCTGAATGTATTCATGGCGGCAATGTCTGCTTTTCCGCTTCCGAATGCTTCAACCACAGCGATAAAGCTTGTCGGGAATGTTGCAATCACATGATAGCCTGTTTTTGCTTCCAGATATGCTACCAGACTATCGGCGCTATTACTCAATTTTTGGGCATCCACTGAAGGAGTGAGCAAAATGCGGATAGGATTTCCTTCACTTCCGATTTCATTGGATTCCAACATCGGTTTGATGCTTACATAGAGCAAAATTGAGAGTATCAAAGAAAGATAGAAGAGTCCGATTTTCATGGTATTTGCATGGTTTTGGCTATCCCATGCCATTTTGGTAATTTTGAGTCTGTTTTAATGAGAACAATTTAGTGGTTCAGCGAAGAATCACGAAACAATTTTATCACCCGGTAGACCATCATGAACATCCACGAATATCAAGCAAAGGAATTATTGCGTAGTTACAATGTACCCGTATTGAAAGGTAAACCCGTTTTTTCCGCTGATGAAGCATGGAATATCACCAAAACTGAATTCATTGATAATGGAATCAATGTTGTTGTTTTGAAATCGCAGATTCATGCTGGAGGTCGTGGAAAAGGAATCGTTCATGATACCGGCACGAAAGAAGTGGTTGAATTATATGGCAAACCTGTACGTGGTGTAACGGTCATTCATGATGGTGATATTGCAGGAAAGGCAAAAGAATATGCGCAAGCAACAATAGACAATACGCTTGTGACCATACAGACTGGTGAAGCCGGAAAAGTGGTGCGTCGCATGTTCATTGAGGAAGGTTGTAATATTGCTCATGAATATTATTGCAGCATTCTTCTTGATCGTGATACATCTCGCAATATCATCATGGTATCAACCGAAGGTGGAATGGACATCGAAGAAGTTGCTGAACATTCACCTGAGAAAATTTTAAAAGAATATGTGGATCCATGCATTGGCTTTCAGCAATTTCAAGCACGCCGTTTGGCATTTGGCTTGGGCTTGAGTGGCCAGTCATTCAAGAGCTTTGTTTCATTCATTGATACATTGTACCGTGCCTATGAAGACATGGATTGCAGCATGCTTGAAATCAATCCACTTGTCGTAACCAATGATGGTGCATTCATTGCATTGGATGCAAAAGTCAATTTTGATGACAATGCATTGTATCGTCATTCAGAGTATTTGGAGTTACGTGATATTGAAGAAGAAGATCCGCTTGAAGTTGAAGCATCAAAATTTAATTTGAATTATATCAAACTTGATGGAAATGTAGGTTGCATGGTGAATGGCGCAGGATTGGCAATGGCCACCATGGATATCATTCAATTGGCAGGGGGTAAGCCGGCTAATTTCTTGGATGTCGGAGGCGGAGCAAATGTCGAGAGAATCGCGAATGCTTTTCGCATCATGACAAATGATCCTGCAGTTGAATGTGTGCTCATCAATATTTTTGGTGGCATTGTTCGCTGTGATCGCGTTGCAAACGGCATCGTTCAAGCACTTCAACAAGTTTCCGTTTCAACTCCGGTGATCGTCCGCCTTGAAGGAACCAATGCAATCGAAGCCGGTGAAATTCTCAAAAACTCCGGCATGGAATTTTTGGTTGCAACAACATTGGAAGATGCCGCAAACATAGTGACTCAAGCATTGACACATTGATAAATCATATCCTGATCAATAGTGAAAAGCACAATCCAAAAGATTGTGCTTTTTTTTGTTTGATAATATACTTCATTCCCCTCGTGACTTGGTGAGAATCTCCCATTCCTCACATGAAGGAGTGAGAATTTTGGCTCCGCTCAGTGTGCAATCCAATCCGATTATTTCAACCGCATTTGAGCATAATTTTATGGGGTTTTT
>Ga0194126_10003646_pt1 | contig 24107 bp, 17 predicted proteins | sample TA2KigC150mmetaG_FD_148641 | JGI IMG/M metagenome (GOLD analysis project Ga0194126, IMG submission 148641) | Freshwater microbial communities from Lake Tanganyika, Tanzania - TA2015035 Kigoma Deep Cast 150m | ecosystem: Environmental > Aquatic > Freshwater > Lake | place: Tanzania: Lake... | reverse complement strand
CGCGACGCAATGTCTCTTGCAAAAGAAACCGAAGACATACAAGGTCTGTGTAGACGGTACACTCGCAAAAGGTGTATCGGCGAAGGACCTCATCCTGGCATTGATCGCAAAGATCGGAGTCGGAGGCGGGACCGGCCATGTCTTTGAATATACCGGCCAGGCTATTCGAGGCCTTTCGATGGACCAACGCATGACGATCTGTAATATGTCCATCGAAGGCGGGGCGCGCGCCGGCATGATCGCTCCCGATGATACAACCTATGAATACCTGAACGGCAGGGAATACGCACCAAAAGGCCTGGAATGGGACCAGGCCGTCAACCAATGGCGGTTGCTTCCATCGGACGAAGGGGCGGCCTATGACAAATCCGTCACGCTGAACGCTTCCGATCTGGAACCGATGATCACCTATGGGACCAATCCCGGCATGGGCATGAGGATCACTGGTCGCATTCCAACGAGGGAATCATTCTCCGAAACCTCGCAGCGGGCGGTGTTCGATAAAGCCATGACCTATATGGGCCTTCAACCCGGCCAACCGCTGCTCGGTCACAAGGTGGACGTGGTCTTCATTGGCTCGTGCACCAACTCACGCATTTCGGATTTGCGGCTGGCGGCTTCACTGTTCAAGGATCGCAAAGTGGCGGACGGGCTGCGACTGATGGTCGTCCCCGGTTCGCAGGAGGTGAAAAAACAGGCGGAACAGGAAGGCCTGGATCGGATCTTCAAGGAGGCGGGCGCCGAATGGCGGGAGGCAGGCTGCTCCATGTGCATCGCGATGAACGGCGATCAACTCCAGCCGGGGCAGTATGCCGTATCCACCAGCAATCGCAACTTCGAGGGTCGGCAGGGTAAGGGCGGGCGCACCTTCCTGGCCTCACCGCTGACTGCCGCGGCCGCGGCCATCACCGGCAAGATCACCGATGTAAGGACAATGCTCTAATCGAAAATCGAAAATCGAAAATCGAAAATCGAAAATCGACAATCGGAAATCTGCCATGCCTCAATTCACAACCCTTACCTCACGCGCAGTCCCTCTTCGGATCAACGATATCGATACAGATCAGATAATCCCGGCGCAATTCTTAAAGATCACGGATAAGACCGGTCTCTCCGGGGCGCTGTTCTTTCACTGGCGGTATCAGGATGATGGATCCCCGAAGATGGATTTTGTGTTGAACCGGCCCGAATCGCAGGGCGCGCAGATCCTCCTGGTGGGGGACAATTTCGGGTGCGGGTCGAGCCGTGAACATGCCCCCTGGGCGCTCACCGCATACGGTTTCCGGGCAGTCATCAGTACTTCCTTCGCGGATATCTTCCGTAACAACTCACTGAAGAATGGACTCGTTCCGATCGTTGTGGATCACTCGACCCACGATATGCTCTTCAACCTGGTGGAAGAGGCGCCCGGAGCCGAACTGGAGGTGGACCTGGCAGAGCAAAGATTGTTCTACGGCGGGGGTTCGGTCACCTTTCCGATCGATCCGTTCAATAAGACCTGCCTGTTGAACGGTGTGGATGAACTCGGATACATCCTGGGCTTTGAGAAGGAGATCGCGGAGTTTGAAGCAAGAAATTGAAATGTCATTGCGAGGGCGTAGCCCGAAGCAATCACATGATGATTTGCTTATGAGACTGCTTCATCAGGAACGCTTCGCGTTCACCTCCTCGCAATGACATGAGGAAATCCATGCAGCATATCGATATCTACGACACTACACTGCGAGACGGTACCCAGTCCGAAGGCTTTACGCTCTCCGGCAGCGACAAGGTGCGCATTGCCCAAAAACTGGATGCGCTGGGCGTGGCTTTCATTGAAGGCGGCTGGCCCGGCTCCAACCCCAAGGATGTGGAGTTCTTCGAGCGCGCCCGTGACCTCAAATGGAAGAACGCGTTGATCGCCGCCTTCGGTTCGACCTGTCGTGTCAAAGGTGGACCGGAGGACGATGCCAATATCAAGGCGTTGCTTGATTCGCAAACGCCCGTCTGTACCATCTTCGGCAAGACCTGGACGTTGCATGTGAAGGAAGTCCTGCTCACAACCAACGATGATAATCTGCGAATCGTCGAGCAATCGGTTGCCTACCTCAAGGCCAATGGCAAGCGCGTGATCTACGATGCAGAGCATTTCTTCGATGGTTACAAAGCTGATTCATCCTATGCGCTTGAAACGCTGAAGGCTGCCATCCGAGGCGGTGCCGAGATCGTGGTCCTGTGTGATACCAATGGTGGAACGCTGCCCTGGGAGGTGGAACGCATCCTTCGTGAGCTCAAGCCGTTGCTTAACCACCCCATTGGAATTCACACTCATAACGATTCAGAATGCGCGGTGGTCAACTCGCTGACCGCTGTGCGCGAAGGAGCGATCCAGGTGCAGGGGACGATCAATGGCGTGGGTGAGCGATGCGGGAATGCAAACCTGTGTTCGATCATTGCGGATCTCGAGCTAAAGATGGGATACAGCTGCCTGCCCGAGGGGCGGCTCGCGTATTTACATCACCTTTCCCACTTTGTGGCTGAAGTGGCCAATCTCACGCCGGATGAGCATTTGCCCTTTGTCGGCAATTCCGCATTTGCGCACAAAGGCGGCGTGCATGTGGCGGCCATGAGGCGCTCGCTTCATTCCTACCAGCATGTTGAACCGGAGAGGGTGGGCAACAAGATGCGCGTGGTGGTGTCCGACCTTGCCGGTCGGGGCAACCTGCTGAGCAAGGCGGAGGAACATGGCGTGGAGGTGGAGGGGGAGGAGGTCCTGCCCGTCCTGAACGAGATCAAGGACCTGGAAGCGCGCGGATTTTCCTTCGAGGCCGCGGAGGCTTCGGTGGCGATGATGCTGAAACGGCAGGAATATGGCTATAAGCCTCCGTTTGATTTGATCGACTTTTTTGTCAATGTCGAGCATCGCGCCGGGCGGGGCATCTTTGCGGAGGCGATGGTCAAAGTGCGGGTAAATGGCGAGGTGCTGCACACTGCTGCCGAGGGCAATGGACCGGTAAATGCGCTGGATCTCGCGTTGCGCAAGGCTTTGATGAGCTATTACCCCCAACTCTCCCGATTCCATTTATCCGATTACAAGGTGCGCATCCTGGATTCGGATCACGGCACCGAAGCCATCACGCGCGTGCTGATCGACACGCACAATGGGACCAGCCGCTGGAGCACTGTTGGTGCGAGCACGAACATTATCGAAGCCTCCTGGCGCGCGCTGGCGGACTCCGTGGAATATGGTTTGATGGTGGCACATTGAGATCGGACCATGGACGATTGACCGTGGTCTACGGTCCATCGTCTGAAGTCAACTTTGGGAGACTTATCTTGGATTATAAAATTGCGCTCCTGCCCGGCGATGGCATCGGCCCGGAAGTGGTCGGTGAGGCGGTGCGCGTGCTGGAGAAAATTTCAGATAAATTCAGACATTCCTTTGCCTTTCTGGAACGGCTGATGGGCGGCAGCGCAATCGACAAATACGGTTCATCTCTCACGGATGAAACCCTCGCTGATTGCAAGTCCGCGGATGCAGTGCTGCTTGGTGCGGTGGGTGGACCGAAATGGGATGATCCCGCGGCGAAGGACAGGCCGGAACGCGGCCTGCTCGCCCTGCGCAAGGGACTCGGAGTGTTTGCCAATCTACGCCCGGTCAAGGTTCATCCCGCGCTGATCGATTCGTCGCCGCTCAAACCGGAGAAACTCAAGGATGTGGATATCATCGTGGTGCGCGAGTTAACCGGCGGCCTGTATTTCGGATGGCCCAAGGGACGCGATTTCAAAGATGGCCGCGAGCGTGCGGTGGATACGCTCGAATACTACGACTACGAAGTGAGGCGTGTGATCGAACTGGCCTTCAAACTCGCCGCGGTGCGCCGCAAGAAGGTGACCTCGGTGGACAAGGCCAATGTTTTGGAGTCGTCGCGGTTGTGGCGTCAGATTGCGACGGAGATTGGAAAGGAAAATCGCGATGTGGAACTGGAACATATATTGGTGGATACCGCTTCCATGAAGCTGATCACGGCACCTGCATCGATGGATGTGGTTGTTACCGAAAACATGTTTGGCGACATCCTCACAGACGAGGCATCGGTGCTGGCCGGGTCGATGGGGATGCTGCCGTCCGCAAGTCTGGGAGAGGGGGGCGTTGGTTTGTACGAACCGATTCATGGATCTGCACCGGATATCGCCGGTCAGGGAATCGCGAATCCGATTGGCACGATCCTTTCGGCGGCGATGATGCTGCGTCATTCTTTTTATCTGAAGGCGGAGGCGGCTTCGATCGAAAAAGCGGTGGAGGATGCGATCGGCTCAGGGTGCCGCACGAAGGATCTCGGCGGCAGGTTAACCACCCGTCAGATGGCGGATGAAATTATCTCTAGGTTGTAAAGGAGAGTGCATCATGGGAATGGAATCGAAATTTGTTTGGATGAACGGCGAACTCCTGCCGTTCGAGAAGGCGACGCTGCATGTGCTCACCCCGGCGCTGCATTACGGCGCGGCGGTTTTCGAGGGGATTCGGGCCTACGACACGGCCAAGGGGCCGGCCGTGTTCCGCCTGACAGATCACGCTGAACGTTTGCTGGATTCTGCGCGCGTCTTCGGGTTCCGTGATTTGCCGTGGACGACCGAACAGGTTGTGGAAGCGGTCAAACAGACGGTAAAGGTCAATGGATTCAAGGATTGCTACATACGACCGCTGCTCTACCTGGATGAAGGGGGCTGGAATTTAAACGTGGATGGAGGGAAACCATCGCTGGCAATTGCCGCGTGGGAATGGGGAAATTACCTTGGGGAGGAGGCACTGGCGAAGGGGATCCGCGCCAACATCTCGTCCTTCACACGCCATCATCCGAACATCATGATGACCAAGGCCAAGGTCTCGGGCAACTATGCCAATAGTTTCCTGGCCAAGACCGAGTCGGCGCGGCTTGGATTTCAGGAGGCGATCATGCTCGACCCGCAAGGATACGTGGCGGAATGTACCGGTGAAAACCTGTTCATGGTACGGCATGGGAAGATCGTCACTCCCTCCACGGCGCCGGTTCTGGAGGGGGTGACGCGGCACGCGATTCACACCATCGCCAAGGACCTCGGGTATCGCATCCTCGAACAGCCGATCTCGCGCGACCAGCTGTACATCGCGGATGAGGTCTTCGTGTGCGGCACTGCCGCGGAATGCATCGGCCTGAGCGAGATCGACTTCCGCGTGATCGGCGATGGCAAGACCGGCCCGGTCACGCGCAAGATTCAGACCGTCTATCACGAGGCTATTCGAGGTAAACTGCCGCAGTATGAAAATTGGTGCGAGTATGTGGATGTGGGCCAGGTGGTGAAGCTGCCGGCTAAAGTATCAGCGACTGTAGCATGAGTGAAATAACAGACTTCGGAAGTCTCAAAGACTTCCGAAGTCTTGTTCGTATGACACCTCGTTTCGAATCCTCTTGACAACCTCATCCCTCTGTCATACAATCCCGCCCAATAAAATCAAAAACGCAGACGAGGACGAGTACGCTTCAAAGCGATTTCCAGAGAGCCGGGCAGAAGTTCTGAAAGCAAGGCAAACGCGCAGAAGCCGAATGGACCTCCGAGTTTCAAGGGCAAAAGCGTCTGATAGTTTGTTAGTCAGATAGTCGAGTAGCCCAAGACGGGACCTGCATCCGTTACCATAGCAGAGTTTCTTAGAAGGATGTTCCACCAAGCGACTACAAGACCATCCGACTAGCAGACTACAAGAGTGACGCTGGCTTGAATTCTCTGTATCACACAGGGAATTTTTTATTAAACAAGGAATGCGTTAACTTGGGTGGCACCACGAGACTCCCCTCTCGTCCCAATTGGACGGAGGGGCTTTTAATTTAATCACTGGTATGTCATTCTGAGGAGCCGCTTCAGCGGCGACGACACTTGCACCGCACGCAAGTGCAGGTGAGAATCTCCGTCACGACGGGCAAGACTCTTCGGTCGCAACCAACGCTCCCTCAGAGTGACATGAACAACAAGGAGCAATATGCTACTCGAAGCCACACACACTCAAACGATCATCCGCGAGATCTCCGCGGATCTCGAAACGCCGATCAGCGTGTATATGAAGCTGCGCGGGGATGGGCCGTCGTTCCTGCTGGAATCGGTGGAAGGCGGAGAACGCATCGCGCGCTATTCTTTCGTGGGAGTCAAGCCGAGGGCGCAGTATATTTTACGAGACGAGGAAATTGAGATCAAGGATGGTAATGGGACGCAGGTGATTCGGCCTGGAGGCGATCCAACTAAATTTGTCCAGGAGGAGATAGGAAACTTCAAGTTTGCCCCGCAAGCGGGTTTGCCGAGGTTCATTGGAGGACTGGTTGGGTATCTTGGGTATGAGTCCGTGCGGTTTTTTGAACCCACTCTGGGATCAAGATTGCGCCCTCAAACCACTGGAACCGATCCGTCAAGTGAACACCATCGAAGCCTCCCCGATGGAATTTTCCTGCTCGCCGATACGGTCATCGCGTTCGACCATGCGCGGCGCAGTTTGGCACTGATCGCCAATGTGCTCGATGGAGATGTCGAATCGGCTCATCATAAGCTGGATGAAATCGAGTCGCGTATCCATGCATCCCTGCCGGCCTCGCCGAAGCACGAAGTCAAATCGTCGCGGACAAGCGTGAACATGGAGCAGGGACAATTCGAAGATATGGTTCGGGACGCGCAAGAGCATATTGCAGCAGGAGATATTTTTCAGGTGGTGCTGTCGCAGCGCTTTACGCGGGAAACGACCCTCGAACCATTCGATGTTTATCGTTCCATGCGCCGCATCAATCCATCGCCGTACATGTTCTACTTCGATTTTGGTGTGGTGGATGGCGAGCCCCTCTGCCTTATTGGATCGTCGCCTGAGATGTTCGTGCGTTTGGAGGGGCAAACCGCTTCGCTGCGGCCGATTGCGGGAACCCGCCCTCGAGCAGCTGATTCGGAGGCGGATGCCGTGCTCGCGCACGAACTGCTCGCGGATCCGAAGGAGCGTGCCGAGCACGTGATGTTGGTGGACCTGGCGCGCAATGACCTGGGGAGGGTGTGTGAATATGGTACAGTGAAGGTGTCCGATTTTTTTACGGTAGAAAGATATTCGCACGTCATGCACATGGTTTCGCACGTGGAAGGAAAACTGCGATCGGACCGAAATGCATTCGACCTGGTGCGGGCTTCCTTTCCCGCCGGAACCGTCAGCGGCGCGCCCAAAGTCAGGGCGATGGAAATCATCTCCGAACTCGAAGCCGAAGCGCGCCGGCCGTACGCGGGCATGGTTGGCTACTTCGGATTTGACGGTAATATGGATACGTGTCTCGCCATTCGGACGATCGTAAGGCGAGGAAGCACATTCAGTGTGCAGGCAGGCGCGGGCATCGTTGCGGATTCGAACCCGACGACAGAGTATTTGTTGCTCACCGGGACGGCAAGCTTTACGACCTCGGAATACAAGCAACTCGCCGCGGATGCGGTCGACGTTTTTTACCAGACTGCCGGCTCGTTGACCAGCGCCCTGCGCGCGACGGCTGAGGCGCTCAACCGCAGTCTCCTCGAACGCAACATGTCCACCAGTGGACGCGGGCAATATGCGATCGGCTGGCTGACGCTGGCCAGCCTGCGCGACACCCAATGCACACTGCTGTTCAGCGGCCCGATGCATGTCTATTTCCTTGGGGGAGGAGAGGTCCGCCATTTTCATGAGCCCGGCCTGTCAGGCAAAGGCTTGGGCCTGGGCCAGGCAGCTCCCTTACGACCTCGAAGATCTGAACCTCGCTGAGTACAAGAACCTCGATCCGCGCTGGCAGAACTGGGAGGCCGTCAAGACTGCCTGCGCCGGATACGCGACGCTGATCTTCGATCGGATCGTTGGCCTAGACGTGTGAGTTGCGGTTCATCGGATTCTCCTCCGCCGCTTCAACCACACGAGGCTGATCGCCGCCAGCGGCAGCGCAAACGCCCCGCCGCAGAAGCCGGGCCTCCCGGAGGGCTGCGGAGTCGCCGTGGGAACTTGCGCGGGCGATGGGGTGGCTGTCGCCACCATCCCCCCTTCCGCAGGCGGGATAGGGGAGATGGGGGGAGTGCCAAGCCGATACACGCCTCGTCCGAACGTGCCGGCGTACAGGACTGTTCCATCCGCGCTCAAGTCAAGACACTGGACAGCCAAACGGCCCAGGCTGACGTCGAGCCCCTGTGTCAATGGGTGGAAAGCCTGCCCCCCGTCGGCAGAGTAGAAGACGCCGGCCCGGCTGGTGGCGACGTACAGCACTTGCGGATTGGCAAAGTCAATGACTATGTCTGTCACGGTGTCGCCCGGCTCGAGACCGGCAGCCAACTGCCTCCATTCTGCGCCGCCGTCGGTTGTTTTGAACACGCCCACGTTGCCTCCGGCGTAGATCGTTTCCGGTACGTAAGGGTCAATGGCGAGGGCGCGATAGATGCTGTAGGCCGGCGCCAGGCCGGAATTGACTGGACTCCACGATGCGCCGCCGTCGGTTGTCTTGAAGATGCCGCGTCCGCCGTAACTTCCGGCGTAGGCAGTTTGCGGATCAACCGGACTGACCGCGATGGATGCAAAGCCGAGATTGGCAACGGCCGAATCGTTGGCCGGCGACCAGGTCGCGCCGCCGTCGGTCGAGCGATAGATACCTGCGCCGATGAGGTACTGATCGTCAACCGGCTCGCCCATGTCGGGCGGGTCGTTGAGGCTGGCGGCATAAACCAGTTTCGGGTCGGAGGGAGCGAAGGCGATCTCCCAAAACTTCATCCTTCCCCATTGGTCCTCTGGAACGCCGGGCGGCGCGGCCAGGCGGAACACCTCTTTCCAGTTCATCCCGCCGTCGCGCGATTCCAACAGCGGCGGCGCAAGCGTGCCGCGCTCTCCGGCGACATTCAGGAGATGCTGCGGATCGGAGGGGTCGAGCGCCAGAGTCAGGACGCCATTATCCAACCCCTGCCAGGTTTGGCCGCCATCTTGACTGACGAAGGCGGCCATGCGAACGCCGGCATAGATGTGATTTGGATCGAGGGGGTCCACGGCCAATCCCTTCACAAGCGCGCCCGAGTAGCCGCGCGAGGCGAGAGCCCACGTCTTTCCACCGTCGTTCGAGAAGAAGTTGCCGCCGATGTAGTTGTTGATGAAGAGGCGGTCGCAGTCCGGGTCGTCGGGATCAACCTGGATGTCAATTGGAACGCCAGGGCTGAGGCCGGGTGGCCCCCAAGTGCCGCGCGTCTCGTCGCCGAACTTCTGCCATGTGTGTCCGCCATCCTCGCTGCGATACACGGCCCGAATTCCACCCGCAAAGGCGATCTGCGGATTCTGGGCGCAGTATTCGACCGCGCCGATGGTCGCGTCGCCCGTGACCACGGCTTGCCACGACGCGCCGCCGTCGGTCGTCAGGTAAACGATCCCCGATGGAGCGCCCTCCCCGCCGAGCGTCATTGCGCCTGTGCCGGCGAGAAGCGTTTTCGGGTCATCGGGCTTCATGTAGAGGCTGCTGACGTGCAGCATCTCCAGGCCGCGATCTTTGCCCAGCACAGTCCACGTTCGGCCGCCATCGGCGCTTTTGAGCACACCCAGCCCGCCGGCGTTCCACGGCGTGTTTGTTCCCCCGGCCGGCATGTTCAGCGGCCCACGGTCGAAGATGCCCGTCGAAACGTACAGCACGTCGGGGTCCTCGGGGTCAATCCACAGGTAACGCGCCAGCGCCTCGCCTTCCCAAATGATTGACCAATTCTGTCCGCCATCGGTCGTGCGATAAACCCGCCCCCCCGTGCCGGTCGGGTTGCTCACGGTCTTGCCGGCGTCGGTGAAGACGTAGCCGTCCACTTCGGCCTGCGCGTAAACGATATTGGAGGAGCGCGGGTCAACCGTGAAGCCGCGAAAGTGGTGGCCGCGATTCGGCTCCACGCCGTTGTCCATCTCGAACCAACTCGCGCCGCCGTCGGTGGATTTGTAGATGTGCCCGGTGAATTGCGTGCCGACCCAAATCGTGCTCGGGCTGTGCGGATCCACCGTCGCGCTGAACACGGGGATGTTGATCGTGCCTTCAAAGGTGCCAATGCCCTGGTTGCTAGGCTTCCACGTCAACCCGCGATCGGCGCTGATGTGAAAACCGGCATTGCCGTCGGTGACGTACCAGATGTTGTGGTCGTCGAAGTTGTAGCGGATGTCATAGCCCAAGTCACCGGGCGGGCCGCCCAACGCAATCCAAGTCTCGGCTTGATAGGCAGGTAGCGACGTGGAGGGGGCGGTCGTGGGGGGTGGAGCGTGGAGGGTGGAGGGAGCGGTGGTGGAGGAGGGGGCGGGGATGATCGAGGGTACTGCGGCGAGGTCGTCGAACTCACCGATTGCATCGCCCTCGACGCGCAGCATCAGTCCGCCGGGGGGCAGTGGATCCGGATCAGTAACGGTCAGCGCGGGCTGATCGTTGATCGTGATGGAATGCATTTCGCCCGCGAGCGCAATGCCGATCTGCGCCCATTCGCCGCGCGGAACCGGCACGGGCGCGCGCCCAATTTCTACGGCTGCGCCGCCCGCTTCGCGCTGGAGGGAGATGTACTCGCTGCCGAAGGCGAAGATATAGCCGCCCGTGTCTCCGGCGCGATAGTTGATCGCCATGAAGCCCTCGCCCGTGTAGCGCGCCCGGAGGATGAGGGTGAAATCATCCCAGGGGTCGGGGCGGAAGGCGTAGCCGCTCCCCTCGATGCGCAGCACGCCGTCAACGACCGAGGCGTTAGGCGAGTGCTCCCAACCGGGCAGGGTCGGGTCGTCGAAGGTTTCGGTGAAGCCGGCTTCCTGCGCGTGCAGGGAGGCTGTTGGCAAGAGGCTGACAACGAGCAGCGCGGTAGCCAGCCACAGCGCAGAAATGTTTCTGCGGTTCATCGTTCCCCTTGCATCCTGAACTACTTGCGCCGCCGACCCCGGTGCTTCCTTGTCGATTGAGTCGCGCAAGCGTTGTTCCACGTCCGCCGGCAGGCTGCTCGATGTACGGCGGATCAGTTCGAGGATTTCGTTAGTCAGGTCTCGCATGCGCACCTCCAAAGCAGGGTTTATCATAATCCCGATGCGGGAAAATTTCCATTCGATAATCTGCGGAGCAGCAGAACTGGGTATCCCCCGGCGAGAGATCTGATGGACTATTTTTGGTGGAAACAGGGAGCGGATCACTTCCAGATCATTCACACGACGGAGACAATTGCTCTCATGACCTGCCGGTCTACTGCCCCGAAACGATACTTGTACTCCTCGCCGCCGCGCATGAAATCGAACTCAATCCGGCCGTGCTCACAGCACCATTTCAGCACGTAACTCAGCAGCACCCAGCCGGGAGAAAGGTCCATGAAGATGCGGTTGACCCCTGCGTTGTAGCCCCAGATCTTATTGTTGTAATCGAAGTTCAGCGCAGCTGCGGCCTTCTGTCCATCCACCTCCAGGAAAGCCAGCCACAACCAGCCCCCCTCGCGCGCGGCATGGATGATGGCCCGCATCTGCGCTCGCATTTCCGGGGTGAGGAAGCCGGACTTGTTCTGGTCCTCTCCCATGAGTTTGAACAACGCCTCGATCTCAGCCTCCAGGTCGGTGCCGTCGGAGACGAACCAGCGCACCCCGCGTCCACCTTCTTCCGCACGGCGCAGTTTGCGTCGGATTTCGTGACGTTGTTTTTTATCGATGCCGGCCAAGTACATGTCGAAATCGCCGGGTAAAGGGATGTAGGGGGTCGGGCGATAGGCGTCTTTTGAGAAAACCCAGCCGCGTTTCGTTGATTCTGCCTGGAGGGCGGCCAAGGTTGGAGATGCATCGGGCAGGTTATACCAGTCGAGGGCGGACCAGGCCGCCGGGTGGCTGGAGGCGAGAAAATCGAGCAGTCCGGATATGAAACGCGGATGATCCGCAGCCCGAACGATCAAATCGAGATAATCGGAGATCTCAACGCTGCCAAGCAGCATCAACGCCGGACGGTCAGCGTAGTTGCTCAAAAAGAGCGGTGCGATGCCGACCAGTTGATCCTGCTCGCGCGCGGAGACCAACACCAGTTCAGCCTGTTTCCATTCCCCGCCGCCCCGGTGTGTCCACCACGCGCACTGAAACTCATGTCTGAGGAAAGGTGTATCCGTGACCGATTCGGTCAACAGGGTGTTCCACTCCAGAGGGTCGATGTCAGAAAAGTCGTGATGAAGTTTGTATTGCATGATTCCGCCAAATTTTACCAGTATAATGATAGGAACTTCCGCGTTATTCTTACCCATGCCTCTCGACCTGACTCTTTTCCCTCTCCATCGTATCAACGGGCAGGAAGGAATTTCGATGCCCGGCCTGCTGGCCGTCCTGCCGCCGCGCAAAGCTGCGCGCGGCCGCGAGCAGGACCGCCTGATTGTGTATCAGGAGACCGTGAACAAGGCAGTCGCCATGTTAAGCGCAATCGAGATGGCGGAGACAAATTCATGACCATGGACAATGGACCATTGACCACGACTTCCCTCGTCCATGGTCAATGATCCATCGTCAAACTGGAAGGAATAAACTATGACGACCATTAATTCCAAACCCCGCCTTCTCACCGGCGACCGCCCCACAGGGCGATTGCACCTGGGTCATTACGTCGGTTCGCTGGCCAATCGAGTGCGCCTGCAGCACCAATATGAATCCTTCTTCATCATCGCGGACCTGCACACGCTCACGACAAAACCGGAGCCTGAATGTATCCGGGAAATCCCCCTCTACATCCGGGAGACCGTTTTGGATTACCTGGCCGTGGGGATCGATCCGGAAGTAAGCACCATCTTCGTCCAATCCGCGATCCCTGAAACCTACCAGTTGAATCTGCTCTTTGAGATGCTGGTCACCGTTCCGCGCTTGGAGCGCATGCCCACGCTAAAGGAGATGGCTCGCGATGCGCACATCGACTCCATGCCCTTTGGGTTGCTTGGTTATCCGGTCCTTCAAGCAGTGGACATCCTGCTGCCGCGCGCGCAGGCGGTGCCGGTGGGGAGGGATAACCAGTCTCATGTGGAACTGGCGCGGGAATTGGCGCGCCGCTTCAATAACCTCTACGGAGAGACGTTTCCGGAACCGGAGCCGATCCTGGGAGAGGTTCCCATGCTGGTCGGCACGGATGGACAGAACAAGATGAGCAAATCCCTCGGGAATGCGATCTTTCTCTCCGATGATCCTGAAACCGTCAAGGAAAAGGTGATGAATATGTACACCGATCCAAAACGTCTGCGCGCCACCGACCCGGGGACGGTCGAGGGGAATCCCGTATTTATCTACCATGACGCGTTCAATTCCTCCAGGGTTGAAGTCGATGACCTGAAGGAACGGTATCGCAAGGGACAAGTCGGCGACGTGGAGGTCAAGGACAAACTAATCAAGGCGATCAATGCCTTCCTTGAACCGATCCATGAGAAGCGTGCCTACTTCCTTGCGCATCCGATGATCCCGAACGATGTGCTTGCCAGCGGTATTCACCGCATGCAAGCCGAGGCCAAAGCGACGATGGAACTCGTCCGCGAGAAGACTGGTTTATCGTATTCGCTTGATTTGTTTGTGGATCAGGTGGATATCTTTGGAGAGTATGATTAACAAATGTCGTAGCGAGGAACCCAAAGGGAGACGAAGCAATCTCTGGTATCTACCTACTGCTTCTTGCATAAATCTCTAAACGGGATTAAGCCGAAACAAGGCAGGAAATCGTAATTCAGTTTAGATATTAACGCAGCACTCTGTAACTTGAGATTGCCACGCTTGCTACCGCTCGCTCGCAATGACACTTGAAAGGAAATTGCAAATGCTTGTACTTATCGATAACTACGACTCCTTCACTTACAACCTCGTTCAATATTTGGGCGAGCTCGGAGCGGACATTCGCGTCTTCCGCAACGACCAGGTCACTTTAGATCAGCTTATTACTCTGAGCCCAAGTCATCTGGTCATTTCCCCCGGGCCTGGTGAGCCGGTCAAGGATGGTGGAATCTCCGCCGAAGCAATCAAGCAATTTACGGGCAAAATCCCCGTGCTCGGCGTTTGCCTCGGGCATCAATGCCTCGGTGCGGTATACGGCGGCAGGGTGGATCGTGCCCAGCGACTCATGCACGGCAAGACCTCCAAAGTGACTCATAACGGGCAGGGTATCTTCAAAGATATTCCCTCGCCGTTCGAGGCGATGCGTTATCACTCACTCGTCGTCTATGAACCCATTCCCGCCGAACTCGAAGTGACCGCCATCACGCCTGAAGAAGAAATCATGGGACTCAAACATAAAGAACATCATACCTACGGCGTTCAATTTCATCCGGAATCGATTCTCACCGAACACGGTAAACAACTGTTGAAAAATTTCCTGGAATTGAATCCCGCTCCTGCGGCAAGAGGAGAACCCGCCATGCTCAAATCTTTTATTGCCAAAACCATCAATCGGGCAGACCTCACTGCCGATGAAGCCGAGCAAGCCATGAACGTCATCATGACGGGACAGGCCACGCCCGCGCAAATCGGCGCATATCTCGTTGCGCTCCGCATGAAAGGCGAGACCATCCCCGAAATCACAGGCTCTGTCCGTGCCATGCGCGCCAACGCGGTCAAGGTCAAACTCAAAACGGATGAATCCATTTACGATATCGTCGGCACAGGGGGCGACGGCGCACATACGTTCAACATCTCCACTGCCGCGGCATTCGTCCTCGCCGGTACGGGACGCAAAGTCGCCAAGCATGGCAACCGCGCAGCCTCTTCGCAGTGCGGGAGCGCCGATGTCCTCTCTGCCCTCGGCGTCAACCTCGACCTCACGGCCGAGCAAGTGGCGCAAGCCATCGAGCAAATCGGTATCGGGTTCATGTTCGCGCCCAAATTTCATCCCGCGATGAAACATGCCATCGGACCTCGCAAGGAAATCGGTCAACGTACCATATTCAACATTCTCGGACCTCTCACCAATCCCGCGGGCGCGCACATCCAACTCACGGGTGTCTTCGACCCCAAACTCACCGAGCCGCTCGCCCTGGTCCTCAATGAACTCGGCAGTAAAGCCGCCCTCGTCGTTCATGGCGCGAACGGACTCGATGAGCTCAACACTACGGGCATCAATCGCGTCAGCCATCTGAAGAACAAAACAGTTGAGACTTATGAACTGGATCCCGCCGCCATCGGCTTCGAAGAGGCCAAGGTTCAAGATTTGCGCGGCGGCACGCCGGATGAGTCCGCGCAAATAATGCGCGACCTCCTTTCGAACAGGCTCAATGGCGCACGCCGCGACACGGTCCTTCTCAACGCGGCCGCCGCCCTCGCCGCCGAGACTGGCGATTTCAAATCCGCGCTCGACGAAGTCCAAGCCTCGCTCGATAGTGGTCAAGCCCTCAACAAACTCAACGCGCTGATTGAATTCACAAAACAATTTCAAACGCTTCAATGAGTATCCTTTCAAAAATCATCGAACAAAAAAAATTGGAGATCGCGGCGCTCGACGTCCAAGCCTTACGCCACGCTGCTGAGCAAAGTCCAGCGCCGCGGGATTTTCTTTCCTCTATTTCCCCTCGCCTTATGGGAGAGGGCGACCCGAAGGGTCGGGTGAGGGAGCGCCGCCGGTTCGGACCCCGCCCGAGCCTGATTGCCGAACTCAAACGTGCTAGCCCCTCCAAGGGACTCCTCGCCCCGCACCTCGATCTCTTTCAAGTAGCAGACAGCTACACCCAAAACGGCGCCTCCGCCATCTCCGTCCTCACCGATGAAAAATTCTTCCTGGGCAAACTGGAAACACTTAGAACCTTACGTACCGATTCGCGATTCCCGATTCCCCTCCTCCGAAAAGACTTCATCATCCACGAATCGCAAGTTTACGAATCAAGAGCCAACGGCGCGGATGCCATCCTGCTCATCGCCGCCGTTTTGACCGATGACGCCCACTTCGCCACCCTCCACGCCTGCGCCCTCAGCCTCGGACTCACCGCCCTCGTCGAAGTTCACGACGAAGCAGAAACCGAACGCGCCCTCAAAATCCCGAATATCCAACTCATCGGCATCAACAACCGCAACCTTGCCACCTTCGAAGTCAACCTCGAAACGACAGAACACATCTGCCCCATGATTCCATCCAACATCACCGTCGTGGCCGAAAGTGGAATCTTCACTGCCAGCGATGTCGTACGACTGGCAGAAGCTAATGTGGATGCAATCCTCGTTGGCGAGGCGTTGGTCACATCAGAGGACATCCCTGCGAAGGTTCGTGAATTAAGCGGTGTCACCCTGAGCGAAGCGAAGGGTCTCTACCCCAACGAGCGAGATGCTTCGCTACGCTCAGCATGACATGGTTGTAAGATGACAAAAATAAAAATCTGCGGAATCAAAACCTTAACCGACGCCTTCGCTGCCATCGAAGCGGGAGCGGATTATTTGGGATTCAACTTTTACTCGAAGGGCGTGCGCTTTATTGATAAGAATGTCTGTGCTGACATTACTTCGTTGTTGAAACATGAACATCCTCAAATCACACTTGTCGGCGTGTTTGTCAATTCCTCAGTGGAGGATGTAAGGGAAACTCTCGAAAACTGCTCTTTGGATTTGGCGCAACTACACGGTGACGAGACTCCAGAGTTGTTCGTTCAACTTACACCGCGGGCGTATCGGGCTTTTCGTGGAATCCCCGAGAATATAAATGGCTTTGAAAGACAGGGTGTTCCCACTTTTTTGTTGGATGCGTCTGTGAAGGGAATGTATGGTGGAAGTGGAATCACTGCGGATTGGAGTGGCGCGGCAGAGTTGGCGAAGAAATATCCGTTGTTGCTGGCGGGCGGATTGACTCCGCAGAATGTCGCGGAAGCGGTTTTCAGAGTCAAACCATGGGGCGTGGATGTGGCTTCGGGTGTGGAGTCAGCGCCGGGTGAAAAGGACCCGGGCAGGATGAAGGCGTTCGTGCAGGCAGTGCGCTATGCTGGGAAAAAAGATTGAGCGAGATCAGGTCTCGATCCCAAAGAGAAGGAGATTGCTTCGGGGTTAACGACCCTCGCAATGACATGATATGACGACATTATTGCCAACAAAATTTGGAGATTACGGCGGACAGTTCGTGCCAGAAACATTGATGCCCGCATTGATCGATTTGGAGCGCGAGTTTGTTGCGGCGATGGAAGAAGTACAATTTCACACCGAGTTCAATAAATTACTGGCGTCGTTCGTCGGCCGACCGACGCCGTTGACTTATGCAAAACGCCTCTCGGAAAAATTGGGCGGCGCGCAAATCTATTTGAAGCGTGAAGATTTGGCGCACACCGGCGCACATAAAATCAACAACGCGTTGGGGCAGGCGCTGTTAGTGAAGCGGATGGGGAAGCGCCGCATTGTGGCAGAGACAGGCGCGGGGCAACACGGGGTCGCCTCGGCGACTGCGGCGGCGCTATTGGGACTCGAATGCGTGGTGTACATGGGGTCGGTGGATATTGCGCGGCAGGAGCCGAACGTGTTTCGGATGAAGTTGCTCGGCGCGCAGGTGCGACCTGTGGAGTCGGGGACAAAGACGCTGAAGGATGCCATCAACGAAGCGATACGCGATTGGGTGACGAACGTGCGCGATACGCATTACCTGCTGGGCTCGGCATTGGGACCGCATCCGTACCCAACGATGGTGCGCGAGTTTCAGTCGGTGATCGGGCGTGAGGCGCGTGAACAGATGATGCTGGAAGTCGGGCGCCTGCCCGATACGGTCATTGCGTGCGTGGGCGGCGGGTCGAATGCAATTGGTGTCTTTAGCGGATTTGTCGAAGACGATGGTGTGGAGTTGATCGGAGTCGAAGCGGGTGGGAGCGGAATCGAAACAGGAAAACACGCGGCGAGATTCGGCGACCCGTCGAAGGGACGCGTGGGTGTAATTCACGGAACAAGAACGTTTGTCTTGCAGGAGGAGGATGGTCAGATTGCAGAGACACATTCCGTCTCGGCGGGGTTGGATTATGCCGCGGTCGGTCCCGAGCATGCGTTGATGCGCGATAACGAACGGGCATTTTATACGTCGGCGACGGATGCAGAAGCGTTGAACGCATTCCAGACCTTGTGCCACACGGAGGGGATTATCCCCGCGTTGGAGTCTTCGCACGCGGTGGCGGAGGTCATCAAGCGCGCGCCGAAGATGAGGAAGGATCAGGTGATTCTGGTGAATCTCTCGGGTCGTGGGGATAAAGATTTGAATACAGTGATCAAGGAATTGGGACAAAATCATTAACCACAAAGGACACTATGGTCACAAAGGGTTAAATTCTTAAGACGAATTGCCTTTCCCCTTTGTGTCCTTCGTGGTGAAGTTCTTTTCAGAGGAATTATTATGAACCGAATCGAAAACGCCTTCAAGAACAAACCGATCTTCATGCCCTATTTCCCGTTGGGTTACCCTGATTTGGAGACATCCATTGACGTGATCGAGGCGCTTGCCACACCTGCCCCACCTGCACTGCAACGCACGCAGTGCGGTGCAAGTGTGGCGGGCGGTGCCAGGAAAAATGGTGCGGACTTGATCGAGGTGGGATTATCGTTCTCGGACCCGCTCGCGGATGGACCTGTGATTCAACGGGCGACGCAAGTTGCGTTAGAGAAAGGGATTACCGTCAAGAAGGTACTCGAAGCAGTGGGCGAATTGCGCAAACGGGGGGTCGGGATTCCGTTGATCCTGATGGGTTACTACAATCCCATGCTGGCGTATGGGCTGGAGAAATTTGTCCGTGATGCGGTGGATGCAGGCGCGGATGGATTTATCGTCCCGGATCTGCCGATGGAGGAAGCGGAGGAGTTTACATCCGCGCTGACATCCTACCCGAAGGGTAGCGGAGCCGCAGGCGAAGTCGAAGCGCAGGTTGTTCCTGATTCCCGCCCTTGGGCTACCGCTTCGCTACGCTCAGCATCCGCTCAGGGCGGAGAAATACCGTTGATTCCCATGCTTGCGCCAACCACATCCCCCGAACGCATGGAGGTGATCGCCCGCAATGCGAAAGGATTTATCTATCTCGTCTCGGTGACAGGTGTCACTGGCGAGCGTAAATCCTTGGCGGAAGGGCTTGGTGAGTTGATCGCTCGTGTGCGCCAACACACGCACGTGCCCGTGTGTGTGGGATTTGGAATCAGCACGCCCGAACAAGCCAGAGAAGTTGGCAAGATGGCGGATGGAGTGATTGTCGGCTCGGCGTGTGTGAAGGCGATTGGAGGAAGTGAAACGCCTGTCGAAACGGCGAGGAAGTTTGCCTCTGAATTTAGCAACGCATTGGGCTGAACCAGTCATCTGGGTTGTGACCGAAAATTCCCTCTTGACGCAATCGAGCGAGGCGCATAGAATAGCGCCCAATATGCTCAAGTCCGCCCGCTGGTTTGCGTTCTACTTTTATTACGGTTTCCGAGATTCGGTTGCCGTGGGCGGCGCTTAAGCGGACAGAGTGAACGTGTTTCCTTAAAGAGCCAGGCCGGACGGCCCGGCTCTTTTTGATTACCTGACCGAGGTGCAAAAATGCCAGTGCGAGGAATTCGAGGCGCGATCACCGTCCCGGCGGACGAGCCGGTGCTGATCCTGCAGGCCACGCGTGAATTGCTGGAGGCCATCCTGGAAGCGAATTCCGGGATGCGGGCGGAGGAGGTGGGCAGTGCGCTGTTTACGATGACGGAAGATCTTTGCTCCACATTTCCGGCACAGGCAGCGCGTGAGATGGGCTGGGGACTCGTCCCCATGCTGTGCGCGCGGGAGATCCCGGTGCCCGGCAGCCTGCCGAGGGTGATCCGCGTGCTGGTGCACTGGAACACGACCGAACCGCAAAATTCGATCACCCATGTGTATTTGCGCGAAGCGGTTGGATTGCGGCCGGATCTGACCGCTGCACAATAACATTCACTTCCGGAGGGTATCCCTATGATGATCATCATGAAAGCCAACGCCACACCGCAGCAGGTGGAAGCCGTCATCGCACAAGTGAAATCAGAGGGGTTGAACGTCCACCTCTCGCAGGGGGTGGAAGCCACGATCATCGGTGCGATCGGTGAAACCCACAGCATTCCACCGGATCGTTTTGAAGGATTGGATGGGGTGGAAAGCGTTCAGCGCATCACGCAACCCTACAAACTCGCCTCGCGACAATTTCATCCTGAGGATACGCGCGTAACGTTGGATGGATTCGCTGTGGGCGGGGAGGAGATCGCGATCATTGCCGGCCCTTGTTCGGTGGAAAGCCGTTCCCAGATCGTCGAGACCGCCCTGGCGGTGAAGGAAGCGGGAGCCTGCGCCTTGCGCGGGGGCGTCTTCAAGCCGCGCACTTCGCCATATTCCTTTCAGGGGCTGGGGGAGGAGGGGCTTGAATTCCTGGCAGAGGCGCGTGATCGAACCGGCTTGCCGATCGTGGTGGAGATCATGTCACAGGTCCAGTTGGAGTTGATGGCGCGCCTCGTGGATGTGCTGCAGGTCGGCGCGCGCAACATGCAGAACTTCAACCTGCTGCGGGCGATCGGGGAGATCCGCACACCTGTCCTGCTCAAGCGCGGCCTTTCTGCCACTGTGGAAGAACTGCTCATGTCGGCTGAGTACATCCTCTCCGGAGGGAACCGGCAGGTGATGCTGTGCGAGCGCGGCATCCGCACGTTCGAGACCTCCACGCGCAATACAACCGATATCAACGCCATCCCGGTGATGAAGAATCTCACCCATCTGCCGGTTCTCCTGGATCCGAGTCATTCCACCGGCCATGCGGACCTCGTCCCGGCCGTCGCGCGGGCTGCGGTGGCAGCCGGAGCGGATGGCTTGATCGTCGAAGTCCATCCCGACCCGGCGCATGCGGTATCCGACGGGAAGCAGTCGCTCAAGCCGGAGAAATTCGCGCAGATGGTGGACCAGGTGGGGCAGATCGCGCAGGTGATGGGGCGCCGTCTGGCGGTAGTGCGGGGAGAGCATCCCTCCGCACGACAAGGTTGGACTTAGAAAGGCGCAGCGAAAGGAGTCGAACTTATGATGATCATCATGCATCCCGGCGCTCCAAGGGAGCAGGTCGATCAAGTGATCGTGGAGATTGAAAAGCATCAACTTTCCGCGCATGTCATCGAGGGTGTCGAGCAAACCATCGTCGGCGCAGTGGGCGACGGGCATTCCATTCCCAAGGAGATTTTCGAAGCCCTGCCCGGGGTGATGGCGGTTCAAAGGATTACCCAGCCCTACAAACTGGCTTCGCGGCAGTTTCATGAACACGATTCGGTGTTTCAACTTGACGGCTTCTCTGTCGGTGGAAGGGAGATCCCCATCATCGCCGGCCCATGTTCGGTGGAATCGCGCGAACAAATTCTCGAAGTGGCGCAGGCAGTGCGCGAGGCGGGGGCGCATGCTTTGCGCGGCGGTGTCTTCAAACCGCGCACCTCCCCGTATTCGTTCCAGGGATTGGGCGAACAGGGATTGGAATATCTGGTGGAGGCGCGTGAGAAGACCGGCATGCCCATCGTCGTGGAGGTCGTGGCGGTTTCACAAATCGGGATGATGCAGAAGTACGTGGACGCATTCCAGATCGGTGCGCGTAACATGCAGAACTTCAACCTGCTGCGTGCGGTGGGCGAGACCCGTACGCCGGTTTTGTTCAAACGCGGAATGTCGGCTACAATCGAGGAAATGCTGATGGCCAGTGAGTACATCATCAGTGCCGGCAATACGCGAGTCATCCTGTGCGAACGCGGTATCCGCACGTTCGAGACCGCCACGCGCAACACAACCGACATCAACGCCATTCCCGTCCTCAAACGGCTTACCCATCTGCCTGTGATCATCGACCCGAGCCACTCCACCGGTGATTCGTCGTATGTCGCCGCGATCGCGAAGGCCGGAGTGGCCGCGGGAGCGGATGGAATCATGGTGGAAGTTCACCCGAACCCCGCCCACGCGATTTCGGACGGCAAGCAGTCGCTTACGCCGCAGGCCTTTGCCGTCATGGTGAAGCAGGTACGGGCAGTGGCGGAAGCTGTGGGTCGCGGCCTCGTGCCGCTCCCGCAGGAAAAAGTTGTGATGAGGACAGATGCAGGAGCCTGATTTTCCTCTCGCGCACTCGAGGATCGTCATCGTTGGATTGGGGTTGATGGGGGGGTCGATGGCTTTGGGACTCAAGGGGAAATGCGCTGCATTATATGGCGTCGATACAGACGAGGGGACCCGCGATCTGGCCGTATCCCAGGGAATCGTGTCGCGTGCGGCGAGCGATCTCACGTCCCTGCTCCCGGAGACGGATGTGCTCATACTTTCCACACCGGTTCCAGCCATCCTGTCTTTGCTTGGAAATCTCCCGTCATTGACAGGCAAACCATGCATTGTGATGGATCTGGGTTCGACGAAACGGATGATCGTGGAAGCGATGGCGAATTTGCCCGAATTGTACGATCCGATTGGCGGGCATCCCATCTGCGGCAAGGAGAAACTGTCCATGGCAAACGCAGAAGCCGCGATCTATCGCGATGCGCCCTTCATCCTGACCCCGCTTGCGCGCACCTCGGCTCGAGCTCTTTCCGCCGCCCGTAGTGTAATTGAAGCGTTGGGCGCATGGCCATTGATCATGGAGGCGGAAGAGCATGACCGCATGCTGGCATTTACCAGCCACCTGCCCTATCTCCTAGCCTCCGCTTTGGTACGATCGGTTCCACGAAGACATGACCTGATCCTCGGCCCAGGATTCAAATCTGTCAGCCGGCTGGCGGGGACACCTTCGTCCATGATGCTGGGAGTCCTCGAGACAAACCGGGATTTCGTCCGGACCGCCTTGCGTGAGATGATGGAGGGATTGTCTGAGATGGAATCATTGCTCAATTCGGAGGACTTCACCAAACTTGAAGCCATTTTGAACGAGACGCGCGACAAGCATCAGGTGTACAAGATATGACCTCTCTGGAGAGGGGGATCGTTCCCATATCCAGGCCCTTGCGCGCGCGAGTGCGAATCCCCGGCTCCAAATCCTTGACCAACCGCGCGCTGTTGCTGGCTGCCCTTGCTCCGGGCACCACCACCCTGGTCCATGCGTTGTTTTCAGACGACTCGTGTTACTTCGCGGATGCCCTGAAGAAGCTTGGATTCAGGATGAATCTCGACAAAGACCGGAGCGAAATTACCCTTACCGGTGAGGGCGGCAGGATCCCGGCAAAGATGGCAGAACTCTTCATCGGCAATGCCGGGACAGCTGCACGTTTTCTCACCGCCTTTTTGACTCTGGGAAATGGGGAATACATGGTAGATGGCGACGAACGCATGCGGGAACGCCCCATGCACGATCTGGTTGAGGCGCTGACCGTGCTTGGAGCAGGTCTTCAAACCACCAATGGAAATCTCCCGCTGAAGGTATTGGCGAATGGATTGCGAGGTGGGAGCACGACTGTAGCGGGTGACATTTCCAGCCAGTTCTTATCCGCCCTCCTGATGGTGGCTCCCTGTGCTCGAAATCCGGTGGAGATCATCCTGTCCACGGAAATCAATTCCAGGCCCTATGTGGAAATGACCCTCTCCGTGATGCACGAATTCGGCGTGGAGATCGAACGGCAGGAGTATGGACGATTTCAAGTTCGACCTTGCGCCTACCGATCTGTATCCACCTACCCGATCGAGCCGGATGCCAGCGCGGCATCGTATTTCCTTGCGGCGCCGGCTGTTTGCGGAGGTTTTGTGCGCGTGGAAAACCTTTCCCGCAAGTCCGTACAGGGGGATGTCAAATTCGTGGATGTCCTCGAGCACATGGGATGCCACATTTTGGAAGGGAATGATTTCATTAAAGTGAGCGGATCCGACTCGTTGAGGGGAATTGACGTGGACATGCGCGACATCCCCGACACCGCTCAAACCCTGGCGGCAATCGCGCCCTTCGCCATCTCGCCGACCCGCATACGCGGAATCGCCTCCGCCCGACTCAAGGAAACGGACCGAATTCATGCCGCATGTACCGAGCTCGGCAGGCTTGGTGTGAAGGTGGAGGAGCACGACGACGGATTGACCATTCACCCATGCCGGGAGATCACCCCGGCTGCCATCCAAACGTATAATGACCACCGCATGGCGATGGCCTTCTCCCTGATTGGTTTGCGCGTCCCTGGCATTTCCATTGAGAATCCATCCTGTGTTACCAAGACCTTCCGGATTTCTTCACGG
>Ga0194126_10003641_pt1 | contig 24127 bp, 18 predicted proteins | sample TA2KigC150mmetaG_FD_148641 | JGI IMG/M metagenome (GOLD analysis project Ga0194126, IMG submission 148641) | Freshwater microbial communities from Lake Tanganyika, Tanzania - TA2015035 Kigoma Deep Cast 150m | ecosystem: Environmental > Aquatic > Freshwater > Lake | place: Tanzania: Lake... | reverse complement strand
CACAAGGAGCGGCCGGTGCAACCGATCGGACCTCGCCTGGCCGAGCTGGGCCCGCGGACTGGCGCCGCCCTAGCCGGCTTCGCTCTGCCCCCGATCGTCGCTGGTCCGTGCCCTTCCCTCTTGGCGTCGGCGTGCGGTCCCCGCGGTCCAGAGGATGGCTCGCCGGGTTCGCCAGTGGGCGGGCCGAAATCCGGTTCCCTCCGCGCCGCCATTCCCCTAGAGTACAGCGCCGTGACGGGCCCAGCGAACCGCGCCTTGAACGCACCATCCCCTGGTGCCCGAACCGGAACGGTCGTTTGCCCCGAGGTCTCCTCTTCACGTGTATGAAATGGCTGGACGCGACGAAACGAAGTTATGCCTGGGTGGTGGTCGGGCTGTTGGTGCCGGTGGCCCTGCTCAACTACCTCGATCGCCAGATGCTCGCAGCCATGAAGTTCTCCGTGATGAACGACATCCCCGACATCGGCTCGGAGGCGAACTGGGGCAAAATCCTGGCGCTCTTCAAGTGGACCTACGCCGGCCTGAGCCCCATCGGCGGGTTCCTGGCAGACCGGTTCAGCCGCCGGCACGTCATTGTCGGGAGTCTCGCGGTGTGGTCGGCCGTGACCTGGACCACCGGACACGTCACGACGTACGACCAACTCCTGCTCACCCGAGCCGTCATGGGAATCAGTGAGGCGTTCTACATTCCAGCGGCGCTGGCACTCATCGCGGATTTCCACTCGGGCCAGACCCGATCGCGCGCGGTGGGCTTACACCAAATGGGCATCTACGCCGGCGTGATCGTGGGCGGGTTCAGCGGTTATGCGGCGGATCATCCCGCGCTGGGGTGGCGCTGGATGTTCGATGTCTGCGGCCTGGTGGGGGTGTTTTATGCGGTGCCCTTGTGGTTCCTCCTACGCCAACGGCCGCGAGCGGCCGGCGCCGCCCCAGGTTCCCGCACCTCGCCCTCGGCCGTGCTCCATGAGTTGCTCGGCAACCGTTCCTTCATCTTGCTGGTCCTCTACTTCACTCTCCCGGCGATGGCCGGCTGGATTGTCCGGGACTGGATGCCCGCGATTCTCAAGGCGGAGTTCGGCATTGGCCAGGGCAAGGCGGGCGTCTCCGCCACGCTCTACTGGATGCTCGCCTGCATCGTGGGCGCGTTCTGCGGCGGGTGGCTGGCCGATCGTTGGACCCGCCGCACCCAGCGCGGCCGCATCTACACCAGCGCTCTCGGCATGGTCTGCATCGCCGTGGCCATGTTCGGTGTCGGGTATTCCCCGCAAACGGGCCGGCTCGGCGTGGCCATTGCCTTTCTGATCCTGTTCGGCTGGGGCTGGGGCTTCTTTGACACCAACAACATGCCCATCCTCTGCCAAATCGCCCCGCCGCAGTTGCGCGCCACCGGCTATGGTCTGATGAACTTGGTGAGCATCAGTTGCGGCGGCCTTGCCGACTGGTGGTTCGGCATCCTGCGCGACCTCCGCATCCCCCTGCTCGCTATCTTCGGCATCTTCGCCAGCGTCGCCTTGCTCGCCACCGGTCTCGTGCTCCTCATCCGCCCCCGGCGCGACCTGATCGAGCCGAACCCGGGCGGCGCTTGACCCAAGTCAAAACCGCCCCGCCACACCGGCCTATATTGTGAACGCACATTCACAAAAGACCGGATCATGGCGAACGAGAAAGAAAAGACCGAGGTCCGCCGAGAACAGATCGCCCGCGCCGCGCTGGACGTGATGGCGCGGCGCGGCGTGCGCGGACTCAGTGTGGCGGCGCTCGCCCGCAGCGTAGGCCTGGTGCCCTCGGCCATCTACCGGCATTTCCCCAGCAAAGACCACGTCCTAGATCTGGTCCTCGATCAACTTCGTGAACACCTCCTGGCCAATGTCGAGGCAGTCCAGGCCGAGAGGGCGGATGCCCTCGAGGCCCTTCATGCCTTGCTGCGGCGGCACGTGAAGTTGCTGCGAGAAAACCAAGCCATTCCGCTCCTGGTGTTCTCGGACCAGATCTATAGCGGCCGAGCCGAACGGAAGACCAAAATGCACGCCATCCTCCAAAGCTACCTGGCGGCGGTCGGCGACTTGATCCGCGCCGGCCAGCAGGCCCGGTCCATTCAATCGGGTGTGGATCCAGCGGTCGCCGCGGTCCTGTTTCTGGGCCTGGTCCAACCGGCCGCCATTCTCTGGCACCTCAGCGAGGGCGGCTTTGACGTCACCCGCCAAGCGGAACGCGCGTGGCGGATCTTCGCCAAGGCCATGCGGCGACCGTGACGGCCAACCGCGCCGGACATCTCATGTGAACCATTATTCACTCCCAAACCAAGCCATGCCTAACCCGTCTCCTCCTCGAACCCCGGCCGAAGACCCGGCCAGCGCGCCCCTCCAAGCGGCGCGGCCAAAGCTCTGGGCACACCGCAGTGTGCGTGGCGCGGTGAAGGTCGCCTTGTTCCTCCTGCTAGCGGGTTGGGCCCTTTGGCGGTTCAAGTTCGCACCGCTGCCCGTGGCGGTGCATGTGACCGGCCCAGAAACCGTGATCGTCGAGGTCATGGGTACGGGCACGCTCGAGGCGCGCGTCCAGGCCACCATCAGCCCGAAGATCGCCGGCAGGCCCCGAGAGGTGCCTGCCGATCAAAACGATGCCGTGGTTGCCGGTGGCCTGCTCGCGCTGCTCGACGATGCCGAATTGCGGCAGCAAGTCGCCATCGCCCAAGCGACCCTGGAAACCGCGCGTGCCGCCGTCCAACGCGCCCGCGCAGATGAGGCCCGCGCCCAGGTGGTGCTGCACCAGGCCGAGGTCGATCACCGGCGCGCCACCGATCTGTTGACCAATCGCGTGGCGTCAGCGGCCGAGGCCGACAAGGCCCGAGAGCATTTGCGCACGTCCGAGGCGGACTTGGCCAGGGCGCAGGCGGCCGGGATCGAGACAGAACGACAGGTCCTGACCGCGGAGCGAACCCTGGCCTACCAAGCGGCGCGCTTGGCAGACTCCCGATTGGAAGCGCCGTTTGCCGGATTGGTCGTCCGGCGCCACCGCGAACCGGGCGATGTGGTCGTCCCCGGCAGCGCCGTGCTGACCCTCGTCGACACCAATGAACTCTGGGTCTCGGCTTGGGTGGACGAAACCGCCCTGTCCACCTTGGCACCGGGACAACCCGCCCGGGTCGTCTTCCGCTCCGAGGCGCACCGGGCCTATCCGGGCGAAGTCGCCCGTCTGGGGCGTGAGACCGACCGCGAGACCCGGGAGTTCCTGGTCGACGTGCGCCTGAGCGCCCTGCCCGCCAACTGGGCGGTGGGCCAGCGCGCTGAGGTCTTCATCCAGACCAAGCGCAAGGAGGCGGCCGTGACTGTGCCCAGCGAGTTCGTGCACTGGCGCCAAGGTCAGCCAGGCGTCTTCGTCAACACGAGCGGTCAGGCCCGCTGGCAGCGCGTCGACTTGGGACTGCGGGGTGCCCGTCTGGTCGAAGTCGTGGGGGATTTGGCCGCCGGCACGCAGGTCCTGAAGGCCGCCGGCCCCCAAGCCCGCGAGTTGGTCGACCGCCAACGCATCCGCGCGTTATGAACCTCGCCGCCCAAGACATCCGCCACAACCTGGGCCGGTTCACCCTGACCGCCCTGGGGATCGGGCTGCTCCTCATGATCGTCCTGGGCATGGGGGGCATCTACCGGGGCATGATCGAGGACGCCCTCGTGGTCGTGGACCACATCGGCACCGACTTGTGGGTCGTCCAGCGCGGCACCCGCGGGCCGTTTGCGGAGATCTCGCGCGTGCCCGCCAACCTCGAACATCGCCTGCGCGCCGTGCCCGGCGTGGCGAGCGCCCGGCCCTTTGTGGCCCATACCATCCAACGCGAACACCGCGGCCGGCCCTTGCGCATCACCGTCCAGGGCCTGGCCTGGCCGGAGGACAAAGGCGAGTGGATCCAATTGCTCGCGGGACGGCGGCTGGCTCAAGCCCACTACGAAATGATTGCCGACGCGTCCCTCGGCTTGGGCCTGGGCGAAGTCCTCCGCTTGGGCAAGGACAACTACACCGTCGTGGGGCTCACCCGAGGCATGGTGGGATCCGGCGGTGACGGCCTCGCCTTCTTTACCGTGCCAGATGCCCAGGCGATTCAGTTCGATCTCCCCGGCGAGGCCACCCGACTCGAACGCGCCGCCCGCCGGCATCGAGCGCAAATGCAGGACCTCGGGCGCGCCCAACCCGGGTTGCTCGATCGCGGCGCCGGACCGGTCAGTGGTATCCCGGCCTTGGGACCGCCGCTGGTGAGCGCCGTGCTGGTCGCGCTTGCCCCCGGTGCCGACGCCGGTGAGGTGGTCCGAACCCTCGATGCCTGGGCGGACGTGTCGGTGCACTCCCGCAGCGACCAACGCGACTTGCTCGTGCGCGGTCTGATCGATAAGGCGCGGCGGCAGATCGGCCTGTTCACTGTGTTGTTGGTGATCATCTCGACGATCATCATGGCGTTGATCATCTACACGCTCACCCTCGATAAGGTGCACGACATCGCCCTGCTCAAGCTCATGGGCGCGCGGAACCGGATGATCGTCGGCCTGATCCTGCAACAGGCGCTCCTTCTGGGCGCGATCGGCTACGGAATCGCCTACCAACTGGGAAGCTGGATCTTCCCCCGCTTCCCCCGCCGCGTCTTGATCACCGGCGACGATCTCGCGACCCTGGCGATCGTCGTCGCGGCCATCAGTTTGCTCGCCAGCCTGTTGGGAATCGCTAAGGCCCTCCGGGTGGAGCCTAACCAAGTCCTCGCCTGATGCCCCCTGACCTTGACCCCACCCATGCGCCGGCCATCGCCGCCAGCCGTCTCTCCAAAATCTACGGCCGCGGCAACACCCGCGTCGTCGCCCTGGATGAGGTCTCCCTGACCGTCGACCGCGGCGAGGTGGTGGCGTTGCTCGGGCCGAGCGGCGCGGGCAAATCCACCCTGCTCACCGCGGTGGGACTGATTAACCCGCCCACCGCCGGCCAGATCGCTATCGGTGGCGTGCCGGTGATGGACGGCGATCGCGCGCTGGTCGACGTCCGAGCGTTTCGCCGCGAGCGCCTCGGATTCGTCTTCCAGAAGGCTAACCTCATCCCGTTCCTCACGGCGGTGCAGAATGTGCAAATTGCGCTGGAGATTAACGACCAGCCCAGCCGCCCGGCCCGCCGGCGCGCCCTGCAACTCCTCGACTACCTCGGCGTGGCCGACCGCGCTGACCACCTCCCAGCCATGCTCTCCGGTGGCCAACAACAACGCGTGGCCGTCGCGCGCGCGCTGGCCAATCGGCCAAGCTTGATCCTCGCAGACGAACCCACCGCCGCCCTCGATAGCCGGCGCGGCCGTCAAGTCATGGAGCTCTTTCGGCAGGTTGCCCACGAACAGGGCGCCGGCGTCTTGGTCGTGACGCATGACCATCGAGCGCTCGACGTGTTCGACCGCACCGTCGAGATGGAAGACGGCAAACTGCGCCCGGCGTCCCCCCCCACACAAACCCCAGCACCATCACCAACCCTCCACGGAAACCAAAACGAGTCCTAACTCGACCCTCCCTATGCCCATGCCCAACGAAACCAAGCACCCCGCCAACCGACTCGAACCCGGCTGCCCCATCCCGGCCGCCGATTGGGTCCAGTACCAAGCCGGCTCGATCGTCAGCCGCGAGCTCCTCAAGAAGACCACCGGCACCGTGATCGTCTTCGCCTTCGATGCCCACCAGGGCCTCAGCGAGCACACCGCCCCGTTCGACGCCCTCGTTCAGGTGCTCGACGGCGAAGGCGACATCGTCATCGCCAACCAGACCCACCGGCTGCGCGCCGGTGACCTCATCCTCATGCCGGCCAACGTCCCGCATGCCGTCAAGGCACCGCAGCGGTTCAAAATGCTGCTGGTCATGATCCGCTCCTGACGACCCTAGCCGCCCCGCTCGAAGCTCGAACACTGAACACGATGAAAACTCGACTCAACCTCGCCGTGCGCCTCGCCTCGGCCGGCCTGTGGCTCAGCCTGGCCTTCTCGCCCTCCGCGGCCTTGGCCCATTGTGACATGATGGACGGTCCGGTCGTTCAGGCCGCGCAACGCGCCTTGCGCCAAACCAACGTCCACCACGCCCTTGTTTGGGTGCAACCCCCGGATGCGCCGGAGATCGAGCGCGCCTTTCGCCACACCCTCGCCGTGCGCACCCTCAGCCCCGAAGCCCGCGAACTGGCCGACCGCTATTTCTTCGAGACCCTGGTGCGCCTCCACCGCGCCGGCGAAGGCGCCCCCTACACCGGACTAAGACCGGCAGGCGCCGAGGTCGACCCTGCGGTAGCGGCCGCCGACCGAGCCTTGGCCAGCGGGAACCTCGCCCCCCCTGCAGGCCAGACTGGAACAACACTTGCGCGACGGGCTCCGGGATCGCTACCAGCGGGCGCTGGCACAGAAGCACTTCCAACCTGAGGACGTTGCCGCTGGCCGTGAATTCGTCCACGCTTACGTCGAGTTCGTTCACTACGGCGAGGGCCTCCATACCGCGTCGAGCTGCAGCAGCCATCACCCTGGGACCCACGACGCCGACCACGCGAGCGACCATTCGGTCACACCTTGACTCCTGACACGCGGGCCTTAACGGCGGACGGCGCGGGCTTCAGCGGCACACGAAACAGAAACGCCACCAGAAAAAGCGTCGCACTCGCCCCCCAAACCAACGCCAGGAAATCCAACCCCGGTAGGAAGGTCGCCGTGGAACTCACCTGAGGCAATCCCGTCGCGGCATCGATGGTCGCATGGTCGATCGCGTATCGTGTCCGGCCCCAGTTGGGTCCGCCGAACAGCCAGATCACGGTGCCGACGAAGGCAACTCCACCGGCCGCCAACCTCATCGCCAAACGCATGGAGTCTGAGGTTACCACCGAGCTCGCACCACGCAACCGCAACCACCCCCGACACCCCAACCGCCCCGCGCCTCCGTCCGACCAAAACTCCCACTTGCGTTCACCTGATCCTTCTGAAAGCTTTCGAGCTGCGTAATCGAATATGCCACACCTCAAACTTCACATCCCGGGACCGGTCGAGGTCAGCGAAAAGACCTTCCGCGCCTTCTGCTCGCCCATGATCGGCCACCGCGGCCAGGGCTTTAAGGACCTGTACGCAATCCTCCAACCCAAGCTCCAGGCCCTCTTGGCCACCAAGCAGTTGGTCTTTCTCAGCACCTCCTCGGCGTGGGGCGTCATGGAAGGCGCCGTGCGGAATCTGGTCCACAAGAAGGTCCTCAACTGCATGTGCGGCGCCTTCTCGGACAAGTGGTTCGACGTCTCCAAACGATGCGGCAAACCGGCCGAAGCCCTCCAGGTCCCCTGGGGCTCGCCGATCCGCGCCGAGGCCGTAGATCGGCAGTTGGCCACCGGCCAATTCGATGCCTTGACTTACATCCACAACGAAACCTCGACCGGCGTGATGAGCCCCCTCACCGAACTGGGCGCCCTCAAGCGCAAGTACCCGGACATCATGTTCATCGTCGACTGTGTCAGCTCCCTGACGGGTGTCCCGGTCGCGTTCGATGAGCTCGGAATCGACGTGGTCTTGGCCGGCACGCAGAAGGCCTTGGCCCTCCCGCCCGGCTTGGCGGTCTTCGCCTGTTCCGCCGCCGCCCTGGCTAAGGCGGCCACGACGAAGGACCGCGGCTATTACTTCGACCTGGTCGAGTTCCAGAAGAACGCCGAGCAGCACATGACCCCCAGCACGCCAAGCATCGGCCATGTGTACGCTCTCGCCTCCAAACTCGACGACATCCTCGAGGAGGGTCTCGAGGCCCGGTTCGAGCGCCATCGTCGCACCAACCAGATGGTGCGGGATTGGGCCACCGGCAACGGCTTTAACCTCTTTCCCGAGCCCGGCTTCGAGTCCCGCACGCTGACCTGTGTCAACAACGGCGCCAGATCTGGTGGGCGCACCGTCGACGTGCCCAAACTGCAGAAACTGGTCAAAGACCAGGGCTTTCTCATCGATGGCGGTTACGGGAAGATCAAGGGCTCCACCTTCCGCATCTCGAACATGGGGGATGAGACCGAAGCCTCGATGCTGCCCCTCCTGGCGGCCCTCGACGCCGCCCTGAAGCAGGTGTAACCACTGTCCTTGCCCGGTCCCGGTCCCGCAACCAGCAACCTTGACTCCAGCAGGTCCGTTTTAATCTGCCAGTCTTAAAGACGTTGACACCTGCCCCTCCCGGTGGCGACCGCCACAACCCCTTTGGCGCCAGTCTTTTCAATATGCCAGTCTTAAAGAACTTGACAGTCGGCTGGGCCCCAGGGCCTCAGGTCTTGCAGTACTACTGCGTACCACTGCGTTACTGCGTACTAGCGGCGCGGCACGGGTGTTCGCGGCTCTGCGCCCTACGCCGCCCCGCGATTGGCCCGCACGGTCGGCGATCTCCCTTCCCCCTCCGCGGTTTCGCGGTTTCGCCTTGATCTACCTGAGGCGCTCGCCCACCCTGCTCTGGACCTCTGAATCACAACGACAACGTCTTAACGTCAACGTCAACGTGGTATGAGTATGTATGCCAACCGACGGCCTCGATCCTTCGCCTTCACCTGTAGAACTCCGCTTGCGCTTGCCTTGGCGGTGGCGGTAACGCTGCCCCTGCCGCTGCCGGTCGCGCATGGGGCGACCCCCAAGAAGGTGCTCGTGGTCACGATCACCTCGGGGTTCCGGCACGGGCCAGCCATCGATCGGCTCGAGGCTACCCTGCCGGAGCTGGGCCGCGACAGCGGCGCGTTTACGGTGGACTTCTGCCGGGTCGAGCCGAACGATCCTCAGTTTAAAGACCCGGCCACGGGCAAGCCGGATCAGGCCAAGGTGAAAGCCGCCATCCAACAGGCCTTGGCCCGCCAGCTCAGCGTGGCGGCGCTGCGGGAGTACGATGGCGTGATTTTCGCCAATACCTCGGGTGAAATGCCGCTGCCGGACTTGCCGGGTCTGCTGGAGTGGATCAAGGGCGGCAAGGCGTTCATCGGAATCCACGCGGCCACGGACAGCCTGCGAAGCGGTCAGGCCGGCAAGCCCACGCCGTACACGACCATGATCGGGGCGGCGTTCAAGTCGCACGGGGCGCAGGCGACGGTCGAGTGCATCAACCAAGACCCGAGTCATCCTGCCTGCCAACCGGTCCCGGCGCGCTGGACCGTGCACGATGAGATCTACTTGTTCACTGACTTTGACCGGAGCGCTGTCCACGGGCTGTTGACGCTGGACCGGGAGCCCAACAGCAAGGCGCCCGGGGACTACCCGATCGCCTGGTGCAAGGAGTACGGTCGCGGCCGTGTGTTCTTTACCTCGCTCGGCCACCGGGAAGACGTGATTGACCCGGCTTGGGGCTCGGACGCGGACCGGAAGAACTCGAGAGCCGTTGCACAAGTCTATCAGCAGCATCTGCTGGGCGGTATCCGCTGGGCGTTGGGGACACCCTCGGGCGAGAGCCGGCCGGCAGGCCGCTAGAGCTCTCGAATTCCGAAAGACGTTGCAGGCAGGCCAAGTTTGGATCGCGGGGGTCTTGCCCGTGTGGCCCTGGGCGGGATGCCCGAGCTCGGCGCTGAGGCGCTATCTTGCTGGGCCGAGGTGGCGCAGGCGTGCAGACCGGCGCCGGGCAGCCGGCCTATGAGTCAGGGGACAACGCAGCACGAGGAGCCAGCGCCAGCCCGCGCAGTGACTGGGGTTAAGCACCGGGCTGAAGCGCCCGGAGCACCGCGCTACGAGACGTTAACGGCGTGGCGGGGGTTAGCTTGTCTGCTGGTGATTGTTTTTCACTCACTACGTCTGCCGGAGGAGGAGTTGAGCGGTTGGACGGCCTGGATCTTCGAGGTCTTGGGGAGGGGCTGGGTGGGGGTGCCCATGTTTTTCGTGATCAGTGGGTACTGCGTGACGGCGTCGGCGGACGCCTTGCGTTCGCAGCCACGATCCGGCGGGCGATTCTTCTGGCGCCGGTTCCGGCGAATCTACCCACCGTACTGGGCGGTGGTCGGGTTGTCGGCCCTGGGCATCTGGTTGGTCGAAGCGGTGGAGCGAGCAGAGTATGCGGCGGCTTTAGAGATGCCCGGCCCCAGAACGTTGACCGGCGGGCAATGGCTGGGGAACCTGAGCTTGACCGAGACCTGGCGGTGGCGGCTCGGGGGCGGTGCGGAGAGCTCGTTACTGCCCCAGGCCTGGACGCTCTGTTACGAGGAGCAGTTTTACTTCCTGGTGGGAATGGCCTTGGTGCTGACGCGGCGTTGGTTCTTTGGGGTGCTCGCGGGACTGACAGCCTTGGTGGCGGTCCAGTTTCTGTTTCCGAGTCCGGGCGTGAACACTCAAGGCCTGTTTCTTGACGGCAAATGGCTCATGTTCGCCGCGGGGGTATGGGTCTATTACGTGACGCGTTTCATGCCGCCGAGGCGATGGCTGTGGTCGACCCTGCCGTTGGTGGTGGGGATGTTGCACGCGGTGGCTGGGCCGGGGCAATGGCTGCGGCCGGCCAACCAGAGTTACTTTGCGGCCTTTGCCTACGCGCTGTTGATCCTGGGCCTGAAGCCTTGGGACGACCCGAGTTCCCGGAGCGCATTGCTGGCTCCGCTGCGTTTCTGCGGGGAGCGGTGTTATAGTTTGTACCTGGTATTTTGGCCGGTGGCGATGGCGGTAGGCGAAGCGGTGGATGGCCTGGGCGCCACGAGCGCCGAGGCGGTGCTTCTGATCCGGGTGCCCTGCTGCGTTGCGGTGACCATCCTGGTGGGTCACGGGATTCACCACGGGATCGAGCGCAGGTTCTGGAACCCGCGCGTGCGGGTGCGGGCTTAACCAAAGACGATCCGACACACGATCACGGCGGCGACCATCCCAGCGAGGTCGGCGAGCAAGCCGGCGGCGACGGCGTGCCGGGTGCGTTTGACGGCCACGGCGCCGAAGTACACGGCAATGACGTAGAACGTGGTCTCGGTGCTGCCCAGCAAGGTGCCGCCCATGCGGGTGATGAGATGGTCCGGGCCGAGGGTGTTGACCAGGTCGCCGAATAGCCCGATGGTCGCGCTGCCGCTTAACGGTCGGGTCAGGGCCATGGGCAAGAGCTCCGGCGGAAACTGGACCAGGTCGAGCACCGGGCGCAGCAGGCGCGTCATCAGGTCCACGCCGCCGCCGCCGCGGAACATGCCCACCGCCACGAGCATGGCGACCAGGAACGGAATGATCCGGACGGCGATCTGGAAGCCTTCCTTGGCGCCCTCGACGAACTCCTCATACACGCGGACTTGGCGCAGGGCGGCATAGAGCGGGAAGAAGGCGAGGAAGAAGGGGATGGCCAGCAGCGACACCGCGTTCATCAGGCGCAAGAAGATCGTGGCGGTCTCGGGGGTATCGCCTGGTTGTTGCATCAGGCGCACAAAGAGCAGACCGAAGAGCGCCAGAAAGGCCAGCAACACCAGACTGCCCCAACGCGGCCAAGGGGCCACGGGCTCGATCACCCCGAACGGGGGGGGGGACGCAGCAGCGCCAGCCTGGCCGGCTTGCGCTTCGATGGCCGGCGTGTTGCGGTCGGCCATTTCGGCCGGTTGGGGGAGGGGCGGGAGGCGAAACCCGGGCCAACGCTCGAGCAACTTGACGGCGGTGATGCCGACGACCGTCGAGAAAAAGGTGGCGATCAACGTGGTGCCGACGATGGCGGCCGGTTGCACGGCGTTGGCGGCGGCCATCAGGCCAATGGCGGTGGTGGGCAAGAGTTGGAGCGAACTGGTGTTGAGCGCTAGGAACGTGCACATCGCGTTGGTGGCGGTGCCGGGTCGGGGATTGAGCCGCTCGAGATCGCTCATGGCGCGCAGGCCCAGGGGAGTGGCGGCGTTGGTTAGGCCGATCATGTTGGCGGCCATGTTCATGAGCATCGAACCCATGGCTGGGTGGTCGGCCGGCACGTCTGGGAAGAGCCGGCGCAGCACGGGCCGCAGCAGGCTTGCGAGGGTGAGGATCAGGCCGGACTTCTCGGCCAGTCGCATCACGCCCAACCAGAGGGCGGTCACCCCGATCAGCGGCAGAGCCAGGGTCATGACGGCTGTCTTGGCGGCGTCGAAGGCGGCGTCGCTCACCTCTTTGATGCGGTCGGTGAAACCGCCCACCACAACGGCGAGCAGGATCAGGGCGAGCCAGATGTAATTGAGCATGCGTTGCTCATTTACACGGTCCGCGCCAGTCGGCAATGTCGAAGTGCAATGCGCAACCTCACCAACTCGAAGCTCCGCTCGGTTCTGGTCGCCCTGCTGGCTTGGGGAACGGCCGCGCCCGGGCGGGGCGCCGAGTCGCGCGCGCTGGCCGAATGGACGTTCGCGCGCGCGGGGGACACCGAGGAGTGGCGCGCCAATGCGCACCTGGTGGACGTGCGCGTCGAAGACGGCGCGCTGCACTGCCGCGGCCAGGGTCCGGATCCCATCCTCGAGCTGGTGCCGCGGTTGGACCTGGTGGCATCGCCGTGGCAGGCCCTCGAGGTGCGGTTGCACGCCGACCGCGACGGGGTAGCGGAGTTCTTCTGGAGCAACACCGACCAAGGGCGCTATGGCGGGTTCAGCCAGGACAAGAGCACGCGATTCAACGTGCGGGGAGATGGCCAATGGCGCACCTATCGGTTGTGGCCGTTCTGGCAGGTCGAACAGAGGATCGTTCGGCTCCGGTTCGATCTGTACGACGCGGCTCGATTCGCCATCGATGCGATCCGCGTGATCGCGCCGGCCGATCCACCGGTGACCGGACCGGCAAAGGCCGACTTTGACTTTAGGGAAGCCAACTGGGCTGGTTGGCAGAGCGTCGATGGCGTGGTGGCCCAACCGGCAGCTCAAGGCCTGGTTTGTAGGGAATGGCCGCCGTCGAGTTTCCTGCTCTCACCGCCGGTGGGAATCGACGCGGCTGAACAAAGCCACGTCGCCCTCAGTATGTCGGTCGAGCCGCTCCGGCCTCAGGCGGACACGGACGACGAGGGCCGGGCCGAGAGCGACTCGATCGCTGCAGCCGGAGGGGCGGCGGGTGCGGGCAGGACGTCTTTGGGCACGCTCTTGTTTGCCACAGAGGAATCGCGCGGCCTCCACAGCTTGAGCTTCCTGGTCGAGGCGGATGGCCGGGCGCACATTTACAACCTCGATCTCTTGGCTTCGGCCGCCTGGCGCGGGCGGGTCATTGCCTTAGGGCTGAGGTTAGGGGGCGCACCGGCGAGCCAAGCGGTGCTGCACTGGTTGCGGGTGGGCGACGCACCGGTCGGCCCGGCGCACTTACGAGTGGTTGCTTTCGGGCTCGAAGACGCATTGGCGCGGGTGGGTCGCCCTGTAAAGCTAGGCGCGCTGGTGGCGAACACGGGTGGGGCGCCGGCGACGGATCTGCGGGCGCGGATCACCGTGCCGCCGGGCGTTCAGGTTGTGGGTGGGGGACCCGAGGCCGAGCCGGTGGCGACCCTCGCCCCCGGAGCGGAGGTCGGGTTCAAATGGACCCTGGTCGCAGCAGCGCCGGTGACCGGGTCGGCGGCGGTGACCGTCGAGTTCAAGCCAGCGGCTGGCGTCGCCTCGGAGGAACCGGCTGCCGACCGCCGGAGGGCGGAGCGTGGGGCGCAACTTCGCTTCACCCAACCGCCACGGGTGAACGGGACAGACTACGTGCCAGAGCCCGAGCCAGTCCGCGGGCCTTACGAGGTGGGAGTGTACTATTTCCCGGGTTGGCGAAGCGCGAGTCAGTGGCATCCGATCCAGCGGTTTTCGGAGCGCAAACCGGTGTTGGGTTGGTATCGGGAGGGCGACCCTGAGGTGGCGGATTGGCATATCAAGTGGGCCGTCGAACACGGCATCACCTTCTTTGCGTATGACTGGTATTGGTCGCAGGGGGCGCGGCAACTCGAACACGCCTTGCACGAAGGGTACTTCCGGGCGCGTTACCGGCATCTGCTCAAGTTCTGCCTGCTCTGGGCCAACCACAATGCCCCGGGCACCTCGACGCTCGACGATTGTCGGGCGGTGACACGCTATTGGATCGCAAACTACTTGCGCCGGCCGGAGTACTTCACCCTCGAAGGCAAACCTCTGGCGATCGTCTTCAGCCCCGATCGGTTGGCAGCCGACCTGGGAGCGGCGGGGGTGAAGGTTGCCCTCGAGGCCATGCGCGAAGAGTGTCGCGTCGCGGGCTTGGCAGGTCTGCTTTTGGCGGCCTGTGTGGGGGATGCGGGCCAGGCCGGCCAAGCCGCGGCGGAGGGTTATGACATCGTCACCGCCTATACTTGGCCGCACCTGGGCGTCCCCGACGGCGAGCTTTTCGCGCCGTACGAGACGCTGTTGCCCGGTTACGTTCGCTACTGGGAGCACCTGGCCGAGCGTGGCCCCCTGCCGTTGCTCGCCCCGCTCAATGGCGGCTGGGACAGTCGACCTTGGCACGGCGAGAACCACCTGGTGCGTTACGGCCGGACACCGGGACTCTTGCGGCGCCATCTCGAGGACGCGCGGCGGTTCGTGGCGGCGCGACCGGCCGCGCGCGCGCTGCCCGCGTTGTTGGTCGAAGCCTGGAACGAGTTTGGCGAAGGTTCCTACATCGAGCCGCACCAAGAGTTCGGCTTTGGATACCTCGATGCCCTCCGCGCAGTCTTTACGGACGCGCCCGCCGAGCACGTCGATCTGACGCCGGCGGATGTGGGCCTGGGGCCGTACGACGTGCCGGCGCTCGTACCGGGGCAAACGGCTTGGGAGTTCGAGCGCGACGACGAAGGCTGGAGCAACGTCATGGACCTGACCGGAGTGCGGATCGCCGAGGGCGTGTGGCAAGGCCGCACCACAGGCCATGACCCGGCGCTGTTTGGCCCTCCGCTGCAGGCACGCGCCGCGGACTTCGCCGCGGTGGTCGTGCGCCTGAAGCTCAGCAGCGCCGACGGCCGGCCATTCCAGGATCGGGCCCAACTGTTTTGGCGCACCAGCCGGCTACCGGAAAGCGAGGCAACCAGCGAACGCTTCGCGGTGGTCGGGGACGGCACCTGGCGCGAGTACCGGGTGCCCGTGAGGGAGAATGGTCGCTGGCGCGGTTCCATCACCCGCTTGCGCCTCGATCCCTGCAACCGCCTGGGGGTCGCGGTCGAGCTGGATTTCGTCCGCCTCGACCCTGTCGAGCGCTAGGGTCGACAGGGTGTTCCCGCAGGCCCTGCCACGCCTTCGGGCGACGCACGGCCGCCCCCTGTCGAAGGCGCCGAGACGGAAAGGCGCCCGGCGCCGGCGACCTCACACCGTCTGGAGGACCCGGCCCAACCGCGCGACGCCTTCCTCGATTTGGGCGGCGGTGGCGCTGCCGTAGCTGAGCCGCATTTCGTGGTTAGGGGCCCGGCGCCTGGGATCGGGCGCGTAGCAGAGTTGGCCGGGCACGTACAAGACGTCGTGAGACAGCGCCTGCTGAAAGAGCTCCGACCGCGTGCCCGTGCATCGAGATTTGGGCAACACCGCCCAGCAATACATCCCGCCGCGAGGCCGCTCCCAACGGACGCTGGGCGGGAAATGGCGCTCGAGGGCCGCCGTCATCACGGCCGCTTTGTGGGCATAGCGCCGGCGCAACCGAGTCACATGCCGCTCGTACAGGCCGGTGGCCAATGCTCGAGCCAGGAGATGCTGCATGAGATTGGCCGTTCCGAAGTCGTGATTGCCCTTGAGCCGGGCCACCGCGCTCCGGACCGGTTCCGGCAGCACACCGAACCCGACCCGGACACCGGTTGCGAAGGGTTTGCTGTAGGTGCCGACGTAGAGGACGCGGTCGCCAAAACCGCGCGCGGCCAGGGCACCGGGGACGTCCTGGCCGCCAAAACGCAGCTCGCGATACGCCGCATCTTCGAGCAGGTAAAGCGGATGACCGGCCGCACGCTCGAAGCGGCGGAGGCGTTCGAGCGCGCCCAGTTTTTTGGCGAAGGCGGTGGTGGTGCCGGTTGGGTTTTGATGGTAGCTGACCAAGTACAACAGCTTGACGCGCGGCAACAAGCCCGACCGATCGAGCCTCGCCAGCGTCTCTCCGAGGTCATCCAAATCCAGGCCGTCTGGCCCGAGCCGGAGTCCGCGGCATTCCAAGCCGTGACTCTGCGCAATTCCCAGGTAGACGAAATAGGTCGGGTCCTCGAGCAAGACGATGTCGCCCGGATCGCAGAGTGCCTCCGTCACCAGATAGAGGAGCTGCTGCGATCCGTGCGTGATCAGGACCTGGTCTGGCGGATAGGGTGCGAGGTTCTGGTCCTGGCCGCGCGGCCGTGCCGGGGCTCGGTCCGGAGCGGCGCGGGAGTGCAGCGCTTCGAGCGCAGCCGCGTCGAAGTCGAGCAACCGCTGTGCCGTGGCCGCGCGGAGCTCGGGCAACCCCGCCGTGCTCCCGTACTGGAGGGGCGGTTCACCCGAACGCCGGTCCCGCATGAGGTCCTGGATAAGCTGCTGCACCTCGGCGACGGGCAAGGTGGCATTGTCCGTGAAGCCTGCCGCCAGACTGATGAGCCGAGGGCGACTCAACGCGGCGGCCATGAGCCAAGAGATCGGGGGCTCAGCCGTGCGCCGGCCCAACGTAGAGAGCGCCGATCTCATGCCCAGATCGGGTAGACTGGCTGGTACATTTGGGCGCGGATAGACCCGGCCAGGTCCTCGGGCCGCGCTGCGCGCGCCAACCCGAGCGCGTAGGCTTCTTCGGCCACCGCGGTCGCGATGGCGGCAGACACCTCCGCCATGCGTTCAAGGGCGGGGTAAATGCGGCCTTGGTCAAGGTCGCTCTCGCGCACCTGCCCAGCGAGTGTCTTGGCCGCGCGAAAGAACATCGAGTCGGTCACGTGTCGGGCCGCGCAGGCCATGACGCCCAAGCCGACACCCGGGAAGATGTAGGCGTTGTTGCCCTGGCCGGGCACCAGCGTGCGGCCCTCGAAGTTCACCGGCGGGAACGGACTGCCGCTGGCGTAAATGGCGCGCCCTTGGGTCCACGTGTAGGCGTCTTGCGCGGTGCACTCGGCCTTCGAGGTCGGGTTCGAGAGGGCCAGGATGATGGGGCGCTGCTGGAGTTGCGCCATGGCCGCCAAGACGGGCTGCGGGAAACTCTGCGGCACACCCGAGACGCCAATCAGCACGCTGGGCTTCAACGCGGCGATGGCGGACAACAGATCGGGGCAGCCGGGGTGCTCGTGTGCGTAGGGCAACTTGTGCTCGGCTAAATCGCGACGCCCGCGAACCACGAGGCCCTTCGAGTCGACAAACCAACAACGCCGCCGGGCCGCCTCGGGGCTAAGCCCCTGGTCCTCGAGCGCCGCGCTGATCAAATCCCCGATCCCAATCCCCGCTTCGCCCGCCCCGAGGAACAGCATGGTCTGCTCCTGCAGCGGTCGGCCGGTGATCCGGAGGGCGGAGTAGATGCCGGCCAGCGTGACCGCGCCGGTGCCCTGGATGTCGTCATTGAAGGCGCACACACGGTTCTGGTAGCGCTTCAGCAGGCGGAAGGCGTTGACGTTGCCGAAATCCTCGAACTGGATCAGCGCGCGCCGGAACGCCTTCTGCACCGCGCCGACGAACTCGTCTACCAACTCGTCGTAGGCAGCGCCGCGCACCCGCCTCTGTTTCAAACCCGTATACAGCGGGTTCTCGAGCAACGTCGGGTTCTCTGTCCCGACATCGAGGGTGACCGGCAGGCAATGTTGCGGGTGGACACCCCCGCAGGCGGTATAGAGCGAGAGCTTGCCGACCGGTATGCCCATGCCTTGGGCACCCAGATCGCCCAACCCGAGGATGCGTTCCCCATCCGTCACCACGATCACCCGAACCTCGCGGTGCGGCCAGTGCCGCAGCAGTCGTGGCACCCGTCCCCGATCCTGAGCCGATACATACAGGCCCCGCGGTCGGCGGAAGATGCTGCCATATTCCTGGCAGGCCCGGCCCACGGTTGGGGTATAGACGATCGGGAGCATCTCGGCCAGATGCTCCATCAGGACGCGATAGAACAGGGTCTCGTTCCGGTCCTGCAGCCCCATCAAGTACACGTACCGCTCGAGGTCGTTCGGTCTCTTGCGGAAGTTGGTCAAGACCCGCACCACCTGCTCCTCGAGCGTGAACACCCGCGGCGGCAGCAGGCCGCGCAGACCCAACCGATCCCGCTCCGCCTCGGTGAAGGCCGTGCCTTTGTTGAACAGGGGGTGCTGCAGCCAGCCGAGGCCCTGCTTGGGCCGGGAACGACCAGCGACGAACGACGGCGGGTTCATGGGTTCCAGAGACTGCGGTGATCGCTCGCCCTTGACAAGATTCGAGTGGGTCCCGGACCAAGCCGCTCTGGTCAGAACCCATCGGTCCGCATCCCCATCTTCAACGGAGAGCGGGCGTCTCGCCCGCTGCATCGCTCCCCATCTGTCCGCATTCCCATCTCCAACGGAGAGCGGGCGTCTCGCCCGCTGCATCGCTCCCCATCGGTCCGCATCCCCATCTCCAACGGAGAGCGGGCGTCTCGCATGCTGTCACGGCCACCCCAGCCCGAGGGTGCATCGTTCGGTTCGATGCGAGATGTTGAAGAATCGATTACCCTACCGGTGGAGCTTGGCCTACAGTCATGGCCCACGATGAAACCTCCGCATGGGCACATGACGCTACTGCAAGTTCAACGACGCGGCCTGTTCTGGGCGCCCCGGGCGCTCTGTCTGTTGTTCGCCGTCTTCATCAGCCTGTTTGCGCTGGATGTGTTCGACGAGCACAACGGGTTCTGGGACACCGCCCTGGCGCTGGCGATCCACCTCATCCCCACCGGGATCCTGCTGGGTTTGCTCGCCCTAGCTTGGCGCTGGGAATGGACCGGGGCCCTGCTCTTCCCGGCCTTGGGCGTACTCTACTTGGTCCAGGCCTGGGGCCGGTTCCACTGGTCCGCGTACGCGGTCATTTCCGGACCGCTCTTCCTCCTCGGCGCGCTGTTCCTGCTCAACTGGATGTACCGCGCCGAACTGCGCGCAAAAGGCTGAGGGCAGGCCTCTCAGGCGTCACCAAGAGTGACAACAAGCCGCCGGTAGGGCGCGCACTCCGCTGCGCGCCGCTCCCCCATGAACCGCCAGGTAGAGGTAGGGCCGGACCGCCGGGCCGGCCGCTCGAGCCCGGTGACCTGGCTGGTTCGGCGCGCCCAGCGGTCGCGCCCTACCGTTCGGCGCGCCCCGCTAGTGATTCATGCGGTAGGGCGAGGCTCCTGCCGAGCCGCGACGGGCCCGCCCAGTTCATGGCCACCATGCGCGCCAACCACCTTGGCTTCAAGGCTGTCCTTGAACTGCCAGCTAGAGGTAGGGCCGGACCGCCGGGCCGGCCGCTCGGGCCCGGTGACCTGGCTGGTTCGGCGCGCCCAGCGGTCGCGCCCTACCGGTGTCCTTGTTCGTTGGGTAACGAGTGGGCGGCTCGGCGGGAGCCTCGCCCTACCTGTTCATGGCCCCCATGTGGGCCAGCCACCTTGGCGTCAACACTTCCCATGTCCACAACGGTTTGCTGCGCGCAGAGGACTGCGCGCCTTGCCTGCCGACCGTCGTCTTTCCCGAAGTCTAATCAGTACACAGCGCAGCAGCTCCACCCCGCCCGCGGCTGCGGCAACCTCGGACGCCGGGGCCGAGCTCGGCTCAGTTGGCGACGCGAGTGCCGAGGTAATTCCCGTAGTCGAGCAGGAGCTTGCCCACGATGAGCAGGGCCAAGGCCACCCCCAGCGTGGCGTGGGTACGCGGGCGGCAACCTTTCCACTCCTTGAAGATCACGCCGATGAGCGTGCCGAGCAGGATCAACAAGATCATGTGAATGGCCCAGCACGTCTGCTCGAACCCCGCCACCTGCGCGATGTAGAACTTGCCGAACCCGTAGAAGAAGAACTGCCCGTACCAAAGGCAGCCGGTCAGGATCGCCAGCGCCCAGTTGCGGGCCAACCGCCCCCGCGACGCCTCTCGAGGTAACGCGACCAGCTCGCCAAGGGTCCCGTGTCGGCGGTGCAGAAACAGGCAATAGAGCGCGGTCGTGAGAAACGCGCCGGCATTCGAGAACGGATAGATCGCGTTGCTGCCAAAGGTGGCTGCGTCGATGCCCAGGACCGTATGGCCCGCGGCGCGTTCCTCGGCCAGCTTGGCGATGGGTGCCCCTTCGGTCAGCGACATGCCATACACCGCGGACAGCACCCCCGCTAGCACACAGAGCGCGAACCCCGTCAACAGGTTCCGGTCGGCAGGGGCAGAACCGCCGCCCTGCGTTTGATCCCGTTCCTTCCACCGCCCCGCCAGGCCGCACAGAGCGACGCCCACCACGCCAATGGCAATGCCGACCACGACCCAGTTCGCACCCGCCCGGTCGAGGAAGGCCTGCACGTTGGCGCCGGCCGCGGCCAGGGTCGAGTCCCCCTTGGTAATCGCGTAAGCGGTGCCCACCACCGTCGAAATGCCAATCGCCGAGGCGTAGGTGATCGAGAAACCCACGTAGCGAATCGCCATCCCGAAGGCCGTGCCGCCCACGCCGTAAACGATCCCCAGCAAAAACGTTCGCACCATGGCATCGGGCGGCGCCGTCTGCACCACCAGCCAGAAACCCGGCACCGTCAGGAAGGCGCTGGCGATCGGCAACAGGAGCCAGCAGAACATCGCTTGCGCCAGCCAGTACGATTGCCAGGACCAGCCTTTGACTTTCTTCTGCGGCGCGTAACAGCAGGCCGCCGCTGCGGCGCCAATGGCGTGGAAGACAATGCTCGCAACTTGTGGAGGCATAAAACTCAGAGCATCCCCTGCCGCCCCCCCATCATGGGGGCAACACGACGTCGGCCCGACGCGCCTCCGGCGTGACCTTCATGGCGACCATTCGCCCCTCGCGGTACGTCCCTTCAACCACCGTCCGCTGCGGCGCGTGCAGCCTGAACTCGACGTCCCACCCCTTCGGCCAGGCCGGCAGCAGGAAGATCTGCCGCCCGTCGGTTTGGAGAAGCATGGCTTGAAAGGCCTTCATCAACACCCCGCCGTGGTCTTGGTCGGGCGTCCAGTCGTAGTTCGGTCCCCAAAAGGCCGGAAAACGCTCGCCGCGATCGTGGGTGCGGGCACGACTGACAACCGCTCGGCGCGCGTCCTCCGTCAGCCCAAGATACGCCATGAAGATGTCGTCCTGTCGCCAGCCCGAATGGCCCCGGTCCCAGCGATGCTCAAGGGCGGCCTGGGCCCAGCCCGCGTGGGGCCGGTTGAAGGCGAAGAGCCGAAACGGGAAGACCGCGTAGAGCTCCGGATTCTCGATGTTGCGTTTGTCGGCGAAGAACTCGGCAGGGGCGAGGGCTTTGCGGCCCTCGACCTCGCGCAGTGGGATGGGCGCGAGTTGGGCGCGCAACCGCCGCCAACGCTCGCGGTCGGATGCGGGCGTCAGATCGGCGGGCAGAGCGAGCAACCGTTCGGTCACCGCGATGCACCCCGCCAGCTCCGGCATGGCGTTGGTGCAGCGCCACCACGTCTCCAGGGCTTGCGAAGGGTGCATGACGAGCCGCCCCTGGGCATTTGTAGGATAGTGCTGCTCGAAGAAGGTCAGGACCTCGCCGGCAAAGGGAAGCGCGGTCTGGCGCAGGAACGCGTTGTCCAGGGTGTGTTCGTAGTAGTCGAGCATCATCCAGGCGAGCTCGGGCCCCGCCACCCATTCCCACTTGTGCCAGCCGCTGTCCTGGAGTTTGTCCGGGCGCTGCTCGAATGGGGTCCAACCGTAGGTGTCGCTGAAGACCGCCCCCCAAAACATGATGCACTCCGGGTAGAACGCCCCCGCATGCCCGAGATAGTGCCGCGTCCGGTACCGGCACAACGGCAAGAGCTCGTCGGCGTACATCCGGAAGAGCGGCCGCTGAAGGTCAAAGTCGCCCGACACGCACAAGCTGATGTACGGCAGCCGGGTGTTTTGCCACCAATAACCTGGGCCCCAGCGGCGATAATCCGGATCCTCCTCCGTGGGACCGGGTGGAACCGTGAAGAGCGAGCCGTTGAACTTGATCGGGTAGGCGCCCCGCCCTGCGCACGCCGTGATGAACCGTTGCAAGTGGTACATTTGGCTGACGTAAGCGGCTTCGTCGCGCACGCTTGCCCCAGCGCCATCCGACACGACCTGTCCGTTCACGTACAACCGGCTACCTCCCGCCTCCGGATCCGCTACGGCCGCAACATGGCTCCACTGCCCAGCCGGCAGCGCGTTCGCCTGCTGAAGAACCGTCGGGCCGCAGATGAACCGGAGACTGTTCCCCGGAAAGGTGTCCAGCAAAAAGCCGTCACTGCCTCCCGGTGTGATCTTGTCCACCAAGCGCGCACCGCCACCCCCCAACCGTTCCGGTTTCACCCACGCCTCGACCGTGAGGCCGGACGCAAAACTCCACGCGGCCGACTCCGCAAGGACCTGGCCCGTCGGGTTGAGTGCGGTATACAACGCGGCCGAGGATGGCGCCAGGGGGCTTGCCCGGTCCAGTTGCGCCAAGGCGGTAACCTCCGCGGCCGCCAGCGGCTTGGCCAGGAGGCTCACGCGGCCAAGTTCGCCGGCAAACCGGTTCCCGCCGGATTGATCGCTGCCCAACCGGACCGTATGCCGGTTGACAGGCACCAGCGCGGCAGCCACCGGTCTTGCCTCGGGATCGAGCGATGCCCGAATCCAACTCCGATTCCAGAACGCCTGCCACCAGGCTTCGTGAGCAGCCCACCGCGTCGCGAACGGCTGTCCCTCGACACGGCTCATGGTGGCCTCCATTTCCGCCAACCACTGCTCCGGTGTCGCCGGATGACGCGTCAGCACGAAGACGCTGAACCGATGCGAGGCGGCCTTCGGCGAGCGCAGGGCCAGGTCGCCGATGCGTTCGCCGTGCACTGACCGGAGGACAGCGCCGAAAGTCCGATGGAGCAGCGGATCGGGTTGCGGAAAACCCGTGAGCCCTTGCAGCTCCGCCAGCAACCGAGGGCCGACCGACTTGACATTGTGGTGGTACCAGGTGACGCGATCCGGCTGGCCGGCTCGGGGCAGCACCGTGTCAGGCTCGACGATCGTTTGGGCTTGTTGTTGGTTCGGCAGCTTGCGGTTCAACAACACATCGCTCACCTGCAACTCGGCCAACGCTTGCCGGTTGGTGCGCCACAACTCGACCCAGGCCGTCGCTACCCGTGGCGTCCGGCTTTCGGCGGTGACGTGAACGACCGGGTGATGGGCGTCCACCCAGAGGCGAATCGTGGTCGAGGTTTGGGTCTCGACGCGCCCAGGCTCGGGTCCAGGGCCCATACCGATCTGGATGCAGCCCTCGTTTAACCTCAACTCCTGGCGAAACCACCCGCCTGCCACCACGGGATTGGGCTCGAAACGGATTCGCACCTTCCCCACCTTGACCAGACGCGCGTTGTCCTCCCAAGCGTCGGTCTTGCTAAGATAGAAATGAAGGTCGCCGTCCGCGGTCATCCACGCGTTCAGAGCCACGTCGCCGTTGCCCAGCGGCATCGAGCCGTGCTGGTTCGCGCTCGGGGACTCCCACACCACGTTGTACGCGTCGACTGGGGCAGCGGTCGTGATCGAGGCCAACGCGAACGCGCACAGCCCCAGCCCCGTCCCCACCGCCACACGCACAGCGCCCCAGGCACGGAGGAGGCTGGCCAGCCAAGCGCCTTGCGGATTCCGTCCCGGATGCCAACCCGTCGCCCGCGGCCGAGTCTCCTCACCCGAGAACTGCTGGTCCATGGCTTTCACGGCGCGGACGCTAGCACGGCGGCCCAACTCCTGGAAAGGGCTTAGTCGCAGTAAGATCGCTCGGGTTCCCCGATCCAACACCGCCTGACAGAACCGACCGCCCTCCGTCTTCCTTCCGTTCCGCCTTCCGCCGCGCCACCGCGCCCATCTCCCCTCTCCCGACTGTCGAAACGGATAACACGAAGTGACGATGTCTCTACAATCGACACAACGCGCTGTGAAGTGTGCCGAGCTACATCAATATTCCAGGTAGAAAATAGTTGACATTCGCGGAAGGCCTGCCCAACCTCGCCCGTGAACTTGAGCACCGCCAGACTCCCACACCCACTATGAGAACCACCCGCATCAAAGTCAAAGGGCGCACCGCCGTCTACCACTGCGTCTCACGCATCGTCGGCGCCCAACGGCTCCTGGATGACCTCGGCAAAGAAACCTTGGTCAGGCTCCTCCGGCGCTTGGCCACCTTCTGCGG
>Ga0194126_10003633_pt1 | contig 24157 bp, 23 predicted proteins | sample TA2KigC150mmetaG_FD_148641 | JGI IMG/M metagenome (GOLD analysis project Ga0194126, IMG submission 148641) | Freshwater microbial communities from Lake Tanganyika, Tanzania - TA2015035 Kigoma Deep Cast 150m | ecosystem: Environmental > Aquatic > Freshwater > Lake | place: Tanzania: Lake... | reverse complement strand
TGGCAGTCCACACGGTATTCGACGCTTTTGATCTACCTGGCGCAATATCGGACACGGTTGACTTCACAGAACTTCCATTGGCGGTGTGAGCCGAACATCCGTGCTCACAGTTTCAGAGATGCACCCATAACATTTTGTTATCGGTACATCTCGTCAACATATCGCGCAGGTTATTTGCGTTTCATCTATCAGTACTTGGAGCGAATCCCCATCCGCCGCATCAACTTTGCGGATCCCGCCGAGAAGCGCCAGCACGATGAAATCGTCGCGCGCGTCAACGAAATGCTGGAACTGCAAAAAGAGTACGCCGCCGCGGCGCGCGAAAAATTCGCGGATCGGATGGACGCGCTGAAACGCCGGATCGACGCGGCGGACGCGGCAATTGACGCGATCGTCTATCGGTTGTATGATTTGAGCGCGGAGGAGATTCGCGTGGTGGAAGGAAAAATGGAGAAAGTGAAATGACCAAGACCCAAGCAACCGCCGAAATTTTCTGGACGGCGTTTCAGGTCCTGCCGCGCAAGGAACAGCAAGCCGTTTTGCAACGCATTGCTGAGGACGCGCGTCTACGCAAGGCATTGGCGCAACAGAAACGCAGTCGCGCCGTCGCGCGCCCCGCCCTCAAAAAACGCCGAATGACCGCGCGTGAACTCGCGGCATCCGAGATTGTTGGAATGTGGGCGGATCGAACTGACATTGGCGACAGCGCCGCATTCGCGCGCACCCTGCGCGAGCAAGCGCAGAGGCGAGGATGAGCGATGCTGCTACTCGACACGGATATTCTGGTAGACGTGCTGCGTCGCCATCCACCCGCGATTGCTTGGCTCGATTCGCGCGCCGAGCCAGTGGCGGTGCCCGGATACGTCGCGATGGAACTTTTCCAAGGATGTCGAAACAGGAACGAGCAACAACGCGTTCGGCGAGTCCTGAACGATTTTACGATTGCATGGCTCGCGCCTGACGCGTGCGATCAAGCGTTGTCTGTGTTTGCCGACGCCGCGCTCAGTCACAACCTTGGCATTTTGGACGCGTTGATCGGTCAACTTGCTATTTCTTTGAATTTGCCGTTGCATACATTCAACGAAAAGCATTACGCGGTGATTCCCAATTTGAAAACCGCGCAGCCGTACGCGAGAGAACCGTGAGCGAGATGCCATCGTCTATCGGTTGGATGATTTGAGCGCGGAGGCAATTCAAGTTTGACCAATCGCGCAACTTGTGTTATAAACCACGCAACGCAGTGACGGAGAACGTAACGCTGACACGAGATTCCAGAGAGCCGTATTCGCTGAAAAGTCGGCATCTACGCCAGCGCGATGAACACCTCCAAGATGTTTTGCACGCGTCGGTTCGCTCCCGTTAGCAAGCGCAGAGGCGATAGTGTGTCATTGCGAGGCGCGGTTTTTGCGCCGAAGCAATCCCCAATTCGCGAATTGGAGATTGCTTCGCTGCGCTCGCAATGACAAGTCGCGCAGAAAGGTGGCACCACGAGTCCCCCCTCGTCCTTTCAACAAGGACGTTGGGGGATTTTGTTATTGGTGATTGGTCAATTGGCGATGGTTTGGCAATGTTGCATTTCTTTTCTGCCACCGAAGCACACAGAATCACACTGAAGGTTTACCTTTTCTGTGTGGTTCCGTGTGGTTCTGTGGCTAATCTGATAATCTGATATTGCCAAATTAGCCAATCACGAATCACTAATCACTCCAAGGAGCCACAATGGAACGAATTCGCACCACGCAACTGCGCGAACACATTGCTCAGCGCGTCATTCTGCGCGGTTGGATGCACAATCTGCGCGCGCTCGGCAAAATCAGTTTCATTCTCGTGCGCGACGGTTATGGCATCGCGCAAGCAGTTACCCAAGACGAAAACGCGCTGTCCGCGCTGCGCGGCGCGCGCGACGAAAGCGTGATCGAAGTCGAGGGTGTGATCGTTGCGGAAGCGCAAGCGCCGGGCGGCGTCGAGTTGCGCGACATTACGCTCCGCGTCCTCGCGCCGGTCACCGACCCGCCGCCGTTTCCGCTCAACAAGCCGACCGTCAACGCGACGCTCGACGTGTTCCTCGATCACGCGACGGTTGGCTTGCGTCATCCGCGCAAGCGCGCGCTGTTGCGCTTGTCCGCCGGAATTATGCGCGCGTTCCGCGAATTTCTCGACGGCGAGGGTTTTACCGAAATCCAATCACCCAAACTCGTCGCGTCGGCGACCGAAAGCGGCGCGAATGTTTTCGCAGTAGACTATTTCGGCAAGCGCGCGTTTCTCGCGCAATCGCCGCAGTTCTACAAACAGATTATGGTCGGTGTGTTCGAGCGCGTCTACGAAGTCGGTCCTGTCTTTCGCGCCGAGCCGCACGATACGACGCGCCACACGAACGAGTACGTCTCGCTCGACGCCGAATTCGGTTTCATCGAAAATCATTTTACCGTGATGGCGCTGCTGACGCGCGTGATTCGCCACATTCTCGCGCGGCTCGCGGAACGCCACGCGGCGGAATTGGAATTGCTTGATGTGAAAATGCCGATGCTGAATGTCATTGCGAGCCCCGCAGGGGCGAAGCAATCTCCGATCAACTTGGGGATTGATTCGTCGCCTACACCGCTCCTCGCAATGACAGGCGTGGAACTATTCCCGCACCTGCATTTCCGCGACGCGCAGCAACTGATCTTTGAAAAGTACGGCGAAGATTGTCGCGGCGAACCCGATCTCGCGCCGCAACACGAACGTTGGCTGGGGCAGTGGGCACGCGCAACGTACGCATCCGATTTCCTCTTCGTCATCGGCTATCCGATGAGCAAACGACCGTTTTACACGCATCCCGATCCAGCCGATCCCAAGTACTCGTACTCGTTCGACTTGCTCTTTCGCGGCACCGAACTCGTGACGGGTGGTCAGCGTTTGCATCGTCACGCGGATTATCTTGCCGCGCTCGCGCGCGCGGGCTATCCGCTCGAACCATTCGCGCACTATCTCGAAGCGATGAAGTACGGAATGCCGCCGCACGGCGGATTCGCCATTGGCTTGGAACGCTTTGTGATGCAGTTGTGCGGCTTGAGCAATTTGCGCGAGGCGACCTTGTTCCCGCGCGATACGCATCGTTTGACGCCATAAAAACGCAAGGGCGGGGTTACCCCGCCCTTGCGTTTTTATTCCCACCTGCGCTCGTCCACGATCATCTTCGCGTCCGCCGCGAGAGTCCCGCTCGGCACGAACTCGATCTGATCTACGCTCACGCGAATCAGGTCGCGCACCGCTTCGGCAAGGTTCTGCTGGAGCGCGTCGCGGTCGGTGACCGCTTGCGCCAGTTCCACTTGCAACGCGAGCTGATCACGCACATTGTCCGGGCGTGTAACGACGGCTTGGGCGCGCGCAATGTCTCCGAATTGATTCAACGCAAAACGCAACTGATTGGGGTGGACGAACATCCCGCGCACCTTGACCGCCTCGCCCACGCGACCGACAAGGACGATACTCCGGCGCGCTTCGTCGGCGTACACCGCCATATCGCCGGTGCCGAGTCGAACGAGCGGGTACGTTTCGTTGAACGTCGTCACGACCACTTCGCCCGGTTCGCGCGCGCCCAGGCGTTGTCCGGTGGCGGGGTTGACGATTTCGACGATGGCATCCTCTACGATTTGCAGTGAGAATTTGGTCTCGTCATCGTACGCCAAAAAACCCGAATCGGCGGTGGCATAGACGTTCAACGTGGTCAAGCCATACGTCTCTTCGAATTGCGCGCGCAGAGAGAAGGGATACGGCTCGGCGGTGAAGAGCGTGCGGCGTAGCGCGAACTGCTTGAAATCGAGTTTCAGCTCTTCGATTTTTTTGATGAGTGTCATCAAGAAACTCGGCGTGCCGACGTAGCCGGTCACCTTGAGCTCGAGCATCATTTTGATTTGCAACTCGGTATTGCCAACGCCGCTGGGAACCACCGTCGCGCCCAGGGTTTGCAAGCCGGCATCCAGGAGCAAACCGGCGGGGACCAGATGATACGACAAGGTGTTCAGCACGATGTCGCCGCGTTTGAAACCGGCGACGCGCAAAACTTTGGCGGCGGTTTTGACGAGCGCTTTTTCCGCGCCGTGCGGTTCGTACAGCGGACCCGGCGAGAGAAAAATGTGCTTGAGCCGTTTCGCTTTTTCGCTGCGAAATCCGCCGAACGGCGGCGCGGCTTTTTGCAGTTCGACCAGACGATCTTTGCTTGTCACCGGCACGCGTTCCAGATCCGCGACGCGTTTGATGTCGCCTGGCTTGACGCCGGCGTCGTCGAAAATCTTTTTGACGGCGGGCGCATTCGCGTACGCGTGTTTGACAAAGCGAGCGAGTTCCCGATCGAGTAAAATAGTCTGGGGAGGCATAGCGTGTTCCTTTCAAACAGTCTTATCCCAGCCAACGTTTGCGACGCTTGTAATGTTTGACCTCGCGATAGCTCTTGCGTTCGCCCAGTTGGGTCAAGCCGAGATAAAATTCTTTAATGTCTTCGTTCTCGCGCAATTTGTCGGCGGGTCCGTCCAAGACGATGCGCCCCGTTTCCATCACATAGCCGTGATGCGCGATGGCGAGCGCGGCTTGCGCGATCTGTTCGACGAGCAGAATCGCGGTTTTTTCCTGTTGATTGATCTTTTGGATCACCTCGAAAATTTCGCGTACGATGAGCGGCGCGAGTCCCAACGAGGGTTCGTCGAGCAACATCAACTTGGGATGCGCCATCAGCGCGCGCCCGATGACGACCATTTGTTGCTCGCCGCCGGAGAGATAGCCGCTGACGCGGCGGCGCAAATCGCGCAAGCGCGGAAAGTAGGTGTACACCATCTCGACATCGGTTTTGGTTCTGCCGTTGCCGTGCGCGAGCGTGCCGGCGATGAGGTTTTCTTCGACCGTGAGATGCGCGAAGAGTCGGCGACCCTCCAAGACTTGGATGATGCCGTGACGAACGATCTGTTCGGGCAGCAGGCGATCGAGGCGCGCGCCGTTGAATTCGATATTGCCGCGCGTGACCTGACCCAATTCGGTGCGGAGTAACCCGGAGATGGATTTCAACGTCGTGGTCTTGCCGGCGCCGTTCGCGCCCAAGAGCGCGACGATTTGTCCATCGCCTACCTCCAGCGATACCCCGCGCAAAACGAGGATGACATCGCTGTACACCACTTCGATATTGTTGAGTTTTAGCATAGCATCAGGTAGACACAGTAGATCACAATTTTGTCATGCTGAGCGAAGCGAAGCATCGCGCTAATCGCCAATTGCGAGACGCACAGCGTTCGGCGCAAAAAGCGCGCCTCAGAATGACAATCTGTGATGTACTGAGACAAGTAGACAGGTAGACCAGTGGCAAGGGACTGGTTTCCCTGTCTACTTGTTTCCTTGTTTACTTGGGTTTCAGATCCGGCGCGGTCATCCAATCGGTGAGGTAAACGAACTTGCCTTTTTGGACTTGGACGATGCGCGCTTTGCTGGGGGCGCGGCGGTCTTTGTTGTAATCGAGGGCGGTGACGCCTTGCATCGCTTTGAGTTCGCCGGTCGCGACGATCGTTTCATAGACTGCCGCGCCGGTCAGACCTTCAAAGCCAACGCGGTCAATCGTCTTTTCGATGTATTGCTTCATCGCTTCGACGAACGAGAACGCAAGCAGATAGCCCACCGCGCGCTCGGCGGGTTTACGATTGTTCGCGGCGAATTCGGCTTGGATGATCTTGACGCCCGGATGATCCGCGTCATCCCACCAGTGATTGGGAAAGACGCCGTAAAAGCCCTCGGCGGCTTCGCGCGCCAAACCAAGCATCGAGAGATCGAGCGTCCAGTTACAGCCGGCGATCAAGAATTCCTCGCGCACGCCGAGCGAGACCGTGTCTTTCAGAATCTGGGCGGGCCCGTGCGCGAGCGTGTTGGTGTAGATCACGTTCGCGCCGGCTTTTTTCGCCGCCAGAATCTGGGTCGTCACGTCGGGCGCACCGGGGGTGAAGAGTTCTTGCCCCACGATCTTGACGCCCTTGCGTTCGGCATACGCGCGCGTTTCAGCCGTCAGCACATCGCGCCCGAACGCGCTATCCCAGGTGACGAGCGCGATCTTGGGGGAATCCAGTCCTTGCCCCTTGGCGGGCTTGACCTTGTCCCAGTTCAAGACCAGCCAATCAATGAACAAGCCGAATTGATCGGTGTAGATCGGGACGACGGCGAAGACATAGCCGGGGGGATACGAGCCCTTGGAACTCACGCCCGCCGTCAGAACCGGGATTTTGTCTTCGGCGAGGCGCGCCTTGAGCGCTTCGGTTTCACCGGAACCGTACATTTGGAGAACCAGCGGTTTCTTTTCGCGGAAACGGTTATAGCCCAGGATCGCGCGATCCACTTGGCTCGCGGTGTCCGACATTTCGAGCAAGACCTGGGCGCCGCGAATGCCGCCGGTCTTGTTCAGGTATTTCACGCCGTCGTCAAAGCCGCTGACGAGCGGGGTGGTGATCGCCGCGAGCGGTCCCGTCACATCGCCCAGGTGGTAGAGCGTGATGGTTTCGCCGGGATTCGCCTTGGTACGAAGCGCCGGTTTGGGGACATCCGTCGGTTTGGGCGCGGCGGTAGGCTGCGGCGCGGTGGTGGCGGGCGCGGTGGTGGGTTTGGGCGGCTCGGTCGGTTTGGGTGCAGGAGTCGGCGGAACCGGCGTCGGCGCGGGTGCGGGCGCGCACGCGGTCAGCACGAGCACAGCCATCACAACCAATGTGATCGTCAAAACGATTTTGTTCATCCTCTCCTCCCTTGAACTGATTTTCGATTTGCGATTGCCGATTTTCGATGTATGTTTGCGCGTGACATCACCTCCCCGCATGAATTGCCGAGTGGGGCTTGCGCCCTGACGCGCATTCCGAATCGGCAATTTGAAATCCTACATCTGAAATTCCTAGTGCGCGAACGGGCGCAGCCGCCAAGCGGCTTTGAGTAGTTCCCAGCGGTGCGCCAAGCCGCGCGGCTCGAAGATCAGGAACAAAGCCAGCACTATCCCGAAGACAAGGGGTCCCAGCGCGGCTAACATTCCCGCCGCAGCTTGGGGAAACAGTTTGCTCAACGCGGGCGCCAGTTGCACGGTGGATTCTTCCAAGATCCGAATGAACGACGCCCCCAGGAGCGGTCCCAACGCGCTACCCATTCCGCCGACGATGACCATGCCCAGAAACCAGACGGAATTCAATAAGGAGAATTGTTCAGGGTTGATCGAGCGCGCGTAAACTGCCCAGAGCGAACCTGCCAATCCCGCGTAAAACGCCGAGATGAAAAACGCGCGCAGTTTGTACGAAAATTGTTCGATGCCCAATACTTCGGCTGCCAGATCATTATCGCGAATCGCGATCAGCGCGCGCCCCAGGCGCGTCCGCGCGATATTCTTGGCGACGAGTGTACAGACGACGACGGTGAGCATAATCGGAAAGTACATCGTCTCTTGCGTGTTGAAGACGATCTCGCCCAGACGCGGCGGCACGATCGTCAACCCGGGTGTCCCGCCGAAAATGTCCGCGCGGACGTTGCGGAAAAACCAAGGGATGATGATCTGCGCGGAGAGCGTCGCCATCGCCAAATAAAATCCTTTGATCCGCAGGGAGGGTAAACCGAACAGCAAGCCGATGAGCCCGCCGACCACGCCGGAGATCGGCAGGGCGAACCAGAACGCGACGCCGTACTTCATCAGCACGGCGGTCGTGTACGCGCCGACTGCCATAAACGCGGCTTGTCCCAACGAGATTTGGCCAGTATAGCCCAGCAGAATGTTCAAGCCGTGCGCGGCGATGATACTGATGCCGATGATGTTCAGCAAGCCCAGCGTCTTGCCATCCGCGACAAAGGGGAGCGCGAACAAGCCGATCAGAAACACGCTCAGCATCACCCATTGTCCGCGATTGCGGAGGATTGCCATGTCGTGCGCGTACGAGGTGTCGAAATCGCCCGCGAGTCGAATTGCCATTGAAACCTCAGGGGTTGGGGACCAGGGGACCGGGATCAGTTTTTGCCGTACCCTGACCCCTAGCCCCCGGTCCCTATTTTAGATTCGTTCGATCCGCTTCAGTCCGAACAATCCATCCGGGCGGAACCACAACACGATCAGCATAAACACATACGGCGCGATGTCGCCCAGATGCAACGCGCGCAAGGCGGGGTCTTGCGGCAAGCCGCCGACCAGACTTTCCAGAATGCCCACCGTCAAGCCGCCGACGATCGCGCCGGGAATGGATTCCAGCCCCCCGAACAGCACGGCGGGAAATGCTTTGAGCGCGATCAGGGAGAGGGTCAACTCGACGCCGCTGATGTTTGCCAGCAGGACGCCGCACACGGTGGCGACCACGCTGGCAATCGCCCACGCCATTCCAAAGATGCGCGGTACGCTCAAGCCGACGCTTTGCGCGAGCTGATGATCTTCGGCGGCGGCGCGCATCGCGAGCCCCGCGCGGGTAAAGCGAAAAAACAGCACGAAGATGATAAAACCGAGCATCGCCAACACAAATGCCAGCGCCAAATTCAACTTGAGCCGAATGTCGCCCAACACGATCGGTTGAATCGGGAAGAGGTAGGGGAGCGAACGTTGATACGCGCCGAAAGCGAGAATCGTGACGCCTTGCAGCACTTGTGAGAGCGCGAGCGTCATCATCACGGTCGCGAGAATCGGTTGTCCGATGAGCGGGCGCAGCGCGACGCGTTCGACGAGCCAGCCCGCGAGGATTGCCAAGCCGATTGCGGCGGCGAAGGCAAGCCACACATCCCAGCCCAGATTCTCGGTGAACCACCAGGTGATGAACGCGCCGAGCATCAACAAATGCCCTTGCGCGAAATTGAACACGCGCGACGCCTTGTAGATTAGCACCAAGCCGAGCGCGATCAGCGAGTAGATTCCGCCGGTGAGCAAGCCGGTGGCGAGAAATTGGGGGAAAAGATCCCAGTTCATCAGCACCTCTCTACAAATTACACACGCGCACAGTGGTTTCAATCACGCCGGTCCGTCCGTCGCGGTACTTGACCGACGCGCGCACGCGCACATCGTCCTTGCCGCCATACATCGCCTCGATCAAATCGCGATAGCGTTCCTCCATCACGTTGCGGCGCAGCTTGCGCGTGCGCGTCAGATCGCCTTCGTCCGGATCGAATTCTTTGTGGAGCAGAACGAAACTCTTGACGCGCGCGGGCGGCGGTAACGATTCGTTCACGCGCAGAACATCTTGTTTGATCAGATCATACACCTCGGATTTTTGTGACAGGTCAACGAACGTGGTGTACGTGAGCCGTTTCTTTTCCGCCCATTGTCCGATGTTCGCAAAGTCAATGTTGACGACCGCGGTGACGAACGCGCGCGCTTGTCCGCCGACGACCATCACATCTTTGACGTAGGGACTGAATTTGAGTCGCCCTTCGATGTACTGCGGCGAGAACTTGTCACCCGTCGCCAGTTCCAACAAATCTTTCACGCGATCGAGGTAAATCAAATGACCGTCCGCGCGGAGATACCCCGCGTCGCCGGTGTGAAACCAGCCGTCGGTGAGCGCGCTGGCAGTGGCTTCGGGATTTTTGTAATACCCTTGGAACACGGTCGGGCTTTTGACTAGGATTTCGCCGTCGGGTGCGACCTGAACCTGGATGCCCGGCGGCGGCATCCCGACGGTTTCGAACTTGACGTCGCTGCCGATGTGAAGGGTGTGGATCATCGCCTCGGTCGAACCGTACAGATTGCGGATGTTGACGCCGAGGGCGCGGAAAAAGCGCACCACATCGGGGCTCAGCGCGGCGCCAGACGAGTAGGCGGATTTCACGCGCATCAGACCGAGTTTGTCGCGCAGGGGCGCAAAGATCGCCAACTCGCCTAGCCAATTGAGGAGGCGCCAGTGGAGTGGCACGCGCCCCGTGCCAAAGCGCAAATCCGCCGCGCGATAGCCGACGGGCATAAAGGTCTTGTACAGCACGCGATTGATCCACGAGGTATCGGCGATGCGCGCCTGCACCATCCCGACCAGCGATTCCCACAAGCGCGAACTGAAGAGGAGCGCGTGCGGCGAAATCTCACGGATATTTTCTTGCACGGTTTCCGGTTCTTCAGGGAAATTGACGATCATCCCGTTGATCACATGCACCGCCAACCCTAGCACGTTTTCGGTGATCCACGCGGGCGGAAGGAAAGAGAGGTACTCGTCGGCAGGCGTGCGGGGGTCTACTTGACTGTAGAGGAGACAGCCGCTGATCAGATTGTGGTGCGCGATCATCGCGCCTTTGGGGAGACCGGTGGTGCCGGAAGTGTAGCAAAAAATCGCCAGATCGTCGGCTTGTCCTTGCGCGACGCGTTCCTCGAACCGGGTCGGTTCGTGCTGGTCCAGTTCGCGTCCCAAGGCGACGAGTGCCTCGAAACTCAACAACCACTCGTCGCGATAGTTCCACAAGCCGCGTTCTTCCCAGTAGATCACGCGCCGCACCGCCGGGAGGTTGGCGCGGATCTCCAACATCTTGTCGCATTGTTCTTGATCTTTGGCAAACACCAAGATGGAATCCGAGTGTTGGACGATGTACTGGATCTCCGGGGGCGCGCTGTCGGTAAAGATGCCGACGGCGATGCCGCCGCACGCCTGAATCGCGAGTTGCGCCCAAAAGTATTCGGGGTCGTTGTCGCCGATGATACAGACCTTGTCGCCGCGCGCCAAACCCAATTGCATCAAGCCGAGTGCCAGGTGACGGACGCGCGTGTACGATTCTTGCCAGGTATACTCGCGCCAGATGCCGAATTGTTTCTTGCGCATCGCGACGCGGGTGTTGCCAAGCGTGCGCGCGGTGTGTTGCAAATACTGGGGGAGGGTTTTGAGTGTGTCCATTATTTGTGTTCCGCCTCGCCAAGGTACGCCTTGATGACGGCGGGGTTCGCCTTGATTTCACTCGGCGTACCTTCGGCGATCTTGACGCCAAAATCCAGCACGACGACGCGCTGAGCAATGTCCATCACCAGTCCCATATCGTGTTCCACGAGCAAAAGCGTCATCTGGCGCCGCTCGTGAATATCGAGGATAAAGCGCGCCATATCTTCTTTCTCTTCGACATTCATCCCTGCCATCGGTTCATCGAGCAGCAGCAAGCGGGGTTCGAGCGCGAGCGCGCGACCCAGTTCGACGCGTTTACGGAGTCCGTACGGCAGCGCGCCGACGGTGGCTTTGCGGATGTGTTCGATTTCGAGAAAGTCAATGATCTCTTCGACGACGCGGCGATGCGCGATCTCTTCGCGTTGCGCCGCGCCAAAGTACAACGCGCTGGCGAACATGCTTTGGTTCATGCGGATGTGCCGCGCCGCCATCAAATTGTCCAGCGCGGTCATGCCCGTGTAGAGCGCGATGTTTTGGAAGGTCCGCGCGATGCCGAGACGCGAAATTTGGTGCGTGGGGGTTCGCGTGAGGTCGTGATTGGCAAAAAGGATATGTCCCTTTTGCGGCCGATAGAATCCGTTGAGGCAGTTGAGCGCGCTGGTTTTGCCCGCGCCATTGGGTCCAATCAACGCGAGGATTTCGCCGGGGCGAACTTGGAAACTGACGTTCACGAGCGCCGATAAACCTCCGAAGAAAAGATGGAGATTTTCGGCTTGAAGCAGAGGAGGCGTGGAAACAGAATTAGGCGTCATTACCTATCCCCAAGAGCGCGTCCCTTGTCCATGAGATGCGCCCATCAGTGACCTGACTAGAGTCTTTTTATCAACACCGATAAGTTGGCGATATTATACGAAGAACTCGATCCAATGTCAATACCCGCGTACCCGCGCAAGTGGTGATCGGGTTTTGTCATTGTCATTTCGAGGAGGCGATTTGTGCCGACGAGAAATCTCGCAATTCTGGACGCGGAGACTCTTCGCGCCGCTCCAAGTGACAACCACTCTGACTTTTGACAAGCCGTGCTTCGCGACCCAGAAATTTGACGTTCGTAGTATGCCCTACTTCGGTTTGCCATTCTACCGCAAACGGATAGAATGAACTTATTCACTTGTCGGAGTATCTATGCGTTCAATGCTTGGCGTGATTGTGAGGTCGGTATTTTGTCTCGCGCTTGCCGCGTGCCACGCGCCATCGCAAAATCCAAGCGATGTTACACCCGCGCCACCCGCGCTCACTAAAATTGCAGTCGTCGTCACGCCGATTGCCGCGTGGACGCCGACGCCGCCTGCCGCAACGATCCTGGATCGCTACGTCGTGCGCTCCGGCGATACGCTCGGCGCGATTTCGGCGCGGTTCGATGTCGCGCTGGACGAGTTGATGCGGATCAATGGAATCGCGAATCCGAACGCACTGCAAATCGGACAGCAGTTGAAAATTCCGGTCATCGTCACGCGCGGCGCGCCCGGCGAAAAACTATTGCCCGATTCCGAAGTCGTTTACAGTCCGGCGTACGCGTCGTTCGATGTGAGCGCGTTTGTGAATCAATCCCCCGGCTATCTTGCCGCGTACCGCGAACGCGTCGAAGGGGAGTGGCTGACCGGCGCGCAGATCGTTCAGCTCGTCGCGGAACGGTACAGCGTCGGTCCGCGCGTCTTGCTCGCGCTGTTGGAGCATCAAAGCGGTTGGGTGACGAGTGCGGTGTTATCGCCGAATCAAATCGCGTATCCGATCAGCGCGACGGAACGGCAAGGATTGTTTTCGCAACTGAGTTGGGCGGCGAATCGTTCGAACGAAGGATACTATGGCAAAATCACCGGACGCCTTGCCGCGTTCCGTTTGCGGGATCGGACGCGCGTGCGAATCGCGGGGAACGCGAACCCCGGCACGCTGGCGATTCAAAATGTGTTGGCGCAATTGTACGGCTGGGACGCGTGGCAAGCGCAAATCGGCAACGAGGGTTTCATCGCGACGTATCGCAGATTGTTCGGCGATCCGAATCAATTCGCGATTGAGCCGCTCGTTCCACCGGATTTGAAACAACCGACTCTGCGCTTGCCGTGGAGCGATGGGGAGACGTGGTACTATACCGGCGGACCGCACAGCGGCTGGGGCGATCTCGCGTCCTGGTCGGCGGTGGATTTCACGCCGAACGACATTGCGGGGTCGGGCAGTTGTCTCGCCTCGCGGCGATTGGCGGTGGCGGCGGCGCCGGGCAAAGTGATTCGCGCAGAACGCGGGCGCGTGATCGTCGCGTTGAACGGCGGTGATTTCCAGGGCAAGGGCTGGGCGTTGCTCTACTTGCACATCGCGACGACGGGACGCGTCGCGCTTGGCGCGCAAGTCAACGTTGGCGATCCGATTGGTCGCCCCTCGTGCGAAGGCGGCGAATCGGACGCGAGTCATTTGCATTTCGCGCGTTTGTACAACGGACAATGGATCGGCGCGGAAACGCTGCCGCTGATTCTTTCGGGCTGGACGATTTTGCCAACGGCGGCGGAGCGCGCGTACGATGGGACGATGAAGCGCGGCGCGGAAACACGCGAGGCGTGCAATTGCCGCGACGATCCCAAAAACGCAATTGTGGCGGATGGGGGCAAGTAAACAAAAAGCCGACGCGTAGTGCGCGTCGGCTGAAATCTTAGTGGGTTGGGAGATCCAATCGTTCGTCAATCCATTCTCGGACGAGCGCGCTGGCTGATTTACGATTCGCCAGTGCTTCCGCTTGCAAAATGGATTTGAGGAGCGGCGGTAGATGGATCGTCAGGGTACTCAAGCCCGGTTTATACTCGCGCGCCAATTTCACCTCGACCGGTTCAAAATATTCGCGATCGTAAAGATAATCCTCACCCTCATTGTCAATGACGCGGACTTGGCGATTTCGTCGTTCCAGTGCGGTAGTGGGCAAGGTCTTGTAGATTTTGCCGATCTCTAAACTGGCAGCGTATCCTTTGTTCTTGATGCACCGAAGGTAGATCATTTTACTTCTCCAACAGGCGCTTGCGTTTGATATCGCGTCGTCCAATACCATGCGCTTCGTACCAGTGCAATTCGGCGAGATAGACTTGATCGTGCAATCGAATCAAGGCGTTGCCTTTCATCTTGCGCCACGCGCCGTTCCCATACACTCGATTCAGGTAGCGGCGCGCGCGCACGCCGCTACCACGCGCGATCGTTTGGATGTTTGTGATCTCGCCGATGATCTCGAAATCCACGGCAATCCTGCGTGCGCTTCAACTATCGTCCCAAAGTCACGCCGCCGCCCGTGATGTTGAATTGGAAATTTTTCGGCGCGGGATCGAAATTGGTGACCTGGATAAAGTACGTTCCCCCCGCTGAAAAATCGCCCGCCCACACGAAATCGTTCGAGACGCAGCGTCCGGCGTCGCACGGGACGATGGGCGCGGTGCCCACGCCGATCGGCGTGCCGTCAACCGTGTAGCGCATTACTTGATCGAGCGTGAAGAGCCGGAACGGCAGGCGGCGCTCGTTCCCGCCGGGCAGTCGAATTTCGATCTTGGAACGATCACCGGCGTAATCGAACGCGAACCAGCGTTCCGCGTTGCCGGGAATCGTATACGTACGATCGTTCACGACGTAGAACGCGTTCGTCCACCAATCGTTGACGACGGGCGGCGGCGCGGGCGTGAAGGTCGGCGCGGGCGCAACCGGCGTCGGCACGGGCGTCGCCGGCACGACGACGATGACGATGGATTGCGGCGTCGGCGAAACGGTCGGTGCACTTACTGCATCGGGCGCGACCGTCGCCGTCACGGTGGTGGTGACGACTGGCGCGCGCAACGTGGCGATTGCCGGAAAGACGAGCGATTGCAACGCGTTGATCGTCGGCTGAGGCGGCGGTGGCGCAATGCGCGTCGGCAGGGGCGACGGCGCGGGCGGTTGAACGCGCAACGTCACGCCGCCTCCGGCGATGCCGAGCAGAAACGTTCTGCCAATCGGACTAGGATTGATCAGTTCGACATAGTACGTGCCTGCGCCGTAGAATACGCCTTTCCAGACCAGGTTGTCGGAACCGCCGGGCGCGGCGCCGCGTCCGATCGGATTGCCCACGCTGAAATCCGCGCCGATTTGATCGGGCGTGTAAACGTTAAATCGCATTTGCATCGGCGCGCCGCTGAACAAAATGATTTCCGCCGGCAAGCGCTCGGCGTTGTAGTCGAACTTGTACCACAAGGTTGTCTGCGGGGGCACAAAGTGAACCTGGTTGTCCAGGTACACCGCCGAGCCGGGACCGGTGTTGCTGGGACCTTGAGCGAAAACGTTCGACGCGCCAAAGGCGATTGCCAGCGCGAGCGCGAGCAGGAACAGCGCGCCAAACAGCATTTTGTTTTTCATAGTTCCTCCTGATGTCTGTGCCGAGTGCGGAACGAGTTGAGACGTGACTGAACGTGACCCTAGTCTATCATTCACACGGCGAAAAGTCAAGAACCGTTTTGGGCTATCTTGCCTTGCATCGGCAAACCGCATATACTCCAAATCACAAAAATCTCCGCGACCGTCGGCGGTCTAGCTTGCCTTGAGCACAGGCGCAGGGTCGGCGGTCGTATGTTGAGGAGCGGATGAACCAAATCAAACTTCTCTTGATCAGCGCGATCATTTGGATCGGCGCGGCGGCGTGCGCGACGACGCCACCCGTTGCGCCGACACGCGTCGAAACGCCGCCGCCGGGCGCGCTCGCGACACCCGCAGCGACCAAGACGCTCGAACCGACTGCGACGCCGACACTCACGCCCATGCCGACGGAAATCAAGCCGATCAAAATCGGTTTGCTCAGCGATCAATCCTCCGCGCTGCGCGATTACGCGACGATGTTGGAGAATGGTTTTACTTTCGGATTCGAGTACGCGATGGAAGGCAAGAGCAGTATCGCCGGACGCGCGCTCCAGATCATCGTCAAGGATAGCGCGGGCAAAACCGACGCGGGCGTGCAAGCCGCGCGCGATCTGCTCGAAAAGGATCAGGTGGACATTCTGATCGCGCCGCCGAGCGCGAGCGTCGCGTTCGCGGTGTCCGATCTCGCGCGGCAGGCGAATAAAATCGTGATTCACACGACGGCAAGCCCCGACGTGACCGGCAAATATTTTCATCCGTACGCGTTTCGCGCCGCGCGCGCGACGACGCAAGACACGCTGGCGATGGCGCTCGCGCTGACGCGCGCGGGTAAAAGTTTCATCCAGATCGCGTCCGATAATCCGGCGGGGCAAAGCGCGGCGGCATCGTTTTACGGCGCGATCAAAGCGCGCGGCGGGCGCTTTGTCGTCAACGACACGCCGGACAAATTCGGCGCGACCTTTATTCCGGCGCAAGCGCGCGATCTGCCGCCGTACTTTCAAATCATCGTCCAGCCGCCGCTGCCGGAATTCAAAGCCGATGTCGTGATTGTTTCCTGGGCGGGCGCGGGCTTTGTCAACGTCTACGAACAAATGCGCCAAGTCGGCGTGTTCAAAGCGGCGACGGTCGCCGCGCTGATTCCGGATCATCAAGCGATCAAAGTCGGATTCGCGTCCGCCGTCGGACTGGTCGGCGTGACGAATTATCAGTACGCGCTGCCGCAAAACAAAGTGAACGACTGGCTCGTCGAACGGCACAAAGCGAAATTCGCCGCGCCGCCGGACGTGTACGCCGAGACCGGGTTCACCGCCGCGCAAATGATCGTCGCCGCGCTGAACGCGACGAACGGCGATCCGCGCGCGGACGCGCTCGCGCCCGCGCTGGAGAAATTGAGTTTCGATGGCGTGAAGGGAAATTACGCCGTGCGCGCATCCGATCACGCATTGTTGCAGACGATGTACTTTGCCCAAGTGACGAACACGAACGACGCGACGTTCAAATTCCTCGCGCGGCTGTCCGAATTCAAGCCGGACGACATCGCGCCGCCCTGCGCGTTGGAGGGCGATTACAAAACGCGGTGTGCGGCGAGGTAAATCCTCGACCTTTGAGATCGCGCCAGCGACTCGAAGGTCGAATTTTTTACAACAATTTTACAGTGACCTAATCTCGCGCTCACGCAAATGAGATATACTGTTAGCGGGCACAAACTGCGGTTTTACCACGGCTCATTTTGTCATGCTGAGGAGCGTTTTTCGCGACGAAGCATCTCGCAACCAGCAAATCGCGATACCCTTCGCTTCGCTCAGGGTGACAACCAAAAGCGCAATTTGTAACCTTGCTCGATATACAATCGCCGTATTCTCGATGGAGGAAAAAGAGTATGCAAGTCACGCGTCGCGATTTTCTCACAGGAGTTGCCGGCACGACGGCGCTGGCTGGTTTGCCCGCTTGGATTTTACAACTCGACGAGTCATCGCTCGCCGATATAACATCTTCCCCGCATTCGGTTTTCCCCTGGCAATGGACGCCGCCCGGCGATCTCGGCGCGGGCAATCCGATCCTCACCGCGCTCAACCGGCTCGCGTTCGGACCGCGCCCCGGTGATTTCGAGCGCGCGCAAAAAATCGGCGTGGACGCGTACATCGAAGAGCAACTGGCGCCGGAGCAGATTGATGACAGCGCGCTCGAACAACGCCTTGCGACGATGTATCCCACGTTGAGCCAAAGCGCGGCGGAGTTGATGCGCGATTATCCGCAACGTCCGCCGCAAACTCCCACGCCGAGCGCCAAAACCGAACCGGCGCAGACGCCGCAAGAAGTGATCGCGCAACTCCAGGACGCGACGATCTTGCGCGCGCTCGCCAGCCGCCGCCAGCTGCGCGAAGTGCTGGTTGATTTCTGGTCGAACCATTTTTCGATCTTCGCGGGCAAGAACGATTGCCGCTGGTTGAAAACGATTGACGATCGCGAGGTGATCCGCCGGCACGCGTTCGGCAAGTTCGGCGATCTGTTGTTAGCCAGCGCGCAAAGCCCGGCGATGCTCGTGTATCTCGACAATCAACTGAACGTCAAAGGCGTCGCCAACGAAAACTATGCGCGCGAGATTATGGAACTGCACACGCTCGGTGTGGACAGTGGATACACGCAGAAAGATGTCGCGGAACTCGCGCGCGCCTTCACGGGTTGGACGGTGCGTCCGCCGCGTCGGATTGGCGCAGCGAATACGCTAGATTACACCGACGCCGGGACGTTTTTCTTTGATCGCAATCGGCACGACAACGCGGGCAAGCGCGTGCTGGGAATTGATTTGCCCGCCAACGGCGGGATCAACGACGCGCTGAAAATCATCGACGCGCTGGCAAAGCATCCCTCCACCGCGCAATTCATTTCCAAAAAACTGGTGCGGCGTTTCGTTGCCGATGCGCCGCCGGACGCGCTGGCGCAACGCGCCGCGCAAACATTCACGCAAACGAACGGCGACATTCGCGCGGTCCTGAGCACGATCCTCCATTCGGACGAATTCGGAAAAAATTCCTTCGCGCAAAAAATCAAGCGTCCGTTTGAATTCGTCGTGTCTGCCGCGCGCGCGGTGGATTTGCAGGCGGACGATGTGCGCGCGCTGTCAACCGTCGTGCGCCTGATGGGGCAAGGTTTGTTTCTGCGTCCCACGCCGGATGGTTACCCGGACGTGGGAACTGCGTGGCTCAACACCAGCGGGTTGCTCGCGCGCTGGAATTTCGCGTTCGCGCTGGCGTACAATCGCGTGCCGCGCGCGCAAGTAGATTTGGCGGCGTTGATCGCGACCAGCCCCTCGCCGCTCAAAGCGACCACCCAGGTCGTAGATTTCTGGGCAGACGCGCTGTTGCATCGCGCGCTGCCGGACGCCGAACGTCAAAAACTGATCGACGCGATCGGCGGCAAGGCGACGGCAAATTTCGATCCCACGCGCTTGCCGGAACTGGTCGCGCTGATTCTTGCTTCGCCGCACTTTCAATACCGCTGATGGCGAACGGCGAACGGCGAATCGCGATTTGCCATACGCGATCTGCTATCTGCCGAATTCGGAGGATTCTACAATGAACGATCCACTTTCCCGCCGCGATCTTTTGCGCCGCGCCGGCGCGCTGACGCTGGGCGCGCTCGCGTTTCCCTCCGCGCGCGATTTTTTCGTCGCGCGTTCCGCGCCGACAGCGGCGAACGATCTTCTCGTTTGCGTGTTCCTGCGCGGCGCGGCAGACGGCTTGAACCTGGTCGTGCCGTATGGCGACAAAGAGTACTACGCCGCGCGCGCGACGCTTGCCATTCCGCAACCGAAAGCCGGCGACGCGAACGCGGCAATCGATCTCGACGGATTTTTCGGACTGCACCCGGCGCTCGCGCCGCTCAAAGATCTTTTCAGCGCGGGCGCGCTGGCGATCGTTCACGCGGTCGGTTCACCCGATCCCACGCACTCGCATTTCGACGCGATGGATTATATGGAGCGCGGCACGCCCGGCGATAAATCGCTCACGACGGGCTGGCTCGGACGGTATTTGCAAACGGCGGCGTCGTCCGGTTCGTCCGCATTTCGCGCAGTCGGGCTGGGAACGATCGTGCCGCAATCGTTGCGCGGACCGATCGCCGCGACTGCATTGCAAAGCATTCCCGATTTTCGTTTGCAAGTTGACGCGCGCTTGGCGCAGCGAACGCAGACCGCGCTCGCGACGTTGTACGCAGGGACGAGTTTCATCGAAGAGAATGGGAAACTTACTTTGCAAGCGATGCGCGATCTCGCCAAACTTGCGTCGTCCCACTACGCGCCGTCGCACAACGCGCAATATCCCGAGACGACGTTCGGCAAATCGTTGGCGACGATCGCGCAGTTGATCAAGGCAGACCTGGGTGTCCAGGTCGCGTGCCTCGATCTCGGCGGCTGGGATACGCACGTGCAAGCGGAAGCGCCGATGACGCGATTGGCGGAGGAATTCGGCAAGGGGCTGGGCGCGTTCTACGCCGATCTGCAAGATCAGATGAAACGGATCACCTTGGTCACGATGTCGGAGTTCGGTCGGCGCGCGCAAGAAAATTCCAATCGCGGCACCGATCACGGACACGGAGGCGTGATGTTCGTGCTGGGGGGCAACGTCATCGGCGGCAAAGTCTACGGCGACTGGCCCACGCTGAACAAAGACAAACTGTACGGTCCCGGCGATCTGGCGATCACCACTGATTTCCGCGACGTGTTGGGTGAGATCGTGCAAAAGCGATTGGGCAATTCGAACCTGGCGGCGATTTTTCCAAATTATCCTACGTTCAAGTTTCGCGGCTTGGTGCGCGAGTCGGCGGCTTGATCCTGGGTCTGAAACGTAAAGTCGCGCCCAGATGAAAACCATCGCGGTTTGACAAGAAATTCAATCAGCATAAAATACGATTGAAAGCCAGAGTTGGCAATGTTGTCGCTCTGGCTTTTTTCACACCGGGACGTGTGAAGCGGATGCCTCGCCGCATCGAATCCAACATCATTCTTAGGAGGAAGGTATGTCTCTCAGTGATTCCCGAAAACACGTCCTGGAGCAAGCGCAAGCCGATGGCGTGCAATTCGTGAGTTTGCAGTTGACCGACATGGTCGGCGCGACCAAGAACATCACGATTCCCCTGCACAAACTTGGCGAGGCGCTGGAACACGGCATCTGGTTCGACGGCTCGTCGGTGCAGGGATTCGCGCGGATTTACGAAAGCGATATGTTTATGATCCCGGACGTGACGACGTATCGCGTGTTGCCGTGGACGGAAGGCGATCATCGGCTCGCGCGGATCATTTGCGACGCGTACACCCCGGACGGCGAGCCGTTCCAAGGCGATCCGCGCGGCGTACTCAAACGCCAGCTCAAGCGCGCCGAAGCGTTGGGCTTGCGTTACACCACCAGTTCCGAACCGGAATTTTTCCTCTTCCGCAAACAAGACGGCGCGGAGCCGGTCCCCCACGATGTCGCCGGTTATTTCGATTTCTCGCCGCGCGATCTCGCGTCCGCAGTTCGCCAGGACATCATCCTCGCGCTCGGCGCGTTGGGGATCGACGTCGAACGCGGGCATCACGAAGTCGCGATCGGTCAACACGAGATCAACTTTCGCTATGCCGATGCGCTGACGAGCGCGGACGCGCTGATGACGTTCAAGTACACGGTCAAAGCGATCGCGCAGGCGCACGATCTGTACGCGACGTTTATGCCCAAGCCGATTGCCGGGATCAACGGCAGCGGGATGCACACGCATCAAAGTCTGTTCGATCCGAAAGGTGAGACGAATTTATTTTACGACGCGCACGACGCGTATCACTTTTCGCCGCTGGCGTACAATTTTCTCGCCGGGCAACTCGCGCACGCGCGCGGCTTGGCGGCGGTCGTCGCGCCGACGGTGAATTCGTACAAGCGGCTCGTTCCCGGTTTCGAAGCGCCGGTCTACGTGTGCTGGGGGCAGATCAATCGTTCGGCGTTGATGCGGATTCCGCGCTATTCCAAAGGGCGCGAAAAATCAACCCGGATGGAATTGCGCTGTCCCGATCCCAGCGGCAATCCGTACCTCGTGCTGGCGGTGATGCTCGCCGCCGGACTGGACGGGATCGAGCGCAAGTTGCAAGCGCCGCCGCCGATCGAAGAGAGCGCGTACGAATTGACCGAAGCGGATTTGCGCGAACGCAGCATCGGCGTGCTGCCCGGCTCGCTCGACGAAGCGCTGCAAGAACTGGAGCGCGATCAAGTGGTGCGGGACGCGCTGGGCGAGCACGTGTACAAAGGATTCGTGCGCGCCAAACGCCGCGAGTGGGACGACTATCGTTTGCAAGTGACGGCGTGGGAACGCGCGCGTTATTTCGAAGTGGTGTAAATGCAGAAACCAGGTTTCGCGCAGGAACCTGGTTTCTCATTTTCGAAAAACGCGGTATAATTGCGGGCAAGGAGTTGGCAATGACCCAAATCGAAATTTCGGATAAAGTGTACGATCAGATCGCCGCGTTCAAGCCGGTGATCGAATCCATTCTGGAAGTGTCGCTGGAGTTCGATCGCTATGTGGAACTTTTGCTCCGGCTCGCGCCCGATCTGATCTTGACCGACGTGCTGGGGCGCGCCGATCCGCCCGCGTTGATCCGCGCCATCGAAGAACTGGCGCAGCGCAATCCCAAGCCGGTCTACACCTACCTGGCGGAGGAATTGCGCGAAGGGCAAGCGATGGTGGAGGCGGAGAAAAAAGCGGACGTGAAACGGCGTTTTGGAGTTCGTGTGCCGGGAGAATACAAAGCGTGACTGCGCGGACGGAATAACTGTGGATGCACGCGCCGCCTTCGACTACGCGTGCCGTCGATTTTTAATTGGCGGCGCGTGTGCCTGAGCGCACCCTGCTGCCGCTGACCCGAAGATCAGTGCTTGACCATCATCGTGTTCCCTTGTAGAATCAAGGCAACATTACATTGAGGCGAGTCCCAGTGCAATGGTTGCGCGACAAAGACGGAAACGAATTCAGACTCGCCGACTCCCACGGAGCCGCTTATGCCTGACCAAACACAGCAATCGTTGACCCGCGCAGAACTCCTCGCGATCATCGAACAAGCCGCGCAAAACGGTTGAGTACTCGGAACGTGGCGCGTGATTTGACCAGACACACGTTCGCTTGTAATATTGGTACCGACGGAGGCAAGAATGATCCAGACGCTTGAAGCAACAATTGATGAGCAAGGGACGGTACATCTGCTGAAACCCGCGCATTTGCCAACGGCGCGACGCGCGCTCGTCGTCGTCCTGGAAGAAACGCCCGTTGCCGCCATCTCCGAAACTGCCTTGCTGAGCGAGCGCGCGCTTGCCGTAGACTGGAATCGCCCCGAGGAGGACGCCGCATGGTTGCGCCTTTGACTATCCCCAGCAGTTTCCTCTATACTCGTTGCAGGAGGTTTTCATGCAAGCATACCGAACTCACTTGGTAATTGAAGACCCTGAACACGTCACAGTTTCCAATCTCCCGTTTCGTCCTGGTCAGTCCGTCGAAGTGCTCTTCATCGCGCAGGACACCAATCGCGCTGCGGCGGTTCAGGAATTGCAAGCCCTGTTGAAAGAAACTCAAACGCTACCGCAAGTCCAAGCATTGACCGAAGATGAGATCGCCGCCGAAATCGCGGCTCATCGGAGAGGTCAATGAAAGTCGTCGTTGATACCAACGTCGTCGTATCCGCCGCGCTGAAAGACCGCAATCCCGAAGCGGTCATTCTCTTCGTGGTGAACCATCCCGAATTCGAGTGGGTGGCTTCCCCAGAGGTCATCGCGGAATACGCCGAGGTACTGCGTCGCACCAGGTTCCATTTGCCAGAAACCATCATCCACAAGTGGAAGAACCTCTTCGCCTCAATGATTACAGTCGTGGAAACACAAGGCGGCGTTGACTTTCCGCGCGGCCAGAAAGACGCCAAGTTTCTTGCTTGCGCGCTGACCGCCGAGGCAGACTATTTCATCACAGGCGACAAAGATTTCGAGAACGCATACAAAGTTGGTAGCACCACGGTCATTTCGGTTTCAATGTTCAAGAGACTTGTGTGTGATACCTGGGAATCCTCTACGCCCAATGAGAACGCGTAACCGTTGGCGCGCGAAAACATTACAACGGACAACAACGGAATAAACGGACGCGCGCCTGGTTTGTCCGTTCAACTCAGCGGGCGATCAATCGCCCGCCTACGATAGGTGAAAACTCGCTCAAGCGAGTTGCGCCATCTCAATCGGCTTCAGCCGATTTCCGATTTTGTTTGCCGTCGGATTTATCCGATGGCACGTTGGGCGATCAATCGCCCGCCTACAACAGGTGAAAACTCGCTCAAGCGAGTTGCGCCATCCCAATCGGCTTCAGCCGATTTCCGGTTTTGTTTGCCATCGGATTTATCCGATGGCGTCGGGCGATCAATCGCCCGCCTACAACAGGTGAAAACTCGCTCAAGCGAGTTGCGCCATCGCAATCGGCTTCAGCCGATTGCGAGCTTTGCTTGCCATCGGATTTATCCGATGGTGTCGGGCGATCAATCGCCCGCCTAATCAGGTGAAAACTCGCTCAAGCGAGTTACGCCATCGCAATCGGCTTCAGCCGATTTCCGGTTTTGTTTGCCATCGGATTTATCCGATGGCAACCACGGAGCCGCTTATGCCTGACCAAACACAGCAACCACCGACCCGCGAAGAACTGCTCGCGATCATCGAACAAGCCGCGCGCGAAAACATTACAACGGACAACAACGGGCGCATATAAAGGTTAGGGGAGGGGGACGACACGGCAACGGAAATACGGTAAACTTTCGGACGTTCGCCACAACACCGAAAGGAGTACCGTTCCCGATGCCGTGTCTAGCCAATAGTATACGCCCCATCGACCCTTCTTTGCAAGAGTTGATTGCAGCGGTCGAGCAGGCCCCGTCGCTCGCCCTGATG
>Ga0194126_10003632_pt1 | contig 24158 bp, 24 predicted proteins | sample TA2KigC150mmetaG_FD_148641 | JGI IMG/M metagenome (GOLD analysis project Ga0194126, IMG submission 148641) | Freshwater microbial communities from Lake Tanganyika, Tanzania - TA2015035 Kigoma Deep Cast 150m | ecosystem: Environmental > Aquatic > Freshwater > Lake | place: Tanzania: Lake... | reverse complement strand
TCGGCGATCCTGGCCTGACGAAGCCGTGGACGGTGCAATCCATCCTGCAACTCCAACGGCTACATGGGGCTGGCGTCAACAGACGAGCCGCCAGCCGCGAGTTCGTCCAGGGTTGCGCGCATGATCACCCGGTCGTCGGGATTCCCGCCCACCGGCGCTTCCTCGACTCCGTTGCCCCAGGCTAGTGACTAAACCGGCCGTTGGCCCTAAGCTAGCCCGAACTTCCCAAGGCTTAGTCAAGGGTGTACTTCCCCCTCTCGGGAGGCATTCTGTTTACAATAGCGCGACTAATCGCCCATTTATATTACCAGCAAGCAAATAACCATCCCATTTGCCATGGATAAATTGACCAGCATGCTAGTTTTCACCAAAGTCGCCAAGGCAGGCAGCTTTGCCGCCGCGGCTAAGGAGTTGGGTCTATCGCGAGCCATGGCCACCAAGCATGTCATGCAACTCGAAAATGGCCTGGGCATACGTTTGCTGAACCGAACCACGCGCAATCTCAACCTGACCGAGGTCGGATCGGTCTACCTGGAACGATGCCGGCAGATACTGGATGATATGGAGGAGATGGAACTCGCCGTAACCCGGTTGCAAACCGAGCCTCGCGGCTTGCTAAAAGTCAGCGCAACGCCGTTTTTTGGTTCCTATCACTTGGCGCCGGCGATCAGCGCCTACATGGAGGTCTATCCGGACGTTCATGTCGATCTCACACTTCAGACCACCTACGCCGACCTGATCGAAGAAGGTTTCGATCTTGCCATCCAACTCGACGAACTCCAGGACTCCAGCTTGATCGCCCGCTCACTGGGTACTTCGCAGCGCGTGGTGTGCGGAGCCCCCGCTTATTTCAACAAGCATGGCATCCCCAAGACACCGGAGGACTTGCGCAACCATAATTGCCTGGTCAACTTGAGCCTGTCACCCAGGGATCATTGGCAGTTCACCATTCCAGGCGGGGAGGCTAAAGTCATCAAGGTCAGCGGGACCATGCAAGCTAACGTCGCGGATGCCCTGCGTATCGCCGCGCTAAGCGGTTTGGGGCTGGTTATCATGCCGACCTACATGGTGGGACAGGACATTCGCAGAAACCGCTTGCAGGCCGTGCTGACCGACTACGTACCCGCGCCACTGGAAATCCATGCCGTCTACCCGCACCGCAAGCATCTCTCGGCGAAAGTCAGAACTTTCGTAGACTTCCTGCATGAACGCTTTCACCCCAAACCCTACTGGGAAGAGTGGGCTCAGGATCAAATGCAGCAAGTTGGAAAAAAATGACGCGAGTCCGCTGAACATGAACGATAAAGACGCCGTCTACAATGCCTTCAAGGAAATCCTGATGCTGTTCGCCCTGTTGACCGGGGTGGGGGCTTTGGTGGCCGGACGTTATCTGGCGGCCGCCGTCATCCTCGGCATTGCGGCCCTGCTTTACTTCGAAAAACCGCTCAGCCGCTGGCGGCAGAAATTTCTCGGGTGGTAAGTTCAGCATGTCCCATCTCGAAATCGAGCGGAAATTTCTGGTGCGATCCAATGCCTGGAAAACCCTGGCAACCCAGTCCGCCGCGATGCGCCAAGGCTATCTCAACGATGAAATCGGTTGCTCGGTGCGTGTCCGGATTGCCGGACAGCAAGCCTGGTTGAACATCAAGAGCGTTACCATCGGCGCCCAGCGACTGGAATTCGAATATCCCATTCCCCTGGCCGATGCGCATCGGATGCTCGATACTCTGGCCTGCAAGCCGTTGATAGAAAAAACCCGGCATTTCGTCGAGATCGGTCGCCATACCTGGGAGATCGATGTTTTCGAGGGCGATAACACTGGCTTGATCGTCGCCGAAATCGAACTCGACGATGCCGCCGAATCCTTCGAAAAGCCGGACTGGGTGGGCGAGGAAGTGACCCACGACCCTCGTTACTACAATACCTGCCTCGCCTCTCATCCTTACAAGGATTGGGACAGGGACCCCCTGACTCCATGACGCTCACGAAATCGGGACTTCTCTGGCTGGCCACCGGTTTCGAGGGCGGGCTGGTCGGAATCGCCTACCTCCTGGGTCTATGGCTGTCGATTGATCCACTGGCCTCCCTGAAGCCGGACTTGATGGCCGCCGTTCTTGGCATGGCCGGGAGCCTGCCGCTTTATGGCCTGTTCCTGTCAACCTACCATTGGGAAGCGACCCAAGGCGTCAGAACATTCCTGATCGAAAAGATGGGCGCCCTGCTCGCCGCCTGTAGCCTGGGAGAATTGCTCTATCTCGGCATGCTAGCGGGACTCACCGAAGAAATTCTGTTTCGCGGCTTGCTGCAACCGTGGCTTGAACAACACTGGGGCTGGATGGGCGGTCTGATCTTCAGCAACCTGATCTTTGCCTTGCTGCACTGGATTACCCCTCTCTATGCGTTTCTGGCCGGTTTATGCGGCTTGTATCTGGGTTTCATGCTGGACATTGGCCCGGAGCGCAACCTGCTTTCTCCGATTCTCGTCCATGCCATCTATGATTTCCTGGCATTCATTGCGGTGGCGCAAAGCTGGCGGCAATTGAATCCGGATTGACCCCCTTGCCCGACCTTCTTCTCCCGCGCCACACTCCAGCCGCCGAAGCGCCGATCGCGGCTGATTGCTTGTACGAAACGGCCTCCTACGGGCGGGGATAACAGCCTGTTTCTACCAGAACCACCTGATTCGTTTGGCTTTTACCCCCCGAGACCCGATGCCTCGAACGTCATGTTTCCCACACACGATACGTAATGACCAAACCGCTGCTCATCATCAACACCAACCCTCTACTGAATCTGGTTCATCCCGGCCGCATGGCGCCAGGCGCCATCAATCGGGTACCCAGCCTGGAAATGCATGCGGAAGGCAAAGGGGTGAATGTGGCGCGGGTTCTGGCGCGCCTGGGAAATCCGGTGATCGTCACCGGCTTCGCGGGGGGACATAGCGGAGCCTGGCTGCGCGACATCATTCGGGCCGAGGGCATAGAGGATGCTTTCCTCGATGTTGCGGCGCCCGTTCGGGTTGGCTTCATGGCCTCTTGTGGAGAGGACAGCCATCCCACGACCGTTCTTCCCAATGGATTTCCGGTAACGCCTGAAGAATGCGCGGCATTGCTCAAAAGTGTCGACGGCTGGCTCCCGGATGTCGCCTTGGTGATCATTAGCGGTTCCGTGCCCAGTCCCGTCGCTGAATCCCTCTATGCGGAGCTACTCCAGCAGGCTCATCAAGCCGGGGTTCCGTGCTGGCTGGATGCGCATGGTCCCGCCCTCCAGAAAGCTCTCGCCAGTGCATGTCCCCCTGATCTGGCAAAACCGAATCAGGAGGAATACCAGCAAAGCCAACATTGGGAAAACATTCCGGAATTACATATCACCGACGGCGGCAACCCCACCCTGGCCAGGATCAAGGGTCAGGGCCATTGGCAGGTCACGCCCCCCCCGGTTCAACAGGTCAATCCCGTGGGCTGCGGTGATTGTTACCTGGCCGGACTGGCCCATGGCTGGACCCGGGAATGGCCGCCGGAACACCGGTTGAGGTTTGCTTCGGCCGCAGGGGCCGCGAATGCACTCAGGCAGGATGTGGCCATGATCTCGCCCCGCGAGATCGAAAGCCTGGTCGATAGGGTGATCGTGGAACGTATCCACTAAGCAAACTCAAGGACGCGTCAACGGGCTGGCCCTGCCCCATACTCCGGGCAAGCCCCGGAACCGTATCACTCCGCCGCCATGACATGGGTCAGAAATTCGGGTATGCGCCGCTCCAGCCAGTAGTCCGGTCGCCAGGGCAGGCGACCGGAAACGAAGCCGACATGTCCACCTCCTGCTGTGACTTCCAGTTGCACGGAGGATGACAATTCATCCGCCGCGGGGAGCGCCTCGGGTGTCAGGAAAGGGTCATCATGGGCCTGAATCACCAGTGTTGGTCGCCGAATGCTGCCCAGGAACTGCCGTGAACTCGACTGTCCGTAATAATCGTCTGCATCCCGAAACCCGTACAACCTGGCCACCACGCGGTCATCGTATTCCCAGAATGTTCGAACCGAGGAAAGATCACCCAATGCGACCAGTTGACGGACCTCCTCGTCGCGACCCAAGGACTGCAGATGAAGGCTTTTCCTGGCTATATAATCCTTGAGTTCATGCAGCAAGCGATCCCGATAGAGTCGGGACAGACCCCGATTGAGCCGCTTCGCGCAAAGATCCAGGCGAAGCGGGACGGATACCGCCACGGCGGCATCCACCTCCGCCCTGACGCCCTGCTCCCCTAACCATTTAAGCAGGACATTACCGCCCAGCGAAAAACCTACGGCCGCTAAAGGCTTGTTCGGGTAGCGTCCTCGTACAAACCTGACCACCGAGTCGAAATCACGGGTTTCCCCCGAATGATAACTGCGCCAGGTGCGGTTCGGTCGACCGCCACACCCACGGAAGTTCATGGCGAGGGTACGCCAGCCAAGGGTAGCGAATCTTTGTTGCAACCCCCGAATATAGGGAGACCGCGAGGAGCCGGAAAGACCATGTAACAGCATGACTATCGGTTTCGCTTCCGGACCCAACCAATCCAGATCAATGAAATCGCCGTCGGGCGTCTCCAGGCTTTCGCGCTCCACCGCGGGTCGTGGTTCACCACGGAACACGGGTTGCCACAGGGTCTGCAAATGCGGACCAGGAAGCCACCAGGCCGCCCTGAAATCATCACCCGCCATCAAAGCCGTTACTCTTTTCCAAGTCGCCCAACCGGAAGGCTAGGTTAAAAGGTCGGGATTGAGCACGTACACGCCGGGATCGCCGCCTCAGCCCCCGGCCTTGAGACGCTGTATCCTCTCCGCCACCACCTGAGCGTCCAGAGCAGGATCGACATCATCGTTGATATCCCGGATCACCAGATTGGGATCTATGATGAACGTCCACCGTTTGGCCATCTTCAACACCGGCATTTTCACGCCGTAGGATTCGGTCACTTTCGCATCCGGATCAGACAACAAGATGAAGTTCAAGCGATGCTTCTGGTGGAAATCCGCCAGTGCGGGAACTTCGTCGGTACTGATGCCATAGACCTCGGCATCCTGGTCCCGCACCCGTTTGATGGCATCACGAAAGGCGCATGCCTGCGTGGTGCAACCTGGCGTTCCGGCCTTGGGGTAGAAGTACAACACCGTCCATCCCTGACCCGCTCTTGAAGCGAGATTGAAGGCCTTACCTTCCTCGTTCAGCAATTGAAACAGGGGCGCTTTCTGGCCTATGGACAGGGGTTCGGCCCTGACGGCTGGCTGAGTCAGACCACTCAAAGGCAAGATCAGCAGGGCTCTTTTCAGCAAAGCTGGAAACTTCATCGCGACACCTCAAGGTTGGCATTGTTGATCAGACTCCGCATCGGACATTACCGGCCTGACTTGGTTCGCATGGTTCCACAGGCACGATTGAGCAAACGGCGGTCATGGCTGTCGCCACGCACCCCCCGCGAGATCATTTGGCCGAAACGTCTGGTTGCTTTTCGGACCGTTGCTGAGTTTCCTTCTGTTTCGACACCCGAGACATTTCTTCCAAAGTAGTCCCACAATCCTTTAGGCATTGATCCAGTTGCTGACCACACTCATCAAAGGTCTCGGGGATCGGCGCCGGAGCAATGCAGGGATGATGAGGCCCGGCTTCCGCTCCAGGGTATTTGCGAAGGCAAATCCAGTAATTCTGCTTGGCCTGCTCGAAGAGCATGCGTGTTTCAGCATTCCGCTTCCCGAAAAACTCACTGCAGGACTCACCATTACGCAAACACACCTGGCCACAGGCGAGTTTAAGATCGGCTGGAACCTCATCGTCGCCCCTGCCGGAGGGAGTCGAACAGGCCGCCAGGCCCAGGACTAGGGGCAAGCCAGCCAGAACCCAGCCAACGCCCTTCAACCGCACCATTGTTTCGTTCAGAGACACATGACACCTACCCTGCGGTGACTACCCAAACCGACTCCAACATGACAAGCCGGTACATGCTTCGGCCAACAACTGGCGGATTTCGCTTCCACCTGGATACACACAAGGCGCGCACGACCAACGAAAGATGAAAATATCCACGTTTCTCACAGAAGCCGGAGAATGCCGATGGAATGTTGGATTCCCATGCCATGGCCAGGGCCAATATGCTATAAACAACCTGTTAAGCAAAGCAAACGCTGGAACGAAGACATAACCTGGAATGGCACATGACAAAGTCCGGCGGTCAGCTTTCTTTCCGTCAACAAGAGTCATTTATCAACCGGTCAATAACATGAAACACAACGCAAAAAGAACCGATTCGATGCTTAAAGCCGGCCTGTGTGCACTCTCCATAGCCCTGGCGTCCCTGCTTACCACGGGGTGCGACAGCGGTACGAGTGGTAGCAGTGGCAGTGCTTCATCAATGAGCATGGAAGCCAAAATCGAGGGTAATGTATCGGACGTGCATGGCCCCATCACAACGGGCAAACTTGAGGTCAAGGACAAGAGTGACAAGGTCGTGCTCACACAGAATCTGGATGGTACATCGAATCACTTTGCCATTACCGTGCCTGCCGGCACCACTTACCCCATCCTGCTGGTGGTAACACCACCACCGGGGCCCGTATCCCAAGTGGTACGCGCCGTGGTCACCAGCCCCTTGGCTGATCGCATGGACATCTCCGACATCACCAGTCTGGTCGTGGATGCCGCCTTCGCGCTGGGTGGTCTGACCGAGCAAAACATCGCCAAGGCCTCGGGCGGCGCGATCGGCCTTCGTCAGCGTCAGGGCGTCAGCGCGGGCGCGGGGGGCGGCGGCGCGGGCGCGGGTCAAAGCGGTGGTGGCGTCAGTCGTGGCGGACATGGCGGTCACGACATGTCGGGTGGTGGTGGCGCTCCCGGCGCTCCTGGCAGCAGCGGCGGTGACAGCATGCAGAACATGCAGCATTGATCAGACGGTGTCGCTGTATCGGCAACGTCAAAACCTCTGATTCGGGCGCCCTGATGGGCTACAAGCCGGCCCAGCCAAACTTGTAGTCCGTTGGGGTGCGACCAAGTCCGAGTGACAGGCCCTGGGAGGGGACATGTGTTCCCCCCTTTGGGAGTGTCCATTGCCAGTGTCGAGGCTCACTGTCATGAGGCGTCGCTGGGTTTGCGCCGACCATTCCCAAACAACAGGGCCGGACTAAATCGTCCAAAAAATCATAGGGAAGTCTGGAATCCCACGGGTTTGTGACTTCGGCGGATTGGCAATTGAGGCCAACGCCTTCGTGGCGGAGATTATCGCCAATACATACGATGACCCCCTCGAACATTTTTCCTGGAACTCCCGCATCCGGTCATCGACCCAATCTGATCGACTATTCGAGACTCACGTTCAGCTCATTGAGTTCGGGAGTCAGATATTTTTCCAGTGATGCCAAGGTCAGCTCGGCACCCCCTACGCGATAAGGATTTTCCAAACGGTCAAAGACCAATGCCCTGCCGTTCAGGCTGATGCTGATGGGGCCATGGCCTTTCCCGGCCACCCGATAGCGGATCACGAAGCGGCGCCCGAACAAATCCATCTCCACCCTTAACCCATCGAGCGAAATCGGCATGACGGGATCGATCACCAGTGTGGCATGGAAGCGCCGGATACCCAGCAAACAGCGCAGAATCAACCCGGTCGCGATACCCGCGCCGCTGGAATACACCCTCCAGCCACCTTCGAGGGGTATCTTCCCCTCCAGGGCCAGACCATATTCCTCCTGGGCTTGATAACGGTCACGGAACGCAGCGTCGGAGCTGGAATAATAACAATTGGCCTGACGCCTCGCCGCAGGCGACACATAGGCCTGAATCTCGATGGGTATGGCCTTTTCGAGGGCGCCAAGAAACGCCTCGGCGTCGCCCACGCGCCAAAGCGCCTCGGCGTAACGCAAGTGCGCATGTGTATACATGTTACCGATTTCCCGGCCAAAAAAGCTGCTGCTCTCGGCCCGCTGAAAGGCGGTCATGGGCCCCCCCCGGTAGGTCATCGGTTGGTTGAACAAATGCGCGCCGTCCGGCCCATGCAGATGCCGTCGAATCAATTCGAGATGCTGTCTCGCCTCCTCGGGTTCCAGCATGTCATTGATGATGGAATGGATCATGGGCAAGAGGCTGTATGACAGGTGCGTGCGCCGATCCAGAGGGTGGAGCAGATAATCGATCCGTCCGTCCTCCTCAAATTGGGCATAGCCGCACACCACGCCGTTCACCAGTAGCCATTGGCGAAAATCCGCCAACACCCGCGCCGCCAGTTCCTCTAGGCCGCCCGCTTCCTCGGCTTGGCCCATCTCACCCAGCGCCTGAGCCAGTGTCATGAGGGTCTGGTAGTGCAGCGTCACGGTCCAGGCACTGCAAAGCCGTTCCCGCAGGCCGGGATCGGCGGGTTGCAGAGAATCGTTCCAATCGCCGTGGCCATAGGCAGCGAGCCGGGTGCCAGGAATGACCCGTTGGTGGATCAACTCCAACGCCCTTTCGACATGCCGCCACACGCTGGCAGTTTCGGCCTGCCCGGGTTCGTCATGGAAGAACGGCACATCGGCCTTGAGCAAACCGGAATCGCCCGTGGCAAGAAGATAGTGAGCCAGGGCAAGCAAGGGCCAGAAGACGATATCGCCATGAGAATCACCGGGCCTGATATTGCGCTCCCGATCGAAGAACATAAACCACTGCGGCCAGTCTCCATCCGCGTTTTGCTGGCGGAAGACCCGCAGCAACACATCACGGACGGGTTCATGCCGGCCGATGGCGAGCAGATATTCCACCGGGCCCTGAGTCACATCACGGGTCCCCCATCCCCCGCCGGAGTATTGTTCCAGCCCTCTGGGAGCGAGGAAATGGATCAGGGCATTGTGGGCAAACCAAGGCAGCATTTCCGCAATGCGACGCAGGGCTGTCGGCGCCGATGACCCGACATGCACACCCGCCACGGCCTCGCGCCAATAGTCATCGGCGTTCTGTGCCAGCGGTGCGAACTCCGTCAACAAATGCCCGGTGATCCTCAAGCCCAGGCGCTTGCCGGGGGCCAAGGTCAGGCAGAGGAACGGTTGCGCTCGCGACACACCATCTTCAAAGAGGCATTCATCCCCACCCACCCGTTCCAGTGTCGTCCCAGGCAGCGGTTGAATCAGAAACCCGCCTGCGGGAAACCGTCTGCCGACATCGCTTTCCGGTCTTGTCCCCACAAAAATCCCGCCCTCCCGCGGCTCATGCAGCACCGGGTAAGCCTCGGCCCCGTCATCACCATTCATCGCCACATGGTGGGTGACGAGACAACGGACCGGCGTTCCCTCCCGTACCTGGATCTCCAGGGTGAGTTCATGTCGGTCCGTGGCAGCCTGGCTGGAAACCTCGATCACCCCATCGGCATGCCGATAAATCCAGCGGCAACCCTCCGGCGCCATGACAAAGGCGGAGGGCTCCCCCAACCGCCACCAACCGTCCGCCAGCTCCACGAAAATCCGCTGACCATGACTGTGAAACAGACTCAGATAACTATGGGTGGTGGAGAGAAAGCGATTGATGCTGACATGTCCCTGAGTCAGCATTGAATGAAACACGCCATTCATCCAGACAGTGGAGGTCAGTCCGGATTCGTCCGGCAGGAAGCCCCCACCCGTCCGCAGGATATGGCCATGCGGGCGCAAGACCGCCAGTTCCTTGGCTTTCAGGACGACGTGGGTTCGCGGCGCCAGGAAGAATGACAGCATCTCCGTCTGATCATACTCTTCGAACTGACGTTCCGGCCCCCATAACTGTTCAATCTCGACCGCGCTCAGCGCTGCTGTCGGCAGGCTGGGCCGACAGGAAAACAGGGTGGGAACCGCTCGCCGCGGGGCAGCCGTAACGGTCGGTGATTCGCGGTAGCGCTCGGATAGTGACAGCGCATGATCAACCACGGTCAAGTCATCGCGTGAGGTGGCGGCAGGGTGATGAGGCTCCAGCCAGCCAAAGAAGCCGCGTTCAACCCGCTCACCGGGCGCCAGGGTCAGCGGCGTGTCCTGGATGCCGGTCATGGCATGTTCATGCTGCAGGCGCTGACCGGGCAAACCGTTAAGCAGCCCCTCCAGTGCGCGCCCCTCGCGCCGCGCGTAGCCATACACCTGCAAGGCATCCGTCGCGTAGGCAACCCCCTTGCCTAGCGAACCGATGACACACCACGGGTGCTGGCCATTCATGAGCTGATTCTGGCGGGTCGCCACCACCCACCCCCGTTGCGCATGTTCGAGCGGGCAATGATCGAGGTATTGGCTGACGTAGTATTCGTTCAGCCGTATCGCCCCGTAAGCCGCCAGCGCCAGATCCTGAGTGTGAATCAGGTCGAGATCGACCGCTTCGGATCCGAGATTCTCCAGACGCACCCGCCAGAACCAGGCCGGCGCCTCCTCCGCCAGATTCAGAGCGACCGTGTAACTCACATCCTGCCAACGGCCCCTGGCGATCAGGCAGCGTTCACCGGCGGTGAATTCGGACGGGCTCTCGGATCCCAGCAGGGCAGTGAGTGCGGGCGATGCCCCCAACCGTCGCAGATAAAGATTCGCCGGGCCGGCTTCCATGGCATTTCCCGGGAACAGATTCAGCGTGATGTCCCGGTATTCCATCCGCCCCAACGTGCCATTGGAGTGAATCTGGAAGATCAAGCCTGAGTCACTGATCAGACGGTACTCGGATCGGGGTTCGGCAACGCTCATGTTCTTTCCGGGTGTCAGGTTAAATAAAACGCGGTCCACGGGGCTGGATTTCACTCTCAGGGATCAACGCAACCCCGGGGACTCCCTGCGACCCTGGAAACTTCGATACCCGGAGCCTGCCCCAGTCTGGCGAAAGGCTACCTCACAAACTGGCCGCAACAAGACCGCAAAAAGCGCGGTCCAATGAAGTCAACCTCTCCGTGATCATCACTATGGGTAGCCAGCCGCCACATCAGCCAATGCCGGCCGCTGGCTGCTTTGCGTGATCAGGGGTGCTTGAAGTCCTTGCCAATATGACGCTCATAGGCCTCGATCCAGTTGGTCTGAATTTGCTTACGAGCATCTTCCAGGGTCAACTCCCCCTTGCAAACCTTCTCATGCAGCTTTTCCTCCAGAAAATCCTTGCGGCGAGCGGACCACTGCGCAATGAGCAGTTGCGGCCATATATTGCGGGTATCGGTAGGATGACCGCCGAGTGACAACGGGATCAGGTGATCCATCTGATAGTGCGACAGGGTTTCATCGGAATAGCCATAGGCCTTGAGTTGATCCTTCTCGATTCCCTGGAGAAAGGACTTGGGCGGCATATGCCCCTCACTCCAACTAAAATGATCAGCTTTACAGATGGATTCCTTGATATTGGCCTGGGTAACCGCGGGATCTACCACCCCTGGCGTCAGATTGGGATCAGGCAGATCACCGGCATGAACCGAGAATGAACCCAGGCAAAGCGCGAAAGCGGGTAAAAATTTGGATCTCATGAATGACCTCCCAAAAAAGATGCAGTATAAAGCTGGAACCCGAGCTTGGCGACTCTTCAGAACGGGACGAAGCAAAGCCGTCACGCCATGAACATTCCAGTGGTCGGTGTCTGTATCCACCTCATCGGGGGCGCCGCGGGGCCGGAAGACGGGCAAAAAAAACGACCCTAAGGCTTGTAAGCCCCAGGATCGTCAAAAAGGAGATCCATGAAGTCTGTGGGATCTGGGTGACTTTATACACGCCGAACCTGAATTCAAGATGAATGGTGCGATGAATGCCCAGTGTCATCGCATGAGGCAAGATGCCCGTCAGGTCGGCGGGAGTGTCCAAATCCGGTCACGGAGAGATGAATGGCATTTATTGGGTTGGCTCTGCTCATTCAGTCACAGGTCCATGGGTCAGCAAGCGTGCTGGACACTGAATGCCTGGGGGGCTTCTGCCCCTCAATCTCCGGGCTCGGGAGCAAGGCGGCTGTCCGAGCGTAGGGCCTGGCATCCATGTCAGAATGATGACGTGATCCGACTTGCTCGGTAAGGCGAATATCCTTCTTGGGATTGCCCCGCGGGGAGTTTGGGGATAATGAAATCTGCGATTTGAGTTTTTACCGGACCTCGCGCATCGTCCACACTTGAGAACTGGGTTTGGCCCGCGGTGAGTAATTTCACGATTCGCCATGATCGAAGCGGACAAAATTTCATGCGGCACGCATGAGCTTCATGAAAAAAGGCTATGGACCCACACTCAATACCCACTTGATACATCCCATGCGACTGATGCTTGTTGAAGATGATCTGGCTCTGGGGCAATCACTGAAAACCGACCTGGAATACGCCGCATTTACCGTGGACTGGGTGCGCGATGGCAAAACCGCCGAATTCCAGGGAGCTACCGAGCCTTATGACATGGTCGTTCTGGACTTGGGTTTGCCTGTGATGAATGGCCTCGAAGTGCTGCGTCACTGGCGGCAAACCGGCAACAAAGTGCCGGTACTCATTCTGACCGCACGGGATGCCTGGCACGAAAGGGTGGACGGATTCAAGGCGGGAGCCGACGATTATCTGGGCAAACCCTTTCACGCCGAGGAACTGCTGGCACGGGTGCAGGCCATCATCAAACGCTCCCACGGACTGACCCCCACCGTCATGAAGGTTGCCGGCCTGGATCTGGATGAGGAGAGACAAACCGTGGTGATCGAAGGCGGCCAACCCCTGCAGCTCTCGTCCATGGAGTTCCGCATCCTGCAGGCCTTGATGCTGCACCCGGGCAAGGTGGTTTCCAAAGGGCATCTCGTTGAACACATCTATGGCATCAACGGAGATCCCGACAGCAACGTGGTGGAGGTCTATATCGCCAAGCTCCGCGGCAAGATTGGCAGCCGCCGGATCAGCACCCGCAGGGGTCAGGGTTATGTGCTGGAACTGAACCCATGAGATCCTTGCAACGCCAACTGGACCTGGGCTTGGGCCTCATCCTGGCGGCGGGATTCGCCATCCAGTGGGCTCTCGGCGATAAGCTGATCCAGCACATGGCGGAACAGCAAATAGTGACTCGCATGGAGCACGACATCGACGCCATTCGACCCACGCTGATGCTCGATCCTCAGGGCAGAATCTCGCTGGAAATGAACCACCAGCCACCCATGTATTCCCGCCCCTATTCAGGGCATTACTTCGTGATCACCACGGGCGCTCAGCAACTCGGCTCACCCTCCCTGGGTGGATGGAAACTGCCCACATTGCCGCTGACCGTCTCGGAGGTCCAGCACGACTACCTGACCGGCCCCGATCACCAGCCACTTCTGGTACTGACCAAGGGCATCACGGTTGGAGGCCACGAGGTCACGATTGCCGTGGGGGAGGATCTCACCGCGTTACAGAACAACATTCGTGATATGGGCTCGATCTTCCTGGTTTTGAATGGCATCGTCATACCCTTGGCCCTCATGGGGCAATGGTTTTTCGTCCGTCGCGCGCTCAAGCCTTTCATGCTGTTGCGGCGTGAACTGTCCACCCTGGTCCAGGGAACCACCATGAATACCATAGGTTCCCTACCTGTCATGGACGAAATCCACAGACTCCTCCAACTCGTCGATCGCCGACTCGAACGCTCCCGGAATGCGCTGAGCAATCTGGCCCACGGACTCAAGACGCCCCTCGCCGTGCTCTATCAACTGGCCGATTCCCCGGAAATGCGTGCCTGCCCCAGGATTCAGGAAACCCTGAAAACACATTCCAACACCATTTACCAACTGGTGGAGCGGGAACTGAAACGCGCCCGGGTAGCCGGAGCCGGCAGGGCTGACATAGGCTTCAATCCCGCGGAAGACTTGAAAAGCCTGATTGATGTGCTCAGGGCGATACGTCCGGACAAACCGTTGGACTTTCAGGTCGAGTCTCCCGACTGCATTCTGTTTTTTGACCGCCAGGACATCCTGGAACTGTTGGGCAACCTTCTGGATAACGCCAGCAAATGGGCAAACCACACCGTCATCCTGAAAATCCGCGACCGTGACGGCTTGAGAATCGAAGTGGAAGATGATGGCGCCGGCTGCTCGAACGCTGAACTCAAACGCCTGGGCAACCGGGGCGTCAGGCTCGACGAAAGCAAGGAAGGACACGGGCTCGGCTTATCGATCGTGCGGGATATCGTGACGCTCTATAACGGCAGGCTGGATTTCAAGCGTTCCAGAAACCTGGGCGGACTGGCGGTGATCGTCAGGTTTCCGCCCTTTTCCCTGGGGAGTTGAGCCGGACCTTCCGCTCAAGACCAGAAAACACCCCACACTCAGGAACCTGTGGGTCGGCATTCTCCCTTACCGGTTTTCAGGCACAATCCACCCATTGAAGATGCGTGGCAACACCCGCCTCTCATTCACTGCTCCATAATGACCCAGCAACTCGCGCATGAATTCTCCAACACGCAAGGCCGTCATGGCCGGCATCCTGGGCAATGTCCTCGAATGGTATGACTTTGCCCTGTACGGCCACTTCTCCGTATTCATCGGCCAGACTTTTTTCCCGAAGGAAGAACCTGGCCTTGCCATGCTCGCGGCTTTTGCCGTATTCAGCGTCAGCTTCTTCATGCGTCCCCTGGGCGCCATCCTGTTCAGCGCCATCGGCGACCGCCATGGCCGCCGCAAGGCCCTGTCATTATCCATGCTGGGCATGGCAATACCCACCGCCGGAATTGGCCTGCTACCAGACTACGCCAGTATCGGCTACGCGGCGACGGCCATTCTGGTGCTGCTGCGGCTGTTCCAGGGCCTGGCTCTGGGTGGCGAAATGGGCGGCGCGGTCACCTATGTCCTCGAACACACGCCGGAACGGCGCGTCGGACTGGCGTCCAGCCTGATCCAGGCCAGCACCTGCACCGGCCTGTTGCTGGGTTCGCTGATTTCCAGCGGAATTTCCGCCGCCCTGACCGAAGCGCAATTTGGCGCCTGGGGCTGGCGAATACCCTTTTTACTGGGACTATTAGCGGCCTGGATCGGACTGGCGATCCGCCGGCGCATGCCTGAAAGCGCCCTGTATGAAATCGCCAAGTCAGAGGAGCGATTGGTGCGCAATCCGATCCAGACCATTCTGGCGCTGCACAAACGCGCGATTCTGCTGGGGATGGCCGTGTTGACCCCGATGACTTGCGGATTTTTCTTCGCCTTTGTCTACTTCAACAGTTTCATGATGGCCGAATTGCATTTTTCCGCCAGCCGCGCCCTGCTGATGACCTCCCTGGGCCTGATCATCTCCCTGTCCGCCACGCTACTGGGCGGTTGGCTGGCGGATCGTTTCGGCTACAAGAAAGTATTGACGATGGGCGCGGCGCTTCTCCTGATCGGCGCCTACCCCATCGTCAGATGGTTGTCAGGCGCGGGCGGACCCGAATCGGTTCTGCCGGCCTTCTTCGCCTTTTCCTTGCTCCTCGGCCTATACACCAGCGCCGCTTTCGCGGCGGTAGCCAGCCTGTTCGCCACTGAAATCCGCTATAGCGGGGTCAGCTTCGCCGTCAATCTGGCCTCGCCCCTGTTCGGCAGCACGGCTCCCTTGCTGGCAACCGGGCTGATCCGCGCGCTGGGCGTGGCATCGGGTCTGACCTGGTTCGGCGCCTATCTGACCCTGTTATTCCTGGTCGCGGCGGTCGCCATTCGCCGGCTCGATCACGCCGCCTTTACCGGCTGGGGAAAGACGCCCTGACCCTCGGCCTGAAGCCGGCGCCCCCGCCTATGGAAACCTCAGCGCCCACGATACGTCAGATCGGTGTCTGGCCAGTCGACATTCCCCTGACCGACCCGTTCGTCATCTCGCAAGGGTCCATGGCCATCGCCGAAACCCTCTACGTCCGCGTCACGCTGGAGGATGGTCATCATGGCTATGGCGAAATCGCACCCTTCGCCGCGCTTACAGGAGAGACCCGGGAACTGAGTTTGGCGGCCACCCGAAAGCTGATACCGCGCCTGATCGGTCAACCCATCGACCGGTATCGGCGCTTGAGCCAGACCATGGCCGCGCGGGAACCGCGACAACCGGCGGCGCGTTGCGGGCTGGAAACCGCCCTGCTGGATGCCTGTGCGCGCTGGCTAGGGATACCCCTCTGGGCGCTCTGGGGTGGAAAGCAGGCGCAGACTCGGCAAACCGATGTGACCCTGCCCTTGCTCGACACCCCGCGCACCCTGGCGCTCGCCGATCATTGGCGACAACGTGGATTCAAGACGCTCAAGCTCAAGGTCGGCGGCAATCTTGACAGGGAAATCAATCTGGTCCGGGAACTGGCCCGCCAGCATCCAGACATCGATTTCATTTTCGACGCCAACCAGGGCTTTACCCGCGACGAAGCCCTGCGTTTCATCCGGGCGCCGCCGACACGGGTTGTGCGTTGCGGCTATACGAACAGCCCCTGCCTCGCCACGACCTGGAAGGCATGGCCTGGCCGCGGCGGCAGTTCGATGTTCCGCTGGCCGCCGACGAATCTGTCTTTACCGCCCGGGACGCGCTGGCCGTCGTCCAGGCCGGAGCAGCCGACGTCATCAATCTCAAAAGCATGAAATCCGGGGTCCTTGGAGACACTGAACATCATCGCCATCGCCCGGGCGGCGGGACTGGGTCTGATGATCGGCGGCATGGTGGAGTCGCGCGTTGCCATGGCCTGTTCCTGGTCCCTCGTTCTCGGCATGGGCGGCATCGAGCACCTCGATCTGGACACCCCGCTGTTGATGGCGATGGCCCCCTTCGCCGGCGGTTATGCTTACCGAGGCCCTGAATTGAGGGTCTGGAACACACCTGGGCTGGGGATGGAACCCAACGTGGCGCCCATAAACTGACATGAATGGCCTTGAGCGTGATGGGCGGAACACTCCACAAAAATTTCATACCCCTTTGAAACGAGCATTCGTACAATACGCGGCATTCAGGAAATACGTCATTACTCAAAAGGAACCGCCTCCATGCCCAAAAAATTACTTCAGCGATATTTGCCGAACCCCCACAAGATCAAGGAAATCAAATCCCTGGCCTTTCTGGGTGAACGTCTCCATTCGCCCAATCTCTGGCATCTCAACCGCCGGTCGGTGTCGCGCGCCTTCGCGATAGGCCTGTGGGCGATGTACACCCCGCCCCTTCCCTGGCAGCAGGTCATCGCCGCCATCGGCGCCATCTACTTCAACGCCAATTTGCCTATCGCCGTCGCCCTGGTCTGGATTACCAACCCATTGACCTGGCTGCCGATGTACTACTTCGCCTATCAGGTCGGCGCCCTGGCGATGGGTTCCGCCACCTTCAGTTTCGATGAGTTTTCCCAGTTGTTCAGCATTGAAAAGGCCATGGAACTGGGCGCTCCCCTGCTGCTGGGCTGCTTCATCCTGATGAACATCGGCGCGGTGATCGGCTATTTCGGCACCCAGTGGCTATGGCGGCAATCGGTGCGGCACGCCGTCCTGCTTCGCAAGTTCCGCAGTTCGCCCTTCGATTCGGCGGTGATGGTCAGGGAAACCTATTCGACCTACAAGAAGTTCATCGAACATCACACCCACCTGCACGAACCCAAGGACAAGGGTCCCAGCCAACCCTGATCACTGGGCGCTGACGGGAGCCGACCGCATTCGCCGGGCTCCCTTCCGCCGCTAGGCCGCCGCGTAACCCTGGGGGTTGTGTTCCTGCCAGCGCCACTGGTCGGCGCACATGGTGGCCAAGTCCCGCGTGGCTTGCCAGCCCAACAGGCTTTCCGCCAGGGTGGGATCCGCGTAATACGACGCCAGATCCCCCGGCCGGCGGGGAGCGAAGTTGATCGGTATGGATCGGCCCGAAGCCTGCTCGAAGGCCCTGACCACATCCAGGACGCTCAAACCCCGACCGGTGCCCAGATTCAAGGCCAGGCAACCCGGCTGATCCAGCCGATGCAGCGCGCGGAGATGGCCTTCGGCCAGATCCACGACATGAATGTAATCCCGCACTCCGGTCCCGTCAGGCGTGGGGTAATCATTTCCCCAGACATTGAGATGATCCCGACGCCCCACCGCGACCTGCGCCACGAAGGGCATGAGATTGTTGGGTATCCCTCGCGGATCCTCGCCGATCAGCCCGCTCTCGTGCGCACCCACCGGGTTGAAATACCGGAGGATGGCGATTTTCCAGTCCGGTTGAGCACGATGGAGATCGCGCAACATTTCCTCGACCATGAACTTGGTGCGCCCATAAGGGTTGGTGGGCGCGAGCGGATGGTCCTCGGTGTACGGTAGAAATTGCGGGTCGCCATACACCGTGGCCGAGGAACTGAACACCAGCGTCTTGACGCCTGCGGCCAGCATGGCCTGTAACAAGCGATGCGAACCGATGACATTATTGTCGTAGTAGTCCAGCGGTTTCTCCACCGATTCGCCGACCGCCTTGAGTCCCGCAAAGTGAATCACCGCCTGGCATGAGTAGGTCTTCAGAGTTTGCTCCAGGCACGGTTGATCGCGCACGTCACCCTCCACGGTCACCAGTTCGCCGCCCGCGATGCGGCTGATCCGCTGCAGCGCTTCAGGCTGACTGTTCGAAAAGTTATCGTAGACCACCACACGAAAGCCCGCCTGCAGAAAACACACGCAAGCATGGGAACCAATATAGCCGGCGCCGCCGGTCACCAGAAGGGTAGGAAGGGAAGACATAGTGGGATAATGATTGAGTCATCGGGAAGCGTACATTATGCCCGGGATTCCGCCACAATGAACCCGGCGTCCCCGATGTGGTGAACCGCCCCCACGCTCAAGCGGATATTGCCGATTGACGGGCCAGAGCGGGGTGATTCAAATGAAGCCTGATCATCTGCAAGATTCATATTCTTCATCACCGGTTGACGCCCCAGGGTAGACTTCCGACAATCTCACGCTTTCACCCTACCGCCACCGAGCCATGTCCGCACTGGAAAAAATTTTTGTCCTTGGCCAATACGCCCTGCCTCATCATCCGCTGTCACGGCTCATGGGCCAACTGACCCACTGCCGGAACCCGATGGTCAAGAACCTGTTCATTCGGGCCATCACCCGCGCCTACGGCATCAACCTTGAGGAAGCGCAGGAACCCGATCACCGGAGGTATGGCTGCTTCAACGAGTTTTTCACCCGCCCCCTCAAACCGGAAGCCCGGCCTATCGACACGACGCCGAACGCCCTGGTTTCGCCGGCCGACGGCTATCTGAGTCAGGCCGGGCGCATCGAGGCGGGCCGCATCATCCAGGCCAAGGGGATGGATTACAGTGTCGAAACCCTCCTGGGTGGAAACCCGGAGCGCGCCGCGCCATTCGCGGGCGGACAGTTCGCGACGATCTATCTTTCACCCCGAGACTACCACCGACTGCATATGCCCCTGGCCGGCGAACTGCGGGCAATGGTCCACGTGCCTGGACGGCTGTTCAGCGTCAACGACGCGACCGCGCGGGGTGTGCCCAACCTGTTCGCCCGCAACGAACGCGTTGCCGCGATTTTTGATACCGATGCGGGACCGATGGCCCTGATTCTGGTCGGCGCCATCTTCGTCGCCAGCATCGAGACGGTCTGGCAGGGTGTCGTGACCCCACCCACCACTAACGGAGTAAAAACCTGGGACTACGCGCCGGGTGCGGTAAGGCTCGACAAGGGGGACGAAATGGGTCGCTTCAACATGGGCTCCACCATCATCGTCCTGTTTGGCCCAAATGCCGTCGAATGGTCCGCCGCGTTGCAACCTGGCGCGGTCATGCGCATGGGGCGCGCCATGGGCCGGCTGCAAGCAATACCAGCCTCGGGTTCATAGGTGGTTCCAAGCGCCTGACGCCAGCGAGGCAGCCTCGGCATACTTCAGCCCCAGGGCCGGACGGCGGCCCCCGCCACCCATGGCACAGCCAAGGTCAGCGGCAGCATCTCCAACCGTGGTCTGATTCAGCACGATGAGGATGATGGATAAAGAGAACAGGGGAACTCTGAAGGACCGGCGCCAGGCAGGGGGAATCCCACGCTTGGCGTCGGCTCGCCAGAAATGCTCGGTGATGTCTAAACCGTCGCCGCCAGAATGACTGAACCGGCCTTGAAGACGGCGGTGGCCGATGAGCCTTCCTTCAGCCCCAGCAGATCACAACTTTACCGGTTTCCGTCAGTCGCGTGCCTTTCTCGCTGCCGCCCCCCACGATCCGCTCGATCAGCGGCCGGGGTGACAGACCGCTGGCACGCTCGATCATCTGCCAGGCGCCCTTGTAGCTGAGTCCGGCATCCCTGGCTCCTTGAACGAGCGAGCCCTGGCGCTCGATCGCGGCCAGCAGATCAAAGAGGCGGGTATTCAGCCCGCCGCCGATAATCAGTTCGGCCTCGATCAGCCGTGGATGGCCGCCGAATTTTCGCCGTCCGGGCGGAGGCAGGACGGGATCCGCCCCTGTCGGGTTGGGGTGAGTCGGGTGAGTGGTGGGTTTCGATTTCATGCTCATTCCAGAAAGGCGACTGCCTTGATTTGCGCATAGAGGGTCAGTCCAGGCCTCAAATCCAGCCTGGCCTGGGAGCGACGGGTGATTCTCGCCAGCAAGGGGCTACCCTGGATGTCCAGTTGCACCAGCCTTTGTGTCGGATCCGACGCTTCGGCGATGGCGACGACGGTAGCGGGCAGGATGTTGAGAATACTGGTGTCCCGCGCCCGGGTCAGGGTCAGGCTGACGTCGGTAGGCAGGATTCGGCAGCGAACCTGGGCGCCGATCGGGTTCGGTTTCAGCGATACCCAAAGATGACCGCCGGCAAAATCGAGCCGGGTGATCCCATCGCCCACATCATGCTCAGCCACGCGGGCTTCCAGCACCACACCGGGTTCGTCGGCAAAGGCCGGCAAGTGTTCCAGATTGCCCAACATCGCGGTCAGCGATCCCTGCCCCATGACCCTGCCTTCCGCGAGCATGACGAGGTGATCGCCCAGCCGCGTCATTTCTTCCGGGGAATGGGTGACATACAGCACGGGGATGCGCAGTTCCGCATGCAGCCGCTCCAGATAGGGCATGATTTCCCTTTTCCGTTTGACATCGAGCGCGGCGAGCGGCTCATCCATCAGGAGTACGCGCGGACTGACGGCCAAGGCACGCGCGATACCGATGCGCTGGCGTTCGCCACCCGAAAGACGGTCCGGTTTGCGGTCGAGCAAATGACCGATACCCAGAAGTTGGATGGCATGGTCCAGGCATACCCGCTGCTGAACGCCGATCCGCTGTGCACCATACCGCAGATTGCCGAGCACGGTCAGATGGGGAAATAGGCTGGCTTCCTGGAATACATAGCCCAGTGGTCGCTTATGCGCGGGAAGCCAGTGCTTACCGTCCTGCCACACCTCCCCATTCACAGCCAGATAACCTTGCTGTGCGCGCTCCAACCCGGCGATGCAGCGTAATACCGTGGTTTTACCGGATCCCGAAGAGCCAAACAGTACCGTGACGCCACGGCAGGGCAGGCAGAGATCGACATCGAGGGAAAATTCGGGCCAATCAAGCCGGAAGCGGGCCTGGATGGATGTCATCGCTTACCCCTGCTTGCCGCCGGGCCGCCAAAAGTAGAGCCCCAGCAGCACCAGGAAAGAAAATATCAACATGACTGCCGCCAACCGGTGGGCCTGAACATATTCCATGGCTTCCACATGATCGTAAATCTGCACCGAGGCCACCCGGGTCGCGCCCGGCAGATTGCCGCCGATCATCAACACGACACCGAATTCTCCTACCGTATGGGCGAAGGTCAGGATGCTGGCCGTCAGGAAACCGGGCAGTGTCATGGGTACGGCCACTGTGAAAAAGGCGTCCACCGGCGAGGCGCGCAAGGTCGCGGCAACCTCCAACGGCCGGTCGCCGATGGCCTCGAAGGCATTCTGTAGGGGCTGTACCATGAACGGCAGCGAATACAACACCGACGCAACGACCAGGCCCCAGAAGGTGAACGGCAGGAGCCCGACGCCCAGGGCCTGGGTCAGTCGCCCAATGGGTCCCTCAGGTCCCATGGCCAGCAGGAGATAAAAGCCCAGCACCGATGGCGGCAATACCAGTGGCAGCGCTACCACCGCGCCGACGGGCCCCTTCCACCATGAGTTAGTCCGCGCCAACCACCAGGCTATGGGGGTGCCGACGAGCAAAAGAAGGAGAGTCACCAACCCCGCCAAACGCGCCGTCAACCCAATGGCTTGCAGATCATGATCAGTCAGAAACAAGCTGGTATCCACATCCGTCAGTAGTTGTGCTCGAAGGTCTTGATCGCAGAGATTGGCGGGATCACGCCAAGCCCAATCATCAACAGCGGGATGGAGCTCAGAGCCCCCAGCCGTCTCCCCGCGGCGATCCCTGGAAGGGGATCGGCCACCATCCGAATGCCGCGCCCATCATGCAGATCAGTCAGATTCCGCAAGGTGAAAATCCATGATCCCGCAAAATATGGGCCGCTGCGTTAGTGACCGCCAATGTTCGTCTTGCCCGCCGCTTCACCCGGCAGCGCAAAACCGTATTTTGTCATCACGGCGCGAACCGGTTTGCTGTTCATGTAGTCGGCAAAGCCCTTGGCCAAGGCGTTGCTTTCAGCGTGTTGGGTGATGATGAATCCCTGCTCCAGGGGTTCGTGCAGTTTCTCGGGCACCATCCAATAGCCGCCCTTTTTCGACAGTTCGGGATTGGTCACCAGCGACAGTGCGATGATACCGACCTGAGCATTGCCGGTTTGGACGAATTGGGCCGCCTGCACGACCGTTTCACCATACACCAGTTTGGACTGGACTTTCTCCCAGAGACCGGAAGCCCGCAAGGCCTCCTCCGCCCGCTTGCCGTATGGCGCATGTTTTGGGTTGGCGATGGCGATTCGGGTAATGGCGGGATCGTCCAGACTCTTCAAGGTCATCCTGGACGCATCCCGGCTCCCACTCCACAGAACGATGCGGCCAATGGCGTAAGGCATTACCTCGGAGGCCGCAAAACCCTTGCTGGCTAACTCTCTTGGAAAGCCGATATCGGCGGAGAAGAAGAGATCATAGGGCGCACCCTGTTGAATTTGGGTGTTGAAGCTTCCGGAGGAACCATAGACAACCGCCACCTCATCGGTCGGGTGTTCATTTTGAAATGCCGTCACGATCTCCTCCATGGCGAATTTGAGATCGGATGCTCCTGCTATCGTAATTCTCTCCGCCATTGCGGAGAAGGACAGCAGCATTGAACAGACATAAAGGCAAGTCCCGGTGAATTTCATAGGCTATTCCTCAATGATTTTGCTGACGCGAGTGGATCAAAACCGTCACCCTAGCCTGAATCCTGGGCGTCGAGTTGGCTTTGGTTATGACGAATCATTTCCTGGCAGATCGTGCGCCATGACTCTTGATTTGCATGCAAGCCACACCCGCCGTAAATCTGCCGAGCCCCAACTTTTACGGGGGCGATACTGGATACCGAGGCCTTGCCCTTGGCAATCCGGGCCGAGATCTACCTTTATTATCTCGGCGAGAATGAAGACAGCACTCTGAACCGTGAACTCTATACGCCGGGTTTACGTCTGTATCGACAACCCACCAAGGGCGAATTCGACTTCGAAGGAGAAACCATCGGGCAGACGGGAGCGGCGAGACCTAGCAAGAGTTCCAGGGACAGGATGGAGGTACAGACTTTCTATGAGCACATACAGGCCGGCTATACCTTGGATCTGGCCTGGGATCCACGCATCCTTCTCCAGTACGACTATGCCACGGGCGGTAACGAGGAAGGCGCAAACTATTCCGATGGGATATCGGCAGGCGTCTATACCCGAGCAGTCGTTTGCGCTGAATTTGTTGGCTTTATGCAACAGGCTGCACTGATCGAACCCGGCTACAGTAAGGGCGTAAACCGATGAGGGTAATCGCACGAAGAGTTATACCCCACCATTCCAGCCTACAAGTGAAGTTCCAGTGGCAGGCCGGTGATACGCGCTTAACCAAGTCCTTGATGGTGGATATCACCGGCTGAAATATGGCTCCCCTTATTTTTTAATGCCAGAATGCATGGTTCAACCCATAGTAATCCTCAAGGACATCTGTATTCTCCCCCCACTCAAAGCGGATATTCTCCTTACCCCCTGAATGATCCATGGATAACTCTTCAACCAGGACGTCATTAATTTCTTGAGGAGTCATATCAACTGGCAGCAATCGCCCCACACCAGCCATTTTGATACGTTCTGCAATCGCCCCTCTATCCAGTGCAATCGGATACAGTCGGTTCGCCCACGCCTCT
>Ga0194126_10003629_pt1 | contig 24161 bp, 24 predicted proteins | sample TA2KigC150mmetaG_FD_148641 | JGI IMG/M metagenome (GOLD analysis project Ga0194126, IMG submission 148641) | Freshwater microbial communities from Lake Tanganyika, Tanzania - TA2015035 Kigoma Deep Cast 150m | ecosystem: Environmental > Aquatic > Freshwater > Lake | place: Tanzania: Lake... | reverse complement strand
GTACCCCGAATGAGGACACGCCTACTTTGCAACCCGGTTCGGGTTCAAAAATTGGTTTCCGGAAGTTTACGACGAATTCAAGGTGGTCAGCGTTCCCGAATTGCTGATGGAATACATCAAGAGTGGCCGGATCAAACTTGACAAATCCAAGTTTCCCCAGGTCACCATGATCCACGACCCCTGCAACTACGTGCGCAAGTCCCAGATGTCCTTCGGCGACCACCACGGCTGGAATATGCGCTGGATCGTGCAGCAGTGCGTGGATAATTACGTGGAAGCCTGTGACGACCCCCTGAACAACACCTGCTGCGGGGCCGGCGGCGGCGCCTGGGCCATGCCCTACGACGACGAGCGTTTGCAGTACGGCAAGATGAAGGTGGACCAGATCCGGGAGAGCGGCGCCGAGATCGTCGTCGCGCCCTGCCACAACTGCCGGGACCAGATCATGAAGGGGCTGCCCAAGGCTTTCAAAGGCGAAATGGGCAATTACCACGAAACCCTGTACCTCTGGGAAATGGTGAGCCTCGCCCTGGACTACGAGCCCTGGAGCGATTCAGAAATCGCCCGGGCCCGGGAGATGCGGGACGAGCAGTGGGAGAAACTGGGCGTCGAACTGGAGACTGAGGAAGAATAAGCCTCATGTAACCAAGCTGATAATCCTTTGACCCCAAAAAGCCCGGCATCCCTGAAAAGGGCGCCGGGCTTTTGTTCCGGAGCAGTCCCTCGTGAGCCGCTGGCTCACCATAAATCATAAAAAGGTACCGGGTGGGCCCGACTATTAACTTTGAACCTTGAACCTTGAACTTTGAACTTTTCAAGGCAGGCGCGTTAAAATCTTACCTTGCCGCCGAAGCCCCAAGACGCCAGGTATCACCCCCCCAAACTTGACAAGCCTGCCTGCCATTACCATTTTCATAAATTGAGTAGGGCTGTATTCTCCGCCGGGATTTATTAATAAGCGCATCAATTATGTCACCTGAGCCGAAGGCGAGGGGTCTAGATTTTTCGCCGCTAATGCGGCTCAGAATGACAAAGTTGCTGTTCCGATTAATAACTCCGATTTATCTTTTCGCTCCGACCTGGCCCTGCTGGAAGGAGAAGCGGCCATGAGCACGCCTGAAACCATGGTGACCAGGAAGGCTGCCGCCCGCATCCCCACCGCGTTCAGCGAGTTTCAACTCTATTTTTATGAATCTCCGGATAACAAAGAGCACCTGGCTCTGGTGCGGGGAGTGGTTCAGGGTAAGCGCGGCATCCTGGTGCGGGTGCACTCGGAGTGCTTCACCGGCGACGTCCTGGGGTCCCGGCGCTGCGACTGCGGCGAACAGCTCCAGTTGGCCCTGCGCCGCATTGCCGCGGCCGGTTCCGGGGTAGTCATCTATCTGCGCCAGGAGGGCCGGGGCATCGGGCTGCTGGACAAGCTCCGGGCTTACAATCTCCAGGATCAGGGCTATGACACGGTGGACGCCAACCTCATGTTGGGCCACGAGGCGGATGAACGGGAATATAGCATTGCGGCCCGCATCCTGGAGGACCTGGGAGTAGAGTCCATCCGGCTGCTCACCAACAACCCCCATAAAATCGAGAGTCTGGCAGAAATGGGAATCCAGGTGGAGGCCCGCATTCCCTTGCAGGCACAGGTCCACCCGGAAAACGCCCCTTATCTCCTGGCCAAGGCCCGGCGCCTGCACCACCTTTTTTCCCTGGAGGAACTGGAAGACGCCGCGGCCGGACAGCAGCCCCTCACGACCAGACTCATGGAGGAGATTCAGCAAGCCTTACATGTTGCCGAAGAACACCGGCGGCGCACCGGCCGGCCCTACGTCACCCTGAGTTACGCCCAGAGTCTGGACGGCAGCATTGCCGACCGTCCCGGCCGGCCCTTGTCGCTCAGCGGCTCCCAGTCCCTGGCCATGACCCATGCCCTCCGGGCGGCCCACGACGCCATCCTGGTGGGCATCGGCACGGTGCTGGCGGATAACCCCCGGCTCAACGTCCGGCTGGTGGAAGGCCGCGACCCCCAGCCGGTCATCGTGGACAGCCGCCTGCGCTTTCCGGCTTACTCCAACCTGCTGCGCAATTGCCGGACCCCCTGGATTGCCGCCAGCTCCGGCGCGGACTCGGAACGGCAGCAGGCTTTGGAGGAGATGGGGGCCAAGGTGCTAATGCTCCCCAGCCAAAATGGCTGGGTGGACCTCACCGCCCTGTTGGAGAAGTTGGGGGAACAGGGAGTGGACAGTCTTATGGTGGAGGGCGGCGCCCAGATCATCACCAGCTTTCTGTCTTTTCGGCTGGTGGACCAGATCGTGCTCACCATTGCCCCCTTGCTGGTGGGAGGCCTGCGGGTGGTGGACAATTTCGGAGGTTACCTCCGGAGCTTCCCGCGCTTGAAAAATCTGAGCTACCAGCGGCTGGGGGAAGACCTGGTGCTCCGGGGCGAACCAGACTGGAGGGATTAGTCATGACGCGCCAGGCCCTATACTTCATCGCGCCCCGCCGGGTGGAGGTGCGGACGGAAGACCTGGAAGAGCCTAATTACGGCCAGGTGCTGGTCAAGAGCCTTATTTCCGGCATCAGTCCCGGGACCGAATCCCTCATCTATCGGGGGCAGGCGCCTCGAGACCTGGTGATGGACGAAACCATCGCGGCCCTGGCCGGGGACTTCACCTTTCCCCTGAAGTACGGCTACTCCGTGGTGGGCCAGGTGACGGCTTTGGGCCCCGGAGTGGCCCGGGATTGGCAGGGCCGCCCGGTCTTCGCTTTCCACCCCCATGAAAGCCATTTCCTGGCCACTCCCGATGAACTTCTGCCCCTGCCGCCGGAGGTGTCCGTTGAGGACGCGGTTTTTTTCCCCAACATGGAGACTGCGGTGACCCTGCTGCTGGATGGCCAACCCCTCATGGGCGAGCAGGTGGCGGTCTTCGGCCAGGGCATCGTGGGGCTCCTGTTAACCGGACTGCTGGCCCGCTGGCCTCTGGCCTCCCTGGTGACCCTGGACCTCCATCCCCGGCGGCGCCTGGCTTCGGAAACCCTGGGGGCTCACGCCTCCCTGGACCCCGCGGCCCCGGATGTCCAGGAGAAGCTGCTCTCCCTCCTCCAAGGCCCTCGGCCCTATCCCGGGGCCGATTTGACTTACGAGATCTCCGGGAACCCCACGGCCCTGGACCAGGCCATCGCGGCCACGGGGTTCAGCGGCCGGGTGGTTATCGGCTCCTGGTATGGCCGGAAAAGAGCCGACCTCCAGTTGGGGGGCCGGTTTCATCGCAGCCGCATGCGCCTCATCAGCAGCCAGGTGAGCTCCATCGCCCCGGAGCTCACCGGCCGGTGGAACAAGACCCGGCGCTACCACCTCGCCTGGCAGATGCTCCGGGAACTTAACCCGGCCCGGTTCATCACCCATCGCTTCTCCATTCTCCAGGCCGCTCAGGCTTATGAGCTCATAGACCAGAACCCGGGGGAAGTGATCCAGGTGATTTTGACTTATTGATAAGAGTTTCGAGTTTCAAGTTTTTAGTTTTTAGTCCTATACTTTCAATCAAAACTCGAAACTTAAAACTCGAAACTCTAAACTGGAGCGTTTATGTACAAACTGGCCATCCCCCGGGAATTCGTCGCCCAGCATTATCTGGTGGGAGGGGATTGGGGGCCGGAAAACCAGCGCCATTCCCACAATTACCAGGTGGAGGTGCAGGTGGAAGGCAAAGTCCTGGACCAGCACGGCTACCTGGTGGACATCGTGGAACTGGAAGCCCGTTTGGAGGAACTGGTAGCCTACTACCGGGATCAGACGCTGAACGACCTGCCGGAATTCGCCGGTCTTAACCCCAGCATCGAACACTTCGCCCGCATCCTGTGCCAGGAACTGATAAGCCGCCTCCAGGCGCCGCTTCACGCCCTCCAGGTGAAGGTCTGGGAAGACGACATCGCCTGGGCCGCGTACCGCCAGGAGAGGTAAGTGTGCGCTTCGGCCTGGTCATTTACGGCAGCCTGGAGTTTCTCTCCGGCGGCTTCCTCTATGACCGCACCTTGGTGGAACACCTGCGCCGCCAGGGGGACCAGGTGGAGGTCATCTCCCTCCCGTGGCGCAGCTACTCCCGGAGTCTTTTGGACAATCTGGATGGCGGCCTGCGGCGGCGGCTGACCCACACCGGGGTGGACCTGCTGCTCCAGGACGAACTGGCCCACCCCTCTTTGTTTCGCCTCAACCACCGCCTGCGGCGGCGGGTGTCTTACCCCCTGGTAGGTATTGTCCACCATCTGCGCTGCCGGGAAAACCATCCTCCCTGGAAAAACCGCTTTTATCGTTGGGTGGAAGGGCGTTATCTCCGGAGCCTGGACGGCCAGATCTGCGTCAGCCACACCACTCTTAAGGACGTGGCCCGGCTTCAGGGTCGGCCCCGGCCCCAGGTGGTGGCCTACCCCGGAGGCGACCGGCTGCCCGGCTCGCTCTCCCCGGAGGAAATCACCCAACGGACCCAAAAGCCGGGGCCTCTAAAAATTATCTTTGTGGGCCACCTCATCCCCCGGAAGGGCCTGCACACCCTGCTGGCGGCCCTGGCCCGCCTCCCCCGGGGCAGCTGGCGCTTGGCGGTGGCGGGCAGCCTGACCGTGGACCCGGCTTACGTCCGGTCGGTTAATTGGCAGATGGCCGCCTTGGGATTAACCGATGGGGTGGAGCTATTGGGAGTGCTTTTTGACCAGGACCTCGCCCATCACCTGGCCCGGAGCCAGGTATTGGCCGTCCCCTCATCTTATGAGGGCCTGGGAATCATTTACCTGGAGGGCATGCGCTTCGGCCTGCCGGCCATTGCGTCCACTTCCGGCGCGGCCCACGAGGTGGTCACCCATGACCGGGACGGGTTCCTGGTTCCCCCGGGAGACGCCGCGGCCCTGGCTCGGAGCTTAAGCCTCCTCCAGGACCGGGAACGCCTTCTGAGCATGAGCCTGGCGGCTCTGAGGCGCTCCGAGAACCACCCCACCTGGGAGGAGGCCGTGGCCCGAATCCACCGGTTCCTCCATGAGTTTCCAGGTCTTAAATTATGACCGCGCCTCTCCCATTCTCCTACCAGCGATACCTGGCGGCCAAAAAGAGCGTGGACGACCGGGCGCTGAACAGCGAAGTGGGCGCAGAACTGGCCCGGCGGGTCGTTTGGGGCCAGGCCGGCGCTCCTTTGCGGGTCCTGGAGGTGGGTTGCGGCATCGGCACCATGTTGGAACGGCTGGTGGAAAAGGGGATGTTGTACCACGGCACTTATACCGGCATCGATCTGGATAAGGACAACATCTCCCAGGCCAAGACCCGGCTGGAGCGCTTCGCCGCGGTCAGGAAAGAGAATTTAACCTGGAAAGATGAAGGTTTTTTCCTTAAAGGCAAGAATTTGAAGGTTCGGGCCGATTTTGAGGCCATCGACCTTTTTGACTTTATCCAGCGGGAGCAGGGGCAACGGGCGTGGGACCTGCTCCTGGCCCATGCCTTTCTGGATTTGGCGCCTCTCCCCGCGGCTTTGCCGGGCATGTTGTCGTTATTAAAGAAGGGGGGCACGTTTTATTTTACCCTCAACTTTGACGGGGCCACCATTTTTCAGCCGCCCTTGGAGTTGGATGAACATATTGAGATTTTATACCACGGGACCATGGACGCCCGCCGAGTGAAGGGCATGCCCACCGGCGGCAGCCGCACCGGCCGCCGCCTTTTCGGGCATCTGAAGGCCGCGGGGGCTACGGTGATAGCCGCAGGACCCTCCGACTGGGTGGTTTTCCCGAGCCCCCGCGGCTATCCCGAAGACGAAGCCTATTTCCTCCACTTCATCATTGACACCATCCACCAGTCACTGGCAGGCCAGTCGGAGCTGGACCCGGCCCCCTTCAAGAATTGGGTGGAGGAGAGGCACCGGCAGGTGGAGCGGCAAGAACTGGTCTATATTGCCCACCAACTGGATTTTCTGGGATATGTTTAATCCGTGTTAATCTGAGAGCCCTTTGCAAAATTCTTTTTGAGGCTGAAATTTTGTCAAAGGGTAACCAAAATATCTAGACTGGTGGCACAGCGCGGCCCGAGGCCGCAACCAAACTCAAAAATTGAACTGATTACTTAATCAGGTCAACGGGATACATGCAAAATCTTTGTCAAAAAACAAGAAATTGAAGATTAGTAGCACAGGCTTTCCAGCCTGTGCCGGCGCAGGCTGAAGCCTGCGACTACATAAAGGCCGGGTAATTTTACAAGAGGCTCCTGAGTAATCTGTGGATAAGATAAAAACAACCCTCATCATTTACGATTGCGACGGGGTGCTCATTGACTCCCGGGAGGCCAACCGGGCCTTTTACAACGACATCCTGGCCCACTTCGGCCTGCCGCTCCTGACGGAAGAACAGTTGGATTACGTGCAGGTTAGCACCTCCGGGCAAGCCGTGGACCTTTTGTTTACGGACACTCCCTGGAAAGATGCGGCCCAGGCATATCAGCTCACCCTGGACAACGAGCCCTACATTGCCCGGCTGCGCCTTATGCCCCACGTGCGGGGAGTCTTGGCCGCGCTCCGACCCCATTGCCGCACCGCGGTGGCCACCAACCGGGGCCGCAGCCTGTCCCCCATCCTGGAGCATTTTCACCTGAACGGCCTCTTGGATTACACCGTGTCCAGCTATGATGTGGCCATCCCCAAACCCCATCCCGAATGCCTGTTCAAAGTCCTGGACTATTTCCAGGCTCCGCCCCAGGCCGCCCTTTACATCGGGGATGCGGAAGTGGACCGCCTGGTAGCCGGGCGAGCCGGAGTTCCTTTTTGCGCTTACCAAAACCCCGGGCTGGAAGCCTGCTTCCACCTGATGGACCACTTGGACCTGCTGCGATTCCTTGGGATTAAAACTGAAAAATCGGTTTTCTTTTCACCGAAAACCGAAAACTGAAAAGGTAAAAGTGGCTGGGGGACTAGGATTCGAACCTAGATTGGCGGGTCCAAAGCCCGCAGTCCTGCCATTGGACGATCCCCCAGGAGTTTAGCCGGGAAATGGAGGGAAGATGACTGCTCCTCCATAAAATTATAATTGTTCCCCCAAGAGGTGCAAGAATTTTATGGGGTTGGAGTCGAGGATTGCGGTGAATAAGCGCCTCCGTTGGCAATATGTTAGCAGGTGCGAAGGTTCCTGCAGAAAACCCTGAAGCGCGGTGAATTTTTCAGGCTATTGACCCTGAAAAAACAGGCGGTTGACAGTTTTCTTCTTTTAGTTTAGCTATAATATTACAATGTCTAGGGACGAAGCTCTCCTCCGGCAGATCCGGCACCGGGTCGAAGAAGAACTCAGGCAGCGGGAAATGGCCTTCCTGGAGTTCTGGCTCCAGGAGGTCAAAACTATCGACGCCCGGCGCCACAAAGAGCTGGCCGGCCTGCAAAGCGACCTCAAAAAGCTCATCGCCCGTATGGAAACCAGACTCCGCACCCTCAAAGGAGGCAGCAAATAAAATAGTTTTCAGTTTTCAAGTTTTCAGTTTAAAAATAGGGATTATCAAGATCTGGTAATTTTAGTTGCTATCCTTTGAAAAGGAAACCGATATAAGATGTACGAGCTGAAAGTCATTACCCAGTTTTCCGCGGCCCACCGCCTGGAAAACTTTTACGGCAAGTGCGAAGCCCTGCACGGCCATAATTGGAAGGTGGAGGTCTTCCTTCAGGGAGACCGGCTGGATGACGCCGGCCTGCTCCTGGACTTCGGGGTGGTCAAATCCCAGGCCCGGCAGGTGCTGGAGGAGATAGATCACAAATATCTAAACGAGCTACCGGCCTTCCAGCGCCAAAATCCTTCGTCGGAAAATCTGGCGCGCTATTTATTCGAGCGCCTGGCCGCGACCCTGAATCGCCCCGGGGCCCAGGTCAGCCGGGTCAATGTCTGGGAATCGGACACCTCCTGCGCCTCCTATTACGAGGACTGATCTGAGGCGGTACCGAATCCGCCGCTTATGGGCGATCACGGCCCTGGTGTTGGGAGCGGCTATCCTGGTGGGGGCCCAATCCCGGTTGCCCACCGAGCCGTCCAAGGGCGGGTTTCTGCGAATCATTTTAAAACGGCCCCCGGAAAAGCCGCCGGTGTGGTTCAGCCACCAGCTCCACGAGGAGCGGCGAGTGGACTGCCACACCTGCCATCATGATTACCAGGGGAAACGCAACCAGTGGCGCCAGGGCATGCCGGTAAAGAAATGTCAGACCTGCCACGCCCTGGGCACCCAGGTGGGGCGTCCCGATGTGAAGAACGCTTTTCACCGCCAGTGCAAAGGCTGCCATTTGAAGCGGCGGCAGCAGAGGCGGAAGGCCGGGCCCATTGAGTGCCAGGACTGCCACCGGGAGACTTGAGGACAAAAGCTATCAAGGCGCGGAAAACTGGGATTTGGTTTTTTTATTTGATTCGTTCTACGATTAATACCTTTGGAAGAGTACCGGATAATTGGTGATCCGGCAGCACATATCCGCGTTTATCAAGGCCCTGCGGCGGGAGCGAGTCTTCGTCCTGATGCTGGCGGTGATCTCCCTCGTCTTCCTGGGGGCCATCGGGTTTTTCATTACCGAACCGGGAGAGGGGCACTGGTGGGACCGCTTTGGCCGGGGCGCGTGGTGGGCCCTGGTCACCCTGGCCACCGTAGGCTATGGGGACGTGGTCCCCGTGACTCTCGGGGGCCGAGTGGTGGGTATATTCGTGATCTTAGGCGGGGTCTTGAGCCTCTCCTTACTCACCGCCACCGTGGCCTCCATCTTTGTGGAACGGAAATTCCGCCGGGAGCGGGGCTTGGAACCCATTAAAATAACCCAACAAATCCTGGTCCTGGGCTGGCACGAAGACGTGGAAATCTTCCTGGACCAATTGCTCCGCCGCTTGACCACCAAGGTCCCGGTGGTCCTGGTGAACAAACAGCCGCCGGAGCAGATGGAAGCTTTGCGGGAGAAATATGCCGGCAAAGAAATCCGTTACTTATGGGGTGACTATTCCCGGGAAGAAACCTTGCTAAAGGCCAACGTCCAGGGGGCCGTAAAGGCCATAATCCTGGCGGAGCGCCATCCCGAAGAAGACGCGTCCCAGGTGGATCAACGCACCCTGTTTACCGCGCTCACCCTCAAAGCCGTTCACCCCAAAATCCGCATCATGGCGGAACTGCTGCGCCTGGAGAATCGGGCCCACCTGGAGCGGGCCGGAGTGGAAGAGGTCATGATCCGGGGTCAATACGACAGCTACTTGATGGCCGGGGCCGTTTCTTCTCCGGGCTTTTTCCGGGTCATTACTTCCCTGTTGACCGTGGAGGGTCAAAGCCTCTGGGCCGTGGAGGTGCCTTCCCGGTTCCAGGGGCGTCTGGTTAAGGAACTGGCCGCCCATCTGCGGGAGCGCCATCAGGCCACCCTGGTGGCTCTGTACACCGAGGGCCGGGCCTTGAGTCTGGAAGACCTGCTCTCCGAGGAGCCTTCGGCCATCGATGACTTCATCCGGCGCAAATTTGCCGAGACCAAGATGACCCATCTCTTCGGCCGGGCTAAAGTGGAATGCCAGGTGAACCCGCCTGATAATCAGACTCTGGCCCCCCACCAATACGCCGTAGTCATCGCGGCTCAGAGGCCCAACCTGTGATGATGGATACTACTTTTTTCCGGAAGATCTTTCTTTTTCAGGACTTAAGCGAAGACGAGATCAAGGCGACCTTAAGTCATGCCATCTCCCGGGAATTTTCCGCCGGCGAAGTCATTATCCGGGAAGGGGAGCCCGGGGGCAGCATGTTTATCATGTGCCAGGGAGAAGTGGAGATCACCAAGGCCCTTACTCTGGTGCTGGACGAAGACACGCCCAAAGAGCGGGTCATGATCCGCCTCAAGGCCGAGGACGGGGTCTCCTTCGGGGAGATGGCGCTGCTGGAAAATGAAGTCCGGTCGGCCACGGTCACTGCGTCCTCCCATTGCCGCTTGCTGGAGCTGAAGCAAGAGGATTTCTTGCACCTGATTCACCAGGACCCCGCCATGGGGGTCAAATTGCTGCTCCGGCTGGCCCAGCTTCTGTCCCGACACCTGCGCAAGACCAACCAGGACGTGGTGAAGCTCACCACGGCTTTGGCCGTTTCCTTGGGCGGCTGATAAAGAAGGGGTTAAAAGAGGAAAAGGTTAAGAGGGAAGAGACTAATCCTCCGCTCCTTTTTAACCTCTTAACCTTTGCCCCTTTTCGCCCTGACTCCCGAAATGAACTGCTTTAAAGACGAGGAAGCAACATGCCGGAAATACTTGACTTAAGTGGCCTGGCCTGCCCTCTGCCGGTGATTCGCACCAAGGAGGCCCTGGAGGCCAAAGGCGAACAAGAGCTCATCGTGGTGGTGGATAACGCCGCGGCCCGGGACAATGTCAAACGATTCGCCGAAAGCCGGAGCTGCGCGGTGACCGTGGCTGCGGCCGGGAATTGCTTCCACCTGACCATCCAGCCCCCCGCGGGGCAGGCGGCCCAGGCTTGCGTCTTTCCCACCGCGGTCCCCCAGCCCCTTCCCACAGTGGTGGTTTTTGCCTCGGACCGCATGGGGGATGGCGACCCGGCCTTGGGAGACATCCTGATGCGGGCCTTTTTCCAGTCCCTGGTGCAGATGGAAACGCCCCAGAAAATGGTGTTCTATAACCGGGGGGTGTTCCTGACCCTCGACGATTCCCCGGTCCTGCCGGAACTCAGGGGCCTGGAGGATATGGGGGTGAAGCTCCTGGTATGCGGAGCCTGCCTCGATTTTTACAAGGTCCGGGAGCGCCTGGCCGCCGGCCAGGTGTCCAACATGTTCGCCATCCTGGAATCCCAGATGGAGGCGGGGCGGATTATCAGGCCTTAAAGCGGTGCGAATCATTATACTATTTTATGTTCTGGTGTTATAATAATTTCTGTTCAAAACCGGAATTAGATTTTTGAACAAAGTTAAAAAATATGAAGAAAAGGGGCCAATAAATGATATCAAAAGCTCCTTCTATCCACAGAGAGAACTTCCTAAGATTGCTGAATGACGAACTTCAAGCCATTGGGGAAGATAATGAGGTCTCTCCCAAAGAAGCATATGCTCGCCTTGTGCTAGCTACGCTTGATTACGAGTTCATCAAAGAGCAGTATTCAGACGGGAGTCGTGAATTTGGAATCGACTATTGGGATTCATCAGAAGAAACCTCTGTAATTTTCCAGTTCAAATCTACGGATTTTTCTAAAGGCATCGATGAATCACGAAAAGTTATCCCAATTCATCTAACAGATTTACCACGAATCCGCAATATTTTGAAAAGCATCGATGGAGAACCGATAAAAGCAAATACAAGTGTTTCTGAGTTTATTAATCGCCTTCGCCATAACATGCGGCGCTATTATGATAGTCCAGTCAAGCATGATGAGCCTTACGGAATCTCAATCTATTTAGCGGTATTGGCATCGTCTTTTACATCCCAAGCACAAGATGAATTCGAACGCAATTGTGAAGAATTGATGTTATATCTAAAACTCGGCCAAATTAAGTTCTCATATATTCCAATACTTATCGATGATCTTATCAATGAAAAGTGGCGAAGTACAAATACAGAGTGGAGAGACTGTAACGGTCAAAAGCGAAACTTTATAGACCTTGCTGTTTGCAAAAAAAGCATGATCGACGAGCCCAAGTCTTGTGTATTCTTCACAAGAGCAATGGATCTATTCGAGTCTTACCAACGTTTCGGCTACCAAATCTTTGAGCCAAATGTGCGTTGTGCGATTCCGAGGTCAAATGTCAATAAGGAAATTATGGCTTCGGTTAAATCTCAACATGGGAGAAAAGATTTTTGTCACCTCAACAACGGTATCACCATGATTTGCGCGGGATTCAAGAAGCCCAGAGGCATGGGCCAGAAATTTAGAGTGACCGAACCAGGAATAATAAACGGACTGCAAACCATAAAATCTATTGCTGATGCATATAAAGAATTGGATCCTGCCGGAAAGACTGATTTCGAGCAAAATTGTTCTGTTATGGTCAGGCTTCATACCCGAAACTCAGTGAAGGATTACCGAGAATTAGTGAAATCAACAAATAATCAAAATCCCATGCAACCAAGGAATCTCCATTCGAATGACCCTGAGCAAATTGCTTTTGAGCGCCTTTTTGCGGAGTTAAACTGGTTTTATGAGAGAAAACAAGGGGCTTGGCCCGCATTTAAAAGCAATCCACGCTTATGGAAAAGCTTAGCGCGTAAAAAAGTAAGCGATTTTCAAATTGGCAGTGGCCGTTTCCGAACTGTCGACAACGAGGACCTATCTCAATGTTGGCTGGCCTTTTTAGGATTTTCTGAGGAGGCGGTCCACAATAGGAAGGAAATATTCGAAAAGGACGAGATGTACGAATTCATCTTTACCTCTCGACCAATGGTTCATGGGGCTGATCTAGATTTTGAGTTTAGACCAAGAGAAATGGAATCCAACCTTGTCCGAGGCTCTTCTCCACCGCCTGACCTTATGCTTGCAAGCTGGTTTCTCCGGGAAAGCGTTAGAAAACTGGTTCCAACTGCTATGGCAAACAGGGATGAAGCATGTGCAAGGTTGAAGATAGGAGAAAAGACTCGAGAGGAGCAGGATATAGCACTGGCTAAGGATACAGAATACCTGAGGAATGTAATCCTCCGTGCTTGGTCTTATTTATTTCCGGAGTTCGTTGGATTAGTGCTCTTTCGTGCATTTGGCGAACAAGTTTATTACAAAGGGAAAAAACTTTTGCTGAATCGAAGTCTAGCCGCGATCAACAAAGAGAGAGATTTTGAGGGCGTAATTGAAAAAATACGCACTGAACAATATGAAAATGATGACTTCCTAGTGGTTATGTGGAACCTCTTCGTTTATTGTGCTGATCGACTGGTTAATTCCCCTTGGCTCGAAAGCTGGAAGCAGGCTCGAAATAGAACGCGATTTAACTACTCCGCTGAAACCCGCAAGCGGTTAAAACAAGAACTCGAAGAGGCAGATCGGTACCTTTCTAAAGACCAGATTACTCGCACTTGGGCTGTTGGACTTAACAGGAGCAAAGGGGTTTTTTCATTTGCACGAGAAGTTCTGAAGCCATAAATCTTTAAAATTATGGGCCATGTCAAACCACGCTAACCCCAGGCAAGCTCCCCAAAATCCTCTGGAAGCAGGAATTTTTTCCTAGTTTTTCCTAGTTTCAACGAACTTTTAATTTTTGCACATATTTTCACAGCCGCATCGCCGCGGCCCTATCCACCAGCCAGTGGAGTTGGCCGGAGGCCGGGTTGATGAGGCGGGCGGGCAGGGGGAAGGCGTCCGGGGGAGGCTGCAAGATGTGCCGCAGCGTTTCCGCCTTGTCGGCCCCGGCCACCAAAAAGGCCACTGCCCGGGCCTGGTTGATGAAGGGCGGGGTGAGAGTCACCCGGCCCAGAGTCTCTTCCTCCCGAAAAACCGCGGCCACCCAACGGGTCTGCTCCTTTAAGGCCGGGCTGCCGGGGAAAAGCGAAGCGGTGTGGCCGTCGGCCCCCAATCCCAGAAAGATCAGGTCCAGGGTGGGGGGCCCGTTCTGGAAGAAGTTGCGAAGAAGGGCCTCGTAGCCCTTTGCGCCTTCCTCCGGAGAGGCCTGACAGAGAATCGGGTTAATCTGGGCGGCGGGAATGGGGACATGGTCCAGGAGTGCCTCCCGGGCCAGGCGGGCGTTGCTGCGGGGATCATTCGAAGGCACGCACCGTTCATCCCCCCAGAATACAACCATCCGGGGCCAGTCTATCCGGTCCCGGTAAGGGGGTTGGGCCAACAATTCATAGGTGCGCCGGGGGGTCCGGCCCCCGGACAGGGCAACGCTGAAGCGCCCCCGCGCCTGAACGCACTCTTTCGCCTGCCGGATGAAAAGGTCGGCAGCCGCGTGGCTCAAAGATTCCAGATCGGGGTAAATCCACAGCACGGCGGGGCACCTGCGCCCCGCCGTCTGGGTTAACGGGGCGGGGGGCCTGAGGCCCCCGGGTTTACTTCTTCTTTTCTTCCATGGGTGGAGGGGTTGACGGCACCGGCTTTTCCGGGGTGGCCGCCATTTTGGCCTTCAGCTTGGTCATGTTTTCCTGGACAACTTTGGCGATGGCGCTCTCGGTGCCCATGACTTTCACCGGCTTGACGCCAGTGCAAAGGCCGTCAGTGAAGCAGACCTCCTGGAACTTGTCCAGATATTCTTTGGCATGGGCCTGGGCGTCGGTCAGAAAGGCCATGGCCTCTTTGTATTTGCCCTTCTGGGCCGCAATGGCCGCCAGGTTGTTCAGGGCAAAAGGATTGTAGCGGTCTTTCTGCAGGGCGGTCTTAAATTCAAATTCCGCGGCTTCATACTTGCCGGCCCGCATCAAGTCATAACCTTTGGTTAAGGGGGTGAACACATCCTCCGCCATGGGCCGGGGTTGGGCCATGGCCAGAGAGGTAAGCAGCAGCAGGCTCATTACGCTCAAAACAGCCACCACTGTCCATTTATTCATCCGCTGCATGTTTTCTCTCCTATTATACCAGGTAGATGTCAAGACGCCCCGTCTGTGAGAAATAGTAAGACAGGTATTTTGAATGTCAAGAAAAGATTTTCTCTACCCGGATTTTTACAGGGGCGGGAAGGTCATAGAAAATTTCGTCACCAAGGCGCCAAGAACTCCCGCGGGCCCCAGATATTATCGGCGTATTGGGATCCCAGGCCCCCGACAATGTTCCTGGGCAAACTTTCGGGCCTGGGTATGCGAGTGGGGGATGATTCCGGCCGGCTACCAGTTGACCCGGAGGTTGTACTTTTTGATTTTCTGGGTCAGGGTCTTGCGGTTAATCCCGAGGATTTGGGCCGCTTCCTGGCGCCGGCCCTTGGTGGTGCGGAGAATGAATTGAATGTAGCGGCTTTCCATTTCCTCCAGGGTGAGCCCGTGGTCCGAAAAGACCTGGAATTCCCCTTGGCGCTGGGAAATGAAACTGGGAAGGTGCTCCGGCATCACCACGTCCCCGTCTTCCAGGATGAAAATCCGCTCGATGGTGTGCTCCAGCTCCCGGACGTTCCCCGGCCAGGAATAAGCGGACAGCATCTTCAGGGCTTCCGGGGATACGCCCTTGACCTGGCGGTCGCTCGCCTGGTTGTACCTCCGGAGGAAATGGTCCACCAGCAAGGGGATGTCGCCGTTGCGCTCCCTCAGGGGCGGCAGGTGGATGGGAAGGACGCTCAGGCGGTAAAACAGGTCTTCCCGGAAGGCGCCGGCCTGGATGGCCTCCCGGAGGTCCCGGTTGCTGGAAGCGATGATCCGGATATCCAGCTTGATGCGCTTTTGGCTGCCCACCTGCATGAATTCCCGCTCCTGGATGACCCGGAGGAGCTTGGCCTGGATGTTAAGGCTGAGGTTGCTGATTTCGTCAAAGAAGAATGTTCCGTGATTGGCCAGCTCGAAGAGGCCGTGCTTGGTCTGGTAGGCCCCGGTGAAAGAGCCTTTGACATGGCCGAAGAGTTCGCTTTCCAGCAGGCTTTCCACCAGGGCGGAGCAGTCCACGGGAACAAATTCCTTGTCGGCCCGGGAGCTGAGCTGGTGGATGGCCCGGGCCACCAACTCCTTGCCGGTGCCGCTCTCCCCGGTGATGAGCACGGTGGAGTCCGTGGGGGCCGCCCGGCGGATCTTGGAAAACACCGCCTGCATGGCCGGACTTTTGCCCACAATGGTGTCGATGCCCGGCCCCGGGGAGGTTTCGGCTTCCGGGGCCGCCAGCCGGAGCCCCTGTTTTAAGTTTTCCCTGGCCTTCAGGACCAATGATTCCAGCTCATCGATGCGGAAGGGCTTCATCAGGTAATCCAGAGCGCCCTGCTTGATGCTCTCCACCGCGTTCTCGATGGTAGGATAAGCCGTGATCATAATAACCGCGGTGTTGGGGTAGTCCTGGCGGATGAGGCGCAAGACCTCCATGCCGTCCATGCCGGGCATGCGGATATCCAGAAGCACGATGCCGAAGGGTTCCCGGGCCAGGAGGTCCAGGGCTTCCTGGCCATCGGAGGCCGTCTTCACCACGAGTCCCTGGCGGGACAGGACCTGGGCGATGCCGGTGCGCACCGCGAGTTCGTCATCCACCACCAGAACCTTTTGGGTAATATCCGCCTTGGCCATATCCTATTCAATAACCGGCTTCAGAGGGAGAAAGACCGTGAACGTGCTGCCCCTGCCCACCTGGCTTTCCAATTCTATGTCGCCTTGATGCATATCCACGATGCCTTTCACCAGGGTCAGGCCCAGGCCCGTGCCGATGACCTGCCTGGCCTTGGCATCTTTCACTCTATAAAATTTATCAAAAATTTTGGAAATTTCATCCGGTTCTATGCCGATGCCGTGATCTTTCACCTTAACTTCCAGACGGTCGGCGCGTAACTGGGCCGAAATCACCACGTCGCCGCCATCCGGGGAGTAGTTGATGGCGTTGCTGATGAGATTGGTGAAGACTTCCTCCATCCCGCGCCGGTCCGCCACAATGGGGGGGAGGCCGTTGGGAACCATCAGCTTCAGGGAGACCTTTTGGTCTTGGGCCTTGACCTGCAAAAGATTCACGATTTCCTGGAGCACCGTCCCGATTTCCAGGGGCGCAAGCTCCAGTTGCCGGTGGCCGGCTTCTATCCGGGCCACGTCCAGGAGTTCATTGATCAAATCCAACAGGCCCTGGATCTTGTCATGGGCCCGGGTAAGGATCTCCCGCTGCTTTTCCGTCAGGCCTCCCGCCAGGCCCTCCAGGATCACCGAGTGCTGCATTTTGATGGCGGACAGCGGCGCACGCAGTTCGTGGGAGGCCATGTTCACGAAAAAAGTCTTCATCTCGTCCAATTCTTTGAAGGAGGTGACATCGTGGAACACAGTGACCGTGCCCAGGACCTGCTGATCCGGCCCCAAAAACGGCGCGGACATGGCCCGCAGGTAGGTCTTACCTTTGCGGATTTCCTGATAGAGGCACCGATCCGGCTCCTGGCCGGTGATCAGGTCTTCCAGAGCTTCTTTCAAGGCCGGGTCTGTAAAGCACTCCCCCAGGGGGGCGGGCAAAGCCGGGGGAGACTGGAACCCTGCCAGGCGCAGGAAAGAGGGATTGCACAACACCACCTCCAGGTTGCGGTTGGTCACCAGCAAGCCGTCGGCCATGCAGTTGACGATGATGTGCATCCGGCTCTGTTCCATGGCCAGGGTATAAAGATTCCGGGCCTGCTCCTCTTGTAGCCGTCGGGTCTCCCGCTCCAGCAACTGCTTTTCCAGGGCCCGCTTGACGCACAGGGTCAGGGGGTCGATGCGGAAGGGCTTGGTGACGAAGTCATAGGCCCCTCTTTTCATGCACTCCACCGCGTCGTCCACGGTGCCCAGGCCGGTGATGACGATCACCGGGATGTCGGGGAAGCGCCGCCCGACCTGTTCCAAGACTTCCAGGGCACCCATGACCGGCATTTTCAAGTCGCAGAGAACCACGTTTACGGGGGTTGTCTCCAAAAGTTCCAGGGCTTCCTGGCCGTTAGCCGCGGTGGCCACCCGGTAGCCTTCGCTTTTCAGGACCAGGGTGCAGCCATCCCGAATCACCTTTTCGTCATCCACCACGAGAATTGTGAATTCCTGGGCCATGCCGTTGCCTCTCGAAGCTGACAGCTTTCAGCTTTCAGCGGTCAGCTCTTTGTTCTCCGGAACGTTACTGCGTAAAACCTTAGCGATTTGCCTCTGCGACTGCCAATATTATTTTATAGCTGAAAGCTTAAAAATCTCTGAGAAACTCTTCCTCATCATTGGGAACCTCCAGCGGGAGGCGGATGGTGAAAACGGTTCCGCCTTCCAGGGGGCTGTGCACTTCCACGGATCCGCCATGACGCTGGATCACCCCATAGACGATGCTCAGTCCCAGGCCGGTGCCTTTGCCCGGAGCCTTGGTGGTGAAAAACGGTTCAAAGATTTTCTCCCGAATATCCGAGGGAATGCCGCAGCCGGTATCCGTAAAGGTCAAAATAATCCCTTCGTTCGGGGGAGCCGGTCGGCTGGTGACGGTGATCTTTCCCTGGTGGTTCATGGCGTCCGCGGCGTTGAGCAGCAAATTGGTAAAGACCTGCTGCATCTGCCCTGGATCGCCGATGACTTGGGGGAGTTCCGGGTCCAGGTTTAGGATGATCTCGATGTTGTGAAAAGAGGCCTGATGCGCCAGAAGATCCACGCAGCGGACAATGGTCTGGTTAGCGTTGAACAGGGTCTTTTCCCCCAAGGCCTGGCGGCTGAATTCCAACAGCCGGGTGACGATCTGCTGGCAGCGCAGGGTCTGGGCGATGATTTCCTCCACGTTCTGCTGGCCCGGGCCCTGGGGGTCCAGGTCCCGCTGCAGGAGTTCGGCGAAGATAAGAATGCCGGCCAGGGGGTTGTTGATTTCGTGGGCCACGCCCGCGGCCAGGCGGCCCAGGGAGGCGATCTTCTCCGACTGGAGGAGTTGCGCCTGGCTGTGTTCCAGTTCCTTGCGCAGCCGCAAATCTTCCCGGAGGTCGGAGAAAATGCCGACGCTGCCGATCTCCCGCTTCCCTTCCCGGATAATGGCCGCGGACAGCCGCACCGGCACCTCCTCGCCGTACTTGTTGATGAAATTCACCTGGGTGGCCAGCAACTTGTCTTTGGGCCCGAACTGGTTGCTGCGCATACGCCCCATGATTTCGGTAGCCAGGGCCGGGGGGTAGAACTTGAAGAACATATCCCGCTTGCCGATGACCTCGGAGGCTTTGTAGCCCAGGATACGCTCGGCCCCTTCGTTGAAAATGAGGGGTTTCCCCTGTCGGTCCACCACTACGATTCCGTCCACGGAGCAACGGATAATGTCCTGGAGAAAATAATTGGCCTTCTGCAGCTCCCGGCCGATGCGGATGCGGTTGGTCAGGTCGCGCAGATAGACACAGGTAAGCACATTTTTCCCGATGGGGGCGGAGGCGATGGAAGTTTCAAAAACCCGGCGCTCCCAGCGCGGAGACTTGGGCAGCGGGTCCAGGGTGCTGCAAAATTGCACTTCCAACTGCATGCCTAGCTCCCTGGCCCGATGGGATATGTCCGAAGCGGACCTTTGGTGCTGGGGGGAGATGACTGTTCCCACCTCCTTATCCAAAAGCTCATCTTTGGGGATGCCGGCGATTTCGGCGCTTTTCGCGTTGGCGAAGACAATGCGCTGGTTTTCATCCAACATCAGGATGCCTTCCCGGGTCAATTCCATAAGCAGTTCAAATTTCCGTTCCGCCTCCACCCGGGGAGTAATATCCCGGATGGCCTCAAACCCGCCGATGACCCGGCCGGCTTTGTCGGTGATGGTGGAGGCATAGACTACCACGGGGATTTCCCGGCCCTGGCGGTCCCGGACTACGCGACGCCAGCCGGAGACGGCCTTCTGGTAATCCATGACCTGGCGCAAGACGCAGTCTCCGGTGTCGCATTGCACCGTGTTAAGCATCTGGCCACACTTCATCCGGCCCACCACTTCCTCCCGGGTGTACCCGGTGAGTTCGGCCATGCGCTTATTCATATGGGTGACGATGAGGTCCGGGGTCACCATGAAAAAGGGAGTGGGGAAGTTTTCCAGGATGCTGGAGAGGGTGGCGGTCTGGAGCTGCACCACAGGATGGGCCAGCAGGTCCGCGGCCAAGTCGCGCAAAACTATAAGGCAGCCTCCCGGCTTCTTTCCGTCCCCTTGGATAGGGCTTGCACTGGCCGTCAGAGGAACATCCAAGCCATGCCGGGTCTTAAGGAGCACGGAGACCCGATCCAGGGTTTCGCCCAATTCGAGGCACCGCGTCATCTCTTCCCGGCCGGCATCGGAACTGGAGGTGCAGATGGGGCAAGGGTCTCCCGGACGCACGGCCAGTAGCTTCCGAGCAGCTCGATTAATAAATGCCACTTCCCGTTGGCGGTTGGCCACCAGCACCGGGTCCGGGAAGTCCTCCAACAACGAGGGGAATAACCCCGTTGCCGTCAGGCCAGGCAGCATCTCAGGATTAAAGGCGGGTTTCATGGCATTTCCCTTGGATTTTCAGCTTTCGGTTTTTGGTATTTTGGTCTTAGTTATATTTTACCAGTTTGGCTCTTTATCTGAAAAATACCCCAACCGAAAACTCTCCTTCAAGACTGCTCCTCAAAGGTTTTCCCCAGAACCTGAAGGGCCGTGGGCAGCTCCTCCTCCCTGACGATGGCGGTAATGGAAGAAACCGCGCAGCTCAGGGCCAAGAGGGAGACTTTGGCCCGCTCCAGGGTCTTAACCAGGGTGTCGGCGATGCCGTAGCGATCCCCGAAGTGGGGGCCGTGGAGAAAAACCGCGGCCACGAGGCTGTGGCGCCGAATGGTGATAGCCGGAAGGTTGGCCTTCAGGATGTCCTGCACCTCCCCGGCGCAATCCGCGGAAATGCTGAAAGAAAGGGTGAACTTTTTCCCTGGCCCGGGCACCGCGGCCAGAAAGGGGATGTTCCGGTTCGGCTTCCCCAGTGCGATGAGGGCCTGGGCAAAGTCTTCCAGGGCCTGGGAGGAGGGGACGCTCAGGTCCCAAAGGTCCAGGCCCGTCTGGTGGACGATATAATAAACCCGGATAATTTTTTCCTGATAGCTGGCGATCACTTCCCGGACGAATTCCTGGGGAGGATGCACCACTGCGTGGAATTCCTCGGGGGTCCGGTAGGAAGGGAAAACAAAGTGCTGGAACAGCGCCTCGATGGCCCGGTCTTTGGCATCCAGGGGCAGGACCGCGCAGATGGCGGACGGGGAGCTGGCCAGCGCCCGGATCATGACCTTGGCCTCGGCCAGACTGCGGATGAAATTGCCCTTGATATCGGAGCGCTTATCATGGGGGTAAAGAGAGAGGATACAGGCGCCCGGGTAGGGGCACACCGCGCCTTTGCGTATCCGGGCTTTCAGCAGGGAATAACTGTCCGCGGCCGCAGCCGACTCCGTGCACAGGACCGTGACGCTGTCCAGGAGCTGGTCGCCGGCCACATGGGTCAGCAGGGTGAGATTGATCTTGTTATGGGCCAGGGGCGAAACAATGCCGGGGCCCAGCCGGTGGTCACCGGGCCGGAAAGAGGACGCCAGGCAGGCGCCTTTCTCCACTACTTTGAGCCCGCCAACTCGGATCCTGTTGATGGCTTTCTCCCACGGTCACCTGACGTTCGTAGGGATAGGGGCGATGAGTCCCGCCCAAATTAATCGGTTTGGCAACTCCCCTAAAGTCAAACTTTTTTGGGTGGGGCGGGCCTCCGTGCCCGCCTAAATCAACTTTTTCCGGTAAGCATGCTTTTGGCGGGCACGGAGGCCCGCCCCACCCACTTTTACTTATGAGCGCAGGCTAAACCCTGCGGCTACATTTTCTTGTTCCCCAGCCAACTTGGTAACGAGATGGTGTCGAACCTAAGTCTTTTACCGAAAACCGGAAACCGAAAAGCCCTTTTACAGCAGCCTTTCCACCGCTTCCACCAGGGTTTTGGCGTCCACCGGCTTGGGGAGGAAATCCTCGGCTTCCGTGGTCATTCCCTCGTAATGGGTGTAGGTGGTGGTGGGCACCGCCTCACCCACCGCGGTTAAGAGCACCACCGGGATATCCCTGGTAGCCGGGTTGGCTTTCAGTTCCCGGCATAGGGTGTAGCCGTCCTTGCGGGGCATCATCACGTCCAGAACCAGGACGTCGGGGCGGCGATTCTTGATGGCTGCTTCCCCCTCGATGCCGTCGTAGGCCTTGCCCACTTCATATCCCTTGCTCTCCAGGAGCATGGAGACGGTTTCCACCAGATCTGGATCGTCATCGACGATGAGCACATATTTCTTAGCCATGGGTTCCTCTCCTTTCTAGTATGGGGTGACGGAAAAAATTTATAGTCCCCCATAGCATCTAGACCATTATATGCCCGTTCCGCTCAGATTCAACCTTATTATTCACCGCTAATTGGGCCTGGGAAATAAACCCGCCGCTTTCACAATCTCCGGGACTTTCTCTTCCCATTCGATGGCCATGATATGGAACCCTTTGATGCCCGGGATTTCCTTAATTTCCTGAATTTGCTCAATGGCCAGCTTGATGCCTTCTTCGGCCTGCTTTTCCTTGGGCACTCCGCCCATGCGCTTCACGATCTCATCGGGGACGTCGATGCCCGGCACCCGTTTTTGCATGTACCGGGCCATGCCCACGTTTTTCATGGGAGTGATGCCCGCCAGGACCGCCACTTTTTCGTGGAGGCCCCGGTCCACCATCATTTTCATGAACTCTTTGAAGGTGTTCATGTTGTAAATGCACTGAGTCTGAGTGAACTGCACCCCCGCGGCCGCCTTTTTGGCCAGGCGGACCACCCGGAGGGCCACGTTGGGCCCGGCGAAGGGATTGGAGGCGGCCCCGATGAACATCTGGGGCCGCACCTGGAACTCGTGGCCTCCCAGGAGGCGGCCTTCATCCCGCATCATCTTCACCGTGGCGATGAGCTGCACCGAATCCAGGTCAAAGACGTTGGCTGCATTGGAATGATCGCCGAAGTGCTGATGGTCGCCGGTGAGGCAGAGGATGTTATTGACGCCGAAGGATGCGGCCCCCAGGATGTCGCTCTGCAGGGCGATGCGGTTCCGGTCCCGGGTCACCATCTGCAGCACCGGCTCCAAATCCATCTGCCTGATGCGGATGCAGGCGGCCAGGCTGCACAGCCGGCACACCGAGGTCTGGTTGTCGGTGACGTTGATGGCGTCCACGTAGTCGGCGATCATCTTGGCTTTATGCTCGATGACCAAGCCATCGGCGCTGCGGGGCGGCCCCACTTCGGAAGTCACGGCCAGGTGGCCGGCAGCCAGGATTTTCTGGAGTTTGCTGGGAGTCTCAGCGCTCATATCCGTAAGTCCTCTCTCAAAATCTTGCGAACCCCGCCGTCCCGGCTGGTGGTCCAGTCTTTGGGAGTCACCGGCTTCTCAAACCGGTCCAGTTGCCCCAGGGTTTTCAGCCGCTCGTAGATCAACTCCCATCCGCAGGGGATGTCGGGAGCGATCTCGCATTTACCCCCTTCGGAGCCGCCGCAGGGGCCGTTGAGCATCCGCTTGGAACACCTGGCGATGGGGCAGACCCCGCCGGTTTCCGCCAGGATGCACTGTCCGCAGCCCTGGCAGCGCTCGACGTACCAGCCCCGCTCTTCGGTGGCCCCCATGAAGGAGGTGTTCACCCCGGGGAAGACCACCTTTTTGGTGTACATGTCGGCCACGAACTGGGCCCCGACGCCGCAGGCCAGGGAAACCACCGCGTCGTAGCCGTCGATGGAATCCCGGAGCTGGGCCAGGTACTCTTTGTCGCACTGGCGGGTGAGGCTGGTTTCGTCAATCTGCTTGTGCGTTCCCGCCTGGGTGAAATGCAGACGCAAAGCCGAGGCCAGCACCTTTACCTCTTTCAGGCCGCCGGCTTCGCACACGGTGACGCAGCCGTCGCAGCCGGCAATGAGGAGTTTTGGAAAATCCTGCACCATGCTGATAATTTCTTCGATAGGTTTTCCCACTGCCTTGATCATGCCGCTACCTCCCCCTCGGCCCCGGCGGCTTGGGCTCCGGGCCGGGCGATTAATCCTTTGGCGATTCTAATGGGGCTGGGGCCCAGGGACAGGATCCGGGCAGTCATCTCCCTGGCGATTTCGGCAAACCTGCCGCCCTGGCCGGCAGAGAGGTTATACATCTCCACCCGGTCTCCACCCAGGCCCACTTTATCCAGAATTTCCTTAACCCGCTTGACCCGCTTTTTGGCGTGCAAATTGCCTTCCCGGAAGTGACAGTCCCCTTCCAGGCAGCCGGCCACAAAGACCCCGTCCGCACCTTCCTCGAAGGCCATGAGCAGGTGGATGATGTCCACCTTGCCGGTGCATGGCACCTGGATGATGCGGATGTCCGGGGGATACTGCAGTCTCATCGAACCTGCCAGGTCCGCCGCGGAATACGCTCAGAACATGCAGCAAAAGGCGACAATCTTGGGCTCGAATGGCGTCATCATGAGCCTCCTCCAAATAGGGCTTTTATCTTGGCGCTCAACTGGTCATCCAGATAATGATCCACTTGGATGGTTTTCGCGGGACATTCGGAAGCGCAGATGCCGCAGCCCTGGCACAGGGCCTTGTTGATCTCGGAGACGTTGTCCCGGTTGATCTGCGGCACGTTGAAGGGGCAGACCCGCAC
>Ga0194126_10003627_pt1 | contig 24174 bp, 18 predicted proteins | sample TA2KigC150mmetaG_FD_148641 | JGI IMG/M metagenome (GOLD analysis project Ga0194126, IMG submission 148641) | Freshwater microbial communities from Lake Tanganyika, Tanzania - TA2015035 Kigoma Deep Cast 150m | ecosystem: Environmental > Aquatic > Freshwater > Lake | place: Tanzania: Lake... | reverse complement strand
CGGCGCCTCGGCGGGATGATCTTGGTTTTGCTGATGGAGATGGAGTCCATTGGCTCTCGCAGGGATCAAGAGACCATTCCGAATGCCGCTGATTATATCAGCCGCAAGGCATTTCGCCGGCAAAATGGGGTTTTCAAAATTTGGGAACATTTACCATCCGGCACTCCCGGCAGTCCAGAAATGGCTAAGGTTGCAGGCTTTCATTCAACGGAACCGCAGAGCACGCGAAGAACGCAGAGAATCCCATTTTTTCTCCGCGAGCACCGCGCTCTCTGCGGTAGGAAGATCGAAGCCCGTTCTTTTCGCGACTCCCTGATCCTTTCAACAGACTTATTCTTGAACATAAGTGCTATAATCGCGCCGGGTTCGAAGGCCGCTCAACCACCCGACCACGCGATCATCCGACTAAGCGACCATCCAACCACGCGACTATCTGACTAATCGACTACGCGACCACCCGACCACGCGACCACCCGACCATCCGACTAAGCGACCATCCAACCACACGACTATCTGACTAATCGACTACGCGACCACCCGACCACGCGACCACCCGACTAAGCGACCATCCAACCGCGCGACTATCTGACTAATCGACTACGCGACCACCCGACCAAAATGACCTTTGCCCACCTGCACGTCCACACGGAATATTCCCTGCTCGACGGTTTCTCCAATATCAAGAAGCTGGTTAATCGCGTAAGGGAATTGGATATGCCGGCGGTGGCGATCACCGACCACGGCACCATGTTCGGAGTGGTCGATTTCTACAAATCCGCGCTCGAAGCGGGGGTCAAGCCGGTCATCGGGCTCGAAGCCTACATGGCGGCGCGCGGCATGCGGGACCGAGATCCCAAACTGGACCGCTCCTCCTATCACCTGCTGCTGCTCGCCGAGAACGAAGCCGGCTACCGCAACCTGCTCCAGCTCGCCTCGGCCGCCCAGCTGGACGGCTTCTATTATTACCCGCGCGTCGACCGCGATTTCCTCGCCGCTCACTCCGAAGGGCTGATTTGCACCTCCGGCTGCATGTCCGCCGAGATCCCGCGCGCCTTGCTCGAGGACAATCCGCAGGAGGCCCTCAAGCGCTGGAACTGGTACTACGACGTGTTCGGGCCGGACCGCTTCTTCGTCGAACTGCAGAGCCACAACATCAAGGAGATCACCGACCTCAACCGCCGGCTGCTCGAACTGGGCGCGCGCTACTCCTCCCGTTACGTCGCCACCAACGACGTGCACTACATCAATCCGGACGACGCCCGATTGCAGGATATCCTGCTGGCGATCCAGACCAATTCCACGCTGAACGATCCGGATCGCATGCGCATGACCGACGATTCGTACTACCTGCGCACGCCGGCGGAGATGAATGCGCTGTTCGCCGAGGTGCCGGGCGCTCTCTCGAACACGCTGCTGATCGCCGAACGCTGCAACGTGGACCTGGGCTTCAAGGGCTATCACCTGCCCGAATTCCCGGTCCCCGAGGGGTACACCACCGAAAGTTACCTGCGCGCCCTGTGCGAAGAAGGAGCCATGAACAAGTATGGGGAGCGGGCGCGGGATCCGCAGATTCGCGAACGGCTCGAATACGAACTGGGCGTGATCAATTCGATGGGTTTTGCGGCCTACTTCCTGATCGTGTGGGACCTGTGCCGCTTCGCACGCGAGAACGACATCTGGTACAACGCCCGCGGCTCGGCCGCCGGCTCGATCGTCGCCTACACCCTCGGCATCACACTGGTCGACCCGCTCCAGCACGACCTGATCTTCGAACGCTTTCTCAACCCCGGACGAATCTCCATGCCGGATATCGACCTCGATTTCCGCGACGACCGCCGCGCCGAAATGCTCGAGTACTGCGCCCGCAAGTACGGCGACGACAAGGTGGCGCAGATCATCACCTTCGGCACCATGGGCACCAAGGCTGCCATCCGCGACGTGGCGCGCGTGATGGAGATCCCGCTGCCGGAGGTGGACCGCACAGCCAAGCTCGTGCCCTTCGTCTCCGGGCGCGGCACCACCATGCAGGACGCGCTGGCGGTGGCGGAGTTCAAGGAGATCTACGACAAGGACTCACAGATGCACGAGGTGATCGACGTGGCCACGCGCATGGAAGGCACCGTGCGCAACGCCGGCACACACGCCGCGGGCGTGGTCATCTCCGATCAGCCGATCGTCAATTACCTGCCGCTCCACCGTCCCACCTCCAACGCCGAGGAAACCCCAATCAAATCGGTGACTCAGTTCGAGATGGGCGTGCTGGACGCCCTCGGCATGCTCAAAGTGGATTTTCTCGGGCTGATCACATTGACCGTCATGGCGCGCGCCTGCGACCTGATCGAAAAGCGTCACAGGGTGCGGCTCGATCTGAACAACATTCCGCTGGATGATGATAAAGCCTTCGAACTGATGGGCAACGGGCAGACCGCCGGCCTGTTCCAGGTGGAAGGCGGCGGCATGACCCGCTGGCTGGTGCAGATGAAACCGCGCACCCTGGATAACATCATCGCCATGGTGGCCCTGTACCGTCCGGGACCGATGGCCTTCATCCCGGATTACATCGCGCGCATGCACGGCCAGGCGCAGGTGCAGTACCGTCACCCCGCCATGGAACCCATCTTTCAGGACACCTACGGCATTCCCGTGTATCAGGAACAATTGATGCGCGCCGCCGTGGAACTGGCGGGATACACCCCCTCCGAATCGGACGAACTGCGCAAGGCCATCTCGAAGAAGAAAAAAGCCGACATCGACAAGCACCGCGCCAAGTTCGTCAAGGGCGCGGTCGAAAAGGGGATCGAGAAAACCACAGCCGAGGCGATCTACGCGGACTGGGAGGAGTTTGCGCGTTATGGATTCAACAAATGTCTGCCGGGTGATGTGGAAGTGCTGGATTCATCCACAGGTCGCTGCGTAACCCTGGAGGCTCTGTATCGAGGCCAAACCCGCATCTCAAGCACGCTTTCCTGCAATACAGACAACCTTAAACTCACTTGCGGCCGTATCGTCGATGTGATCGATAATGGCGTGAGGCCGGTCTTTCGTCTTACCACGGGAACGGGACGGAAGATCGAAGCCACCGGCAATCATCCCTTTTACACCTATACCGGCTGGCGCCTGCTCTCCGATCTGCAGCCTGACGAATTCATAGCTGTTCCAAGGGTCATTCCAATTGAAGGCCGCAACGAATGGCCGGACCACGAAGTGATCGCGCTTGGTCATTTGCTGGCGGAAGGGAACCTGTGTCATCCATATTCCCTTTATTATTACAACCAGGATATGGAACAAGTCGGGGACTTCGTTCAAGCCGCCAATTCGTTCGCAAACGTTCGATGCACGATTTCCAGGCACAGAGGCACATATTCCGTATACGCCGCCCGTGCGGACAAGCGCTCGGAACCCGGCATTTTCACCTGGGCAGGGGAATTGGGATTGTTGGGCCGGGGCGCGCGCACAAAGGAGATCCCATCGGGCGTTTTTGAGTTGACGAATCGGCAAGTTGGATTATTGATCAGCCGCATGTGGGAGGGCGACGGTCACATCGATGTGCGCGGGCGCAGTCTGTACTACGCGACTGCCTCCCACCGAATGGCCGCGCAGCTTCAGCATTTGCTCCTTCGTTTTGGGATCATCAGCCGCCTGCGAACAGTGGAATTCCCATACAAGGGGGGACGCGTTGGATACCAGGTTTTCATCACAGGTCACGAAAATATCCAATCCTTCAAGAACAAAGTGGGTTGTTATTTTGTCAATCAGGCACGCAGGCAGGCGTTGCTTGAATTAACCCTCACAACACCTCCCGTCGCAATCGGGACAAAAGATGTCGTTCCTGCGGCGGTGAAGGAACATGTCCGGACAGCCAAGGACCGGTCTGGTTTCACCTGGGAAAAACTGTCCAAGACTACGGGCATTGCCCCGCGAGAGTTTTATCCCACAAACTCCGCTGGCAAGCTCGGTTTCGGTAGAAATACCCTTCAAAGATTGGGGGATTACTTCGATGACAACAATATCAAACGATATGCGGAAAGCGACCTGTATTGGGATCGCATCGCTTTTATCGAATATATCGGCGAAAAACAAACCTATGATCTTGAAATCGAAGGTCACCATAACTTCATCGCAAACGATATTCTCGTTCACAATAGTCATGCGGCCGATTACGGCGTGATCGCGGTCCAGACCGCCTACCTCAAGTCGCACTTTGCGGTCGAGTACATGACCGCGCTTATGTCCGCTTCTGCAGGACAGACAGAGAAAGTTGCGCTGTACGTGGCGGACGCGCGCTCCATGGGTCTGACGGTGCTGCCGCCGGACATCAACTCCTCGGAATGGGACTTCGCCATTGAAGGCGCGGGGGAGGATTCCAAGATTCGCTTTGGCCTGGGCGCGATCAAGAACGTCGGTTCGAATGCGGTCGAGGCGATCCTCAAGGCGCGGGAGCAGGGACGCTTCACAGACCTGAACGACTTCGCGCGCCGCGTCGATCTGCGTGCGGTCGGGAAGCGCTCCCTGGAATGCATGATCAAGGTCGGCGCGCTGGATGCGTTCGGCGCGCGCGCCTCCATGCTGGCCTCGCTCGACCGCATCGTGGCCATCAGCACCAATCACTTCCGCGCCGCGGACACGGGTCAGATGAGCCTGTTCGGCGCGAACACCGGGGTGATCGAGGAGATCCGGTTGCCGGATGTCAAGGATGTGGAAAAGCGCGAGATGCTCAACTGGGAGCGCGAGTTGATCGGACTGTACATTTCCGATCATCCGCTCAACGAATACCAAACCACGCTGGCCCAGGTCGTCACCCATTTCTCCGGCCAGTTGATCGAAGCCGCGCAGGAGGAGAAGGTGCGGGTGGCCGGCCTGATCACCAACATACGTCCGTATACAACGAAGACCGGCAAGGCCATGGGCTTCGTCTCCGCCGAGGACATTCAGGGGACGCTGGAGCTGGTATTCTTTCCCCGCACCTGGGACAAGCACCGCGAGCAAATGAACGTCGGGCGGATCATCATCGCCGAAGGCAAGGCGGACCAGAGCAACCCGCCGACCAAGATCTTAGTGGATACGATCAAGACGGAAATCAAGATCACAACTTCCGTGGAGTCGCCTCCACCACAAATGCAAACCGCGGTGGTGCGCCAACCGCTTTCCCAATCCAAGCCCTCTTCACCTGTGACCAATGAGAAAGCGGGGGCGGACATGCCTCCTCCGCCGGAGAACTTCCCCGATGACTGGGAGACCGAATGGCAGCCTTCCTTCCAGGAGGTGTCGCTGGCTTCGAAGCCTGAACCAAAACCTGAGAGTGAAGCTCCTGGTGTTCCACTCCCAGCCCAGGTGGAATCGATCATCGAAGAGGCGGCTCCTGTTGAACTTCCTCATGAACCGCTGCTCCCCTCCCTGTATGTTCCGCTGGCCAGGGAAGACAGGGATCAGGAGCATCCACCGCGGCAGATCACGATCACGCTGCGTTCCACGGGCGACCACGAACGCGACAAGCGCCGCATTAAAACCATGTATGGAACGCTGATCTCCTATCACGGGCGCGACAAGTTCAGTTTCCAGATCTTCGAGAACAGCCGCGCGCACCTGATCGATTTCCCCAACGACTCCACGCGCATCTGTCCCGACTTGCTCGAGCGCCTGAAGAGGCTGATCGGCGAGGAATCCTGGCGCGTGGAGGAGATCACCTTCCAATGATTTTCATGATATCGTGAGGTTGCTCATCGCCGCGCTTCAGATACAGGCTTCGTCTTAACCAACCCTCCGATAAGCGCGGCGACGAGGGGTGACATTTTAACTCCAGCGGACCGCATTGCAACGTTCGCAATCCGGCCTCTCGCACAGCAGCGCAAAGGGTTTTTCCCGGATCTTCCTGACGACCGCCTCGATCAAGCCCTTTAGTTGAATTGCCTGAACCAACGCGCCGCCCAGTTCGAAGCGGCGCGTGATATTTTGAATGTCGGGGGTGATGGCGTTGAATCCCTCCGAATCGCCGGGGAAACCCGGACACTCGACCACGCGATCCGGCAGCAACGCCCAGCGGACGAATTGCATGCGCCCGGCGAGCCTCTCGGCATAATGGATGCTGGTATTCACTGCGTGATCCACGCCAAGCAGCAGAATCCAGCCATCCTCCTCGGCCAGGTTTCCAATCAACCCCAGCGGATTGTACAGGGTCTGGGTGTTCAATATCGCATCCAGCCCGATTCCGGTGAACGATTGAATGGGATGGGAGGAGCGCTTCGCCCCGGACCGTTTCCTTAACACTTCCGGCAGGGTTCCCATCATGGGATCCACCGGCATGTCGGGATGAAAGGGCTCCGCCATTTTATTGAGATCCGTTTGTGCGCCATACGTGATCCCATTGTTGGGCGGGCCGGTCTCCGGATTCAGCATGGTTTTGTAGGTGAAGGCCGGCATGATGAAACCGCGCGTGGATTCCAACAGGGCGTCAAGCAGGGCGTCCGCGCCTCCCTCGATCGGACCGAATGCCTTGAGCGAGGCGTGCGCGATCGCATACTGGTCCGTCAGACCGAGGGATTTCAAGCCCGATGTTAGTTCGGATGCGGAGAGCATTCCAGGTTATTCACCAGGAGAGGATCGTTCAAGACTGCTTTGCAGTCCTGCGATTGGTTTTGCTCTTTCGCAGGTATGCGATGAGGGCATTGATGGTTTTCTTTACTTCTGTAGCCTTTTCATAGATTTGTTTGAAAGTCAACTCGTTAACATACTTCCGATCCATGGCAAGGTATATTTCTGATTGAATTTCGCTCGCCGAACGGCGCGCATATTTTAGAAACACGATGAACTCAGCATCCGAACCGGCATCGAATCCCTCCGCGGCATTATGCATCACCGAACCAGCGGCGGCGCAGATTTGATCGCGCAGTTCAAAATCGCGCGAGAAACTTCCCTGGCCAGCAGCATCGTAGATCAGATTGGCCAGCACGCGGGCCTCCTGCCAGGCCCGCAAATCCTCAAATCGTTCGATCTTCATCCACTTCCCACCCTCTCGACCACGCGACCACCCGACCACGCGACCATCCGACCACGCGACTACGCGACCACCCGACCACGCGACCTACCTCCCCTTCCAATTTGGCTGGCGTTTTTCGATGAAGGCCTTCATGCCCTCCTTCTGGTCCTCGGTTGAAAACAACGGATAGAAATTCCGTTTCTCCGCCTTGAGCCCCTCCGTCAGGCTGGTCTCGAACGCGGCGTTGACCGAATCCTTCGCCATGCGCACCGCCAACGGCGCGCGCTCGGCGATCTCCTCCGCAAAGGCGATTGCAGCTTCGAGATAACCATCGACAGGGACCACCCGGTTGGCAAGCCCAAACTGCAGTGCCTCCGCGGCGTTGAGCGTCCGGTTGTTGATCACCATCTCCATCGCAAGGTGCTTGCCCAACAGACGCGCCAGGCGCTGCGTTCCGCCGGCTCCCGGGATCACGCCGATGGTGATCTCCGGTTGCCCGAACTTCGCGCTCTCGGACGCCACGATCATGTCGCAGGAAAGGGCCAGCTCGCAGCCTCCTCCCAATGCCCAGCCGGACACCGCGGCGATGACGGGTTTGCGGACGGCGCGGATTCGATCCCACGCCTCCACGTGCCCCTGGGTCAGCATGTCAACTGCGGAGGACTCCGCCATCTCTTTGATATCCGCTCCGGCGGCAAACGCCTTTTCGTTCCCGGTGACGACCAACACGCGAATGCGCTCGTCCTTGTCGAATGCCTTCAAAGCATCGAAGAGTTCCTTCAACATGACGGCATTGAAGGCATTCATGGCCTGCGTACGATTGAGCTTGACGATCCCCACCTTGCCCTTGACTTCCGTGAGTATGGTTGTGAACGACATGGTTCCTCCGTTTTTCCAATCGCGGTGATGATTATAAGGGATGTTCGAGGATGCTGTATAATCACGCCGTTTGAAAATCCCTTCGAACGGAGAACACTAGTGGCGATCCTGCTTCAAATCCACTCCGACCTGCGCTGGCTGATCGTGATCCTGGCCGCTGTCGCATTGGTCAAATTCCTGGCCGGCTGGCTGAGGGACGCTTCCTTCGGTCGATTCGACCGCATTCTGGGCGCGGCATTCAATGGCTTGATGGACCTGCAGATAACTCTGGGATTGATCATTCTGCTGTGGAATGGTCTGGTGGAGGATGCCGGTTTCCCGCCTCGGCGTTTGGAGCACATGGGGGTGATGCTTGCGGCCGCAGTCATCGCCCACCTTGGATCACGCTGGAAGAAGAGCGGGGACAAAATCCGGTTCCGCAATTCGTTCCTTTTGATCCTGATCGTCCTGGGCCTGATCGTTCTAGGAGTAGCTCGGCTGCCGGGCGGCTGGAGCAGGTAATCCCCCCGGATCGAAGTTATTCGATTCGCGTGGCTTCATTGTGAAAAGGTTCCGCCGCCTGTCAACATGGGGGGGGCATGCTGATGGGAGGCGGCGGATTGACACCTAGATACCAGTAAAAGGGAGGGCAGGTGTCGATGAACAGAATATACCCCCGAATGAGAGCTGGGACCTTAGAATAAGGTTAGAAATTTGATGAATTTAGTCCTATTATTCCCGGTCAACTTCCCTCACCCTTTTTTCGCCTCGAAAACAAACCCATCCATTCCGTAATCTCCTCCTCGGACAGGGTTTTCAACTGCTCCTGCAAGGGTTCGGTCTGATGAGACTGTTGCAGCATCCTGGCGAATTGCTCAGAGGTGATCGATTCCGCGCGCGCTGCCCGGGCCGCAGCCTGGACCTCACGGTCCGAAGAGACCACGGTCCAATTCTTCGCGGCCGGTCCCATCTTCTGCAGCCGTGCGCGCATGGCTGAATCGGCGGTTTGTCCGATGCGGATGAAATGCGCTTCGATGGATCCCAACTTGCGGCTGCCGGCAAACCCTGGAGGCGCGCCATCGAAATACACCTCCACGGTGCGCCGCCTCCCGCGCGTGAATTCCTGCAGGATCGCGACCAGCTCCATCTCATCATCCGCTGAATCCAGGCGTAATCCCAGCCTGGGAATCAGGTTATGCCCGTCGATCAGGTATGGCATCGAGGAACAGTCACTCCAAACCGTGCCAATGAAATCTCAAACGGATTCCACCACCTTTGTGATCACTTGAAATTCGGGCGGATGCTCCAGGGTTTTCTTCACCTTGCACAATTCCGCCGAACGGACGAGCGCATCGTGGTATTGTAGCGGAAACGTCGGCGGCACCTGAATTTCGAGGTCGATCCTGTCCATCATGCCGGTCGCGGGGTTGGCCTGATTGCGCTGCACGATGCGGATTCCGTCCGTGGGCAGCCTGCGCTGGTTGCAGAACCCAAGCACGTAGATCCCCGCACAAGTTCCAATGGATGCCAGGAACAATTCGAACGGCATCGGCGCCGTGTTGGCCGGCGGCTGGTCAGTCATGACCGTGTGGTCGCGAAGATGCGCGTCCACACGCAATCCCCCGGGAAAATCAATAACCATCTCCATAAAAAGCCCTCCAAAATCTTGTTATGGTGTACCTTATTTGTGACAACCGGTTCCTCCTAAATTTTACCCCGCACCACTCCGAAACTCCCTGCGTATATAGGAACGTACAAGGAACGTATCCCGTGCGAAGCCACGATTCGATTGATATATAATGTACCCAGCATTTAAAAGGAGAACCAAATGGCAGACAAGAAATCCTCCGATATCGTGATTACCCAGCAAGGCGGCATGATCAAGGACATCCTGCTGCGCCTGAAGCTGATCCTGCGCCTGATGGGCGACCGTCGCGTGAACCTCTTCGCAAAGCTGATTCCCATCGCCACCTTGGTCTATTTGTTTTCTCCCGATCCTCTCATGATCCCGGTCATCGGGATCGTGGATGATGCGGCACTGCTCTGGCTGGGATCCTACATCTTTACCGAACTCTGTCCGCCGGAAGTCGTCCAGGAGCACCTCAAGGCTTTGGCAGGCAACTTGAAATCAGGAACGACGGACGAGGACGTGGTGGATGCGGAAACCACGGAAGTGAGCGATACGCCTGAAGATGAAGTGAAATAAATGAGACGTTTGCTGGCACTACTGATCCTGCCGCTGCTTGCCTGCAGCGGATCGAGCGAGATTCCCTCCGCAACGATCCCGACCTTCCTCGTCCCTGCAACCGAGGCGCCGCCCGCAGTGACTGAGACTGCTCCCGCGCCGGCGGTGAATTCCCCTGCGGCACCTCCAACGCCGATCCCAACGGTCCAGTTTTCAAATGCCCCGAATTTTCCGAACATTAACTTGTATGAATGGCGCCTCGTCACCAGCGGATTGATCCGCCCGGTGGACATCCAGGCCGCGTACGATGGAAGCGGCCGGCTGTTCATTATCGAAAAGTATGGCACAATCCGCCTCTTTGTGAACGGGACTCTTTTGACCGAGCCCTTCCTCGACATCTCCGATCGCGTGAACGACAGCAGCAACGAGATGGGGCTGCTCGGCCTGGCCTTCCACCCGGATTTCGAACGGAACGGATTCCTGTATGTCAATTACACCGGCCCCGGCGGGGATACCTACATCTCACGCTTTCAAGCCTCCGGGAACTCAGCCGATCCTGCAAGCGAGAAAATTCTGCTGACCATCGATCAGCCCTATCCCAACCACAATGGCGGGGCCGTGGTTTTCGGACCGGATGGGTATCTCTACCTGGCTCTGGGCGACGGCGGTCTGGCCGGCGATCCCCTCAAGAACGGACAGAATACGAATAGCCTGCTTGGGAAGATCCTGCGCATCGACGTGGACAACGGCGATCCCTACGCCATACCTCCGGACAATCCATTCGGTAACGAGGTCTGGGCGTACGGGCTGCGCAACCCGTGGCGTATTTCCTTCGACCGGCAGAGCGGCGATCTGTGGATCGGGGATGTCGGGCAAAACAAATGGGAGGAGATCGATTACCTGCCGGCCGGCTCGCCATTGGGGGCCAACTTCGGATGGAGCATCATGGAAGCCACCCATCCGTTCGACGGCGACGCGCGGGAGGGTTTGATCCTGCCCGTTGTTGAATACGGCCATGACCTCGGATGTTCCGTGACCGGCGGCATAGCCTACCGCGGAACCATGACCGAGTGGAGCGGCATCTATTTTTACGGCGATTATTGTTCGGGGACGGTCTGGGGCCTGCACCATTCCAACGGGAAGTGGGAAAACCGGATCCTGTTCGAGACGCGGGCCAACATCACGACCTTTGGCACGGACGAGGCGGGGGAGCTCCATTTTGCAGGCGACAATGGAAACATCTACATCATGGTCCGCAAATAAGGACATATTCCATCAACTAAAGGTTTTTTGTCACGCGACTTTGTGACGCCTGTCACTGGCAGGACAGACGTTTTCCTTTTAAACTGTTCATATCAGAGTCAGGAGGCAGGATGGCCGTTCGGGCGTGGAAGATCGAGAAGATCAAATACTGTGAGCACGCAGGTCACGAGATCGCGCTCGAGAACGAAGTGGTCTACCCACCCGAGTTCCTGCCCGACCAGCCGCCGAGAATCCTCGCCCGCCGCTGCTCCAACGTTTTGGAGTGCAACATGCTGGAGAAAGCGGCCTGCTTAATGTGCGGTACGAATCCTGACTTGGACCCTGTGTAAAAGAGCGACGAAAGTTGCTCTACCAAACTCTCTCCTCCCTCTGAGTTGGTCTAAAGGCTGCCCCGCGTGAGAACGCGGGGTATGCCGTTAATACGGCAGTTCCCTCAGAAAAGCCCGCACGCTCGCATCGGACGGCCGGGACTTGATCTGCCTGGGCGTGCCCACCTGTTTCAGTTCGCCGCCGATGACAACAGCCACGCGGTCTCCCATTTGCGCGGCTTCTAACAGGTTGTGCGTGACAAAGACCGTCGTGCGATGATCGCGTGAGAGCAGCCTGGAAAGGTCCTTCAACAATTGGGCGCGCGTCGGGGGATCCACGGCGGAGAACGGTTCGTCCATCAGCAGCAATTCGGGACCGAGCACGAACGCCCGCGCCAGACTCACCCGTTGAGCCTCACCGCCGGATAGCTGCCCGGCGCGGCGGTTCAGCAGGGAAGCCAACCCCATGGTCTTGGCCCATTTGTTCACGCGGGTCATGATCTCCTGCCCCTCCAATCCACGAAATTTCAATCCCAGCCCGATGTTCTCGCGCACGGAAAGGTCCATCAACAGCGGATCCTGAAAGACAAAGGCGATCATGCGGCGGTACTTCACATCATCCCACTCCCCCAGACTCGTGTTGTGAAAGGTGATCATGCCCCGCGCAGGCTTGATCAGATGCGCCAGTGCCAGCAGCAGCGTGCTCTTTCCGGCTCCGTTGGGACCGACGACCGCAAGCGTCTCGCCTCGGCGGATATCCAGCGAATCCACACGCAGCGCATCGATCTTTCCCCGGCGGATCAGCAGGTCGCGAATCTGGATCACCGCTTCACGCCTCTCTGCTGAATCCAGGTGAGGGCCAGGTTGATCAAATAGGTCAGGATCAAAAGCAGGGCGCTCAAGGCCAGGGCGCGCTCGAACTCGCCCTTGGAGGTCTCCAGCACAATGGCAGTGGTGAGCACGCGCGTCTGGCCTCGGATGTTGCCACCGACCATCATCGAGGCGCCCACCTCGGAGATCACGGAACCAAACCCGGCCATCAACGCGGCCAGCAAGGGCAGGCGCGCCTCGCGCCACAGGTGCAGGATCATCTGTATGCGTGAGGCGCCCAGGCCAAGCAGCTGCTGCTGCAGGCGCGGGTCGAGCGACTCGAGCGCGGCCGCGGTCAGGCCGGTCACCACCGGCGCGGCGATGATCGTTTGCGCCAGGACGATCGCCCAAGGCGTGTAGATCAACCGGAGGTCGCCGAGCGGTCCACTGCGCCAGAGCGACATGGCCACCACCAGGCCGACGACCACCGGGGGCAGTGCCATGCCGGTGTTGATAATGCTCAGGATGAATGAGCGGCCGCGAAAATCCCCCAGAGCCAGCCAGGTCCCGAAGGGCAGACCGAGCAACAGGCTGGCAGTCGTGGCGATCCCCGACACCTGCAGGGAGAGCAGAGTGATTTGAATGACTTCCCTATCGAAGGACATGGTGGTTTATGGTGATTCCGATCCTACATCGGGGATAAACAACGGCTGGCCATACTCTTCGACTCCGTACTCGCGGATGATCTGCTGACCCTCCGAGGATGTGACGAAATCTGCAAAAGCCTGCGCGCCCATCAGGTTGACATGAGGCCATTTTTCCGGATTGACCGTGATCACATGATACACGTTCAACAGGATCGGGTCACCTTCAAAAAGTATGACCAGATCCACATTGGATCGATAGGCCAGGAAGGTGCCGCGGTCCGTCAGGGCATATCCCTGCTTCTCCGAGGCGATGCTGAGTGTGGCTCCCTGTCCCTGACCGGTTTCCAGGTACCAGTCTTTTCCCGCCGGATCGAGGTCCGCCTGATCCCATAAGGACAATTCCTTTACATGCGTGCCGGACTCATCACCGCGGGAGACAAAGGTGGAGGCGGAGGCGAATATTTCCTCGAAGGCCGCGAGGGCCGTCGGCTGCGCGCGAATCGAGGCCGGGTCCATAGACGGACCGACGATCACGAAGTCGTTATGCATCACCGGTCGGCGCTCCAGGCCAAATCCCTCCTGCATGAATTTCAATTCCGCCTGTGGTGAATGCAGAAGGACGATATCCGCATTTCCCTGTTCGGCAATCTTCAACGCCTGGCCCGAACCAGTAGCGATAAGGTTGACCTGGTATCCGGTTTGCAGAGTGAAAGCCGGCAGCAGCACATCCAACAAACCCGAGTCCTGTGTGGAGGTGGTTGAAACCAGGATAACAGCGTTTTCAGGTACGGCTTCGGAACAGGAGGCCAGAAGCAGGAGAAAAAGGAGGGCGAATTTTTTCATTCAACGCCGACGGGAAAGGGGCGACTACGCAAGCCGCACCTTCAATCGGGATGAATTATACCCTCACGGGCACATCGTATTACAAGCCCAGGTCCGCATCCGTCTTATCGGCGTCCGGGTAGAACAGCGGCTGGCCGAACTCCTCCACACCGAATTCGCCGATGACCGACTGCGTATCCGGGTGTGTCATGAACTTGGCAAAGGCAATGGCGCCATCATAGTTCACCTTCGGCCACTTGTCGGGACTGACTGCGATCACATGATAGACATTGAGCAGGCTTTTGTCACCTTCCACAAGCAGATCCAGTTGATATTTATCCTTGTTGGCAAGATATGTGGCCCGGTCGGTGAGGATATACGCGCTCTTTTCATTCGCGACGATGAGCGAGGCGCCCATGCCCTGGCCAGTCTCGATGTACCAGGCCTGACCGGCCGGATCAAGTTCGGCGGCTTTCCAAATCGCCAGTTCCTTCTTGTGAGTGCCGGAGTCATCGCCGCGCGTGATGAAGGGATCACCGGCTTCATAAATCGCCTTGAAGGCGTCTGCAGCTGAAGTCATTCCCTTGATGCCGGCGGGGTCTGCGGCAGGACCGACGATGATGAAGTCGTTGTGCATGACGAGGAAGCGGTCCTTGCCATTCCCCGCCTGCATGAACGCGACTTCGGATGACGGAGCATGCACCAACAGGACATCGGCATTGCCCTCCTCGCCCATCTTCATGGCTTCACCGGAACCGACCGCCACGGTCTGGACCGTGTAACCCGTCCGGTCCTGGAACATCGGCACCAGCATATCGAGGAGTCCGGAATCCTGCGTGGAGGTGGTGGTGGCCAGGATCAGGTTCGGATTGGCCGGCGCGGGGACAGGTGCCTCGGTGGGAATTTCGGTTGCAGGCGCCTGCGGTTCGGGAACCGGTGTGGCCTGGCTGCAAGCCGTGAGCAGCAGGGCAAGAACAAACATTGCTGAAAATGTATAGTGAGCCTTTTTCACAGGATTCCTCCTTGTGATTTGCAAGGATCGATTCGGCGTAGATTTTATCCACGCCAACCATGACACTGGACGCCTTGATTACGGCATACGCCTCCCTGCCTTCCCGAAGGTCCAGGTTTTCGACGGAGCTGTTCGTGATAACCGAGACGATCCATGTACCCCCGGGCAGTTCCAGCAGGACTTCTGAATTTACGGCACCCTTTGTTACCTTGATCACTTTCGCCTTCAATACATTGCGCGCGCTCAGTTTCATCTTTCGGCTCCTTATAGCGCTATTTGTTCTCCGCTGTGGGTGGTGACGTATCCCGTCAGCGACGCGGTTGCGCGCCTGAAATCGGCCGTCTGCAGATAATCAAGCACGGGGGCGAGGGCAGGCTCGTTCTCGCGCGGCAGGACCAGATCATAACGTTCTTCGAACAGGGGAATGAAATCCAGCCCATGCTGGTGCGCCGCAGCCTGCAACCCAAGAGCCATGTCCGCCTGGTCGTTTGCGACCAGCATGGCTGCTTCGCTGTGGGTCGACACAACCTTTTCATAGCCGTTGATCTTTTCAATCGGAATCTGGAGTCGTTTCAATTCACCATCCAACCACAAGCGGGTTCCCGAACCCGGGTTGCGGTTTACGAAGCGGGTGTTCGGCTTGAGGAGGTCGGCCATCTTTTTAATGCCTCTGGGATTGCCGGCGGCAAGCAACAATCCCTGCGTACGATGAGCCAGAGTGATAATTTCCACCTCCCGATCGGGAAACAAATGGCGGACATAAGGCGTGTTGTATTCACCGCTTTCATCCAGGAGATGGGACCCGGAGATCTGACACAGCCCCTTCCGAAGGTTGACGAGACCATCCAGGGAACCGACCGGCAGGCTGAGCAAGGTGACGTGGTTTTGGAGCAATTCGGCGATGCCCTCCAGCGCCAGGTCGTGGCTTCCGGAAAAGATGATGGCTGGTTTTTTCCCTTTCGGCAGGATGATCTCCTGTAAAAGCAAAGCGCCGGCCTTGGCATGGTAGAACTTTTCCGTCACCCTCCCGGTCTTGCGAACCTCTCCGACTTCGACCAGTTCCGCCTGCTCGAGCGCGAGGATGTGATGCCGCACCCAGGCGGGGGATTGGTGCATGATGTGCGCCAGCTGCGTGAGCGTGGCGGGGGAGGCCATCAGCAGGCGCAGGATTTCCAGGCGCCGCGCATCGGACAGGACTTTGATCTGGGTGAAGGAATCAAGCGGCTCGATTTTCTTCATATTGGTTAAGGATTTTCTTAATCGTGAGTCTAAGGGGGATTCGTATGAATGTCAAGTGAGAGCTCCGGTTGACACCGCTCCATGCCCGTGATATAAATCGCCAACAATTTACGGATTTGCTCATCCAGAGAGGCTGAGGGACCGACCCGATGACGCCTCGGCAACCGGTGGTCGATTAGTCATATTGTCGCGTAGTCTGATGGTCAAGAGACCGCGCGATTACGTGACTTCAAGTCCAAGCGACTAATTACGGTGCCAACTTCGGCGGATCGCAGGACGATGAATTTCGTCCAACCATCCGGGAGATGAGAGATGGCTTTATCGACGTCGCCTCTCAGCATGAGAGGCGATTTTATTGCATACACGTCATGATCCATACAGATAAACGCAACCTGGGAGTGCCGATGATCCAGCGCAAATACACCAACTGCCGCTACCTCGATGCCCTCGAAAAGAAGGTGCTTGTCTTCGACGGCGCCATGGGAACGAGTCTGCAACTGCAAAATCTGACTGCCGAACATTTCGGCGGCGAACAATACAACGGATGCAACGACTACCTTGTCATCTCGTATCCGCAAGCCGTGGAAAAAGTCCATCGCTCGTTTCTCGAAGTCGGCGTGGATGTGATCGAGACCGACACCTTCCGCTCGAATCGAATCACGATGAGGGAATACGGGTTGCAGGATCGCGTCATCGAAATCAATGAAACCGCCGCGAGCTTGGCAAGAAGACTGGCAGATGAATACTCGAAAGTTCCCTCATCCCCAGCCCTTCTCCCTCTGGGAGAAGGGAGCGAGTCCCCCTCTCCAACGGGAGAGGGGTCAGGGGTGAGGGAGCGCTTCATCGCTGGCTCCATCGGACCCTCGGGCAAGCTCCCCTCCACCAACGATCCCGAACTCTCCAACGTCAGTTTTGACGAACTTGTGGATGTATTCCGCGAGCAGGCAATCGGATTGATCGAAGGAGGAGTGGACGTCCTGCTCATCGAAACCTCGCAGGACATCCTCGAAGTCAAAGCCGCCATCCTCGGTTGTCACAAAGCCATGGACGAGACGCAGGTCTGGGTGCCGATCCAGGCCCAGGTCACGCTTGACACGACAGGCCGCATGCTGCTCGGCACCGACATCCACGCCGCGCTCACCATCCTGGAAGGCATGGGCATCGATGTCATCGGCCTCAATTGTTCCACGGGACCTGAGCACATGCGCGAGCCCATCCGCATCCTCGGTGAGAATTCCACGCTGCCCGTTTCGTGCATCCCCAATGCGGGCTTGCCGCTCAACGTCGACGGTCAAGCCGTCTACCCACTCGAGCCCGAACCGTTTGCGAACGACCTCCACGAATTTGTGACCAAGCACAATATTTCTGTTGTGGGTGGATGTTGTGGCACGACGCCTGCTCATCTTAAGTTGCTGGTTGACAGGCTGAATCAGTTTCCACATCCCAAGCGACCGGTTCACTCTACGCCTCAACTCGCCTCAGCCATGTCAGCGATCGCCATTCGGCAGGACCCCGCCCCCACTCTGCTTGGTGAGCGCTGCAACGCACAAGGCTCACGCAAGTTCAAGCGACTCCTGCTCGAGGAGGATTACGACTCCATTTTGGAGATCGCCCGTGAACAGGTCGAATACGGCGCGCACGCCCTCGACATCTCCTGCGCCGTCACCGAACGCCCCGACGAAGCCGAACTGATGCGCAAGGTGGTCAAGAAACTCGAATTGGGCGTGGATGTCCCGCTGGTGATCGATACCACCGAACTCGATGTGCTCGAGGTCGCCCTCAAGACCGCGCCCGGACGATGTCTCATCAATTCGACACACCTCGAAGCAGGCCGTGAAAAGGTCGATAAGGTTTTCAAACTGGCTAAGCAGCACAACGCCGCCGTCATCGTGTTGACCATTGACGAAAACGGCATGGCCAAGACGCGAGACAAGAAACTCGAAGTCGCCCAGCGCATTTACGACATCGCTTTGGACGGGCATGGCTTGCGCGCCGACGCGCTTGTCTTCGACACGCTGACCTTCACCCTCGCCACAGGCGATGCCGAATTTGCCAACTCTGCCATCGAAACCATCGAAGGCATCCGCCTGATCAAACAGCACCTGCCCGGCGTGATGGCATCGCTGGGCGTGAGCAACCTCTCGTTCGGCCTCGCTTCACAGGCCCGCCCCGTGCTGAACTCGGTCATGCTCTACCACTGCGTCCGGGCTGGCCTCGACATGGCTATCGTCAATCCCGCCCACGTCACCGCCTACGCCGACATCCCACAGGAAGAACGCGACCTCGCTGAAGACCTGATCTTCAACCGCCGCCCCGAAGCGTTGCAGCGTTACATCGAATACTTCGAAAAGGTCATACCCGCCACCGAATCCACCCTCGCTGACCCGACAGAGGGCATGACCGCCGAACAGCGCCTGCACTGGAAGATCGTTCACCGCAAGAAAGACGGCGTCGAAGCGGATATTGATGAGATTATCAACCGCTCCCTCATCCCCAACCCTTCCCCCGAGGGGGGAAGGGAGCCAGAACCCCCCTCTCCTACGGGAGAGGGCAGGATGAGGGCGCGCCAACACGAAATCGCCGTCCACACCCTCAACAACGTACTGCTCCCCGCCATGAAAGAGGTCGGCGATAAATTCGGAGCGGGTGAATTGATCCTGCCCTTCGTGCTCCAATCCGCCGAGGTGATGAAGAAGGCGGTTGCACATCTTGAGAATTACCTCGAAAAGAAGGAAGGTGTCAGCAAGGGAACGGTGGTCATCGCGACAGTCTATGGAGACGTGCACGACATCGGCAAGAATCTTGTCAAAACGATCCTTGCCAACAACGGTTACGATGTGATCGACCTCGGCAAACAGGTGCCGGCCGAGACGATCATCACCAAAGCGGTGGAAGTCAATGCCACTGCCATTGGATTGTCTGCATTGCTGGTTTCCACCTCCAAGCAGATGCCGCTCATCGTCAATGAACTGCATCGCCGCGGACACCAGATCCCCGTGCTGATCGGCGGCGCAGCCATCAACCGGCGCTTCGGACGTCGCATCCTGCAAACCGAGAGCGGGGAATTCTACGGGCCGGGTGTCTTCTATTGCAAGGATGCCTTCGAAGGCCTTGAAACCATGGATGTTCTTATCAACGCCGGGAAACGGCCCGATCTCCTGTCGAGAATCATCAAAGAGGCGGAAATGGAACTTGGTCGAGCCTCCGCTCACCGTTCGAACCTTCAAACGATCCCACGTTCAAGCGTTCAACCCGCACCGCTCACCCTCCCTCCCTCCAGATTCGGCATGCGCGTCGTTAAAAATATGCCGCTCGAAATGGTGCTCACCCACCTCAATATTAATGAGCTGTACCGGCTCTCCTGGGGAGCAAAGAACGCGCATGGTGTGGAATGGGAGAAACTCAAAACCGAATTCGACGAACGCCTTCAAGAAATGAAGAAGAAAGCCCTCCGGGATAAATGGCTCAACGCCCAGGGTGTCTACGGCATCTTCCCCTGCCAATCCGAAGGCGACGATCTCATCATCTACGACCCCAAGGATTTGGGGCTTTCCAACCCGCAACCATTGACGCGTTTGTCCTTTCCTCGCCAGCCCTATGATGAACATCTCTGTCTTGCAGACTACTTCGTCTCGGTTGCGTCGGGTCAATTGGATGCGGTCGCCTTCCAGGTCGTCACCGTCGGGCAGGAAGCCACGGAACGATTCGATCGATTGCAGGCTGCGCACGATTACTCCGAGGCCTATTTCACACACGGGCTTGCCGTCCAGGCCGCAGACGCAACGGCGGATTACTTGCATCAACACCTTCGGCGGGAGTTGGGCATCGCAGAGAACCAGGGCAAACGGTATTCTTGGGGCTATCCCGCCATCCCTGAACTGGAAGATCATAAAAAGATCTTCGAACTATTGCCGGCCGTCGCCAGTGAATTGGGCATGAGCCTGAGTGCCGCCCATCAATTGATCCCTGAACAATCCACTGCCGCGATCCTTGTCCATCATCCACATGCCAAGTATTATTCGGTAGGCGAAAGCCGTGTGGAACAGTTAATGAAGGCATGAGCAGTTACAGGTAAACAAGTACACAGGTACACAGGTAAACAGGTACTTGTCTACTTGTATACTTGTATATCTGCTTCCTCTGATACGTACACCCGCACACCGCACTCCTCATGAAGAATCGCTACACGCTGCTTCTCTTACTCTCCCTCACCATTTTCGGGGCGGTGATTACGCCGCACTTCGGCGAATCGTGGGACGAACTCAAGTTCTATAAATATGCGGCTACAGCGTTGCGCGCGTATCGGACATGGCCCACCGAGGGTACAGTTCAAACCTTTGGGAATACGTACGATGAATACGGACCCGCCTTTGTCATGTTCGTGACCCTTGCGGCAAAACCATTGCGGATCCTATTCATCGAATCAGATGCCCGGCATTACCTGTACTTTCTCACCTTTCTGGCCGGTGTATGGGCATTTTATGGGTTGTGCAGTCGCTGGCTATCCCCGGGCAGCGCTGCCTTTTCCACCCTGCTTTTTGCCACCCAGCCCTTGTTCATCGGTCATGCCTTCATCAGCCCAAAGGACATGCCTTTCCTCTCGTTCTTTCTGATGTCGATGCATCTGGGCCTGCGCCTGTTCGATCGGCCGCTTCCAAAGCAGAACCATGCAGCGGGTGCTCGTCCCCAATGGAATCTGTTCGTTCTCACCATCCTTTGGATGGCGCTTATCCTGATGTTGTACCTGTTCACCGATTCAGTGCATCGATGGATCGAAGACCTCGTGCGTGCAGCCAAAGCCGGAGAAACCAACCTCCTCTCCCTGATCGCCTCGGACATCGGGAAAGCGGAGGCAGCGGTTTACGTCCAGCGCTACTTCCTATTCTTCCTATGGGCGCGTTCGCTGCTCTTTCTTGTTTCTTCCGTACTCCTGCTGGTAGTCCTCCATCGTCGTGCCCCTGCTTTCTTTCATTCACTACCCGCAATCATCCTTCCGGCAGCAATCCTGGGTATCACCACCTCCATACGCGTGCTCGGTCCGTTTGCCGCGGTCTTTATTGCATCCCACGCCCTGCGGAAACACGGCCGGCAGGCTCTTGCGTCCCTCGCTGCCTACGCCATCCTCGCCGTCATCACCTGCTATTTGACCTGGCCGTACCTTTGGCCCAACCCGCTTGGTCATCTCATCGAAAGCCTGCTGGTCATGTCCCGCTACCCCTGGAATGGTCAGGTGCTTTTCAACGGCACGTTGCATGCTTCCACGGACCTGCCGATCGCCTATCTGCCCACGCTGCTGGGCATTCAGTTCACCGAGCCGGTTTGGGCTTTGACCGTTCTGGGACTGGCCGCGGCGGTCAAGGGTCCGGGCGTGAAGCGGCAGCTGTTGCCTCTCGCCCTCGTGTGGCTGCTCATTCCATTGCTGGGTTTCATCCTCGGTCGTGCACCGCTGTATGATAACTTCCGGCAGATCTTCTTCGTTCTCCCGCCCATCTTCATCCTGGCCGGTGCAGCCTTTGACCAAATCAGCGATGGCCGCGTGCGCATCGCGTTAATGACCTTGTGCCTTCTGCCCGGTCTGCTGGATGCCGTACGACTGCATCCCTACGAATACATCTATTACAACCGTTTCATTGGTGGTGTGAACGGCGCCTTCCGCAAATATGAACTCGACTATTGGGGAACCTCCTATCGTGAAGCCGCCCAAGATATCAACGAATCAGCACCCGCGAACGCAACGATCTGGGCGGATGGTCCCGCGCACATTCTGGAGGCCTATGCGCGCGAGGACCTTCGTGTGTATTCCGGTTACGAACCCGAGCGCGCCGATCGCTATGATTACGTGGTTTCGACCAGCCGCTACAACCTCGATCAGACATCCCATCCCGAAGCGGAGATTGTTCACATGATCAAGCGGGACGGTGCCATTCTTACTGTCATAAAACAGCCGTGAACACGGAGGAACGATGAGCAATTTTCTGGAACGCCTTGAACAGGGCACCCTGTTGATCGACGGTGCGATGGGCACCATGCTGCACGCGCGCGGCATCGGCTTCGATCAATGCTTCGACCAACTGAACCTGAACCAGCCGTCCAGCGTGGCCGATATCCATCGTGAATATATCGAGGCGGGCGCGCAGGTGATCATCACCAACACCTTTGGCGCGAATCGTTTCAAGTTGGGAAAACACGGTCTGCAGGAGCAGGTGGCTGAAATCAATCGCGCCGGCGTGGAGCTTGCCCGGCGTGTGATCGCAGCCTCCTACAAGGATGTCCTGATCGCGGGCGATGTCGGTCCGCTTGGCGTGCGGATCGCCCCCTTCGGTCGTGTGAAGCCCGAGGAGGCGCGCGCCGCGTTCGTCGAACAAATGCGGGCATTGAAGGAGGCCGGGGCAGATCTGATCCTGATCGAGACCATGAGCGATCTGTATGAGATCCAGGAGGCGATCCGGGCGGCCAGGGAATCGAGCACCCTGCCGGTGGCCGCCACGGTGACGTTCACGCGCGACGATCGCACGCTGCTCGGTGACGATCCGATCATGGTGGCCCGCACGCTGGCGCAAGCAGGAGCGGAGGTCATCGGTGTGAATTGTTCGGGCGGGCCATCGCAACTCCTGCGCATTCTCAAACAAATGAAGCAGGCCGTGCCCGAGGGAAAATTCTGGGTCAAGCCGAACGCCGGCTGGCCCGAGCAGGTGGGCGGGAGAATCATGTATCCCGCCGACCCGGAGTATTTTGGGGAATACGCCGTGTCTCTGCGCGAATCCGGCGCGAACGTCATCGGAGGCTGTTGCGGCACCACACCCCAGCACATCGCGGCGATGAAGAGGGCACTTGAGACAGCGCCGGTTCCGTCCGTGGATCTAATAACCATCCTTCCAGTTGACGAGCTCACCGAGGAACCGGTGGAACAACCGACTCAATTCGCACAAAAACTGGCGGAGGGGAAATTTACGATATCGGTCGAGATGGATCCGCCGCGCGGTCTCTCGACCCACAAGCTGATCGCCGGCGCCTCCCTGCTGCAGGATGCCGGCGCGGATGTGATCAACGTGGCCGATTCCCCCATGGCGCGCATGCGCATGTCCGCCTGGGCGGTTTGCGATGTGATACAAAGAAAGCTCGGCGTGGAAGTCACCCTGCATTTCCCCACGCGCGGGCGCAACCTGCTGCGCGTGCAGGGCGATCTGCTGGCCGCCCATGCGATCGGCCTGCGAAACATCTTCGTGGTGATGGGCGATCCGACCTCCATCGGGGATTACCCGGAGGCCATGGACAATTACGATCTGGTTCCCTCCGGTTTGATCAAACTCATCAAGCAGGGATTTAATCAGGGCTTGGATCATTCCGGCACGAGCATTGGCCAGCCGACCAACTTCTTCGTCGGCGCGGCGCTCAACCTTTGTCCGCCCGATCTGGAGAACGAAATTCGTAACCTGCACCGCAAGATGAACGCGGGAGCGGATTTCTTTTTGACGCAGCCAATCTATCGGCCGGAGGATGGGCTGAATTTGCTCAACGCCTATGAAGCCAGGCATGGAAAATTTGAAAAACCAATCCTGGCGGGGATTCTGCCCCTGGTCAACGCGAAGCACGCGAACTTCCTGCACAACGAAGTTCCGGGTGTGTTCATTCCCGAAGCGGCGCGCAAGCGGATCGAGGCAGCCGGCGGCGCAGAAAACGGGGTGAAGGTTGGGGTGGAATTGTCGGTTGAATTAATCCGACAGATCAAAAGCTGGGCGCATGGTATCTACATCATGCCGCAATTCCACCGTTACGACATTGTGGCGGAGATCGTGGAAGCGGTAAAATAGACAGTGGACCGTGGACGAGAGACGATGGTCCATGGTCAACGGTCCAACAACTATGCTCCTCACCATTGATCTTGGCAACACCAATCTCACACTGGGTCTGTATGAGGGTGATCAGCTCGGCGCGCACTGGCGCCTGGCGACGGATCACAACCGCATGCCGGATGAATACGGCCTGCAGTTCCTGGGCTTGCTGCAGAATGCGGGGAAGGCGACCACCGATCTTCGGGGGATCGCGATCGCATCGGT
>Ga0194126_10003624_pt1 | contig 24181 bp, 19 predicted proteins | sample TA2KigC150mmetaG_FD_148641 | JGI IMG/M metagenome (GOLD analysis project Ga0194126, IMG submission 148641) | Freshwater microbial communities from Lake Tanganyika, Tanzania - TA2015035 Kigoma Deep Cast 150m | ecosystem: Environmental > Aquatic > Freshwater > Lake | place: Tanzania: Lake... | reverse complement strand
TCCAGGTGCTCCAGCATCACCTGGTAGACGTAGCGGCCTTCGACCTGGGCAAACTCCCACCAGTGGTTGTGAATCCCGAACGCCAGGCCGTTTTCGGCGGCCACCGCGTGGGCCTCGTTAAACAGGTCGCAGGTTTGCCTGACCAGGCCCATCGTCTCGAAGCCCTCAGGCCCTTTCCCAGAGACGATGCGCTGGCAGTTCATGGCGGCCATGAAGTCCAGCACCCTGTTTTTGTCTTTGCCCACCGGCAGGGGCGTGTGCGCGGAGGGTACCTCCAGCCCCATCTCCCTGAAGAGCCTGGCGGCTTCGGCGGTCGTCGTCCCAGGAAGATCGAAGATGGGTTCCACGCCGACGTAGCCGATGTCGGCGACCTTCTTCATTACCCTGGCAAAGTCCCTGGCCAGGGCTTCTCGCACGGTGTACAGTTGTAGGGCAATAGGAATAGCCATGCTTATCCTCCCTATGCTCAGATTTAGCTGTAGGGCAAGTTGGCAGCTTGCCCTACTTCTCAGCCGGTGCTCGCTGGTCGTAGGCGCGCAGTTGGGTGAGGTTACGGATGAAGATCACCCCCACGCCCCCGATGCCCAGCACCGCCGCTTCCAGCGAAACGTAGCCGACGCTCCTCAGCAGCCAGAAGACGGGCACCATCAGCACGGTCATGAGCATTACCGCCCGCGGGCTGTTGCGCAGTACGAAGTAGCCAACCCCCCACAGAGCCACGGCGATGGGCACCGCCAGCGGCTGCTGCCAGAGGAACAGTCCCGATAGCGTGCTCAGTCCCATTCCTCCAGCGAATCCGACGTAGGCCGACCAACAATGACCGGCCACCGCGCCCACGCCCGCGGCCGGCAGTGCCCACGGAGTCCCTGTCCATCTCACCGCCAGCCAGGCGGCTAGCACCCCCTTGCTGGCATCCACCAGCGCGGTGACCACACCCCAGGCGAGGCCAGCCAGGCGGGACACGTTGAGCCCGCCGGTGTGACCGCTGCCAGTGGAACGCAGGTCCGGCTTCTTAAGCAGGCGGGTCACCAGCACGCCGGTAGGGAAAGAGCCGATGAGGTAGCCGAACACGGCGGCCAAAAGCAAATGAACTATCAACGTCAGCACACCACCCGTAGACTTCTCGTTCGCCGAAGGTCTCTGACCGAGGCGGGCTCGGTCGGAGACCTTCGCCCAACCTTAGTTTCTAGCACACCACCCGTAGACGGCGCGGCATCGCGCTGACCGCCAGCCGATGGGCATCAGTGCGCATGATCTCCCCATCCACGTGCACTGGCAAGCCCTGCTCCGAGGCGACGACGATGTGCGCCGTCCGATCCACTGTTACCGTCGGCTGCGTAGCGTGGGTGCCACGGATAAAATAGGGCAGCAGGCGGAAGATGCCCAGTTGGCTCACCTGACGGGCCAGGGTCACGTCCAGCAGGCCGTCGTCCTGCACCGCCTGGGGGGCGATCATGAACATGCCGCCCGTGCGGCGGCCATTGGCCACGGAGACCATCAACAGCGGCAGCTCCATCTCCTGCTCGTCGTAACGCACCGTCACCAGGGGCGCTTTGTAGTACAGGAAGATAGTCCTCAGCACTGCCACCAGGAAGACCAGCGACCCGCGCAGGTAGTGCAGCTTGTAGCTTTCCACCGTGGTGGCGGCGTCGAAGCCCGCGCCGAAGTTATTGCCGAAGTAGCGCACGTGCCCCAGCTCGTCTTCCACGCGGCCGACGTCCACCACCCGCGTCTTCGCGGCGGCCAGCACGCGGCAGGCGGCGGCCGCGTCGCCGATGGGCAGGCCCATGCACCAGGCGAAGTCGTTGCCGGTGCCGATGGGGATGAGGCCCAGGGCCGCGGCGGCGGGCTTTCCAGCCTCCCAGGCCGGCGTGCCCAGGCTGGGGACGACGATGCCGTTGAGCACCTCGTTGGCCAGGCCGTCGCCGCCCACGGCCGCGATGATCTCCCATCCCTCCCGCATCGCCTGCGCGGCCTGGGTCACCGCCGAGAGTTGCTCCGTCGTCTCGACGATGTCGAACGTTGCTTTCGCTTCCGTCAGCGTATGGCGGATGACCTCCGCCGTCCGCTGGCCAGCTCCCCGCCCTGCGGCGGGGTTGAGAATGACTTTGATGGTGGGCATTGTCTCCTCCTGCTGTGCGCTGTAACTATAGCACTTCAATTCAGCGGTTTGCTCCAATTCCTTGACTGCCTCCTCGGGCAGATGTACGGTGATCGCTCTGGTTGTCATTGCTACCTCCCTAGCTTTTCACTCCTTGCTGCAACTCGTATAGCTTGTTAAGTGCCTCCAGCGGGGTCATGGACTCGATATCTAGCTTCTTCAGCTCCTCGATGATGGGACTGGCCTCGGGGAAGAGGGCCAGTTGGCGGATTTCGGCGATGCGGCGGGGTCTGATGGGGGCTCTCTGGGCATCGCGCTCCAACTCATTCAGGATCTCCTCGGCGCGGTGGATGATGGTCCTGGGCAGGCCGGCCAACTGGGCCACGTGGATGCCGTAGCTGCGGTCGGCACCGCCGGGGACGATTTTGTGCAGGAAGATCACGTCGTCGCCCTCCTCGGCCACGGCCACGTTGTAGTTGCGCACCCTGGGCAGGAGGCTGGCCAGCTCGGTCAGCTCGTGGTAGTGAGTGGCGTACAGGGTCTTGGCGCGGAGACGCGGATGGTTGTGGATGTGCTCTACCACCGCCCAGGCGATGGACAGGCCGTCGTAGGTGCTGGTGCCCCGCCCGATCTCGTCCAGAATGAGCAGGCTGCGGTTGGTGGCATGGTGGAGGATGTTGGCCATCTCGATCATCTCCACCATGAAAGTGGATTGGCCGGCCCAGATCTCGTCCTGAGCGCCGATGCGGGTGAAGATGCGGTCCACCAGCCCCAGCCGGGCTTCGTCGGCGGGGACGAAGGAGCCGATTTGGGCCATGAGGACGATGAGGGCCACCTGGCGGAGGTAAGTACTTTTCCCGCTCATGTTCGGGCCGGTGATGATCAGAATCATCTCCTCCTGGGAGAAGTGGGCATCGTTGGGGACGAAGGGCTCCTCCCGCCGGGTGAGCTCTACCACTGGATGGCGGCCAGCGATGATCTCGATCTCATCTCCATCGGTCAGGATGGGGCGGACGTAGTTGTTGCCGATGGCGACCTCGGCCAGGGCGACGTAGACGTCCAGGTGGGCCAGGGCGCGGGCGGTGGAAAGCAGCCGTTCGGCGGCGGAGGCTACCTGATCGCAGACCTGGCGGAACAGGCGGGCCTCGATGTCGAGAATGCGCTCCTGGGCGTTCAGGATCAGCGATTCGTACTCCTTGAGCTCCGGGGTGATGAAGCGCTCGGCGTTCACCAGGGTCTGCTTGCGGATGTACTCCTCAGGCACGGCATCCAGGTTAGCTTTGGTCACCTCGATGTAGTAGCCGAACACCTTGTTGTAGCCCACTTTCAGGGATTTGATGCCCGTGCGCTTCCGCTCAGTCTGCTCTAAATTGGCTACCCAGCGTTTGGCATCTCTGGAGGCGGCGACGACGCTGTCCAGCTCCGCCGAGAAGCCGGCCTTGATCACCCCGCCGCTGGCCAGCGTAGCCGGCGGGTCGTCCACGATGGCCTCGGCGATGAGAGAGGCCACCTCCTTGCAGGGATCCAATTGAGGGATCAGGGACAAGGGACAAGGGACAAGGGACAAGGGCCTAGTCCCTAGTCCCTTGTCCCTAATCCCTTCAACCTGTGATAGCGCCTCCCGAATCTGCGGCACCTTCTCCAGGCTCTGGCGAATCCCCACCAGGTCCCGCGGTACCGCAATGCGCTGGGCCACTCGACTGGTCAGCCTCTCCAGATCGGCCAGCTCTTCGAGCAGGGCCATCACCTGCGTTCGGGTCGGCGTGTCCCGATAGAAAGCTTCGACAGCGTCCAGCCGCTGCTCCAGCTTATCCACGTCCAGCAGCGGCTGGTTGAGCCACTGGCGGAGCAGTCGTCCGCCCATGGCCGTGACCGTGGCGTCCAGCACGCCCAGCAATGATCCTTTGACCGAGCCGGTGCGGATGGTCTGGGTCAGTTCCAGATTGCGCCGCGTGGAGGCGTCGAGGGTCATGAACTCGCTGGTGGAGTAGGTGCGCAGATCGCTCAGTTGGGCCAGGGCTGCCTTCTGGGTCTCTTGCAGGTACTGGACGATGGCCCCGGCGGCCCGCACGGCCAGGGGCAGCCCTTCGCAGCCGTAGCCAGCCAGCGAGGCCACCTCGAAGTGATCGAGGAGGGCCTGGCGGGCGTTGCCCAGCTCGAAGCGCCAGCTATCATATTTGGAGGTTTGAAGTTGGATATTGGATATTGGATATTGGATATTGGAAGTGTCTTGGATCAGGCACTCGGCTGGGTGCAGTCTCTCTAGCTCCTCCACCACGGCTTGCTCGATATTGTCGCCTGAGAGCTGGGTGGTGGCGAATTCGCCGGTGGTGATGTCGGCGTAGGCGATGCCTGCCCTGTTGTCCTCGATCACTAAGGCGGCCAGGTAGTTGTTGCGCTTTTCCTCCAGCAGGGTCGGTTCCACTACGGTGCCCGGCGTGATCACCCGCGTCACCTCGCGGGGCATCAGCCCGCGCAGGGGCTGGTCGCCGCTGACCTGCTCCACGATGGCCACCTTGTGCCCGGCCTTGATGAGCTTGGCCAGGTAGCCCTCGACGGCGTGATAGGGTACCCCGGCCAGTGGCACCCGCTGGCCCTTTCCCACCGGCCGCGAGGTGAGGACGATGTCGCAGACCTGGGCCACGATCTTGGCATCCTCGTCGAAGGTCTCGTAGAAATCCCCCAGGCGGAAGAGGACGATGGTGTCGGGGTATTGCTTCTTGATCTGCAAGTATTGGCGGCGCATTGGAGTTAATCCCTTGGCCATTGGCTATCCCTCACTCGTAGGAAATTCGTCTGTTTGTGGGGATCCACCCTCCCCCTACCCCTCCCTGGGAGGGAGGGGTGAATGCTCATCCTCACTCCAACAAACTCGTCACCCATCCGATGTCCAGTTCGTACAGCCTGGCCGGGCGGGGCACGCCGGTGACTGGGTCCCAGCCCATCATCTCGTAGTAAAGCGGCAGGGCGGCCTCCACCGCGGCGGGGACGATGGGCGCGCCGGGGCCAAGTGGTTCGGCCATGCGGGGCGGCAAGCGGTCGTCGGCGGGGGTGAAGCCCTGCCGCACGTTGAAGGCGCGGGCCAGGGTCACCTGCCGCTCAGCGGCCTTCCACAGTTCCCAGGCGGTGGTGTCCCAGCCCGTCACCGCCCGCACCACTTCCACCACCTGATCGTTGCCATAGGGCAGGAAACTGCACAGGCACAGGCAGTTGTTTAAATGCTGGCGCAGACCACCATAGAGGATAGCCCGCACCTTCTCCGGGCCGAGCCAGGTGGCTGGCATTGGCTCCAGCACGCCCAGGTTGCGCACGCTGTCCATGCCCACCTCGTGCTCGTAGTTGCTGTCGAACGCGCTGTGCATGTGATCGGCGCCGGTGTAGGAGACGGCGTAGCCCAGCCCCAGGCCGTGCTGGATGCGGGGGTCGTGGTAGGGCATCTCCTGTCCCTTGACGTGAACGGCGAACCGCTCCGCGCTGCCGCCCCCCCTCAGTCCCCCCCAACCTTGGGGGGGAAGTTTCGCATTCCCGCCGCTGATCCGCTCCGCGGCCCGCTTTGTTCCCTCCGCCAGCAAGTCGCCGATGCCCTGGCGAGCGGCGATCAACTCCAGCAGTTGCAGCACGACCTCGGCGTTGCCAAAGCGCAGGTCCAGCCCGCCAGTATCCTGTGGCGTCAGCAGCCCTTGCTCAAAGCACTCCATGGCGAAGGCAATCGTGCCTCCCACGGAGATGCTGTCCAGCCCCAGGGCGTTGCACCGCTCGCTGGCCTTGGTCACGGCGTAGACGTCGGTCACGCCACAGTTGGCGCCAAGGCTGACCGCCGTCTCGAACTCCGGGCCGCCGTAGGCCGGGTCCACCGCGTACGGCTCGTCCAGGGCGGCGACCTTTTTGCAGCCCACGGCGCAGGCATAGCAACTCTCCATGCGGACCACGACGTGCTCGGCCAGGCCCTCGCGTCCCAGGACGTCGGCGCCGTCCAGGTGGCCGTCGCGGAAGTTGTGCACCGGCAAGGCCCCGTCCTGGTTGTAGGGGATCATGCTGACACCGGTGCCCAGGTCGGGGAATTTGCCCATCAGATCGCGGTAGTTGTCTCGCATCCAGCGCGCCAGGGCGCCGACTTGGGCAGGATGGGCCAGCGGGACTCTACCGCTGCCGCGAACGGCCACTGCCTTGAGCTTCTTGGCGCCCATCACCGCGCCCAGGCCGGTGCGTCCAGCGGCGTGCTTCAGGTCGGCCACGATGTTGGCGTAGCGGACCAGCTTCTCGCCCGCCGGCCCGCAGAGGGCCACGCGGGCTCGCTGCTCGCCCAATTCCTCGCGGATGGCGATGTGGGCCGGTTTGTTCTCCAGTCCCCACAGGTGCGATGCGTCCCGCAGCTCCGCCGTTGGGCGAGGGTCTCCGACCGAGCCCTCGTCGTGCACCCAGAGGTAGACCGGCGACGCGGCCTGCCCCTCGATGATGATGGCGTCGAAGCCGGCCGCCTTCAGCTCCGCCCCCCAGAAGCCGCCCACTTCTGATTCGCCCATGGCGCCGGTGAGTGGCGAGCGGGCGCCGATGGCGTTGCGTCCGCTGCCGGCCAGGGGCGCGCCGGTGAGCGGCCCGCAGGCGAAGATGAGCCGGTTCTCCGGCCCAAGGGGATCCGTGTGGGGAGGCACCTCTTTCAGCAGGTAGTAGGCCACGAATCCCGCGCCGCCCAGATAACGACGGTAGAAGACGTCGTCGGGCGTCTCGACGGTGATCTCTCCATTCGTCAGGTTGACGCGCAGGATGCGACGATGGTATCCGAAAGACATGCTAACTTCCTCTCCTCTCAATGAGCTACCAAGGGGGCACTTCGGGTTGGGCCCGCATGTGGGCCGAGCGTCGCATGAGCTCTCGTACGTAGACGACGGTATTTAACTCAAGGCCCAGCGCGCCGGCGATCTCCTCTGTGTCCATTCCCGCTTCCAAGCGCCAAAGGATTCTATCCAGCGTCTCGTAGCTCAGGCCGATGGCGTACTCGTCGGTGATACCCGGCAGGAGATCGGGGGAGGGAGGCTTGGAGATGATCTGCTCAGGAATCTCCAGGAAAGCCGCCAACTGCCGCACCTGGGTTTTGTAGAGAGTTTCCAGAGGTGCTACGTCGGCCGCAGCATCGCCGTACTTGACGAAGAAGCCGATGGCCTTCTCGGTTCTGTTGCAAGTTCCCAGGACCAACAGATTCTCCAGCTCGGCGTAGTAGTAGAGCAGGATCGCCCGCAGCCGCCCTTTCACCCGATGGTAGGCCACGGCCTGATTCACCAGTGGGCCTGGCAATGCCTTCGTGCCCACCATGATGGCCGCCAAGGGGCTCTCCCCCCATTCTTTCACGAAGCCATCGTGGTAACGACGGATGAGCTTCGCCTGAAAGCGCCGTGGCCCCAGCAGCCAGAGGGGTAGCTTCCAGTAGATGCCGATGAGCCAGAGGAACTTGGTCAGGCCGATGGTCTTGGTTCGGATCCCCAACCTGTCGGCCAGCCTCAGAGCATCTCGCCGGCTGGCTCGGGCGCTGTCCCTGTCCGGCATCAGCAGGGCCAACACCTTCTCAGGGCGCAGGGCCCTGGCGGCCAGAGCTGCTACCACTGCTGAGTCTATCCCCCCGCTCAGGCCCACCACGGCTCCCTCCCGCTGGAGGTGATCCACCTTCACGCGGATGAACTCTTCGAGCTGAGTGACTGTGCTCGCGGCGTCAATGGTTAACTCAGAAGTGGGCATAATTCCTGATCGTCTCTTTGAGAGCCCCGCGTGGCGCGGTGGCGCTATCCATTAGCCGAGAAACTTTAGTGTCATTGCGAGGCGCGCCGTTTGCGCTGAAGCAATCTCCGACTTGGGGGCAGGAGATTGCTTCGCTTTGCTCGCAATGACACACCGGTGGTTTGTTTCTTAGTAGGGAGTGCGGACGCAAGTCCGCCCCCCCAGGCTTGCGCCTGCACTCCCTGCTCCACTCTACCTCGACAAGGCTTGATTCTGCAGCTTGAATAGCTCCTCGATACCCTTCTCTGCCAAATCCAGCAACTCGTGGATGACCTGGCGGGCGAAGGGCTGGCCCTCGGCGGTGCCCTGCACCTCCACGTACTCTCCCCTGGCGGTCACGACCACGTTGAAGTCTGCTTCGGCCACGGAGTCCTCGTCGTAGCAGAGGTCGAGCACCGCCTGCCCGTTCACCACGCCCACGCTGACCGCGGCTACCGCCGTTGTCAGGACATCGGGGAGAAGCAGGCCACCTCGAATCAGCTTGTTCAGGGCGATGGCCAGGGCCACGTAGCCGCCCGTGACCGAAGCCGTGCGCGTGCCCCCATCGGCCTGGATGACGTCGCAATCCACGATCAGGGTGCGCTGGCCCAATTTCTCCAGATTGACGGCGGCCCGCAGGCTGCGGCCGATGAAACGGCGGATCTCCTGGGTACGTCCGCGGAGCCCCATGGTCTCGCGCGGAGTGCGCTCGTGGGTGGAGCGGGGCAAAAGGGCGTATTCGGCCGTGACCCAGCCCTGGCCTTGACCAAAGAGCCAATTGGGCACCCTTTCCTCCACTGTGACGTTGCAGATGACCCGCGTGGCACCCATCTCGATCAAGACCGAGCCTTCGGGGTACTGCACGTAGTGCGGCATGATCATCACCGGCCTGAGCTCGTCGTTCCTCCGTCCGTCAATCCGCATGGTCACTCCTGTCTCAAATCAGCAAATCAGCAAATCAGCAAATCAGCAAATCAGCAAATCTCAAGTCAGGCTCCGGAGTTGTTCCCGCAATTTCGCTTGCCTTTGGCGATAGTCGGCCAGCTTCTCCCGTTCCCTCTCCACCACCTGGGCAGGGGCCTTGTTCAGAAAGTCCTCGTTGGCCAGGAGCTGCTCAGAGCGGGCGATGGCCTGAGCGACTTCCTCGACCTCCGCGGTCAATCGCTGTCGCTCCCTTGCCAGATCCACCATCCCCGCCAGGGGCAGATAGATTTCCACCCCGCCTACCACCAGGGCCAGGGCCTGGGTCGGCTTCGCTTCCAGGGTGCGAGCGATGTGCAGCTTGTCGGCATCGAGACGGGCCAGGGAGACGAGGATGTCCCTCTGGTCGGTGAGCAACTCGTACTCCTCGCCGGCGGCGATGATGGCCTCGATGCGCCGGCCGGGCTCCACCTGATATTCGGCGCGGGCATTGCGGATGGCGCGCACCATCTCCATGATCAGCGCCATCACGGCCTCTGCCGCCTCATCGGTTGGCCCGGCCTCCGGCCAGGGGGCCACGATCAATGCCTCCGGCCATTGCTCCCCCTCGGTCCCCCCCTTTTGAGCGGAGGTGATGGGGTGCTGGGGTGCAGGGGTGAGTTCTCCCTTGCTCCTCTGCTCCTCTGCTCCTCTGCTCATGAAGGGGGGGGAAGTCTCACCTTGTCCCTTGTCCCTGATCCCTGATCCCTTCAAGTACTGCCAAATCTCCTCGGTGACGAAGGGCATGAAGGGATGCAAGAGGCGCAGGGTGCGATCCAGGACGTGGACCAGCACCTGCTGAGCCGCCTGTCGGGCCTCCTCGTTCTCGCCATAGAGCCTGATCTTGCACATCTCGATAAACCAATCGCAATACTCCCCCCACAGAAAGTCGTAGATCTGCCGCCCCGCTTCGCCAAACTGCCAGTCCTCCATGAGGCGGGTCACGTTGTGAATCAGGCGGTTGTGGCGGCTCAGGATCCAACGATCTGGCAATGAGCAATAGGTATTGGAGGGATTAGGGACTAGGGACAAGGAACAAGGGCTCCCTGGTCCCTGATCCCTGGTCCCTGGTCCCTGATCCCTGATCCCTGATCCCTGCTCTCCAAGGTCATTGGTCATTTGCGAGAGCACGAAGCGCGCCGCATTCCACATCTTGTTGGCAAAATTGCGATTGGCCTCCACGCGGGTGAGCGAGAGGTTGACGTCGTTGCCGGGGGTGGAGCCGGTGAGGAGGGTGAAGCGCAGGGCGTCGGTGCCGTACTCGTCTATGACCTCCAGTGGGTCTATCACGTTGTGCTTGGAGCGGCTCATCTTCTGGCCGCGCTCGTCCCGCACCATCCCGTGCAGGTAAACGTAGCGAAAAGGGATGTCGCCAGCGCACTCCAGGCCCATCATGATCATCCGCGCCACCCAGAAGAAGAGGATGTCGTAGCCGGTTTCCAGGATGGTGGTGGGGTAGAAGTAACGCAGGTCCTCGGTGTCGTCGGGCCAGCCCAGGGTGGAGAAGGGCCACAGGGCCGAGGAGAACCAGGTGTCCAGGATGTCCGGGTCCTGGCGAATGTTGGGGCTGCCACAGGCCTGACATTCGGTGGGGTCCTCCATTCCTTCGCTCACGCTCAGGACAGGCGTCACCGTGAGCTGGTCGCAGTCGTCGCAGTACCACACCGGGATACGATGTCCCCAGTACAGTTGGCGGGAGATGCACCAGTCGCGGATGTTCTCCATCCAGTGGAAGTAGACCTTGTCGAACCGCTCCGGAATGATGGTGATGCGCCCGTCGCGCACGGCGTCAATGGCCGCCTCGGCCAGGGGCTTGATTTTGACGAACCACTGGGTGGACAGGCGAGGTTCGATCACCCGGTCGCAGCGCTGGCAGTGGCCCAGGGCGTGCTGGTGAGGCTCGATGCGCACCAGCAGGCCCTCCTTTTCCAGGTCGGCCACCATGCTGCGACGACACTGGTAGCGATCCTGGCCGGCGTAGGGGCCAGCCAGCTCGCTCATGGTGGCGTCGTCGTTCAGCACGTCTGGCATCTCCAGGCCGTGGCGTTTACCGATCTCGTAGTCGGTGGGGTCGTGAGCTGGCGTTACCTTCACCGCGCCGGTGCCGAAGTCGGGGTCCACAGTCTGATCGGCGATGATGGGAATGTGCCGCCCGATAGCCGGGAGGACGGCAGTGCGGCCCACCATCTTAGCGTAGCGCTCGTCGTCGGGGTTGACGGCCACCGCTGTGTCGCCCAGGATGGTCTCGGGGCGAGTGGTGGCTACCTCGATCCACTCCGTGGCCCCCTCGGCCCAATGGCCGCTGCCCCACTCTGCCCCTCCTCTTTCCCCCCCAAAGCTGGGGGGGATGAAAGGGGGGGCACCTGGCCACTCATTGCCCCCCCTCGGTCCCCCCCAACTTTGGGGGGGAGGTAGCAGGGGGTAGCGGACATGCCAGAGGTGGGTCGCCTCTTCTTGATGGATCACCTCCAGGTCGGAGACGGCGGTGAGGCAGCGGGGACACCAGTTGACCATGTAGTAGCCGCGGTAGATCAGGCCCTTGTGGTAGAGCTGGACGAAGGCGGTGCGGACGGCGTGCGAGAGGCCCTCGTCCATGGTGAAGCGCTCGCGGGTCCAGTCGCACGAGGCCCCCAGGCGGCGCAACTGGTGGTTGATGGCTCCGCCGTAGCGCTCCTTCCAGGCCCAGCCCAGGCGGACGAACCACTCTCGCCCCAGGTCGTAGCGGGTCAGCGGGCGGTCGTCGTCGGGCAGGGGGTAGCCGATCTCACGCAGCAGGTCGTCGGCGGTGCGTCTGTCCAGGGCCTGCTCGATCACGTTGTGGGTGCCGATGCTGGCGTGGTCGTTGCCGGGCAGCCAGAGGGTGGGCTCGCCCCGCATACGGTGCCAGCGGATCATCATGTCCTCGATGGCCATTACCAGAGCATGGCCGATGTGTAGCTCGCCGGTGATGTTGGAGGGAGGCATGGAGATCACAAACGGCCTCTGCTCGCGGCTGGCCCAGCCGCGATCAAACTGGGTCTCCGGAGCGAAGTAGCCCTGTTTCTCCCACCAGTCGTAGAGGCGCTTTTCCACGGCATGGGGGTTGTAGGTTTTGGGTAGTTCAGTGATGGATTCTTTCTCCATTGGATGCAAATGCCTCCTTGAAAATTGCTCAGTAGGGATTGCCACCACGGTGGCACACAAAGTATAGGGGAAATCGCCTGGCTTGTCAATTGGTTATCACCCTATAAACCAAAGAGCCCCTCTCGCTAAGGACGAAAGGGGCTCACCTCCCGTGGTACCACCTTGCTTAACAACAGATGTCAGGATAAATGGATTATGATCCGCTAATCCCTTCGACAGGCTCAGGGCGGCGCCTGCCAATCCGCTGTTCTCTCATTGTGCTGTAACGGGCTTACCCGTACTGACCTACTGCAGAAGCCATCTGCCATCAGCCAGTAGACTCCCAGGCGACCTTCGGCGGGCATTTCTGCGAGGAGCTTTCAGCCAGAGGCTCCTCTTCTCTACCAGGTCCGACCCGCCTACTCCTCCTGTTCACTGCCTTTGCTTGTCAGGTTTTTGGGCTTAGGATGTCCACGGTTGCCGAAGTTCGCCACACCGTTGCTGGCAAGTCAGTCCTCGGTCATTGAAGTGGCAACCGCGCGCTTACGAAATCACCTTGTCTATGTCAGCCCGATTTCGTACAATGGTTTGCGTGTTTTACGACGTTGCTACCGACGAGAGGAATGTAGCTTTAGCGCATGCGCAAACAAGCTGTTGTGCGCCGTTTTCGGGAGCAAATCAAATGTTAATCTTCTCCTTCGCCCACGGGTTCTTCGCCTGTGTACAGGTAGTTGTCAATAGGTCTGTCGCTGTTAAGATAGGCATAGACGGGCTTTTCATTTCGGAGCAAATCTATGTACCAGCTAAATTGTTCGGCCGGTAGATAGGCACTCCCCACCTTATTAGCAGGATTATAGATATTGTCGGGCACCTGGCTGTCCGGTTGTAGGAAATAAATAGTAAACTTGTGTCCGTCAGCGCCACGGCAAGTGATATAAGCATAAAACTTGATGGCACCGCCGCCGAGTGTCATCTGCCGGGCAAGGGCTACTCGATAACTCGCCACGGGAAACGTTTTGATTGCCATATAAGCTCACTTTTCAGATGTGGATCGTAGGTCTTTGACATCTTTCTCCACTGGCCCGCAGTCGAGCCACAAGGGGTGAAGGTTCTCGCGCTCGCTGAAGCTGATCAACAAACTCTAGCCGCTGCTCAATGTCCTGGTCGAGCTCTTCCTTATGGTCCCAGTAGTAGGCCAGGGCTGAGTAGATTTGGCCCAGCGTCAAGTAGGGGTGCTGGAAGTGCAGCTCCTCTGGACTCCAGCCATAAGCCATTTTGCCCAGGACGAGTTCGATCACCTTCATATTTGTCCCAACAATGACCGGCACATTATCTCCGTTGAGGATAACGTGCTCATATTGCGTTTTAACAACTGGCATGGACATCTCACTTTCTGGATGGCTGCCCCGGTGCAGTCGTATCTGGACGTAGTGCAAAGCGACAACCCACTTGCTAAACGACATCCCACGCTTCAGGCGGATACCAGCGCATCAAATCCCTGCTTGCGCGGACGATTGCAGCGATAGCGACCCGTTCTGGTTCTACTTTGTAGATGATCCGGTAGTTCTGAAAAATAAGCTCGCGAAGATCTTCCCTGTCGTACTCAGGGACCAGTCGGCCAATTCTTGGAAAAGCGCCAAGCTTCTCCACAGCCTTGAGTACTTTCTCGGCAAAGGCGGCAGCGTAGTGCCCCGAATCTTGCGCGATGTACTCCACGATGGATTCCAGGTCAGCAACAGCACTATCAGACCAGACTACCTTGACCACTTTGATATCCTCTGCTGAACCTCTTCGTGTTCCATGACCCGTCCTTCTCTAATATCCTGAAGGCCTTTGTCAACTTTTTGCTTGAAATATAGCTCGTAGAGGATGTCTTCTACTGTACAGTCGTCTGGCATCCTTTCGATCAACTGAATCGTCTCTTCTTTCACTGCGATCCTCATTAAACCCCTCCCGATTTTTCGCTCTCCTCAAAAGCCCTTTCGTCTTCGGTGACAGCTTTCTCTTCTGTTTGAGTTTCATAGTGAGCGAGAACTCGACGCACTCGTTCTTCATCCCATCCAGGTGGAAAGCATTTGTACATCTGTCAATGATTCTAACTCATATCCCAGAAAATGTCAACCGCCCAAGAACCTTTCGATGACGTTGATGAATTGCGCTCCGGCAAAGGCGAAGGCGGTAGTTTTTAGGGTCTTGCCCACCCAGCAACTCAGCAAGAACCGCTGCAGCGGGAAGCGTAGAACGCCAGCGGCGATGCCTGCCAGGTCGAAGATGGGGTTGGGAATGACGGAGAGAACGAAGATGGTGGCTGAGCCACGGCGTCGCATCCATCCCTCCAGCCGACTGTACATCTCCCGGTCCTCGATCACCGCTCGCCCCCCATAGCCAGCCAGGTAACCTGTCAGCTCACCCAGGGCCTCGCCGACGCCGGCCACCAGCCCAACCAGCAGTGGGTTCAACACCCCGCCCATGCCGAAAACCACCGCCAGGCTGGGAGCAGGCAAGATCACCGTGGCGTTTCCCAGCAAGCTGACTATGAAAACACCGGGGTAGCCATAGCGCGAAAAACGGGCCAGCTCATGGCGAAAGAGAGCGATAGCTAAGGTGATGACGACAGCCAACACCACTGCTAAGAGCGGTCTATACCCTTTCTTGCTTGGCGCTAGTTCTGGCACGGCTCTACTCTCCAATCAGCTCACCTAACTTTAGCTTCCGCTGGCTATAAGCAAGCAGGGCTTTCTCCAGCTCTGCCTTGTCGAAGTCGGGCCAGTAAGTGGGCGTGGTGTAGTACTCGGCGTAGGCCGTCTGCCAGAGGAGGAAGTTGGAGAGGCGCATCTCGCCCCCGGTACGAATGAACAGGTCGAGATCCGGCAGGCCGGCGGTGTAGAGATAGCGGCTGAAGAGCTCTTCGTCTATGGCTGCGGGGTCTATTCCCTCAGCTATGATACGCCGCGTGGCATCCACGATCTCCGCCCGCCCACCATAGTTGAAGGCCAGGTTGAGAATCAGCCGATCGTTGTCTTTGGTCAGCTTCATCGCGTCCTCTATTTTTTTGACCAATCTATCCGGCAACTTATCCGTGCGGCCGAGATGGCGCAGACGAACGCCATTTCGGTGTAGTTCCGGCACCTCTCGGTCTATAGCGTCCTCGAAAATGCCGAACAGTCCCTCCACTTCACCCTTGGGACGCTGCCAGTTCTCGGTGGAGAAGCCATAGAGGGTCACGATCTCGATCCCAAACTCCCCGCAGGCCCTGAGCACGCGGCGAGTGTTCTCCGTGCCGGCTCGATGCCCCAGCAAGCGCGGCAATCCCCGCTCTTTGGCCCAACGTCCGTTGCCGTCCATAACGATGCCTATGTGGCGAGGGATTCTATTCAATCTCTAGTTCCTTTCCGCCCTGATTAGTGATCAGGGAATCGGTAAATCAAGGAATCAGGAAATCAGGGGATCGGGATGCGGCTCAGATCCCTGATTCCCTAATCACTGATTCCCTGACCACTAACCCGCTCCAGCCTCCACAGCCCAAACAGGCCCGCCAGAAGCACTGCCGCTCCGATGGCATATCCCTCCACGACGCTGGCGTGGGTCAAAAACATGGCTAACATACCTAATGCCCCGCAGATCAAGTAAATGGCCATCACTGCCTCCCGCTGACTCAATCCCATGGCTACCAGCCGATGGGAGAAGTGATCTTTGCCGGGATGGGTAGTGGGATTGAGACCCCGTCGCAGGCGGGAGACTACGACCAGGGTGGTGTCGAAGATGGGCACCCCCAGGACAAGCACCGGAATCATCCAGGTGACGATGTTCAGCCTTCCGGGAAAGCGCAGCTTGATCCCCACGGCGGCCAGGACGAAGCCGATGAAGAGGCTTCCCGTATCGCCCATGAAGATGCTGGCGGGGTTGAAGTTGTAGAGCAGAAAACCCAGACAGGCTCCCAGAAGCGCCGCCGCCAGGCTGCCCACCAGGTACTGTCCGCTCATAGCTGCCAGCAGGAGGAAAAAGGCCGAAGCAACGGTAGCCACTCCAGCAGAGAGGCCATCCATGTTGTCCAGAAGATTCAAGGCGCTGGTGATCCCCACCACCCAGATGATGGTCACCAGGACGTTGAGGATGGGGTGAGGCAGAAAGCTGACCCTGACATCTGAGGCCACCAGGATCAGCGCCGCCAGGGGCTGGCCGATCCCCAGTTTGAGCAGGGGGCGCATCCCCCAGCGGTCGTCCCAGATGCCGCAGAAAGAGACCAGCGTAGCCCCCAGGAGGATGCTCACCAACTGCGAGATGTAGTGGCGATTCTCAAAGAGGACGAGGGCCAGGGTGAAGGCGAGATAGATGGCTGCCCCTCCCAGGCGGGGCATGGCTTTGGTGTGGATCTTGCGGACGCTGGGCCAATCCATGACCCCCAGGCGGGGAGCGAGGCGCCTGGCGAGGGGCGTGACGCCAATGGCGAAGAACAGGGCAGTGACGAGGATGAGCATGTAGTCAGTCATATTAGTCCTCTTTGGATTTCGGATTTCTCATTGTTGCCGCAACTGGGCGATGAAAGCTTCCAGTGCTGGCCTGTCGCTCTCCGGGGCCAGCTCCAAAGCGGTCTCCGCCTCGGCGATGGCTTCTTCGATGCGTCCTAGTTGCTGGTAGATCATGGCCAGGTTTTTGTGGGTGGCGTAGTCGTTGGGCGCCAGCTCCAGTACCTTGAGGTTCTCTTCCAGGGCCTCCTGAAGCTTACCTTGTAAGGCATAGATGTAACCTAGCGCGCTATGGGCCTGTATGATGTTAGGATTCAATTCCAGAGCCCTGGCGTAAACCTCCTCTGCCCGTTCGAGGTCGCCCTCGTTCAAGTAGTTTTGACCCTCGGCAAGATAGGTCCAGATCAGCTCCTCATCTGAACTGGTGATGGGTTGTCCTGGCCCTTCGGGCTGAGCCTCAAGGCGAGGCCTCAATTGAGCTATGAAGGCCTCCAGGTTAGCTTTATCCCCTTCTGGAGCCAACCCCAGGGCGATTTGAGCGGCGGCAATGGCCGCATCTGTTCGCCCTAATTGTTGATAGAGGATGGCCAGGTTCTTGTGGCTGGCGTAATCGTTGGGAGCCAGCTCCAGCACCTTGAGGTTTTCCTCCATGGCCTCCTGGAGCTTCCCTTGTTGCGAGTAAATGTAGCCCAGGGAGCTATGCGCCTGTGCTATGTGGGGATTCAGCTCCAGAGCCTTGGAGTAGGCTTCTGCAGCCTTGTCCAGCTCCTTCTCGTTCAGGTACAGATCGCCTATGAGAACGTAGGATTCGTGATACTCCGGATCCACGCTCAAAGAATGTTGATACCTCTCCAGGGCCTTCTCCTGATCGCCCAGAATGTAATAAACCTGTCCCCACTCATTGAAGAGCTGAGCGTTTTGAGGGCTGAGGTTCGTCGCCTGACGGTAATACTCTAGCGCCTGGCTCAACTTCTCGGCCTGCTGGGCCTGGTCGGAAGCGAGCTGGCCCCAGGTGCGATGGAGGCGGGCCAGGTTAGCGCTGTGGTCGGTGTTGAGGGGGTTAAGCTGCCGTGCTTCGCGCAGGACGGCCTGGCCGGCGATCAGCAGGTCTTCGCGGCCCAGGCTGGCGATTTGCTGTGGCGTGAGCGAGAGTAATTCAGCAGCGCTGATGTTTTCCGAGAGTGTCGCTGGACTCTTCTGGGCTTGCTTGGCCTTTTCCAGGAGGGCCGAGCCAAGGAAGAGGTAATAGTAGTCTTCGCTGGGAGCAAGCTTGATGGCCTGCTGATAGAGGGCGATGCTGGCATCGTATTGGCCAGCCTCAAAGTAGGATTTGGCGTGCTTGTAGATCACATCGGCCCTGATCACATTGATGTTAGTTATGAAGATCAAGACCGCGCCCCCAACTACCAAAAAGGGATAGAGCCATCCGTAGCGGCGTCGCCAGAAACCGGGGGGCAACGACATCCCCCACAGCAACATGCCTGCCATGGCCAGGAGGAGGATTAGAACAGAGACATAGTAGAACACAAGGCCATTGGCTACGGCACTGGCCTGCTTTAGCAAGTCACTCAGGGAGGTCACGGTGATTCTGATGTGCATCTGAAGAATGCGAACGATGAAGAATACGAGAAAACACCCCAGGGAGATGAGGGCGTAGAGTAGAGAAGACAGGGGCCAATGGTCGCGTGTGGTCAGAGCCACGGTTATCGCACCGCTCAAAAGCCAGGTGAGAACCAGTAGCCAGAGCAGGCTGTGGCCTTTAGCCGCAATATCGAACTGAGGGGTGACGTAATCATACCCCATGGTTACCAGGATGAGGCCGACCAGCAAAGAGTAGATGAGCACCGAGGTTCTTCGTCCCCGTAGCACTGGCCCAGAGGACTGGCTGGCAACCTGAGCCTGACTCCGATGGCTCTTGCGCCGCCTCCTGCGAGGCTGCTGAGGCGCCTCGACAGGGGCAGTTGCTTCAGCGGTGTCCAGGTAGCCCACAACGACCAACAACGCGGCATAGACCCAGAAATAGGTCCGGGTGGCGGCGATGGCGATACCCAGGCTGATCTCCACGAAGTGGGCCAGCAAGGCTGAGACGAGAGCGATGAGCAAGAATTGGAAGTTGGAGGTTGGAGGTTGGAGGTTGGATATTGGATATTGGACGTTTGACGCTTCGCGTTTCACGTTTGACGTTTCACGTTTCAAGTTCGAAACTCGTATCTGGCTCTCATCGGGCGGTCCATGGAGCATAACTGCGGACACGACCAGGTATCCGGCCAGGCCGAGCGCGATGCCTAGTGGTAAGCCCACGCCCACGAAGTGCGCTCCTTTCCAGAGCCAGAGGAAAAGAGCCGCCGCCAGGCCACCAACAAGGAACAAAGCGATGAAAACGTTGCGCTGTCTGGAGTTATCAATCAATCCCAGTCGCTTATAGCTATGATAGAACACGCCACCGAAGAGCAGAATGTAGGCTGCGAGGCCCATCAGGCCCGTGATCGCCAGCGCATCAAAGGTCTCGTTGTGGGAGCGGTCGGGGGAGGCCCGGCGGGCCTCAATGTGAGCCAGCTCCGGAGGATAGGAGCGGTTGTAGGCCACGAACATGGATTCTGGGCCATAGCCTATCAGGGGTCGCAGGGGATTCAGCCTGTCGGGCTGGCCGGAGGGATACTCGATCGGCTCGTGGGGGGTCATCATTTCCACCACCCCTTCCCAGATGAGCACCCGCACCTTGCCCGTGCCGGTTTCGGTCTCGAAGACTTGTCCCAATCGGCCGATGTAGGGCAGGTCCCGCCACGATGCGAGAGGGGAGTCAGGCAAATTGAAAACCACCAGGAAGGCCACCGGTACGAGAGCCTGCATGATCCAGGCCAGCCAGAGCCACTTCCATCCCCGGCGCAAGATGACCATGAAGCCGATACACACCACTCCGTTCAGTATCCCCACAAACAATCCGAGGGCAGATAGGAGCGTTCTATCGGGGGTGCCGGCGAAGAAACCGATCTTGCCCAGGAGGATACCGCCAACCACGCCGATGATGAAACCAAAAAATCCACTGAGGATCACTGTAGCGAGGGCCTTTAGTACATCGTTGAGATTAAGCGAGGTTTGATCCCCAACTCGCCGGCGTAATAGAGTCAGTGACAGGAGCACAAAGCTGAAGAGCCCGGCCAGCAATCCCAAGAAAGGGCCACGGCTCTGGCTGAAAAAGATGCAGATGAGCTGAGCGGCTAGAATGAACACGTAGCAGGTCGCCAGAACTACGTCGGAGACGACGCCTTCCTCATCGCCCAAAATGGCGGAGAAGGACTCAACGACGCGAGCCATGGTAAGGGGGACGACCATGATCAGATAAGCGGCCACGAAGATGGAGTTGCCCATGTTGGAGGCCACGCGGCCCGTGACATCGGCCGCCCAGGGCAAAGGGTCTCGACCATAATGCTGCAGGATTCCATACAAGGAGATGGGCAGGCTGACCAGGATAGCCACGGTAACCAACCGTTCGATCTGCTCACGAGTGCGCAGACCCTGCAAAGCCAGGAAGAAGATCACTATGTATGAAAAGGTGGTGTAGGTGCCCTGCAAGCGTTGGTAGGAGCCCAGGAGACTGATGCGCGGAGTCACCGAAGCGATGGTAGACAGTATGTACACCGCCATGAGGAGTAACGTGGGGAGAACCAATGGGGCTCTTAACCTCCAACTTCCAACCCTTCGGCCAGGCTCAGGGCAAGCCTCCAACTTCCAACTTCCATTTTCCAGCACCTTGATGACCCACGCCACGGCCATCACCAGGGCGATAGAGCGCAGTAAGGTGAGCTTATCGGGCTCAAACACGCGGTCAGAGTAGACGTTGAAGAAAAGAGGCACCACAATTACGGCCGTCAGCCAGCCAGCTTCGATTACCTTATCACAGAAAACGCCTAGCTTTGTCATCTCCAATCTTTAATCTCTAATTTCTAATCTAATTGTTCTTCCCGGAACCACTCAATAGTTTTTCTAAGGCCCTCTTCCAAAGGCACCTCGGCTCTAAAGCCCAGTATTCTCTCCGCCTTTCTCACATCCGGCACCCGACGGCGGGTCTCCTCGAAGTTGGCACGGTAAGCCTGAGCATAGGGCACGTGAACGACTTCCGAGGACGAGCCGGTCAGCCTCTTGACTAACTGAGCCAGCTCCAGGATGGGAGTTTCACGGTTTGAGCCGATATTGAAGCTCTGTCCTTCTGCTTCTTTCACAGTTGCTGCCAGAATGGATCCCCTGATGGTATCATCAATATAGGTGAAACAGCGGGTTTGCTGCCCATCGCTGAACACGGTCAGAGGCTTGTCTTGGAGGGCCTGGCTGACGAATTTGGCGACCACACTGCCATAGCCTCTGGGATCGAGGCGAGGGCCGTAGGAGTTGAAATAGCGGACGATGGTGACTGGCAACCCCTTGCCGTAGTAGATAAAGGCCAGGTGCTCGTCAATGGCTTTGGCCAGGGCATAGGACCAGCGCCCTACCGCCGTGGGGCCCAGGATGCTGTCATCGTCCTCAGAAAGGGGAGCTTTCTCCGATTTACCGTAAACCTCGGAGCTGGAAGCGATGACCACCTTACGCCAATACTTGTAGGCCAGCTCCAGCACGATTTCGGTGCCTCGCACGTTGGTCAAGATGCCCTGGAAAGGATGATCGAGGACGTGCTTGACCCCCACCACTGCCGCCAGGTGATAGATGAGATCCACCTGCTCGATGATCCGCTCCATCAGGGCCTCGTTGAGGATGCTGTCGTTGACGAAGTGAAGGCGCTCGTTCCCCAGGAGGTGGCGGATGTTATCTATTCTCCCCGTGGAGAGATTATCAATCACGTAGAGCTCGTGGCCCTGGGCCATCAGGGCATCTACCAGGTGCGAGCCGATGTAGCCCGCCCCGCCGGTGACGAGTATTTTCATGAAGCTGGGTCTCCTCTTCGGTAGAGTGTGTCTCTTCACAAAGTGCTAGGATCAATCACCATTAAGCCTTCAACTCTCTCGAAGTGATCTAAATTGTAGGTGAGCAAAGGAATGGCCTCTGCCAGGCATATGCCAGCGATCAATGTGTCGGGCAATCCAATCTCTTGCCCTTTCTTCATCAAGGTGAAGTGGGTCTTCGCTGATTCTTCCGCAGCGCGTCGCCCGAATGGGATGACAGGAACGATTTCCAAAAGACCTGTTAGGTCTTGCTTGCGTTGCATCCGCAACTGTCCCAGGAGCAATTCATAGGCTGTGATCGCGGTCATGCGGAGATCGAATCTCGCCATTGCTTTCTCGAACTGCACGCACCTTGGGGCTTTTTCTCGCAGGTAATCCACGCAGAAATCCGTATCTACGCATGCAACCGTTCGTTCCACTTATCCCACTCCTCGTTGATCTCTTGGAAGACCTTTTCAACCTCCTCGTCCTTCCAGATTCCGCGAAAGCGTCTAAGCGCTGCCAGCTTATCTGCCACTCCCTGGAGGATCAACCTGTTTGCGTCTAACCTAACTTCCATTCTATCGCCCTCTTTTAGCGACAGGCGTTCTAGGATGGACCTTGGAATGGCGATGATATTCTCGTCACACACTTTTAATTTCAGTGCCATGGCTCTCTACTCCTTCCTGGGTAGTATTTCAAGCTCGTCATTCTGATTAATGCTTTTCTGCCTCAGCAACTCAGCGTAAAGCCCCTCGACGTTGGCGATCAGGGTCTGGGCGGTTAGAACTTTATCCTCCCTGGCAAGGGTAATCCCAGCACCATAATCTTAACCCATTTGGCGATAAAAATCAAATGAAGCGATTCTGTCAATCGGCCAGCAGTTCCTCATATAGCTCTACGGTTCTCTCCACCATCACTTCCTTAGAGAACCACTGTGCTCGCTCCCTCCCTCGTTCTCCCAATCTTCTCCGCAGCGACTCATCGGCCAGCAATTGGTTGATTGCCTCGACCAGGGCTCCGGGATCTCGTGGCGGCACCACCAGCCCGGTCTCGTCGTGGATGTTCACCCAGGACGTGCCTGTCCCCAGCTCGGTGCAGATCACGGGCCTGCCACAGGCCATGGCCTCTACCTGCACCACCCCGAAGGCCTCGCTGCGGTGCGAGGCAGGCAGGACGAAGAGATCGCAGGCGTGATAGTAAGCAGGCAGATCACTGTCGCTCACCTGGCCCAGGAAGGCCGCCTTGTCGCCCAGGCCTAATTCCTGGGCTAAGGCCCGCCACTCGTCTTCCATCGGTCCCGTTCCTGCCACCAGAAGCCGGGCCTGGATGTGACGCAGAGCCTCGAACAGGTATTCCAGCCCTTTGTAGTAGCGCAGCTTGCCCACGAAGAGCAGAAGGGGCGAGCCATAACGTTGCCTGATGGTCTGAACTCGATCGTCATCCACAGTGTCGAAAGGCTTGAGGTCAATCCCCAGGGGAATGACCGTGCACTTATCGGCGAAGCGGCTGAGATAGGGAGAGCTACGGATGTAATTGGGACTGGTGGCGATGATGCGATCGGCCTTGGCCAGGACCTTCCACAGGAAGGGGGTGTACAGACGTAGCAGGTATTTCTGCCGCACGACGTCGCTGTGATAGGTGAGCACGAACTTGTGGCTTTGTCCCAGGAAGAGCTGACCTAGCTCGCCGGGTGGATTGGGGAAGTGGAGGTGAGCGATGTCCGGCTTCAGGCGGCGCATCCAGACGTAGAAGCCGGGGCTGATGGGAGCACCGGAGATGCGGAGGGGGCAGCCGGCCTTGATCACCGGCACACCCTCGATCTCTTCGATGGCTGTCCTCGGCCTGGTGTTGGTGGCCAGCACCTGGACGTCAACGCCCTGCTGGATCAGCCCCTTGGCCAGCATCTTGACGTGGTTCTCGATCCCGCCCAGGACGGGATGGTAGTCCTTGTAGACCTGGAGCACCTTCAATGGCTGGTTGCCTCCCTGTAAATCTCCAGCGTTTCCCGCGCCGTCCTCTCCCAGGAGAACTTCGCCGCCTGTTGCAGGCTCTTCTCTTTCATCTCCTCCCGCAGCGACTCATTGCCCAAGGCCTTCTCGATCTTCGCCGCCATCTCCGTTACGTCTAAGGGGTCGAAGGTCAGTGCCGCCTCGTCCACGATCTCTGGCAGGCTGGATGTGTTCGAGCACACCACTGGCCTCCCGCAGGCCATAGCCTCCAGCACCGGCAGCCCGAAGCCCTCGTACAAAGATGGGAAGACAAAGAGAGTCGCCCCGCTGTAGAGGGCAGGCAGGTCGGCCTCGGGCACCGGCCCCAGGAAACGGACGGCGTTTTCCAGTCCCAGGGCCTCCGCTCGCTGCCGGGGTTCGAGGTAGCGGGGGTCCCAGGCGCCGGCGATAATAAGGGACAAGGGACGAGGGACAAGGGACAAGGCTTCGACCAGGCGGCCCAGGTTCTTGTGGGGCTTGTTGATGCCCAGGTAGAGGAGGTAGCTTTCTGGAAGGGCGTATTTGCGGCGCACCCGTTCTACCTCGGCGGGAGACTGAGGATGGAAGGCCGGGTCAGCGGCCAGGGGGATGACGGTGACCTTTTGGGGTGGGAGATGGTAAAAGGTCAGCAGGTCACGGCAGGTGGCCTGGGAGATGACGATGACCTGGGACGCCGTCCGTAAAGCCAGGGCCGTCATCCATCGGAACAGCAGGCGGGCAGCAGGAGGAACATGCTGTGGAAAGAGGAGAGGGATCAGGTCGTACACCGTAACCACCGTCGGTACGCCAGGCCGATAGGGCATCAGATAATAGGGACTGTGGTAGAGATCAGCTCTCAGGTGGCGCAAGATGCGGGGGATGGCCCACTGCTGGCGTAGAGTGAATGGAGAGAGAGGAACG
>Ga0194126_10003620_pt1 | contig 24190 bp, 19 predicted proteins | sample TA2KigC150mmetaG_FD_148641 | JGI IMG/M metagenome (GOLD analysis project Ga0194126, IMG submission 148641) | Freshwater microbial communities from Lake Tanganyika, Tanzania - TA2015035 Kigoma Deep Cast 150m | ecosystem: Environmental > Aquatic > Freshwater > Lake | place: Tanzania: Lake... | reverse complement strand
CGGCACCCCTGCTCAAGTCGCGGCCAGCCAATAACCGGGCGACCAGGCCTCCGCAATACGCTGTGGAATACCCCATCACTGCGCAAACGGCAATCCATGCCAGTACGGTGCCTGCCGGCAAGGTAAGCGTCAACGAGGCGGCCTGGGGAATGGTCCATGGCAGGGTGGTGAGCGAGCCGGGCAAGTCCCACATGGTATCGCGGCCGGAAAGGCTGCAGGCTCCAGGCTCCAACGCCCCGAGCACTTCCCATTTTGTACAAATCGAGAGGGCTGCTTCCATGTCCAACCGCCCGAAGAAGTAAAGCGCAGAAAACACGGACAGAACCGGAAAATACAACAACATCAGGTAACTCAACCTTCTGCGGCGCCCAATGGAGGCGTCCAGTATCAGGACCGAGTTGGTGATCAAGGCGTGAGCGGGAACAAAAAGCAGAAAAGCCGTTTCATGCATCAAAACATGAACGGGCAGGAGAAGAAGAACCACGGGCAGGATTCGACGGAGGTATTGACCTGCGGAGGGTAATTCAATCGATTCTGCATTAATCCCGACCTCGAGGATACGCAGATGCCACAGCAGGATCAGAAATCCGAGGACTTCCTTTCTTCCAAACGCTTCGTGATCATACAGGTAAAAGGGAAGCAGGGAAGGCAGGAACAGCAAGGCTGTCAGCGCGAAGGGACTTAATTGTCGAAAGGACCTGGCGATCGACCTTATGTATCCGAGAACCGCCACACAGAAAATCGACCATGTCAGCAGGGCAATGACGATCCTCGGTTCGGCCAGGGGCCTGAGCATGTCGAGCAATTCACCGGACAGACCCCGCCGGATGAATCCGGCCGAATAGTCGATCAGCCAATCCGTGTAGACCCAGATGGAGAGGCCGTCGCCAAACATATCCCTTGGCAGCCAATGAAGGAAATTCCAAATGAACAGGCAGAAGAAAATGCCAACCAGCACACCCTTTACAAGACTGTCAGGCTTGTCGGCGGGTACATGCTGCATTTGCTGATTATATTCCAAGGATCCATTATTTTACATAACCAACGGGCACGACAGGCGTGGACTTGGCTTCCCACCGACATCAAGGTCCTTTGCATATTACACAATTCCCCCTATGGGATACTTCTTACGGGCTATCTCCAGAATTCATTCAATGTGATGTTTCGAGTTTGAAACCTGTCGACGAAAAAGAACTGATAAAACTCATGGAACCAGACTCTTCGACCGATGCCTGTATACCACCTCATGGCATCCCGAAGTCGAGCGTCCCTGTGAAAGAACAATCGTTTTAACGACTTGGGCCGCATCTGCATGATCATCTCGATCAACTTGACAAACAAAATCACCTTCCAAGGCTTAAGATGTTCCATCGCAAGCACCTGATGCTTGTAGTCCCATTTTCCCTGGTCCAGTTGAATGATCTGTTTGTTTCTTCTCTCCGCGAAAAAGGGTGTCCATTTATGCGGTGTTACATACAGAAGCTGGATCTGGTCGGGATCGTAATCAAGGAGCTGTTTGAGACTGTGATAAAAATCCCGCGTCCTCTCCTCGCCAAAACCGATAACATAGGTCGCCATCGACAAAATATCATGCATTCTTAACAGCCGGATGGCTTCCCGGTCTACGGCAATAGAGGTCTTCTTGTTTATCTTCTGCAGAACAGCCTGGTCATAGGATTCGATTCCCAGTAAAAATCTTTCGAAGCCCGCCTTTTTGTATAGATGAAGGTATTTTGCGTCCCGCACGATGCTGTCCGCCCGGATCGAGCCGACCAGGATCAACTTCAAATTTTTCGCGGTCAGGGCATCCAGAAATAAGATCCATGCCTTCTGGTCGGCCGCCGGGTTTTCATCCGCAAAATTGACCACCTCCACCCCGTATTTTTTATGAAGCATTTCGATCTCGTCGGCAAGCATCCGGGGATCCCGATGCCGCCATTTTTTCCAGAACAACCTTTGCCCGCAGTAACTGCATGAATAGGGGCAGCCTCTCGAAAACTGGATGACGACCGCCTTTCTTTTCCCCCAATACGTGTAACGGTAATTACCCATCAGCTCCCAACCCACCCGATGAGCGTTCAGGTCTTTGATGATCGGGGCCGGGGGTGTTTTGAAAGCCGCTCCATTCGACCGAATGGCGATCCCTTTAACATTTTCCAGAGGGGAGTTCTTTTCGATAGCTTCAACGAGATTGACGATAATTTCCTCGCCCTCGCCGCATACGATAAAGTCGATCTGGGGTTCGTTTTCCAGGATCTCCCGCCAGTGATATGTCGGAAATACTCCCCCGATGATGATCTTGATCGACCGATTTTCCTGCCGGATCAGTCTTGTGATCCTGGAGATGACAGGCTGCGCGGAGGTCGAACCGGAATGCCCGACTAACACAAGGGAAGGAGCATACTTCAGAATTTCAGCGAGGATGTCTCTCAATCCCAGCGGCCCGAAATCGGCATCAAGCAATCTTACTTCGTGCCCTATGTCGATCAATGGCCCTCCAATGGACAGGAGTCCCAATGGAGGCAGGTGTTCGCCGGCCATCCGACTCCCGATCGCCGAATGAGGCGGGTTGATGATCAGGATTCGCATTTCCACATATCCTTGTATTCGTTGACCTGCTGCCGGGTCCCCTCGAGGCAGCACTGCAGACAGTCAAACGGATGCTTCCGCGGCTTAGACAACTACAGTGGCAGGATGGACCTTAAGCGGTCAGGCTTGGGAGGAGCTCAGCGCCGTGAATTGTCGGCGGAGGATGAAGAGCACAACCAGGCCGCCGATCCCGAACAGGGTGTCTACTCCCCTCCAGAAGAGCGGTATGTCTCGGATCGCGCCGAATACGATGGCAAACGGAAGTACGGCGAGACAGGCGAAGATACCGTAATTTATGACCCACGGGATCTGGCGCGTATCCCGTATAGCCATGATGAAGGGAATGGCGATGATGTAGTGACCGAAGGCAAGCCAATCGTATCCATAGGCAAGAAACGGATACTTATCGTAGGTCTCTTCGACGGCATGCCGGACCAGGGTCAGCCATTCCGCCATGGAGGGCCAGAAGGATTGCAAAATGGATCCTTCACTGAAGAGCGGGCTAAACAGCCGAAGCCCCTCGCGGGCGAAGATTGCGGTCGTCCCGCTGAGGATCAGCGCAGTCGAGAAGAGGATCAACCAGATCCTGGAGAGGGTGAGAGCGCGTGATGTGTTCATGCCCCCATGATCACCGATGTTCCCGACAAAATCCCCGCAAATTTCTATCAGAGTCTATCAAAAAAGAGGTGTGGGTCATCGCGAAGCACCCCGAGCGGACAGAACGGAGTGATGTCTACGATTGGGCAGACCCCGCCGAGGGTTGAGGTTTGCCGGTCTCGCGCTGACGCGGGTCGATTCCCTTCGGGATGCCCAGCGAAGACCTTGCCTGGGATTCCTCGCTTCCTTCGGTCGCTCGGAATGACATGGAAAATACCCGCCTCACATCGGCAGGTATTGAATTCTTCCTTTTCCCTATTTCCTCTCTTCGGTCCTCAGTCCCTTGTCTTCCGTCCCCGTTTCCCCACTTCCATCGCCACGAACACGATCACACCCGCCGCGGCGGCAATCGCCAGGTCGCAGCCGCTGAGCGGCACCACCTCGAAGAACGAGCTCAGCGCCGGGAGGTACATCACCATCAATTGCAGAAGAATCACCAACAAAGCCATCCCCGCCAACAGCGGATTGCTCATCACACCCAGCCTGAACAGCGAGTCTTTCGAAGAGCGCGAAGCCAGTGCCTGGAAGACCTGCATCAAGGCCAGCGAGGTGAAAATCATCGTCTGCCACTCCGGGCGCCCAGTAAAGAAATACCAGGAACCCAACCCAAGCGCCAGCGCACCGATCAAGATACCCGCCCAGATCGTCTGGGCCGCCGCGCCGCGGGAGAACACCCCCTCGCGCGGCGAGAACGGTTTGCGCTTCATCGTATCCGCTTCCGCGTTTTCCACACCCATGCCGAGGCCGAGCAGTCCGTCGGTGAGCAGGTTCAGCCACAACAACTGGAGGGGCAATAAGGGCAGCGGCTTGCCAAGGAAAGGCGCCAGCAGCATCACCAGTACTTTGCCGATGTTTCCCGCCACACTGAAGCGCACGAATTTGCGAATGTTATCGTAGATCGTGCGGCCTTCCTTTACGGCTGCCACGATGGTGGCAAAATTGTCGTCCAGCAGCACCAAGTCGGAGGCTTCCTTCGAGACATCCGTGCCGGCCATCCCCATCGCCACGCCGATGTCGGCTTTCCGCAGCGCGGGAGCGTCGTTCACTCCGTCACCGGTCATCGAGACGATGTGGCCTCTCTCCTGCAAGGCCTGCACGATCTTCAGCTTGTGTTCCGGCGCGACGCGCGCAAAGATGCCCACTTCATCCACAACGTTCCGAAGCTCCGCGGGCGAAAGCGTTTCGATCTCCGCCCCGGTCAGCGCGCGTCCATCCTCGGTGATGCCCAACTGGCGCGCAATCTCGATCGCGGTCAGGGGATGGTCTCCGGTGATCATCACGGGGCGGATGCCGGCCGCGCGGCAAACTGCCACTGCATCCTTTACCTCCTTGCGCGGCGGATCGATCATTCCGAACAAGCCGACGATGGTCAGGTTCTGTTCGAGGTCGGTCTGAATCACCTGCGGGATCGAATCCAGCAGGCGGAAGGCGACGCCGAGCACGCGCATGCCCTTTTTCGCCAACCGTTCGTTCGAAGCCTTGATGCGGGACCTCCAGCTCCCGTCCATCGGCTGCGATTTCCCCTCCACCCACACATGCGTGGCGAGATCCAGCAGGCCGTCCACACTTCCCTTGGTAAAGGAGATGTAGCGTCGATCCCCCACATCCAATCCCGAGAGCACCTCGGGGTCGTATCTTCCAAGATGATGCACCGTGGTCATGCGTTTACGCTCGGAGTCGAAGGGCAGTTCGGCTGCACGCGGAAAGGAGAGATCGAGCGAGGATTTCCAGTAGCCCATCTTGGCTGCGGCAACGACCAACGCCCCCTCCGTCGGGTCGCCCAGCGTGTGAAAACGGTCGTCGCCGGTATCCACCAGCCTCGCGTCATTGCACAACGAGCCGCCGATTGCCGCCAGCGAGAGCGAGGATTGGACCGGCGCACCCTGACCGCGCGTCGTGAGCACCGATCCGCCGCGTTTGACCTCCTCGGAAAGATCCAGTGCATGATCGGCCACGTCCAACACCACCACGGTCATGCGGTTTTCCGTCAGCGTGCCGGTCTTATCGGAGCAGATCACCGTCACCGAACCGAGCGTCTCCACTGCCGGCAGCTTTCGGATCAGCGCTTCGCGCTCCAGCATGCGCTGCGCCCCCAGCGCCAGTGTGATGGTGACCACGGCCGGCAATCCCTCCGGCACGATGGCCACCGCGACGCTGACCGCCGTGAGCAGCATGTGACGCAGATCGTCGCCTCGCATCAAGCCCAGAAGGAACACCAGCGCCGCGATCACCACGCCGATGAAGGCGAGCGATTTACCAAGCGAATCCAGGCGGCGCTGCAGGGGAGTTTGCTCCTGCTTCACCTGCTGGATCAGGTCCGCGATGCGGCCCAACTCGGTGTCCATACCGGTGGCAACCACCAATGCCAGTCCACGGCCTTGCGTGACGATCGTTCCCATGTACGCCATGTTGCGACGGTCGCCGAGTGGCAGGACCTGGCCTGAGGTTGTCGACGGATCGCCCGAAAGCGCGGCCGTATGCTTTTCAATGGCCTCGGATTCGCCCGTCAGCGCGGCCTCCTGGATGCGCAAGTTCACCGCCTCCAACAAACGCATGTCGGCGGGGATGACATTGCCGGTCTCGACCTGCACGATGTCGCCCGGCACAAGTTCACGCGCCGAGCGCTCCTCCAGCTTCCCATCGCGCAGGACACGCACGTTCGGCACGGACATCCTCTTTAACGCAGCGATAGCCTGCTCGGCACGGTATTCCTGAATAAAACCAAGAAAGGCGTACAACGCGACAATGGCCAGAATGGCGATCGTGTTCTTGGTATCCCCGAGCAGGCCGGCCACCGCAGCTGCACCGATCAGGATCAAAACCATGGTCGCAGTGATTTGCTCCCACAGGATTTGCAGGGGGGTTCGTCCGCCTCGTTCGACGAGCTCGTTCGCACCGTGACGGGCGAACCGTACTTCTGCCTCCGACCCGGCTAATCCGTTTTGATCCGAATTCAGGTTCGCGAAGCTTTCCGGTATATCCAGCAAATGCCAGTTCATGATTTCTTATCCGAAGCCTTCCTTGAGAAATGAAGCACCCGCACCAGGGCATGGAGGCGCGTACGGTTTCGAAAAAAGAGAAAACCGGCAACTGCCAGCAGGCCCAGCAGCAACGCCAGAGGCAGGTGCCCCTTGATCTGGCTGCTGATCATCATCCACTCATGCCCCAGGAGATAACCAGCACCAATCAGAAGTGTACACCAAATATAACCGCCGATGAACGAGACAATGAAGAATTTTGGGAAGTGAATTCTCACAAGCCCCGCCGGCAGGCTGATCCAGGTGCGCATGCCGGGGATAATGCGTCCGACCAACACCAGACTTAGACCCCACTTTTGCATATGCTCCTCCGAGGCAGTGATGATTCCAGTGTCGATGTGCAGCAGGCGCGTGAACTTTTCGATCATTGGCTGTCCGCCGAGGCGTGCCGTCCAATAGGTGATTGAAGCACCTATCGCGCTCCCCAGCCCCGCAATCGCACCCGCGATCAAGATGAAGGCCGGCGCGATCCCGTGTCGCTCGATCAGCATCCAGCCGGAAAGTCCCAGGATCACCTCGCCGGGCGCGATCCCTGTGGCGTTCTCGAGAACCATCAGGCCGAAGACGCCCGCCCAACCAAATCGATCGAAGATCGTTTGCAGTGCAGACAGGATTGCCACTTCCATGTGATCCAGCATGATGTACACCTCAAATTCCTATCACTTCAATCGTGAGCCCTTCCCTGGTGAAGAGAGGATTGACACCGACACCCTGGGTAAAAACAAAAGACCATCGCCAAGAGCTTTGACGATGGTCTTGCCGTTACCAGGGCAGCCAGGAAATGAATCCGGGTTGATGGCTGCCCATCCCAGAATTCCGGGCGGCTACTCCCCATCGGAGTATTTATTTCTTATGGGATATACGTTATGGATCCCGCTTCTTGCACCTGGATTTCAACTCACACCGGGGTGACCATGCCTGCCGCACGCAGCGCCGAACGGATCATCAAAAATTCGGTGATGTTCTCCGCCGTGACGATGCCCACCAGATTACCACTGTGAGTCACCGGCAGCGCGGGCACACCGGATTCCTGGATCCGCGCCAGCGCATTCTCCACCATTTCATAGGAATCCACTTCAGGCAAATTGCCGCGCATGATCGAAGAGACCGCCACGTTTTGTCCGTGCCGGGTGAGCGCGGCCAGGAAGTCATCGCGGGTGACCACACCGACCACGCGGTCATTGTCGATCACCGGGAAATCGTGCTGCGATCCTGACAGGATCAGCTGCGTCATGCGGGAGAGCGGATCGCGTGGCGAAAGACTTTGGTAATCGGTGAGCATGGCGCGCCCGACAGGGATGCCGCTGATGGCATTCTTCATCTGCACCATGCTGGCTTCCTGCGAAGCGCCGATCCAGACGAAGAAGGCGATGAAGAGCAGGAACGGATTGCTGAACAAGCCGATAAAGCCGAGTAGAAAGGCCATCCCCTGACCGATGTTGGCGGCGATTTGCGTGGCTCGTACATAATCCATGCGCATGGCGAGCAGGGCCCGCAGCACGCGCCCTCCATCCATGGGAAAGGCAGGGATCAAATTGAACAGCACGAGCGAAATGTTCACCGTCATCAGGCGCTCAAGGAAACTGCCCGAGGCCACGGTCAGTTCATTCAGCGGGACCAGGCTCGAAGTCAGGAAGAGATAGGCGAACAGCCCGGCAGCGATCACAACGTTGACGGCCGGCCCCATCAGCGCCACCCACAATTCCTCGATCGGCTTCTCCGGCATGCGTTCCAGCCGCGCCACCCCGCCGATCGGGTAGAGCGTGATATCGCGGGTCTTGATCCCATACTTTCGGGCGGTGAGCGCATGACCGTATTCGTGCAGGATCACGCACACGAACAAAGCCAGGATAAAGAGGATGCCGGTCAACACCTGTCCCCAATCGCGGTGTTCCAACCAATGACTGTAACCCACCCAACCGATAAGCAGCAGGAAAGTGGCGTGTATGTAAACGTCAATCCCTGCGAATTTTCCAAGTTTCCATTGCCATTTCATATCTTTGCTCCTTTACCATTTGGACGACATTCTACACACAATTTGTTAGAAAAATGTTATAAAAATTCTATCAATACCTATCAGGCTCCTCTGGAGGAGGAAACCATGCCCACTCAACCCGATTTCGATCCACAGACCGTTCACCGCTATTTCGCCGCGGAGTGCTTCAACAAAGCCTGGGAGTATATAGACAACCACAACCGCAGCGCGGAGGAGGATCTCGCCATGCTGCAAACGGCGATGACGTCCCTCTGGCACTGGACCCAGCGCGCGGATGCAACACCCGCAAACCTTTCCGTTGGATTCTGGCAGGTCTCGCGCGTCTTCGCCCTGCTCGGCCAGGCCGACAATGCGCGTCGATTCGCTGAGGCCTCCTTGAGACTGGCGCAGGGCGAGGGACCGTTTTACATCGGATTCGCGTACGAAGCACTGGCCCGCGCGGAGATGGTCGCCGGGAACCGGGCGAAGATGAACGAATACCTCTCAAAAGCTCGTGAATGTGCCGATCAGGTGGAGGATTTGGAAGACAAGGAAGTCCTGGTGGTGGATATCGGGACGATTGAATAGCGTGTCAATCCACCCGAGCCGCAGGGAGCACAGAGAAAAAGCTCCGGGAGCAATTGCCCGGAGCTTTTTTATTTAATCAGCCCCAACTTCTTGCCTGCCTCGCCGATCACATCCATCGCCCGTTCGATCTCGCTCGGGTCATGCGCCGCGGTGACCGTCGCCCGCAGGCGTGCCAATCCCTCCTGGACTGCCGGCGAAACCACAGGCAGCACGAAGACGTCGTTGTGCTGCGCCTCACGCGTCATGGCGAAGGCCGTGTCGTCCTCCCCGCACAGCACCGGGACGATGGCGGTCTCGGTCAAGAGCGTGTCAAAGCCCATGCTCTTCAATCCGCCGATGAACTGTTTGGTGTTTTCAGTCAATCGCACGATGCGCCAGGGCTCATCCAGGATGACCTTGAAGGCCTCGTTTGCGGCAGCAGCCTGCGCCGGGGGCAGAGCCGCGGAGAAGATATAGGCGCGGCTGGCGTGCCGCAGGTAATCGACGATCTCCTTCTTCGCCGCCACATACCCGCCCACGGACGGGATGGTCTTGCTCAGCGTGCCCATCTTGATGTCGATGGCGCCGTACAGATTGAAGTGCTCCTCGATGCCCGTGCCCTTCCCGCCCAGCACTCCCACCGAGTGCGCCTCATCGATCATCAGCCAGGCGTGGTACTTCCTGCACAACTCGACCACTTTCGGCAGATCGATGATGTCGCCGTCCATGCTGAAAACCGAGTCCGCGATCACCAGCTTGGAAACGTCCTCCGGCGCGTTCTTCAACAATCCCTCGAGATGTTCCATGTCGTTGTGACGGAAACGGCGGAACTCCGCGCCGGACATCAGGCAGCCGTCCACGATCGAGGCGTGATTGATCTTGTCGGAGAACACATAGTCGCCGCGCCCCATCATGGTGGAGATCACGCTCAGGTTGGTGGCATAACCGGAGGAATACGTGATCGCCGATTCTGCGTGCTTGAAATTCGCGATCGTTTCCTCCAGTTCGTTGTGGATCGTGAGCGTGCCGGCCAGCGTGCGCACACCGTTCGTACCTGTGCCGAATTTGTCCACGGCCTTCTTCGCCGCCTCGTTGATGCGCGGATGCCCCACCAGGCCGAGATAGCTGTAGGAGGCGTACATCCCCATCTCGCGCCCGCGCACACGCACCTTGGCTCCTCCGAGGATCTCCTCCACCGGCTGATTGTAAAAATACAGGTCGCTGGTCCTCAGGTAGGTGAGGCGGTCGCTCATCGCCTTGATTCGGCGCGTGACCGCATCATCGGTGTTATGAAAATCCATGATGAATCCTCCGCGGAATAATGGCGTAAGTTTAGCCGAGGGGAAAGTTTCTGTCTAGCAGGTCAGGGAATCATCCGCCGGCCAGCTTCTTCAAACCGGCTTCTTCGATCACCTTCACGCCCAGCGCGCGCGCCTTGTCCAGCTTCGAGCCGGGATTTTCCCCGAGCACGAGATAACTGGTCTTCTTGCTCACGCTGTCCGTCACTTTGCCGCCGTGTGCCTCGATGAATTCCTTTGCGCCGTCACGCGACAGATTGGGAAGTGTTCCGGTCACCACAAAAGTCAAGCCGCTCAATGCGCCCTCTTTCTTCTTACCATCCCTTTTTGCAGCCGGCCACACTCCGGCGGTTCGTAATTTCTTCAACACCTTTTGGTTTGCCGGCTGCGCGAACCAGTCGACGATGGAGGCGGCGATGTTGGGCCCGACACCTTCGATCTGCTGTAATTGCTCAGCACTCGCTTTGGAAAGCGACGACAAGTCTCCAAACGCCCGGGAGAGATCCCCGGCCATGACCTCGCCCACGCCGTGAATCCCCAGGGCAGCGATCAGGCGGTTCAAACTCTGACCCTTCGCCTGCTCGATTGCGTTCAGCAGATTCTCCGCCTTTTTATCTGCAAATCCCTCCAGCTCGAGCAGCTGTTCCTTCTTTAACGTGAAGAGATCCGCCACGTCCTGGACCAGACCCTGCCCGATCAACTGCTCGACGATCTTGTATCCCAGCCCGACGATGTCCATGGCGCCGCGCGAGACGAAATGCTCCACGTTTCGCACCAGCTGCGCCGGGCACGCGGCGTTGACGCAATACCAGGCCACCTCCCCCTCGAAATGCTCCACAGGCTGTCCGCAATCCGGGCAGGCTGCCGGAGGCTTGTATTTTTTCTCTTTTCCCGTCCGGGCATCCGTCACCGGACCAATGACATAGGGGATCACCTCCCCCGCCCGCTTAACCAGCACGCGGTCGCCCACGCGGATATCCTTCTCCGCGATATAGTCGAAGTTGTGCAAGGTGGCGCGTTCGACGATCACGCCTCCGATTTCCACCGGCTCAAGCACCGCGTATGGGGTCAACACTCCGGTGCGACCGACGGCTACACCGATATCGTTCAATGCGGTGGTCACCTCCCGGGCGGGGAACTTGAACGCGATCGCGCCGCGCGGATCCTTGCCGACAAATCCGAGCTCCTCAGCCAGATGCAAATCGTCGATCTTGATCACCATCCCATCGGCTTCGTAAGGCAGTTTCTCGCGGCCCATATTCCATGTCTCGGTGTAGTCGATCGCAGCTTCGAGCTGATCGAAGCGCCGCGCCACGTCGGTGACCGGGAAACCAAGCGCCTTGAGATATTCGAGGATCTCCCATTGCGAAGTGGGCACGCTTCCGCCTTCGCTATGGACGATCTGATATACAAGTAAAGTGATCGGGCGTGAGGCAGTGAGCGTTGAGTCGAGCTGACGCAGGGATCCCGCGGCAGTATTGCGCGGATTGAGATAGGTCTTTTCGCCGGCCTCCTCGAGCCTGCGGTTCAATGCCTCAAACTCCTTGATGGGGATGAATGCCTCGCCGCGCACGACCAAATAGGATGGAGCCCTCACCCCTTTCCCCTCTCCTCGCGAAGCACTCCCGAAGGGAGCAGGGAGAGGGGCCGGGGTGAGGGGAATCCGAAGCGGTATCGCCTTCACCGTCCGCAAATTGGAGGTAATGTCCTCGCCCACCTCTCCATCGCCGCGCGTCGCGCCCTGGACGAAAGCCCCGTCGCGATAATGCAGGACGACGGACAGGCCGTCGATCTTCGGTTCGACCGTGAATTTCGCCCGCTCCACACGGTCATCGAGCTTGCGAATTCGTTCGTACCAGGCACGGGCGTCCTGCGCGCCGAAGGCGTTCCCCAGGGAAAGGATCGGAGCGGGATGACGCACTTTTTCAAACCGCTCGGAGGGCTTGGCGCCTGCGCGCTGTGTCGGTGAGTCGGAAGCGATCCAATCCGGGTGATCCGCCTCGATCTGTTTGAGTTCATTTAGGAAACGGTCAAATTCAAGGTCGCTGATCAGCGGCGTGTCGAGCACGTGATAACGATAATTATGGAAATTGACCTGCGCCTTGAGTTCTTCGTATCGGGAGCGGAGCTTCTCTACCATGGCCTGGATTATAGCCGAATCATCGGACGGGTTATCAAGCAGAGAAATCCGAGAGTGGTTAATGTCACAGCCACACTCGCCGGGTCCGAATCCGGCGCGGAGTTCGTTGCCAGCGTCGAAACCGCGCCGTTGGGCGTCAGGAGCAGGATGTCCAAATTTCCGAACCGATTGGATACGAAGGCGGTCTCGTTCGAGACCGGCGACCAGACCGGATGGCTGTCACCGGCAGGATCATCCGTCAGGCGTCTTTGATTGGAGCCATCCACATTCGAAATGTAAATTTCCAGGTTTTCATCCCGAAACGACTCGAAGGCGATCTGGCTGCCATCCGGCGACCAGGACGGAGCCGCATCCCGTTCCGCGGCATCGGTGACACGCACGATGCCGCGGCCCTCACCCCTTACCCCTCTCCCAGGTTTCGCCAGATCACACCGTAATCATGCTCTCCCTTCAGGTGTTCTCCGCGTTCAAAGCGTGTCGGGTCAAATCCGGAAATGTCCACCGTGCTGGACTTGCCATCCAGGATCAACTCGGCCACGCAGCGCCCCACCGCCGGTGAAAGCTTGAACCCTGTTCCGCTGAAACCGGTGACAAGATAAAATCCTTGCGGGCCGGCCGGCCCGATGATGGCGCGCTGATCCGGGGTGAGGCTGTCCCTGCCCACGTGTGAGGAATGAAGCGAGCCCTGTTCCATGGCTGGAATGCGCATACAAATGCGGTCCACTGCCCGTGCCACAAAGTCCTTGGCTACGTAACCAAGATCCGCATCCGCAGGTTCACCGATTCGGCTGTCATCTTCAAGGGCCACGAGTGTCAGGCCGCCCGAATCGGGCCGGAAATACATTTTCAGTGAATTGTCGATCACGGTGGGGTGCTCACCGACCGCGGCCGGCCGCCTGAGGTGAGCGACATCATGGGTCCATGTCCCCAAAGGAATTTTCACCCCCGCCATTTCACTGATCATCGCCGCCCACGCCCCGGCTGCATTGACCACCACGGGAGCGGAGAAATCCCCGCGCGTCGTGCGAACGCCGGCAACCTTCCCTCCGGCGGTTTGAAGGCCGGTCACTTCGCAGTCCTGCATGAAGACTGCGCCGCGCTCGCGCGCAGCAGCCAGGAACGAATTGGCCGTGAGCGTCGCATCGGCATACCCGGACTCGGGTTCGTACGCCGCGATCCCGACATCCTCGGTGCGAAAGGATGGCGCCAGCCGATTGACATCCGCACCAGTGATCACGAGCGAGGGGATCCCCAGCCGTTGGTGCATCTCCACGTTGAGGCGCAATTTCCCGGCATGATCCGCCGAATCGATGTAAAGGAAACCGGTGCGCGTGAAACCGCACTCTCCGCCTACGCGTTCGCGCCAGTTGCGAAAATACTGGAAACTTACCCAGGCGAGATGGGATTCGAGTTCAAGGTCGTAATGCATGCGGACCAAACCGCTGGAGGCTCCTGTCGCGCCAAAAGCCACTTGCCGGCGTTCGAGAATCAGCGGTTTTACGCCTCTTTCGGCCAGATGAAAAGCGATGCTTACCCCCACCACTCCTGCCCCGATCACAATAGCGTCATGGTTGTTTGACATAAGCCCTTCCCTGAAATAATGCGGATCGCGGGCTTTCGTTCACCATCCAGCCCAATGATCCATAACCTTAGTGGCAAATTCTACGTGAAAAGGGTTCCCCTCAAATTCCAACCAGATTACAGTTTTGTTGGGGCGCGTGTGCAAATTCAAATTCCTGTGGCTCTCCCGGAGGACCCTGTACGTGCGCCAGGTGCGGATCTGCTCCAGAACACACACAGAAATTCCACCGACCTGCTTTGGGATATACTTCCGGCCATGTCCAAACGCAACATCGGATTGTTCGGCGGAACCTTTGATCCGCCGCACCTCGGTCATCTTATCCTGGCCAGCGAAGCCGTTCATCAATTTGAATTATCGAAAGTGCTATGGGTGCTGACGCCGGATCCGCCTCACAAAAGGAACGGGACGCTCACCCCGGTGAATCACCGCGTGGAAATGATCCTTCGAACCATCACGGACAATCCTGTTTTTGAAATCTCGCGGCTCGAGCTCGATCGCCCGGGACCACATTTCACATACGATACGTGCAGCCTGTACATGGACCAGCATCCAGGCGCGGAACTCACGCTGCTGCTGGGCGGGGATTCCCTGCTCGACCTGCCGGATTGGCACAAGGGTGCAGAGATTGTATCCCTGGTGCACCGAATCGGCGTGATGCGCCGACCGGGAAACATGTACGACCTTTCCCTGCTGGAACACAATCTGCCTGGCCTGAGTCAGAAAGTAATATTCCTCGATACGCTGCTGCAAGCTGTGTCCTCACGCGAGATCCGTCATCGTGTTGCCGAGGGGCTGCCCTTCCGCTATTACCTTCTGCCATCCGTGTATGAATACATTGAAACACACGGCCTCTATCGAGCTGCTTCCAATGCCGATCTTTCTTGATCCCGTTTTTTCGAGCATTGCGCTCAGCCATCTGGTGGTGGATACCTTCAACGCCAGCCGGCCGGTGCTGCTGACCTACCTCGGCCTGAGTGAATCCCAAATCGCCCTGTTTTCCACCATATATATCTGGTCCTCCTCCCTCACCCAACCCTTGTTCGGATGGATCTCCGACCGCGCCGGACCGCGTTGGCTGGCAGCGGGAGGCGTGCTGTGGATGGCCGTCTTCTATTCAGCGGCTCTGACCCTGCCGGGCACCCCCGGCCTGATCTGCCTGATCACAGCCGCATTGGGATCTTCGGCATTTCATCCCGTGGGTGCGGTCCAGGCCACGTTACGCGGGCGCGACCTGCTGCGCGGACACGACACCACCGCCGCCGCGTTCTTCTTCATGGCCGGCCAGATGGGGCACTTCATCGGTCCCATCCTGACCGGCCTGATCCTCGCATCCTTTGACCTGCCCGGCCTGTACATCATCCCGATCGTCGCCATACCCATTGGACTGTCACTTGCCCGTCTGCTGCATGAGCAGGGTCCGCATCAAAGCGCTGCCCATGCGAACACACCCACCCGGGTCCAGGCAGGCATGGTTTTCATCCTGGCATTGATGATCGTCGCGACCCTTCAATCCTGGGCACAGGCGAACATGGTGAACCTGATCCCAAAATACATCAAGGATCTCGGCCAGGGTGCAACGGTTTACGGAAGTATGGCGGGTTTGTTCATGGGCGGCTCGGCGCTTGGCAATGTCATGGGTGGATTGCTCGGCGATCACTATCCAAAACGATTCATCGCGTCGATCATGCTCTTCCTGGCCGCCTTCCCCATCCTTGCCATCAGCCGAATCGGCTGGTCGGGCTGGCTGTTCCTTCTGGTGCCGCTCGCAGGCGCCATGACCGGATCGGTTCACAGCATCATGGTTGTGCTTGCCCAGCGTCTCATCCCCGGAGGCATGGCACTGGCATCCGGCCTGGTTCTTGGATTCATCTTTTCGTCCGGCGCGCTGGGATTGTTATACACCGGCCATCTGGCCGAGACACAAGGTTTCCCCCTTGTTCTTACGATCACATCCGCGATGGTGTTGGTCGCATCCCCACTAGCAATGCTCTTAAAGGAACCGGCCGCCTGAGCGGCAGCCGGATTTGCTTACGCATTCAAATGGAACGTATGGTACGCGTTCCGGCAGGGATTCCCCCAAGCGATGTGCATTTCACGCGCGGTGAGATCCATCACCATCGCGTTAATGGTTTTCTCCCGATCCAGTGGATCCAGTCCCTCGATTGCATGGTTGCAGATGGAATTCGGAATGTTTACATGGTCCTTCTGGATGGCCTGCAGGCTTTTGATCGTGTGTTTCTGGTTCTGGCGCAGCAGGCGCCCGGCCCGGAAATACCGCACGCGTGAAGACAACAATTCCTCGGGGTCCTTCTCGATCTCCTTCATCTTCGGGTCGAGATAATGATTGGTATGCACCATGTAGCCGTCATCCGCATACAGGATCTCGAACTTGCGTGCGGAAACCTCGATCGAATACATTTCCCCGCTTTCATGAATCAGCAGGTGGTTGTACCCCGCGGCGCGGTGCGGGATGAGCGTACGGCCGATGGCGCCGGAGATGCGCCGCGAAGCCAGGACGGCCCGGGCCACCACCAGCCTCGGCATGCCGATGCGAGGATCACTCGGGTAAACCGAGTCGATCAACTGCGCGATCCCATAGGCATTGAAACCCACGTTGGGCAGAAGTCCTCCGTAGGTCATGGCCAGAAACGGCGGTTCCGTCTCCGGCCGCGCGGAGATCACCAATACATCGCCTTCATCCTCCGGAATCCAGTCCTCGTTGTGCGCCGCCAGGACATGCCCATCCGCTGTGCGTTCCTCGTTGACCGCCATGCTGGTGCAGCGCGTGAGGTGCAGCGCATCCATGGTCACCGCCTCCATGGCATTGAGCACCACCACATCGTCAAAAGAGACATTCGCGCCTTCTGAAATGCCGCGCAATTCATCCACATATTGTGGATAGCGTTCCTCGGCAAAAGGCAGGTACTTGCGGGATTGGATCCGGGTTCCCTCCCACGAAAGTTCCAGCGTATCATAGGCGGAGGAGATCAGGATCTGCGCATTGGCGACGCTGTGCTGAACCTGCTCACGCGCAGCCTCGCCGAACTGCCGGCCCATCTCGCGGTGCGAGCCGGAAATTTCGATCAACGGTGGTGGCGTATCATGGACGGGGGTGTTGGGGATTTCGTGCTTGAACATATCGGCTCCATATTCAAAACCGCCCCGGATTTTCTCCGGGGCGGGATGATTATATCACGCAGGTTCAGGCCTCATGAAGCCGGAGGCACTTCGACAGGAGCCGCCGCAGCACCCGGAGCGAGGCGCGTACCAAACCAGGTCATCGCCACGCCTCCCATGCCCACTAAAGCAATCAGGAATGGAACCAGCCAGCCGATACAGGGAACCATTCCAAAGAAGCCGCCCAGCAACATGAGCATGAACGTTCCAAACCCAGTGGAAAGCACAGGCGCCCAGGTCTGGTTGATCGCGCGGGTGAATCGATCACCGACCTCCTGGCCCATGGCAATCACGCCGAACAACCACGCCAGCGGGATCATCAATCCAACCACAAGCGCCACGGGTATGAGCAAGATGGTGACAACCATGATCAACAGGGCCAGCGGCGTGATCACACACACCAGCAGCCCAAAGCTGCCCGCCAGAAACGGCTGCTTGAGGATCGCATCGCCCACACGTTCAAACTGCGTCTGGAAGAAGAGCGAGAGCAGCATTCCGATGAGCGAAACAGCCACTGCATTGATCAAAACCATCAACCAATCCAAGAATGGATTATCCCGAAAGGCGAATGGCGGCGCGGTGGGTACATCCGGTGGACTTGGCAGATCCGGCACATCCGGGACATCAGGAAGATCGGGTAAGTCAGGGACGTCCGGGACATCGGGCAGGTCAGGGACATCCGGCACATCTGGAATGTTGAACAATGGAGCATTGTGGATGATCTGCCCGTTGATCTCGGCTTTCGGGTCTTTGTCCAACTGACCCCCGATCATGACGATATCTCCGTTCACGACCGCCGTTTCGGTCAACTCGGCCTGGCCGCCGACGATCACGATATCGCCATCCACTTCCTCTGAGAGTGTCAGGTTGCCTCCCACAACGACGACATCCCCGTTTGCACTTCCCTGCGCTTTGAGGTTTCCTCCGACAACCACCAGATCGCCGTTTACGCTGGAGGCCTCCTCGAGCGAGACGTTCCCTCCGATCACAGCCAGGCTTCCATTCAACTCCTCCCCTTTTTCAAGCGTGTAGTTCTGGCCGAAGAGCACCACATCTCCGCCCGGCCCTTGAGCCTTGGCAGTCGAGACTGGCGCCAGCAGCACTGCCAGCAACAACAGAATACGCATCACTTTCGCAAATTTATTCATACAGACACTCCTCGCGGCACACGTGCAAACCGCCAGATGGAAATAGCCCACAGAAGCCCGATGCCGGCCAGCGCGGAGATCATCACCATCCACAGGTAGGGAGGGACGAAATCCGGCAATACCCGCGCCAGCACGCGCAGGACCCCGCTAAAAGCCTGCATGGAGGTGAAGGCTAATAGAAAATAGCTGATCGCCGAAGTCAACCATTCCACCGGAGAGGACAGCACCGCGATCAGGTAGGGCGCCACCACCCATCCAACCAACGCCACACCGGTCAGGATCAACACGACCAGGCCCCACAAATTGCGACGGCGCTCGGCGATCCGACTGACTGCCAGGCGTTCCTGGAAACGGAGGGAGAAACCCGCCTGGGGCGGGATCACCCGCGCAGACCGCAAGGCCAGGCCGGTTTCGGCCAGGGCAATGCAATGCAGGCAGGCTCGCAGGTGCGCGTCGAGCTCGCTTTTTTCAGCAGGAGTGAGGTGCTGGTCATTCAACAACCATCCTTCAAAAGGCTGGTGATTCATGGGTCCTCCTTTCGGGATTCATTCGAAATTCTTCCTCCTGCCACAGTTCTGCCAATTCCTTTCGGGCCCGGTGCAGGCGGCTCTTCACCGCGCTGACGGACAGCCTCAGCGATTCGGCGATTTCCACTTCGGAATAGTCATACCAATACCGCATGATAATGGCTGCCCGATCGGTCTCATTCAAGTCCTGGAGCATGGAATGCACACGCTCGCGCGTTTGTCCCTTGACTGATTCCGCCTCCGGGTCCGGAGAATCAGGATCGGGCAACTCGAAGCTGTTGCCGTCCTCGTCCTCCGCGTCCATCGAGAACAACGAAAACTTTCGGCGGCGCAGGCGGTCGATGCAATAATGAGCCGCGATGGAAAGCAGCCAGGTCGCGAACGGCCGTTTCTGGTCGTACCGGTGCAGGTGCTGGTAGGCGCGCAGGAATGTCTCTTGCGCCGCATCCTCCGCCGATTCCGGCTCTCCCAACATTCGAAAACAAAGGTTGTAGACCGGGGTTTGGTAGGTTTCGACGAGCATTGTGAACGCCTCGTCGCTGCCCTGTTGCGCCTGGGTGATCCAGGCTTTTTCTTCACTCACGCGAGCTCCTTCGGGGACTTGCTACACTCCCTATACGCAGGACCACAGGGAAGGTTTCATTTAGTGGACATGACCCTCCCCGCCCCCCACGGGACCGACCAGCGACCCCCACCTCTCAAGCCTTTCAGCCCGCTGGGCCAGGAAAATCGCGATGGTCGTAGTCAGCGGAACCGCCGCGATCAATCCCAGCGAACCGACCAGAGTCCGCACGACCTCCTCCGCAATAAAGGAAAAATTGACCAGGTATCCGTAATCACCGCGGGCCAGGGAAAACATCAACAGCATCGGCAGGGAGGCGCCCGCGTAGGCCAGTACCAGCGTGTTGACCGTCGCCGCCACGTGGTCCTGCCCGATTCGCATGGCGGCATTGTACAGACCCCGGAAACCAAGACGCGGATTTGCGTGGTGAAGCTCGAACACCGCCGAGGCCTGGGTCGTGACCAGGTCGTCGAGCACACCCAGCGCGCCGATGATCATGCCCCCGAGCAGCAGGCCGCGCAAATGGATCGGCGTATCCATCAACTGCATCAGAAACATCACATTCTCATCACCGGTCCCGTTCAATTTGGCGAAGATTACGAACATGGCGGACAGCCCTCCGGTGAGCAGGAGAACCAGAATCATGCTGATCACCGCAGCGTGCGTCTTGAGCGTCCAGCCATACGTGAGATACAGCGTCACCGCCAGCAGGATGATCGAACCGATGATGCTCACGCGCAGGGGATCCTCGCCCACCAAAATGTGCGGGATGATGTACCCGATGATCACATACAGGCTGAACGCCATGCTCAGCAGGGCGCGCAGACCCTTCCAGCGGCTGATGAACAGGATCGCGATGGAAAAGATCGCGGTCAGCCAGAGGATCGGGTTTACGCGGACGAAATCCACAAAATAGGCGTTCACCACATTCTCCGGCGTTCTGCTGATGGAAACCATGATCCGGTCACCCACCTCAAGCGAATAATCATCCGAGCGCACCTGACGTTTACCGTAGTCGATCTCCATCGGAATCCCCGCGTACTCACCCTCGAGAATGTTCACGCGCGCGATCTGATAGGTTTGCAGGCGCCCACCCATGTCGATCTCGCCTTGGTCGAGGATCTGCATCACCTGCGCGCGCACGGTATCCGAGCCAAAGGTGGAAAAGCCCTCGCCGGGCACTGACTCCCTGGTGCCATAGGTGTAAACCAATACGGCGAGGAGCACAACAAAAGGAAAGAGCCATGATCTATTCTTCATGGCTCAAATTATAACGCCCGATATGAGTCGGATTTTTGCAGCAAGCAGCGCAACCCTTTCACGCAGAAAACGGATTGCCTTGCCCGCCTCCGATCAATCCCTGCCGTAGGGGTACCAGTAGGATTTGTCCTCGAGATTGAAATCCCAGTGCACGTGCTTCGTCTCGCGGAACTCGTCCAATCCTTCCACACCGAGTTCGCGCGCGCCTCCCGAGTATTTCATCCCGCCGAATGGGCCGGCGTAGTTGTCGGTCAGGGGATCGTTGATCCAGATCGTGCCGGCCTTGACATCGTCGAAGAACTGCTTGATCTTGCGCGGGTCATTTGAGATCAGGACCGCGCCCAGGCCATATTGGCAGTCGTTCGTCAATTGGATCGCCTCATCGAAGGTCGTGTATTCCATCAACGGGATTGCCGGACCAAAGGTCTCCTCACGCATGATGACCATCGCATGATCCACGCCTCCAAGCACGGTGGGTTCGTGAAAGAATCCCTTTGCGAGGTGCTTTGGCCGGCCTCCCCCGGTCAGGATCGTTGCCCCGCGCGAGCGCGCATCTTCGATGTGCATCTCGAATTTTGCGCGGTAGGTTTCGCCGATCATCGGCCCCATGTCGGTGGTCGGCTCGAGGCCGGAGCCCAGCCGCAGGGATCTGACGTGCTCCACGATGGCCTCGGTGAATTTCCCCGCGCCTTTCTTCGGCAGGTACACCCGTTCCGTGGAAGTGCACACCTGCCCGGCGTTGATCAGCGCGGCGTACGCCACCGCTTTGGCGGCAATTTCCGGATCGGCGTCCTCGGCGATCACCGTGGCATCCTTGCCCCCCAGCTCGAGATGCAGCTTCTTCATCATCGGCGCGCCGATGGAGGCGATCCGCTGGCCGGTGGCGAGGCTGCCGGTGAACGCGATCACCGGCACATCCGGGTGGCTGACGAGCGGCTCACCGGCCTCCACTCCATATCCGGTGACCACATTCACCACCCCCGCGGGAAGATGATCGAAACAGTGTTCGGCCAGATACAGGGCGGTCAGCGGCGTCATCTCGGAAGGTTTGATCACGAGTGTGTTCCCCGCGGCCAGCGCCGGCGCGACCTTCCACGCCAGAAGCAGCAGTGGATAGTTCCACGGCACAATGCAGCCCACGACCCCATAAGGCTCCTTGAGTATGAAGTTGAATTGGGATGGCTCACCGGAGGTTAACACGCTGCCGCGATGGTGACGCCCAAGCTCGGCGTAATAATCGAAGGTGTTGGCCACCCATTCCAGCTCCTCCTGATTCTCCGGAAGAGGCTTGCCTTCTTCCAATGTCAGCAGCCGGACGAGTTCATCGTTGTGGGCGCGCACCTTGTTCGCGACCTCATGCAGCAGATGCGCGCGCTCGTTCGCGCCCATCCTGCGCCACGGATCGAACACCGCACCGGCCGCCTGCACCGCGGTCTCGATATCTTCGCGGGTGCCGCGCGGAACGGAATCGATGACTTCCTCCGTGGCCGGATTCTGCACTTCGATTTGTTCCCTGGATCGACCCATCGTGAATGCTCCGTTAATCAGCATCTTACGCATAAGGATATTCTCCGTTATTCGCTCAAGTCGCGCGAAATCGATTCCATCTGGGCCAGGATCGCAGCCACCTGTCCGCTTGGGACGTTGACCCGATACATGTGTGTAAAGCCGTCGCCCAGCATGACCTTCACCGTCCGCCACGAAGCCAGCTGGGGCAGAATCTCCCCCTGCGGCAGCAGGCCGACCGCCTGCTCCCACTGCGGGTGGGTCTTGCGGTAATCGCCGAGCAGATCCATGGTGGATTCCCGCAGGGGGAAGAGATGGGTCGTCTCCACCCAGCGCGCATCCTGCTCACGATCCAGCAGCCAGCGGACGAACAGCCACGCTGCCAGCTGCTCCTCTTCGGTGGATTTGAACAGGACATAGGATGAACCGTAAACGATCAGTGCGTCCTCGCCGGCGCCGGGGTAGGCAGTTACTCTCCATTTGTCCGTGCTGTTCGCCGAGGCAAAGGCGCGCGCCACCGCGGGCAGATCCTCCAGGCTGGCTGTGATCAAGAGCGCCTCGCGGGAGGCAAAGACCTCGATCGGATCCACACCCGCAGCCTGCCAGGCACACGTGGATTCGGAAAGTTCGCGCAGGAACTTGAAGGCCTCGATGTTGTTCGGGGTGAGGAAGCGATAATCATCCCCTTCCAACACCCCGCCTTCGAAGGCGAGCAGCCAGGCATAGGCGGTCATCGGACCGCTGTCCACCAGCCAGCCGCCCTTGAAATCATTCTGGAGATTTTCATCCTTTAACATGGACTGTTGAGCGCGGCAGGTCTGCTGCCGAAAGTCCTGCGGGTCATCCGGAGGAGAGTCGAACCCGAGACTGCCCGCCCAGGTTTCATTCCACAGCAGGAAATGCCCGGTGCGCTGGGCCGGAACCGCCACGCGCGCCCCGCCGGAAGTGTCCTGATTCCAGAACACAAAGGGGATATCGTTTGAGTCGATCCCATAACGCGGATCCTGGACATAGGGCGTGAGCTCCGTCACTTCGCGTTCGGAGTTCCATTCCAGTGCATGTTCGGGCAAAGCGATCACCAGATGCGGCCTTTCCGCAGTCGGGAGCGCGGCATTGACCGCTTCGTACATGTTCGTAAAGTTGACCTGCCCCAGTGTGCGGACCTCGATCCCCCAGGGATTTTCCTGGTTGAAATCCTCGGCAAATGATTCGAACAGGCTGGCCTCCACGCCATACCATGGATACCAGGCTGTGATCTCCAGTCCATCCAGCGCCTTTTCATCGACCCGGAGCAGGCTTTGCACCCCGGCGGTCGGCCCCGGGCGTGCTGTGCGCGTGGGGATCTTCGTCCCCGGAACGTCCGCCGCGGGCGCGGCCGGCGTTCCGCATGCAGCCGTGAAAATCGTTCCCAATAGAACCAGCGCAAGAAGTCGGTTCATTGCGCCAGCGTCATGAACGGAACCGGCATGAAGACCAGGAAGAAGATGACGATCATCAGCGCCGCGACCCCGCGGCGCTTTGCGTCGAGCGTGGTGATCTGATCGAGCGGCTGCGCCTGTACGCGCCCCAGCCAAAACAATAGGAGTGCCCACATCCACCACCCGTTCCAGAATATTCCCATCAATCCCAGCAGTATGATGATGAAAGGAAAGGCCCTTCTCGCCTTGTCCCCAAACAGGGAGTAGATCACGTGACCGCCGTCCAATGTCCCGGCAGGGATCAAATTCAGAGCGGTCACAAGGATGCCCGCCCAGCCGGCAAAGGCCACCGGATGAATGAATACATCCATACCCCCGAACGGCACCGGCTGGCCGGTGAAGAAGTATAGGATCCAATACAGGATGCCCTGAGGCTCGGCCGGAGCCGGTAGCAGGCGGCCGAAGACAGCGAATTTCGCGAAAAGATAGAGTAGTGAATTCCCCTCGAGGAAGCTGTTCGGAGTGGGCTCGATCGTCCCCAGTTTGGAAAGGGACAAACCGAGGAACAAGACCGGGATCGCAATGACCAGTCCCGCCAGCGGCCCGGCCACCCCGATATCGAACAGGATGCGTTTGTTCTTTGGAATTCCGCGCATCAAGATTGCCGCGCCCATCGTCCCCAGGGGACTGAAGGGGAAAGGGATGAAATACGGCAGTGTGGCCGGAGTTTTGTGATAACGGCTCAT
>Ga0194126_10003613_pt1 | contig 24217 bp, 13 predicted proteins | sample TA2KigC150mmetaG_FD_148641 | JGI IMG/M metagenome (GOLD analysis project Ga0194126, IMG submission 148641) | Freshwater microbial communities from Lake Tanganyika, Tanzania - TA2015035 Kigoma Deep Cast 150m | ecosystem: Environmental > Aquatic > Freshwater > Lake | place: Tanzania: Lake... | reverse complement strand
GCTCGGGTGGCCGCAAACATCCCGCAAAGTGAGCTTCAGGAGGCGTTGGACCTCCTGGAAAAGCGTGAATTCATCCGTGCTGCCGCCAACAGCCCGCAGGGAAGTTACGCATTTCAACATGTCATGGTCTCAGAGACGATCTATAGCACCATGCTAAAAAGGGATCGCAGCCAGTTGCACGCCCTGGTGGGGGAGGCCATTGAGACGTTGTATGCCGACCGGCTTAACGACTACGTAGAACTGCTGGCGCGGCATTACGCCTGGAGCCCAAACCTGTACAAAGGGCTGCATTACTTGATCTTGGCTGGCAAAAAGGCGGTTGCCAATGGTCTCACCGAGCAAGCACGCAAAAATTTTGAACACGCCCTGGCGCTCCTACCGGTGGTCGACCATTCCGCAGAACAGGTTTACAATATTCATACCGGTCTCGGTGATGTGCTGCATGCCATGAACCGCGAACATGAAGCCAGGGACCATTACCTGCTGGCGTTGAAGGCGATTTCAAACCCCACCCATCCACGGTTTGCCAAAGAGCGGGATTTTTTGCTGGAGAAAATTAAACCGTGGTAAACTATACCGTTGATTGCGCTATCATATTTTAATAATTTTTGGAGGTACAAATGAGTTCGAAGAAATGGGTGTACCTGTTCAATGAAGTCGAACAGGCTCAAGTAAATGCAGGTGGAACCTGGGAAGGCGTACGTGTCTTATTGGGTGGTAAAGGCGCCGGGCTGGCAGACATGACCCGTACGGGCGTGCCGGTACCGCCTGGTTTTACCGTCACCACAGAGGCGTGTAATGCTTACCTGGCTGCTGGCCAAAACTTTCCAGAGGGAATGTGGGAACAGGAATTGGAAGCCCTCAAGCTGGTGGAAAAACAAACCAGAAAAGGGTTTGGCGATGACAGGAATCCTTTGCTGGTTTCTTGCCGTTCTGGAGCCAAATTCTCCATGCCGGGCATGATGGATACGGTGCTGAACATCGGTCTAACCGATAAAACCGCCCAGGGTATGCTGGAGCTCACCAAGGACGAACGGTTTGTGTTTGATGCATACCGCCGGTTGGTGCAGGGTTTTGGCTCGGTTGTGCTGGATATCCCCGACGAAGCTTTTGAAGATGAGTTGGATGAGTACAAAGCAAGCAAAGGTTTCAAGCTGGATACCGATTTATCCGCCGATGACCTGAAAAAATTGACCCAAACATTTAAAGATATTGTTCGCCAACACAAAGGGTTTGATTTCCCACAGGACCCATACGAGCAGCTACGCCTGGCGACAGAGGCGGTCTTTAAATCCTGGAATGGAAAACGAGCGGTGGATTATCGCAACGCGGCTGGCATTGCCCATGACCTGGGCACAGCCGTGAACATATGTACCATGGTATTTGGTAATATGGGTTGGAATTCTGGCACGGGTGTGGCATTCACGCGCGATCCGGTTACGGGTGAACGCAAACTGTATGGCGAGTATCTGCTCAACGCCCAGGGTGAAGACGTGGTTGCCGGTATCCGCAATAGCGAAGATATCTCCACGCTGAAAAAAGAAAACGCGGCGGTCTACCAGGAGTTCCTGGATATTTGCGACAAACTGGAACATCACTACAAAGAAATGCAGGATGTGGAATTTACCATCGAGCAGGGAAAACTATGGATGTTACAAACGCGCAACGGCAAACGCACCGCCAAAGCCGCGGTCACCATTGCGGTTGAGATGGCGAATGAAAACTTGATTGCACGAGAAGAGGCGATTCTGCGAGTCACCCCAGAGAATGTGGATACCTTGCTGCATCCACAATTTGATGGGAAGACCAAGAAAGCCGCCAAGGATGAGGGACGCCTGTACGGTGCTGGCGTGAATGCTTCCCCGGGTGCGGCGGTAGGACAGGTGTACTTCGATGCCGATACCGCCGAAAAAATGGCGAAAGAGGCACACCAGGATGTCATCATGGTACGCCCTTTCACCAAGCCGGATGATGTGCATGGTATGCTGGCTGCCAAGGGCATCCTCACCAGCGAAGGCGGCGCCACCTCCCACGCGGCAGTGGTTGCCCGGCAATTTGGCGTCCCCTGCGTGGTTGGCGCTTCTGCCATCCGCATCAACCTGGAAAAGCGCAGCATGGAAGCAGGCGGTAAAGTGGTCAAGGAAGGTGAGTGGATTTCGGTCGATGGCACCACCGGGGAAGTGTTCTTAGGGCAGATTGCCACCATCTCCCCCACGTTAGACGAACAAACCGACCTGCTCACCTTGCTTAAGTGGGCAGATGATCTATGCAACACCCCCAATATCCGCAAAACCAAAGCGGGGTGGCCCACCAAAGGGCTACAGGTTTGGGCAAACGCCGATTATCCCGCCGACGCACGGCGCGCCCGCTCCTATGGCGCAGTGGGGATTGGCTTGTGCCGCACCGAGCACATGTTCTTTGAACCGGAACGACTGCCGATTGTCCAGCGAATGATCCTGGCACAAGATAGCCAGGGACGTACGGATGCCCTCAACGAGCTGCTGCCTTACCAACGCGCAGATTTCGAAGGCTTGTTTGAAGCTATGGATGGCTATCCGGTAATCATCCGCCTGATCGATCCACCGCTGCACGAGTTTATGCCCGATGAAAATAAACTCTTCGAAGAAGTGATCACCATGCGGGTGAAAGGGGAAACGGCTGGTCTGGCAGAAAAGCAAGAGCTGCTGGCAAACATCCGCGCCATGCACGAAAGCAACCCCATGATGGGATTGCGTGGTGTCCGTTTGAGCATCTACATGCCGGAGATCGTGGAGATGCAGGTGCGAGCCATTTTCGAGGCGGCTGCCAACCAGACCAAAGCCGGTGTGGTGGTAAAACCGGAAGTCATGATCCCCCTGACCGGCACGGTAAAAGAACTGGAATGGATCCAACCGCGCCTGGAACGGATTGCCAAACAGGTGACGCAGGAATCCGGCGTGAGCTTCGAGTATAAATTTGGCACGATGGTTGAAATCCCGCGTGCCGCGGTCACCGCCAGTGAAGTAGCCAGGGTAGCGGAGTTCTTCTCCTTTGGAACGAACGACCTGACCCAAATGACCTTTGGCTACAGCCGAGACGACGCAGAACGCAACTTCTTGATCAAGTATGTGGAGGAAGGCATTCTCCCGCAAAATCCATTCCAAACGCTTGACCAGGAAGGCGTGGGACGCTTGATGCAAATGTCGGTGGAAGAAGGCCGCAAGACGCGGGTAGATTTAGAGGTTGGAATTTGCGGCGAGCACGGCGGAGATCCCGATTCAATCGAATTCTGCCATGTAATTGGCAACAATTATGTGAGCTGCTCTCCCTTCCGTGTACCGATTGCCCGCCTGGCGGCTGCCCATGCGGCGTTAAAACATCAGGGTGTGAGCATCGCTGAAGATAAGTAAGCTATTTTTAAATTCACGGTAAATAAAGGGCTGCCCTTCACTTTCGGGGCAGCCCTTTTTGTTTGCTCCTGCCATCGATCTGGGCAGATGCCACCAGGACGTATCTCAGGTATCTGCATTCTGGTGGCTGGTGATGTTGTGTGTTAGCGTAGCACCAGCGGCAGGTGGATCGTTGCTGGCCACCACAGACGCCCATAAATATGGCGGATGACGCCAGGATCGCCAATGGAATCGCTCTCGTAGACAAACAGGTAGCCGCTGCCCCCGCCAACTGCCACGGCAGGTTTTCCGTTATCCCAGAATGCTGCCGCAGCAACCTCCAGGTTGGTAAAATCACCTCCCCAACTGGCAGCCCGAATCGTTTTACCCAACGTGGTGGATCGCTGCCATGCCACTAAAAAATCGCTACTCAGTCCCAAGCCAGCCACGGTGGGGTACATCTCATCGTCCGGCGATTCGGCAATGGCTTTTGCAGATGCAGGCATGCTGCCATTGGCTTCCATTTCCCTGCCCCAGATCTTCCAATCACAGCACGGTCCTGGCGCTGCATGTTGCCAGACTACCAGGTATTGGTAGGTTGCACAGGATGATACTGTTGGGTTTTGCTGGTCTTCAGAAGCTGCGCTGATCGAGAACGCAGGCGCAGCAAACGTCCCATTCCATTGCATCCGGCGCCCGTAGATATCCCCATCGCTTGCAGAATACATCTGTCGCCAGACCACCAGGTATTCATCGTATGCTGGATTGTGGTCCACACTCGCCTGGTGAGGATTGCTCGAGTCAGCGATGATGATCGGTGAGCCGGAATTGATCACTACACCGGCGTCGGTTAAGCGGTATCCGGCAACGTCGCTGGGCTGCCCGGTGTTGGTATCGAGGGCATTCCAAACCACCAGGTATTCTTGTCGGAATGAGTTATAGGCTATGGAAGGATTTCAAAAGCTACGGTTTGCCCAGTGGGCGATATGGAAATCGTTATCCCTACAGCCCGGGCTGCTGGGACGGAGCTGGCAAATTCTGCCCCAGATTTCATACGCCGTGCCGCTTCCATCCGGGTCGTACATCCAGACGATCAAGTATTCATCCTTATCGTGGTTGTAGGCAACTGCCGGGGCAAAAGAGCTTTTGCCTGAAATCGATAACGCGGATGGTGTATCCAGCAGTTGCCCGGTTTTAGATACCCGGTTCGCAACGATGTAGCGGCGCGATCCAGAAAGGGTGGTATGCCAGACAACCAGGTATTCGCCATTCCAGGTATTATAGGCAACTACCGGATGGTATTCATCCTGGCTGCCGGACGAAATTTCAATTTCATTACCGAACCGGCCAGGAGAAAGCGGAAACGGGTTACTGTGAGCCGTGACTGGTGCTGGAAGAAAGCTTTGGATAGCAACACTGGTGATGAACAGGGTAGAGGAGAAAAAAATGATCGTAATCATTCGTTTGATAGACATTCGATGCTCCTTCACGGTAATTCATTGCCCAAAACACCCAATTGATTTGTCACTTATTCCAGGTGGCAGCGATGAAGGTTTATTCGATCGTGATTGGTTGTATCTCGAATACGGCCGGTTGATTGATCCACCCCTCCACAAAAACACCAACTTGGTAAAATTATAGCATAGAGGGATGGAAAACTGGGTTGATAAAATTGCGCTGAGAATATTGCTAACCCCTTGTTCCCTTCAAGAATTTGACGGATGTCTTTGACAAGCTGATCAAATTTTACCGTTGGTACCTGGCGACCTTTACGCGTTCGCTAATTTTTGAATACGATAACAGCCAATACTACTTTGACAAGTTTCCACGAGTCATCCCTAAACCTTTTCACATTATTTTTCTCCACTTCACCTCTTGGCCTCGATGCACCTCGGACTGGTGATTCTCCTTCTCAAACCCCATCACCATCTTCCCGCAGACTTCGCACTTGTACAATCCGAAATCAGTGAATGTCGGCTGACCTGCAGGCGGATCGATCTCTTTTACCACCTTAGCTGGCGGGGTCACTGGTGAATTCGGCTTCGCTGATGCGGGAAGCTGGGTCTGAACTGCCGCTGGCCGGCTTTCCGATCTGGGCTGCGCGACGATAATCGTTTCCTGTTTTGTTGTAACTGCAGAATCTTGTGATGGGTAGCCATCTGGATTGCCAACTTCGACACCTTCCAGTCGATCCCAGGCTTCTAGAACCAACCGGCGCGTGCGGTACTCACCATACTGTCGGATCTCCTTATCTTTCAGCACACGGAACGTTTCACCGGGGAAGTCGGGACCATAGACATCCTGCGGGTCGAGGATGTAACGCAGCTCATCACGGGTCAATCCATAGAGCTTTGCATAATAGGCATCTAATTCAGCACGTAATAAGGCGCGACGATCCTCATTCCACGAGAATGGTTTACCATGATATTCCATTTGTTCAGTAAAGGATTTTAGGTCATATGAAGTGTAAACAAGTTCAAGAATCCTCGGTGTTACAAAATCAAGGTCCGATTGATGATACTTACTTGGTAGTAAAACTGGAAGCTGCTTTACAAAGAAGAAGTTCATGTGTAAACCAGCAATTTTTTGTCTTACGACGAAATCAAAAACCAATGAGGTTATACAACCTAATATTAACGGGAAAAGATCATTGTGATTGTTATCAAGGAATATTAGAGGTAGATTATTTCCAACACCCACTCTAGGAATTATTGAAAAGATTGCAGTTCTTTCAGATGCACTATTTGTAACGTCCCGAAATCCTAGTAGCCATTTTTGATTCGTAAAAGCAAGTCTATTGGATGTTTCTAGTTGGGAAACATAGTATCTCGTGGATACTTGAAACTTTGGATTTTTTTTATCTTCTAATGAAACTTGAGGTAATGTGCCTTGATTAAGATTTGCTTGCGTTGCACCTTTAAAATCTCCATATCGATGATCAAGTACCCATATCATCTTCGCTTCATACAACCGCACATACCCCTCGCGCGGCTCGGTGACGAACAGATGGCTGTCGTTGGACATATCAAACATGCGCAAGAAGCTTACCCCCCAGGGGTTCTCACCCGTGCGCTCGTTGACCAGCACCGGCACGCGCTGGTAAATGCTGCGGGTCAGCTCGGCGTCGGCGCGCGTGCGGAAGACCGGCATGGTGCGCGTGTTGGGGTTGAACAGGGCGATCTCCTCCGGATCGAGGGTAAAGCGGCGGCGTTCATCGCGTAGGTGCTCCACACGAGTGGCGAAGAAGACGAACTGGGCTTGCTTCACCGGCGCGCCGGAAAGTGTCAGCAAACAGAATTTATAGCTGCGGTGTATCTTAAAGATTTCTCCTTTGTTCTCAAAATCGAACAGGCTGGCGATGGCGCGTTTTTCAACCAGGTCGCCAAAGAAATCTTTTGTGGTGTCATCGGTGGCGATTCCGGTGGGCACAATCACCCCGGCGCGACCGATTGCACTGGTTAGCTGGCGGAAATGCTCGGCGAACAGGGCGTAGGTGTTCACATCGCCCACCGCGGTCAGGGGGTAGCGGCCTGACTGGCGCACGAATTTGCTGGCGCATTCCGCCCCGTGTTTGGCGTCTTCAAATGACTGCGCCAGCGCGGGGTTGGTTTGAGTCAATTGGTCAATCAACCGCTGCCGGGCGGCTTTGTTGGGCGCTTTTGCAATCTCCGGCTCGCGGCTGGCGAAAAACTCTTCTTCTTGCAGTTTAATCCGCTCCCACGGCGGGTTGCCCAGCACGCAGTCGAAGCCGCCCCCGGCAGCCACTTCCGCAAATTCCAGCGGCCAGTGGAAGAAACTTTCTGCCTGGCTAAGCTTCTGCACCTGATCCAATAAGCCACCTTGAGTTTGGCTGCCACCCCGCAGCCGTCGTAACTGCCCCTGGGTGGGAGCGACTATTTCTAGCGACCTACCAGTTGGTTCTGCAATATTCCAGAAGAAAGCGGACGTCCACAGGTCAGCAATCTGTCGCTGGGTGCGAAATTCGTTTGATTCATTGACTTTTTGATAAGCTTCCGCTTTAACCTGAACTTCGGCGGCATTGTCTTCGGGCATGGCCTCCACCGTGCGAGTACGCTCTGCCAGCCATGCGTCTAAGTCTTCGCGGGTTTTCAATACCGTCACAAACAGGCTTTCCTGCCCGGCGCGTTCCTGTTTGTTGCGCTTTTTCAAGAGTGCCGCGGTGGGTTTATGGTCGCCGGTGACCGGGGTGAAGGCTTCATCAGGGATTTCCAGGTCTTTCAGTTTCATCTTCGGACCCACACCCACCAGGCTGTTGCCGCACTTGATGTGGGCATCCAGGAAGGAGAGCGGTTTGCCCGGTTCGAGCGACTCGAGCCACAAATTCACCTTACACAGTTCCACCGCCATTGGGTTGATGTCCACTCCGTAAATACAATATCGAATCACATCCCGCAATGCCCGACGGGTCTCGTTAGGTGAGGGTTCGTTGTCACCTGCACGTACCTCTGCCAGCCATCCAGCAATGCGGTGTGCAGCGGCAATCAAGAAATGCCCGCTGCCGCAGGCAGGGTCGCAGACTTTCAGATTGAGCAATGTTAGTTCCTGATGTGCAGCATCCTGTTTACCCTTCAAACGATCTTGAATAACTGGATCCAAAGCCGAGTCCAACAGAACCTGGATCAAACTGGATGGTGTGTAATAACTTCCAGTTGTTTTCCGTTCATTACCGGCGGCGCTGGTTAACTGGAAAGTGCCGGCATCGGTATTCAGCAAGGGATGCAGCTCCAGCAGCGCCTCATACACGCTGCCCAGTTCTTCTGGACCCAGGTTGCGATAATCGACTGCCCGGCGGGTATTCCCTTCCGTGATGAAAGCCAGGCTGCGTACGGCGCTCAATAAAGCCTGGTTATCCAGCTTGGCGTCATTGAGGTCAGGTGTAGAACAGGCATCGAACAAGAACCCGCCCAAAGCCGGGATGGCCAGCTCCGGACAGCCTGAATCAGAACCCAGCAAGGTCATTACAAGACGCAGTGCTTCATAGCGGTCGTGGTGCCGGCTGCCGCGTTGCTTTTGGGCTAAAGCTCGTAAACGGGTTGTGGAATAGTAATTCTGGAATCGCTGCCGGGCTTCGACTGCCGCCCCCGGTAGAAGCAGCAGGTCGCGGTCCTCAGCGGCAAAGAGGAATATCAACCGATACACCAGGCGCAAGAGCTGGCGATAGGTATCCTGGGCGGAAAGATCGCCATTTTTTAGCCGGTTGCGTAGCGCTCCATTCAGCGGGTGCCGCAAAAAACCCTGCCCAAAGCTGACAATGGCTTCTTCCACCCCGCGACGCAGGTCATCCAGCGCACGCGTGCCGCTCTCCTGGGCGCTCTTTGACCAGCGCTCAAGGATACAATCTTTGAACCGCGAAGACGCAAAGGACGCCAAGTTCTTTTCTTTTTGTATAGATTCCTTCGCGTTCTCCGCGTCTTTGCGGTAAATTACTTCGGCTTCGAAACGGGATTGATGACAAATCAGCCATAATAAGACAAAGTCGGAGTAGATCTCACCATCAAACATCGATTCAAGGTCAAATTCAATATATGCCTGGCGGGTGAGGGTGGCATTATCACGTAAGATACGCAGTCCTAACCCATTCGAAATAACACCCCACTGAACATCCTCTGACCGGTTGAGGTATTCCTGCATCAAGCTGTGAGGACTGGTTCTGGAAGCGCCAGCCGCGCCTGGCGTGCGTTTATCCAATTCGATCCCACAGCCAACTAAATGAAGGGGAACATTTTGCCAGCGATGAGAGATCGGATAAGATTTCCCTTCCATTTCAACGGCTTTTGAAGTGCTCAAACGACCGAAACCTAATTCCTGAAACAATGGCAGCAGCCAGCGCTCGCGTGTCAATGTCGTGCCTGCGTCAGTTGAACCCAGCCGGCCACGCGCCGCTTGGAATCCACCCCACAACCCATTCAACCTGTTCCAGGAGCGGTTGATCGCTTCGTTTATTTTTTCGCCCGGCGCAAGGTGATAACTCTCCGGGTTGAGCCCTTCCAGGTTTTTGTCGTTTGAACGGATGCGCTGAAGCAAATCAACAGGGAGCAAGGCTCCCTCGGTATGGATGGTGGTGAAGGTGTTTCGGTTACGAGTTTGCATAATTTTCACCGCAGAGTGGCAAAGTGCGCCAAGTTAGGAAAAAGTTTCATAAGTTATTCACCATGCGGCGGACACCGTTTTTGATTAGTGGAACATTCCAATTGATTAAATAACCCAGACGGCGATCACTCAACTTAAGGTAAGTCAGCAGTTGTGCTTCATGGATCGGTAGAATTTGCTCGACCGCTTTATTCTCAATAATAATTACATCCTCAATCAGCATATCCAGGCGGTATCCTGCGTCAATTTCGAGACCTTCATAGTTTACCGGTTGAGGAACTTCACATTCTACAGTCAACCCTCTTTTCCGAAGTTCAAAAGCCAGACAAGTTTGGTATGCAGATTCCAACAAGCCAGCTCCCAAAGCACGATGTACTTTGATGGCTGCGTCGATAATTTGTTTTCCGATTTCTTCAATATCCATCTTCTTTGCGTCCTTAGCGGCTTTGCGGTGAAATTCCTGAAAATACCACAAAGTATTGCAGATCATGGTATAATATAAATGCCAGTGGACAAAGTTCGGCTCCAAGCCGTGTGATGTTCCCACTGCGGTGTGGTTCATCCTATATCCCTGGCGTGTCATTATTCAAGGCCGCTACTGTTAGCGGTCTTTTGTGTGTGTAATACACGCCATAAGACGTCTGGCGTGTATCATCCAGATCGTGCACCAACTTGATGGATGGCCAGAGCAATTCCAAAAAACGATCCTCTTTTCGTTCATAAAAACGCTGTAGGCTCCACAAAAAATAATCCACTGCCTGCAAACCGCCGCTTTCGGGAGGCGTTTTGGGAAAAACATTTAAGGCTGGGGTGGTAATAATCCCTGCCTGTTGAGAAAACCGCTGCCGGGCTGTTTCCAAGGCTTGTTTTAATGCTTCAGTCCGGTCCTGTTTCCAGCGTTTTGAAAAACAAATTTCGTATTGATCATCCTTGTGGAGCAAGTTCTTAAACAAAACTCTCACCATGTAATCATAAAGATCATGGTCTTTATAACGATAAGCCTGATCATGTTCATTACGCTGGCGCACATACTCAAGTACTTTATGCTTGTTTCGCACAACTGCCAGGAAGCGCATCGTATGGTTTTTCAATAACGAAAAAACTTCACGCCGCACTTCAGGAAGATCATCTTTGGCATGAAATGCCAGCGCTGTCTTGCGCGCCGCTGGCTGCATGGAAGGAACTTTTTTAAAGTAGGGATCTGCCAAAAGTCTGATGCGCAACTCATTAAAAGCGCTGGTTACACCAGGTTCGTCATGTAGATCCAACATACCCAGGATAAAATATTGGGAACACCCTTCCGTGCCAATGATTACTTTCCCCCGGCTGCCAAACAGGTTTGGGTCGCCGGCTTCATCTACGAAATAATAACGGGAGGTGTTTCTTCCTTCACTCATCTCATATTCCAATTTTATCGCGTCCTTAGCGGCTTTGCGGTGAAATCGCGGGCAAGAAAATGAAAATTCCCAAGACATCTGGAGGCAACTGCGGTTCCACTCGATAGTGCACATTTCGGGTTCTGGTCGCCAACCGTACCCTCCGGTGTGCTTCCAGCAATTCCTCGCCCCGCTGCATGGCAGCTTGGTCCAGGTGAGAGCGAAGAAGCTCAAATCCATCGATCACTCTACCAACAAACTCGGCAGCCTGATCAGCAGCGATATTGCCATCCGGTTGAGCCAAAAGAAGTTTTTCAGCTTCGTTTTCATCTATCCAGACCGCGCTTTGTGGACTCCCAGAGAAAGCGAGCAGCCGGCAGTCTTCAGCAAGTAGAGGTCTTTCAACGTTATTCTGAGTTTGGATGATGTGATAACGGAAACGTACCAACAGCAGTGTGGTACGTTTATCCACTGCATTGGTACGGATGGCTCCGCAGCGTCGGGCAGCCGGGTAACGCACCGCATCACCCGAAAGAGGATCGAGGGCAGTTTCAAGAACATGATTTGCAAGCGTTTCCACAAAAGGATGGGTGCGTTGCAGGTAGTGTTCATCTTCTTGAACAGGCTGGTTAAACCGGAATCTGAATTTCGGTTTGGTGAGATCAAATCCTGAAGATTGTGCCAAAACGTCTTTTAGCGCCGAGGATGCCTCTGCCAGGTTTGTATCCAGAGGATCAGTTCCAGTGGTTTGAGCGCCAAATACAGCCAGTGTTCTGCGGGTGAAATCGGCAACATCCACTCCGCACCCGATAGCCGCCTGCACAGCGTGCAATTCACGGGCTACTTCATCTACTTTAATCGTTTCTTGCGCAAATAGAGTTCGCGAACGTTTTTCACGTTCCGAGGCGGCTTCCCATTTTCCGTACAAGTCTTCTTTTTGCGGTTTGATGTACTCATCGAAACCAGGCAGATAGCCTTGCAACACATTCGGATTGGATTTCAGAAGCAATCCCTCGAAGATCGCTTCTACTACTTGTTCTGTATTTACGGGGACTGGCACGGATATGCCTAATGAGCTGCGAATTGTCCGATGTTTTCGCAGCAATACATCCAGAACAACTCCGTCGATCTGGTTATCCAAACCATAATAAGTTAATACACGTACAGTTGGACTGGGCTGACCATAACGATCTATCCGGCCATCGCGTTGTTCGTGGCGAGTGGGATTCCAGGATAGGTCATAATGCAGGATTGCATCAAAATGCTCCTGCAGGTTGATACCTTCGCTAAGGCAGTCGGTTGCAACCAAAACATGTTTATTAGCTTCACATAGCTGTCGGATGGTATCCACGCGTGATTCAGGAGGCAATAACCCGGTCACCGCCATTACCTCTACGCCTTTTGGTAACCGCTTGCGAAGTTCAGCAGCAACATACTCGGCGGTAGGGATGAAGCGGCAGAATAGTATCGGATGGTAACCTTCGCTTATCAGACCTTTGATCAGGTCAACGGCTTTTGTTAACTTTACGTCTTTCTCACCTAATAAATCATCAGCAGCTCGGGCCATATCCAATAAACGGCGGCGGTTTCGTTGTCCTTCATCCTCTTCTCCACCAGGGTCAGAGCCGGGGGTGACATCAGAGCCATCTGCAGATTCATCCACAATGATATCGAGAATCGTACGGCGACCAATTTCGTCAGCTTCTTCTGGATTTTCCGCTTGGGCTGGCGCGGCACGATTGCGCAAGGTTGCCGCCGCCGCTGCCGGGCTGGAGGCTAGAGAGCGTAACAATGCCAAAGCGGACCACCAGCGTACTCGCTGATGGAATTGCCCACCTGTGGCATCTATAACAGATTCTCGGGCATAATCCAGCACCCGTTCAAATAATCGTTTGTAGTCCGGACTGAGTTTGTAGGAGTCTTCACGATCTTCACGCTTGGGAAAGGGGGTTTTGGAGTCCAGGTAGTTCTGAATGTCACCACGCCGGCGCTGGAGAAAATGCTGGGCGAGGCGTTTGCGATGACGTAGATTTTCCTCGCCGGTCAGGTCTTCGGGCAGATCATCAAATTCTTTATCCAGAAAGGTGAGTAAAGAACGGAAAGCTTCTTCTTTTCCACTGTGAGGTGTGGCGGTTACGAGAACGATGTGCCGGTCAGGATTCTGAGCCAACCCCCTCACCATTTCAAATCGCTGGTGGCGTCCACCTCTTTCGGCGCCGTAAGCACAAGTGTGGGCTTCATCAACAATGATAAATTCGGGGCAGGCACGCTTGAATTCTTCTCGCCGACGATCGGATTTAATATAGTCCATCGAGACGATTACGAAGGGATAACGTTCGAAAAGTGATTCGCCCAAACTGAGATTGCGTTCCAACCGTGCTGCGGTGGATGGTAGAACCAATTCCGCTTCGATATGAAACTTCTCTCGAAGTTCAGATTGCCATTGCTCGGCTAGAGGGGGTGGACAGAGAACCGCCAGGCGTGAAAGCTCACCACGATCCAGTAATTCGCGCGCAATTAAGCCCGCTTCAATGGTTTTACCAATACCGACATCATCCGCTACTAACAATCGGATCGGGTCTAGTTTGAGTGCCATTAGCAATGGAACAAGCTGATAGGGACGAGGTTCAAAGCCGACCCGTGCAAAAGAGCGGAACGGACCAGCACTGGAGCGAAAACCAAGCCTGACCGCATTGCGCAACAATCGTGCTGAACGATAATCTCCAACTTGCATTGGGTCGGGAAGATCAAAAGTGGCAGGGGTTATTGGCTCCAATGGGATATAGATGCCAGCAATTTCGTCATCCGAACCACCCAGTGGTCGTAAAACCAAAAGATCATCAGTGGAGTCTGGCAGAACAACCCATTCACGGCCGCGCGCTTTGACGAGGGAACCAACAGTGTAAGTCATGATGATGCATACCCTCCAAAGATGGAGGGGTATCGCTTAATTATTTGATCCCAATCATCTTTTATTGAGAAACGAATGACAGTGTATCCGGTATCTTCCATACAATCTTTTTGAGTCTGATCACGTTGTTGCCTTTCGGGATATATGTGATGGGAACCATCCACATAGATCGCGGCGTGTTCCTGCTCATAAAAGAAATCAGGATGTGTATGACAGGTCTCCAACAGAAGTTGTGCATGGCTCGGTAATCGAAAATTGCTTTTTTCAATGAAAGTTAACCATTCTCTCTCAAGATCCGATTGGCAGAGATTCAGTAAGTGTTGACAATGTTCGGCTCTGGAGATGGTCTGTGGAGAGGATGTTGATGTACTTTGACTGCATTGCAGTAGATAATCTTTGATCGTCTGCCGGTCTAAATGCCGGTGATCCATTTGATTGTAATAACTCATCAGGCAGTCATAACAGGCGGCTTCACAATCTTCGTTCGCATTTGGCGCATGTCGCAAATCTTCGCCGGTCTGCGGATCAAAATGGCAGACATGTAATGCCTGGGCTGCTACTCTGGCAAACGCACCTGGATCATCGACCAGACGCCGCAAAACTCCAGCGCCTCCTTCGGCAGATTCGTAAAATAGAATTGAATGCCGTACATCACCGCTTGGCAAAGGTTCCGCAGCGACTTCGCTGTCTTCAAGCTGGTATTCCACTTGAATTGCATTCTTCAATGCAGCTTGCAAGGACACCATCTGCGCAAGCTCTAAACCTTCATTCGGCTCGAACAGTAAGCAGTTCTTGTGATCCTCGACGAAAGGAACAACCCGCATTGTCTGCGGAGACATGGGATCGTCCGCGTCGAGTGTCGTTTTATCATCTTCCTTGCGTGCCCAGTAGCCTCGCTCGGTGTCGAGAATAAATCCGTATAGCAGTGGATTAGCGCGTCTTCGCCAGCTTAAATTGATACGCCAAAGCGTAGCTGAATTACCATAAGTCAATTTACCAATTAATTTGCTTTGGAAATGAATTTCCGAATTACGGGCTGAGATGACGCCGCCATGATCGGCAAATCGAATGGCTGTGCGCAGTTCGTACCCTTGACGCAAGCGTTCTTCTTCATCTGAGGAGATACGATCCCTTCGCTTGGTGGATACATTCTGCAAGCGGAAAAGATTATCCATTGAATTTTCTAACAAGGATCCGCAGCGCTCACAACGGTCTAATCCATCACCTGTTGTAATCGGATGCAGGTATCCGCAGATTGGACATTGTTTGGCGCGTAATACAGCAAACCCTTCACCCGTGTCTGAAACGGGTAGGTTCACCTTGTTGATGATGTAGCGGGATCCCTCATGGTAAATAATTGAACGCGGGCCGAACTCCGAGATAGCCAGAAAACGTGGCCGCGACAAGAATTCATCATCCTGACTTCGGATACGCCGGGCAGGAATATATGCCGAAAGTGGCAGGCGGGGGAAACTGTAACCCGGCAAGAAACCTTCGCTGGCAAAATAGCGATACGAATAAAAGTCAGATTGAACAATATTTTCCGCCTCAGTTAATAATTCCAATTGACTTTTCGCCTCTTGATACAACCGTTCAGCCTGACGTTTATCCTGAATAGATCGGCTGGCATCCTTGATAATTTTATGCTGCACTTCTAGTTGGTTCATTGCAGCTCGATAAAGATTTCGCCATCGTTCACAAGCCTGGTTGAATTGAAGGTCAATTTGTGAAAATACGCTATCCAGCCAACCCTCATTCCACCAATCAGTTTGAATTAATTCTGATTCAATGTCACTAAGAGCTGCATGAGCTTTCAGTTTTGCTTTGGTACGGTTACCTTGTGAATTTAACGCATCCTGAACAAAATCAAGACAGGATAACTTGGATGAGTCGGAAAGAACAAGCAAATCTTTCAAGGAAGCACCCAGGCTTAACCCAGATTCTGCCAGCCAAATTGCCTGGACATGGCTGCGTATTAGATCCTCATTCGTCATATCGATTCTGGGTGGCGCGACTGCTCCCGAAACCATCAATCCAGGATGTTTGAAATAAAACTGGTCGTGGGGGCTACCGATGGTGCAATAAGTAAATACCATTGCTGGTTGGCCGCTTCTACCAGCACGCCCGCTGCGTTGCGCATAGTTAGCGGGTGTGGGCGGTACATTCCTCATATTGACTGCATTTAGTTCGGAGATATCCACCCCCAATTCCATCGTAGGAGAACAGTATAGGATCGGCAATTCTCCAGTACGGAAGCGCTTTTCTCGATCTTCACGTTGAGCTGAGGGTACTTGAGCTGTATGTTCTCGAGCTTCGATACCAAGGACTTGTTTTTCTACTGTTTGGTAAAAATTCACAAAAAACTCGTTCGTCTTACCCCCGCCCTCAGGCATACGTGGAACACGGATCGGGTCGTGAAAAGCGAGTTTTCCATCTCCAACTTTCCAGATCATCCCTGAAGCGAGTAACTGGTAACCTGGTTTATGACCGACATCATTCTTTTCATCGACAACCTTCTCCACCAGGCCTGCGATACGCAAGCTGTTGAGGATTTGACCGATGATTTCTTCGGTGTCATCCAAAGAGATGTGATCGTAATATTCTGGAAAAGTCGTGTTCCTTCGTAAGAATTGTCCGTATCCACCCCTGGGTGAGAGGTAAAGATTACCGCCATATTCATCTTGGTCACCCAGCTTTCGTCTGGGGAATAATATGGAAGAATGTTCCAGTATCTCATTTTCATCCATTGCCCAGGGAGCAATCAAGCGTTGACTGCTAAGCTGCCGTAAACTTTCTTGTGATCCTTGATCGAGATAGGTAACCTTAATCGCCAGTTCACGACGCATGTAATCTAATAAAACCTTCGCGATTCGTAGTCTGGTTTCTGGGGTTGCTGAGACAAGCACCTCATGCGCATTCTGCCATATGTCTTCCGCAGCGCATAATTCTTCTAAGGATGCATATTCGATTCTAAGCAAACCCGATTGCTCAAGATTAGGAGAAGTAATTCGCCATCCACGTTTGAGATCACGGTAGATTCTGTATCCTAAAACCTCACGTATGGCGCGGTCAGTTTCAGCCTTCTGAGCAAAGCGAACTTCAGGATCGCTGGCATAGTACTCGACTGGAAGGTCCAGGGATTGAAAAACCTTCATCGTCAAGACATCATGAGAAATTCCTGTTTGTTCGTTAGCTTTCACCGCTCGATATAAGGCTGACCGTAGTAACGCAATTTCCACAAAATCATTAAAATGGCCAGCCTGCAGCGAAGCATCCTGACGGTTATCGGTAAAACTGAGGAGTTTTCTAGCTTTTGGTAATAAATCCTGGTCATTTCTCAATCGACGTATTAAGGACATACTTAGAATAGTTGTATCCGTGGAACGACCACCCGAACTAAGTTCGGTTAGTTTAGCAAAATCAGAGGATTGGCGAGCTCCATAAGACACTCCGCAATAGAGGCAGAAGCGGAAAGGTGCTTTCAAATAAGCCACTCGTTGACCGGCTTCTCCTTTTTTTCCATCCGGACTGATCCTGACTACTTCGGGTAGGTTTTTACGTTGGCCTTTCTTGATAGTCAATTCGCCATTACTTTCTTCAATCCAATCATCTGGAAGACGGTCAATTGCATCATAATTATCTTCCGGCCAGGGATTAGCTTGGTTTAGAAAAAGAAATCCTGGTTCGCCGCCATCCGAATCTCGGTTTTCGTTAAGCTCGCGTGGCAGAAATATCTCAGATTCGTTTTCTGGTTCCTTAGTTCTACGTACAACATAATACTCCTGGCCGCACTCACGACAAAAAGCCAGTGGAAGCAGTACCTTATCACGCTCACCAGGGACATATTTTTGTCCATACACGGTGATATAACGACTCTCCTCATCCTCAACGGACGCATAGACCGTATCTCCACGGCTGATGAACTGGTGTAATCGGAAAGCAAAAGCTGGAAAACTTGTCTCCGGATTAGCAATCGAATACCCTTTTAACAAAATAGCCTGAAGCGCATGAACGCAAATCTCTTCAGGCAATCCGGTGAGGACACTTAATTCATGCCCATCCCCATCGTTACCGGTTAGGCTTTTGGGAAGGGCGCGCACCAGGCGGCCGCTATCTTTATCTGTCCTTAATCCTAGTCTGCTTTCAACCCAGCTTGCCAAGGGGTGGTGAATAAAATCGTCATACGTGTTAGGCAAATTGAGGTTTTGGATACTCGACTTAAGTTCATCAATAAAAAACTCATCAGTAAGTAGATTCTCTTTTGTTGCCCGACGAAGAGTTTCTCCAATAACACTTTCATCGTGAACTGTATCCCCAAATAATATTGATGCGACACTGGCAACTTCAACCCGCTGCTGTTCCAGGCTACCTGCACCTGCAAGAGTAGCCGATGTGCCTATACATTGTAAGTGGTTGGCTTGTAAAGCTTCTCGTACACGCCGAACGAGCATGGATACATCTGCTCCTTGGCGTCCTCGGTAGGTATGCAGTTCATCAAGTACCAGGAATCTTAATCCTTGCGCAGCATTAACCAGAGTCTTTCGCTCTTCAGGGCGAGTCAAGATCAATTCCAACATGACATAGTTCGTCAGCAAGATGTCCGGTGGATTCGACATGATGCGGTTTTTTTCCTGGTCATTTTCCTGGCCAGTATACCGTTCAAAGGTGACTGGGCCTTTTCCATCTAGAAAACCGAATTTAAGGAATTTCTCCAATTCACCTTTCTGACTGTTCGCCAGTGCATTCATCGGATAAACGATGATTGCCTGAATTCCCTTGCCACTCCCATTACGCAGTACGTAATCGACTATTGGGATGATATATGCGAGGCTTTTTCCAGATCCAGTTCCTGTTGTAAGAATATAATTTTGGCCTTCTCGGGCTGTTCTGATGGCATCTTCCTGATGCTTGTGCAAGCGTAACGGTTGACCAAAATCATCCGAGGCTTTTTTGCGACGAAATATCCGTTTGCACTCTTTGTGCAGAACACCTTCATTACTCAGGTCATCAATCCATTTTCCAGGTTCAAAGGTGGGGTTAAGTTGAATCAGAGGATCCGGCCATAATAAACCCTGATCTATACTCCGATCTACATAGTCCTTTATTTTTGGATCATGAATTCGAATAAAACTGGAAATGTAAGATGAATAATCTTGAATCAGTGAGCTGCGAAGGTCAAATACATTCATGTGGTCCCCCTATTGGGTTAATTCTCAAGTTGCAATGCGTGTTGAAAGTATCTCTTCATAACATCAGTATCCTTTTTCTAAGACTGGTCTGAAACAGGCTTGTTCGTTATAACCGACCTTTCATCCAACCCGTGATCTATCGTTTCTTTACTAAACCGCCAGTGCCTTCCAGTTTTTTGGTATGGTATTTTTCCATCCTGGGCTAGTTTATAAAGTGTTGATAGAAGTATACGAAGGTATTTTGATGCTTATTCAATCGTTAGTCCTTTGGAAAGTCGTCCACCGTACCTTCTTTTTAATCTAAAGGATGAGTACAACCAAAATTCCAATAAGATGGGCGAAGTCATGACTTGAGAGGCAAGCTACGAAACGGTAACAGCCTCGTCTTTATTTCCGTAGACAAAGAGTTATTGTTCTATGAACGATCTATTTGGCGAACAAAAAGTTCTTGATACCAGCGCCATTCAAAGAAATGGATGGGTTGCCCGCCACACCAGGAAATTGGCGGATGGTGGCGGTGAGCATGGCAAATGCCCGTGTTCCATCACATTTATCACTGGTTGGCTCGTAGGTACCCGATAGCTCTACCGATACCCGGTCTCCAGAACCCATATAACTTACACTGGCGACACTGATCGTGGACAGATAAAAAGGATTCCGCAGGGTGCCAAAGTATTCGGTTTTATAGATGAACAATTGTTGTAATGCTCGCTTCATATCATAGATGAGATCATCGCTGGTGAATAAACCGGTCTGGATTGCCACCAGGCTATCCCCACAGCCCACATTGCCACCGGTGTTCTCTTGAACAAAATAGATATAGATCGGTTTTTGTCCGAAGGGTGTCACCGTGGGCGGTGCGGGTGTGGGAGGCGGTGGAGGCAGTGTATTGGTAGGTGGCAGGGTTGGCGTCTCGGTTGGCGTGGGCAGGGGCGGTTCGGTGGGCGGCAATGGCGTCTCGGTGGGTGGTTCAGGTGTATCGGTTGGAGTTGGGGTGGCTGTAGGCTCCGGAAGGATCACGCCGCACCCACTGAGAGTGGAGAGCATCAAGACTACCAGCAGCAGCCAGGCAACTCCATTGGTTTTTGTTTTCATGATCATACTCCTATTGGTAAATCAACTGCTTGTTTTACAATACCCGGCAGAACGCCGGATTTTCTTACGGACACGCTCATTATAACCCACCTCCAATACACCCCCAGCTAAATAAAAAACTTCCGGAAGGACTTGCCTCCCGGAAGTTAACAGGTTCTTGGCGAATGTTATGCGTGCACCATGCTTTCCACCGCCTGGTTCATGGCAAAATCGGCGCCCGATTGCAACGCCTGGTAGTTTACCGGTAACAATTTCCTGTGGCGGTCGGGGATGTGCTCATCCAGGGCATTTTTGATAGCCTCCAGCGGCAAAATGGGCAGCTTAACCAACAGCGCACCCAACACCACCATGTTGACCAAGCGTTTATTACCCAGCGACTCGGCAATATCATTGGCGGGTATGAAGACATTCTCGATATCTGTGCGGTGGGCGGTGCGATTTACCAGCGAGGAGTTGACGATTAATACCCCACCAGGTTTGATCATATTTTCATAGCGTTCCAGCGAAGGCAGGTTAAGTGCGATCACCGCCGTGGGATTACGCACCAACGGCGAGCCGATTTCCTCATCGGAAACGATGACGGTGCAATTGGCTGTACCGCCGCGCATCTCCGGACCATACGAGGGTATCCAGGTTACCATCCTATCGGCGCCCATGGCGGCATACGCCAATACCTGGCCCGCAAACAATGCGCCTTGACCCCCAAAACCAGAAATCACAATTTCTGTTTGCATCCATACACTCCTTTTTATGACAGCGCCTCAAGATTCATAGCTATACTATTTTGTTGTCCTAAGCCATTCATAAGCCCTTACACCTTAATTTCCGCCACGTTTGGGGCTACTTTGTAATCCCCAATCGGATAAGCCGGGATCATGTGCTCTTCCAGCCATTTGAGCGCTTCCAGCGGGGTCATTCCCCAATTGGTGGAACAGGTGGAGAGAAGCTCCACCATCGAAAAACCTAAACCACGCTGTTGGGTCTCAAACGCCAGGCGGATTGCCTTCTTTGCCAGGCGGATGTTTTTAGGATCGTGCAGACTGCGGCGCACCACGTACCCTGCGCCATCCAGGTTGGATAGCAGTTCAGCCATTCTTAACGGGAAGCCCATCTGCTCCACATCTCGTCCGGCAGGTGAGGTGGTGGTCTTCTGCCCGGGCAGTGTGGTGGGCGCCATCTGACCAGCCGTCATGCCGTAGATGGCATTGTTAATAAAAATCACTGTGATATTCTCACCCCGCCCGGCGGCGTGCACAGTCTCGCTCATGCCAATCGATGCCAGGTCGCCATCACCCTGGTAGGTAAAGACAATGCGGTCTGGCAGTACGCGCTTGATACCGGTTGCCATGGCGGGGGCGCGTCCATGCGCTGCCTCGACAAAATCGCAATCGAAATATTTGTATGCAAAAACCGAGCAGCCCACCGGGGCAACCCCAATGGTGATCTCTCGTAGGCTCATTTCATCAAGGACTTCAGCAATTAAGCGGTGCGCCACCCCGTGTGTACATCCGGGGCAATAATGGTTTGGTGTTTCGGAAAGCGAAGCCGGACGTTGGTAGACAATTTGTGTACCAGTAGTTGTTGCCATTCTAGCCATCTCCTTAATTCTTAGACCGGATCACTGGCGCAAAGCGCTGCATCCAACGGATGCGCGGGTCACCGCCCAATTCAATTCCCTCGCTGGCAATCCGTTGTATCTCGGACAGGATTTCGTCTGGGAAGGGCACCATGCCGCCCATTCGTCCGTAGAAGTCCACCGGTATGTTGCCCTTTACAGCTCTCAGGATGTCTTCCAACATTTGCCCGGCGTTCATCTCCACTACCAGAATATTTTCCACATGCTGTGCCAACTTTTCCACCTGTTGGTAGGGGAAAGGGCTCAATGAGATGGGGCGGAACAAGCCCACCTTGATGCCCTGGGAGCGGGCGGCGCGTACAGCGGATAGCGAAATTCGCCCAGCCGTGCCATAGCCAACAACCAGCATATCGGCATCATCGGTGTAATACTCTTTGTAGCGTAACTCGTTTGCCTGCACCTTGTTCCAGGTTTCCATGATGCGGTAATTGGTCACTTCCTCGTCTTTGGGCTCGATGTAGATGGAACTCAAGATGCGGCGTTGGCGTCCTTTGGCGCCACGTACCGCCCACTTGGGAAATTCGGTTTTCAGGGGCTGAAACGGCGGCAGCTCTGCGGGCTCCATCATCTGCCCGATGTTGCCATCCGCCATGATGATCACAATGTTGCGATATTTCTCCGCCAGGTCAAAAGCCAGCACGGTCAGGTCAATGGCTTCCTGGACGCTAGCCGGCGCCAGTACAATCGGGTGGTAATCTCCATGCCCGCCGCCATGCACAAGCTGGTTATAATCGCCCTGCGAGGGGGCAATATTCCCTAACCCCGGACCGCCGCGCACCACATCGATCAGCACCACCGGCAGTTCTGTTCCGGCAATATAGGATAACCCTTCCATCATCAAGGATACGCCGGGGCTGGAAGAGGAACTCAAGACGCGCACGCCGGTGCAGGCTGCGCCATACACCATATTGACGGCTGCCACTTCACTTTCTGCCTGTAAAAAAGCTCTCCCAAGCGCCGGCATGCGTTCGGAAAACCATTCCAGCAACTCTGTTTGCGGGGTGATGGGGTAACCAAAATATGCCTGTACACCAGCTCGGATTGCCGCTTCTGCCATGGCGATATTGCCTTTCAACAATTCCTTCGCCATATCCGCCTACTAAACGTTGGGTGTTACTGGCTCGCGAACCTGCGCTTCGCGATAAATTGTTAACGCCGCTTCTGGACAGACAATGGCGCAGATGGCGCAGCCTGTACAACCATCTGAAAGCAGGTAAACCGGGTGATAGCCTTTGGGAGTTAAATGTTCCATATCCAAAGCCAACACTCGTTGCGGGCAGGCGCTTACACATAATTCGCAACCTTTGCAGTAGAGGTCATTGACCTCGATCCAACCCTTTACGGGCATAACGATCCTCCTTTTCCGAGAAGTTAGATAAATTTGGGTGGAAATACATACCTATTATGCTATTCTAGCATGGATTTTTCTAGTGCTAACTGTCACTAATCGAGTAGATAGAAACTCCTCAGTGACTCACATCAGCCAAATTCCCTTCCAGGGGGCGATGGGTATTCGTATGGACTGATCTTGTACGGTAATCCTATCTCCGCTCAGATAATCCAGCAGTATTTTTCCATCTTCCCAGCCCAATTGGCGAGCTGGGATGACCATCTCCGCAGGTTTATCGCTGGCATTCAGCACAACCAGCAGGGTTTGTTTGCCATCCCGGCGGGCAAAAGCCAGATTTGCCTCCCCGTCTTCAGCCACCACAGGTTTAAAATCTCCCCGGCGCAGGGGAGGTAACGCTTTCCTGCCTTCCACCAACTTTTTAACCCACTGCCACAAATCCATGTGCCATTGCCGTTTGTCCCAGGGGAAAGCCCGGCGGCAATCGGGGTCTTTGTCTCCCGGTATGCCAATTTCATCCCCGTAATAAATCCCCGGCGCGCCCGGGAAAGAAAACTGTAAGAAGAAAGCCAGCTTGACCTTTTGCATGTCGCCACCCAGCTTGGTGAGTATCCGTTCGGTATCATGCGAGCCTAGTGGGTTATACATCGCCAGGCTGTTCTCCTTGGGGTAAAAATGATACAAAGCCGAGCATTTTTCGGCGAATTCACGCATATTCAACGTACCCGTATGGAGAAAGCGTATCAGGCAATCCCGCAAGGGGTAATTTAATAAGCCATCAAAGTGTGTTTCCCCCACCCAGCGCCGGTCGGCAGTCCAGATTTCACCCACCAGGTACGCCTCTGGGTTGACCGATTTCACGGTGTGGCGAAATTCTTCCCAAAACGAGTCATCGTTGATCTCGTTGGGTACATCCAACCGCCAGCCATCGGCGCCGCGTTCGATCCAATAGCGGGCTATCGAGAAGAGATAACGCCGGACAGTGGCATTTGCGGTGTTAAACTTGGGCAAACTTTTGATACCCCACCATGACAGGTAATCCTGTGAAGCGCCGGGGGAATACGCATCCACCGGATAACGCACAATGTGGAACCAATCTCGATAGGCTGAATGTTCCTGGTTCTCCAGGATGTCATTGAAAGCAAAAAAGCCACGCCCACAATGGTTAAAGACGCCATCCAGA